>Ga0326597_10001414_pt1 | contig 39065 bp, 29 predicted proteins | sample RVTome_12_FD_203789 | JGI IMG/M metagenome (GOLD analysis project Ga0326597, IMG submission 203789) | Soil microbial communities from uranium-contaminated site in the Upper Colorado River Basin, Wyoming, United States - RVT100D185 | ecosystem: Environmental > Terrestrial > Soil > Contaminated >... | reverse complement strand
ACCCCGGCATATTCAATGTGCTCCAGAATGCCGGCCACCACCGCGTCGCTGCCATCGGCCAGCACGTCCACATCCACCTCGATGGCCGCGCCCAGGAACTGGTCGATCAGGACGGGATGCTCCGGCTCCACCTTGAGCGCCTCGTTGAACAGCCGCTCCAGTTGCCCCTCCTCGTGAACGATCTCCATGGCCCGCCCGCCCAGCACGTAGCTGGGGCGCACCATGACCGGATAGCCGATCTGCCGCGTGGCCTCGCGGGCGCCCTCGAGGGAGGTGGCGGTGGCGTTGGCGGGTTGTTGCAGGCCCAGCTTGCGCAGCAGCTCCGCAAAGCGCCGGCGGTTTTCGGTACGGTCGATGCTGTCGTAGCTGGTGCCCAGGATGGGCACGCCCATCCGTTCCAGCGCCTCGGCCAGCTTGAGCGGCGTCTGCCCGCCCAGTTGCAGGATCACGCCCTCGGGTTGCTCGTGATGGATGATCTCCAGCACGTCCTCCAGGGTCACCGGCTCGAAATAGAGGCGATCGGAGACATCGTAGTCCGTGCTCACCGTCTCCGGGTTGCAGTTGACCATGATCGACTCGTAGTTCGCCTCGCGCAGGGCCATGGCCGCATGCACGCAGCAATAGTCGAACTCGATGCCCTGGCCTATGCGGTTGGGCCCGGAACCGAGGATCATCACCTTGCGGCCCTTGCCCGGCTCGGCTTCGGCCTCCTGCTCGTAGGTGGAATAAAAGTACGGCGTGGCCGCCTCGAACTCCGCGGCACAGGTGTCCACCTTCTTGTAGACCGGGCGCACACCCAAGGCATACCGGTGCTCGCGCACGGCAGCCTCCGCGCAGCCCATCAGCTTGGCCATGCGCTTATCGGCGAAGCCCAGGGACTTCCAGTGGCGCAGGTCGCTTGCGCCCAAGGTATCCACCTTGCGCCGTGCGATCTCCGCCTCCTCGTCGATCAGGCTGCGCAGCTGGGTGAGAAACCAGGGGTCGATATGGGTCAGCGCGAACAGCCGCTCGTCGTCCCAGCCCAGGCGCATCGCGTCGGCCAGATAGCGGATACGGTCGCCGGTGGGGTGGCTCAGCTCGTGCTCCAGTTGCCCGTCCCGCATGGCCGGGTCCAGCCCTTCCTCCAGAATCTCATCCAGTCCGCTGAGCCCCGTTTCCATGGAGCGCAGCGCCTTCTGGAAGGACTCGCGGAAGACCCGCCCGATGGCCATGGCCTCCCCCACGGACTTCATCTGCGTGGTGATGTGGTGGTCGCTCATGGGGAACTTCTCGAAGGTGAAGCGCGGGATCTTGGTCACCACATAATCAATGGTCGGCTCGAAGGAGGCCGGCGTCTTGCGCGTGATATCGTTGGGCAGCTCATTCAGGGCATAGCCCACGGCCAGCTTGGCGGCGATCTTGGCGATGGGGAACCCCGTGGCCTTGGAAGCCAGGGCGCTGGAGCGGGAGACGCGCGGATTCATCTCGATCACGATCACACGCCCGTTTTCCGGATTCACGGCGAACTGGATATTGGAGCCGCCCGTGTCCACGCCGATCTCGCGGATGATCTGGATCGAGAGGTCGCGCAGGCGCTGGTATTCCAGATCGGTCAGGGTCTGGGCCGGTGCCACCGTGATGCTGTCGCCGGTGTGCAGCCCCATGGGGTCCAGATTCTCGATGGAGCACACGATGACCACGTTGTCGCGGTTGTCGCGCATGACCTCCATCTCGTATTCCTTCCAGCCCAGCACCGACTCCTCGATCAGCACCTCGTGAATCGGCGAGGCGGCCAAGGCCAGGGCCACCATGTCGTCCAGCTCCTGGGCCGTGCGCGCGATCCCGCCGCCGCTGCCCCCGAGGGTGTAGGAGGGGCGAATGATGGCCGGCAGCCCCTGGGTGGCCACGATCTGGCGCGCCTCGGCCACCGTGTGGGCAATGCCGCTGGCGGGCAGGTCGATGCCCAGCTTCTGCATGGCCTCCTTGAACAGCTCCCGGTCCTCCGCCTTCTGGATGGCCTCCACGTTGGCCCCGATGAGCTGCACACCGTAACGCTCCAGCACACCCGACTCGTGCAGGGCGAGGGACAGATTCAGCGCCGTCTGTCCGCCCATGGTGGGCAGCAGCGCATCGGGCCGCTCCTTCGCGATCACGGCCTCCAGCACCTCGGGGGTCATGGGCTCGATGTAGGTGGCGTCCACCAGGTCCGGATCGGTCATGATGGTGGCCGGGTTGCTGTTGACCAGCACGACCCGGTATCCCTCCTCCTTCAGCGCCCGGCAGGCCTGGGTGCCGCTGTAGTCGAATTCGCAGGCCTGGCCGATGACGATGGGGCCAGAGCCGATGATGAGGATCGAGGATATGTCTGTCCGCTTGGGCATGAATCCGTCAAAACCGGGTCAATTGTGAGCAAATTACGGACGGCGGTGCCACGTCGTGCTGAAATGCAGGAGCAATTCCGGGCATGAGGGGTCAGGTCAGGTGAACCGGATTCCGCCGGGCATCAGAACACTGTAGCCTGCCGCATCGGAAAAACTCAAAAGGTTTTGCGGCCCGCACCGCCACGCCGTCATGGGCGGACGCGTGGGCTGCACCGGGGAGTCGTGATGGGCGATTGGAACCTGGACGCGCTGCTGCTCCTGCGCACCCATCTGGCCTGGGCCGGCCTGCTGCTGTTCATCGGGCTGGAGGCGCTGCTGCCCTTCAGCAAGCCCAAGCAGGTGCGCTGGCGGCACTATCTGGTCAACGTGGCGCTGGCCGGGGCCAATCTGGCGCTGCTGCGGCTGGTGTGGGGCGGGCTGCTGCTGGGCGCGGCGTTCTATGCGAGCCAGCGCCAGATCGGGCTGTTCTACGTGCTGGGGCTCGGCGAGCCGTGGCGCATTGTGCTGACGTTCCTGTTCTTCGATGCGCTGAGCTACACCATGCATGTGCTGTATCACTACCTGCCGGCCCTGTGGCGCCTGCACCAGGTGCATCACAGCGACCGGGACTACGACGTCACCACCGCCTCGCGCTTTCATTTCGGTGAGATTCTGTTCTCCACCATGGTGCAGACCCTGTTCGCGGTGGGGCTGGGGGCCAGCCCCCTGGGTCTGGTGCTGTTCCAGGCGCTGTTCCTGTTCCAGGCGCAGTTTCAGCACGCCAATCTGCACCTGCCGGAGCGGCTGGACTGGTGGGTGCGCTGGCTGATCGTCACGCCCAACATGCACCGGGTGCATCACTCCGTGGTACGTGCCGAGACCAACTCCAACTTTTCCACCTTCTTCAGCCTGTGGGACCGCCTGGGCGGCACGTTCCGCTGGGGCCCGCCCCAGGAGAGCATCCGCATCGGCCTGCTGGCCTACCCACGGTCTGACCAGGTAGGGCTGACGCAGATTCTGCTCATGCCCTTCCGGCCCATCCCACCGGACGAGGAGCCCGCCGCATGAACCGACGCAACTTGTCGCGCCTGCTGCTCGTCGCCGTGCTGATCGGCGGCATCGTGCTGGTCACGCTCAACCGGGATCAGCTCAACCAGGCCGCCGTGGAGGCATGGCTCGCGCGCCTGGGGCTGTGGGGCCATCTGGTCTATGTGCTGATCTGGCTGGTGTGGCCGCCCCTGTTTCTGCCCGGCTCCCCGCTGACCCTGGCCGGCGGCGCCCTGTTCGGTCCGCTGCTGGGCACAGTGTACACGTCCATCGGCTCGGTGGCCGGGGCCACACTGGCCTTCCTGCTGGCCCGCTATCTGGCCGGGGACTGGGTGGCCCGCAAGACGGGCGGCACGCTGGCCCGCGTCAAGGCGGGGGTGGAGGAGGAGGGGTGGCGCTTCGTGGCCTTCACACGGTTGGTGCCGTTGTTCCCCTTCAACGTGCTCAACTATGCCTTCGGGCTGACGGCCATTCCCCTGCGCACGTACGTGCTCACCTCGTGGCTGTGCATGCTGCCCGGCACGGCGGGGTATGCCTACATCGGCTATGCGGCGCGGGAGGCCGTGGTGGGCGGGGAGGATCTGGTGCGCAAGGGGCTGATCGCCATTTCCGTGTTCGCCGCGCTGGCGCTGCTGCCCATCATGCTCCGCCGCCTGCGCAAAAAGGCACCGGGGGCGGAGCCGGAGACGTCTGATTAGGGCCTTCCACCAGACGCCACCCGGTTGCCGTCAGTATTCCATGGGAAAGACGGACAGGTGCGGCGGCTGGAAGCGCACGCGCACCATGTCCTCTTCGCGCCGCTCCAGCTGGCCCGGCAGCACGGCGCGGAAGCGTGTGCCCGTGGCCAGCACCAGCGTGTACACGCGCTGCACGCCCAGGTAGTCGATGCGCTCGATGCGCGCCGGCACCCCGTCCCCTTCCGCCGCCACGTGCAGGTAGTTGGGCCGCATGAGAATCTCCACCCGCTCGCCCAGCCCCAGCGCCAGCCCGGCTGGCATGGGAAAGCACCCCATGTCCGTGACGATCTGCCCGCCTTCCACTCGGCCCGGCAACAGGTCGGACATGCCCGTGAAGCGCGCCACGAAACGCGTTCGCGGCTGATGCAGAATCTCCTCGGGCGGCCCGATCTGCTCGATGCGGCCCCGGTTCATCACGGCAATGCGGTCCGCCAGATTCAGCGCCTCCTCCTGGTCGTGGGTCACCAGGATCGCCGTCACCCCCGCCTGCTTGAGCACATCGTGCACCTCCAGGCGCAGGCGCGAGCGCAGGTTGGCGTCCAGGTTGCTGAAGGGCTCGTCGAGCAGCATCAGGCTCGCCCCGGGGGCCAGCGCCCGCGCCAGCGCGATGCGCTGGAGCTGCCCCCCGGAGAGCTCATGGGGGTAGCGCTCCGCGTAGCGCGACAGCCCCGTCATCTCCATCAGCTGCGCCACGCGCTGCTCGGCGGCCGCGCTGGAATAGGCGCCGGCCGCGTGGCGCCCGAACCACCCGGCGATGCGCTGCCGCAGGGGCGGCTCGAGCCCGAAGCGCACGTTGGCCCGCACGGTCATGTGGGGAAAGAGCGCATAGTCCTGAAACACCATGCCGATGCGTCGCCGCTCCGGGCGCACACCCCAGCCGGGCCTGGCGATGAGCTGGCCCTGGTGCACGATCTCGCCCCGGTCCGGCACCTCGAAGCCGCAGATCAGGCGCAGCATGGTGGTCTTGCCGCAGCCGCTGGCGCCCAGCACGCACAACAGTTCCCCTTCGCCGACGGTGAGCGACAGATCGTCGATGACCCAATGCTCCGCCGAGAAGCGCTTGTGCAGTCCACGGATTTCCAGCACCGGCGCGCTCATGGCAGCCCTCCGGGCAGCTCCACCGCATCGGCGCGGGTGCGCGTGATGGCGCGGCTGAGCAGCAGCACGGGCAACAGGCCGGTCAGCACGATGCCGATGGCCGCCGGGGCGGCCTGTTCCAGCAATTCGTCGGAGGCAAACTGATACACGTGGGTGGCGAGGGTTTCGAAGTTGAATGGCCGCAGCACCAGCGTCATGGGCAGTTCCTTCATCGCATCCACGAACACCAGCACTCCGGCGGTGAGCATGCTGCCCCGCAGCATGGGCAGGTGAATCCGTGCCAGGGTCTCCCCCGGCCCCTTGCCCAGGGACTGGGCGGCATGGTCCATGCTGCGCGTGATCTTGCCCAGGGCCGCCTCCAGCGTACCGAAGGGCAGCGCCAGGAAGCGCACACTGTAGGCATACACCAGCGCCAATACCGTGCCGCTGAGGATCAGGCCCGTGGACACGCCGAACCAGGCGCGCATCAGGGCATCCACCTGGTTGTCCAGCCCCGCCAGGGGAATGATCACCCCCAGCGCGAGCACGGCGCCCGGCACGGCGTAGCCCGCGCTGACGAGCCGCGCACCCGTCCGCAGGGAGCGCCGCCGACCCAGCCGCACACCGTAGCACATGAACAGGGCCGCCGCGACGCACACCAGTGCCGCCAGCACCGCCACCAGCAGGGTGTTGGCGGCAATGCCGAGAAAGCGCCCGCCCAGCGCCTCCACCGAAGTGCCCAGGGCATACTCCACGAGCACCGCACCGGGCACCAGGAAGCCCAGCACCACGGGCAGCGCGCAGGCCAGCGTGGCCACCCCCGCCCGCCAGCCATGCAGCCGCGCGCCCGCCAGGGGCTCCAGGGGCGAATCATGCTGATGGTAGCGTTGCCCGCGCCGGGCGGCCCGTTCCCACCACAGCACCAGGATCACGAAGACGAGCAGCAGCAATGCCAACTGCGCCGCCGCCGGCGCATTGCCCATGCCGAGCCAGGTGCGGTAGATGCCCACGGAAAACGTGGGCACCGCGAAGAAGTCCACCGTGCCGAAGTCGTTCAATGTCTCCATCACGGCCAGGGACACCCCGACGGAAATGCCGGGGCGGGCCATGGGCAGCGACACGCCGAAGAAGGTGCGCCAGGGGCCATGCCCCAGGCTGCGGCTGGCCTCCAGCACCCCCGCGGACTGTTCCAGGAAGGCGGCGCGGGCCAGCAGGTAGACATACGGATAGAGCACCAGGGCCATGAACACGGCGGCCCCGCTCAGCGTGCGCACCGGGGGAAACCAGTAGTCCTGCATGCTCTGCCAGCCGAACAGGGCCCGCAGGGATGCCTGCACCGGCCCCGCGTAGTCCAGCAGATCGGTGTAGGTATAGGCGAGGATGTACGAGGGAAACGCCAGGGGCAGCAGCAGCGCCCATTGGAACATGCGCCGGCCGGGAAAGCGGCACATGGTCACGAGCCATGCCGTGCCCGTGCCCAACACCAGGGTGCCCATGCCCACACAGAAGGCCAGCAGCAGCGTGTTGAACACGTACCCGGGCAGCACGGTCGTGACCAGATGCCACCACAGGTCACCCTCCGGCACGAAGGCGAGCACGGCCACGCTGACGATGGGCACCGCCACCAGCGCGCCGATCAGCAACGTGCCGAGCACCCAGCCGTTGGGCCGCCGCCAGCGCACCGCGACGCCGCGGGCTGCCGCCGCCTCCGTCATGCCCATCCCAGACTCCTCATGCTCGACATGGGGGCCGACGGCTACGGATAGCCGGCCCGGTCGAACACGCGAACCGCCTCGGCCCGCAGCTTCGCGACCTTGGTCAGATCCACGTCGTCCGGCTTGAAGCGGCCCCAGCTCTCGACCAGCGGACTCCACTTGGCGTCGGGCTTCACCGGATACTCGTAGTTTCCCTGGGCATACATGGACTGCGCCTCGGCGCTGCTGAGATATTCCAGCAGGCGTACAGCCTCAGCCTTGTGCTTGGTGGCCCGCGTCACGCCGGCGCCGCTGATGTTCATATGAGTGCCACGCCCGTCCTGATTGGGAAAGATCATATAGACCGCCTTGGCCCAGCCCACCTGATCCGGGTCGTTGAGCATGGCACCCATATAGTAGGAATTGCCCAGTGACAAGTCGCAAATGCCCTCGGATATGGCCCGTACCTGGCCACGATCGTTGCCCTGGGGCTTGCGGGCCAGGTTGTTCGCCACCTTGCGTGCCCAATCCTCCGCCTGCTCCACCCCATGGTGGACAATCAGCGAGGCCAGCAGCGCCACGTTGTACGGATGGTGTGACGGGCGGGTGCAGATGCGCCCCTTCCACCGCGGATCGGCCAGGTCCTCGTAGGTGTTGATGGCGCCCCGCGGCACACGCTCCTTGGAGGCGTAGATCACCCGCGCGCGCATGGTGAGCCCATACCACAGGCCCTCCGGATGACGAAATGCCGCCGGAATGTTCCGTTCCAGCGTGGGTGTTCGCACCGCCTGCAGCACGCCGGCCTCCACCGCGTCGTCAAGCCGCCCCACCGATGCGGTCAGCAGCACGTCAGCCGGGCTGTTGCGGCCCTCCGCCTTCAGCCGCTCGATCAGCCCCTCCTTGGCGAACACTGTGTTCACCTTGATCCCCGTCTCCTTCGTGAAGGCTTCCAGAATCGGCTCGATCAGGAACGGCTGCCGGTATGAGTAGATGTTCACTTCCGCCGCCGGCACCCAGGCCGCGCCCTGCAAAACCAGCAGCGCGGCCAGCAGGGCCGCCCCGCCCCATTGTTGTACCCGGTGCAACATGTGTCGCCTCTCCGTCTTGTATGTCCCGCGTCCCGTCTCTCGGACACGGCTGTCCCCCGCTGTTTCCCCATACATGAAACTGAAACTGAGACTGATTCTCAGTTCCTGATTCCCATGTCGATGCTGGGATGTCAAGGGTCCGTCGCGGCGGGGCCTGCGGGCGGATGCATTCCTGCGGCGCATGCAGCCCGGGCGAACTGTCGGCGTTGGTGGCTGTCAGTTAGGCGCGGCCTCCGCGACACTTCTTACAGCGGCCGAAGATACGCAAAGAATGGTGGGATTCCTCGAAACCATGCTTCTTGCAGATATCCGCCTGGATCGCCTCGAGGCGCTCATTGTGAAACTCCGTGATGGACCCGCACTGGTCGCAGATGAGATGGTCGTGATGCTCCCCGACCTGCGTGTGCTCATAGTAGGCATGGGCCGTACCGAAATCGAGCCGCTCCACCAGCTGGCATTCCTTGAGCAGCTCCAGCGTCCGGTACACCGTGGCCCGGGACACGCGCAGCTTTTGCTGCCGCAGGCGCTGGACGATTTCCTCCGCCTCGAAGTGCCCCTTGCCCTCGAAGATTTCGTCGATCACCGCCTCCCGTTGCCGGGTCAGCTTGAGGTTGCGCTGCTCCAGGTATTCGAGGAACAGTGCCTTCTCCGGATGGTCCGCGGCGGCCTGGGCCAGCCGCTCGCGGGCATTGTCCTCGTGGCGCGCACGGGGGGGCTGGACGGGGGCGCGGGGGGTGGCTTTGCGTGGTGTGGGCATGCCGATCGGTCCATGAATAGGGCGCCGCCGCGACCGGCCCGTGCCGGCGCGCACAACTGCGCTGATATGCGGTGAGTCTCAGTCCCGATACGATATTTCGATGCTACCAGCGCCGCGCCGATAGCGCCAGACTTGGGCAGCGCATCGCCGCGGCAGGCTTGACCACCCGCGAATCCCTGTGGAAGAATCTAAACAAATGAAATCACGGGTTTTTTGCCGAATCGGCGGCCTCGCCGCGGCAACCCGGCATCCATCCCGGCACTCCATCGCCGGCATGCAACCTCTGGAAATGACCGACCATGGCAAGCAAGACGTCCCCTGCCGGCGCTCCCGCAGCGGAGCACCACCCGTTTCAGGCCGAGATGCAGCAACTGCTGCACATCATCGTGCATTCCCTTTATTCGGAGCGGGAGGTGTTCCTGCGGGAGCTCATCTCCAATGCCTCCGACGCGCTGAACAAGCTGCGCTTCCGTGTGCTCACCGATACGGCCGTGCGCGACCCGGATGCCCCCCTGGAGATCACCCTGGAAGTGGAGAGCGATCCGCCGGCGCTCGTCATCAGCGATACGGGCATCGGCATGACCCATGACGAGCTGGTGAACAACCTGGGCACCATCGCCCGCTCGGGCACCCTGGAATTCGTGAAGAATCTCTCCAGCGCCGCCCCGGAGCAGCGCATGGAAATGATCGGGCAGTTCGGTGTGGGCTTCTACGCCGTGTTCATGGTGGCCCAGGAGGTCATCGTGGACAGCTGCTCGGCCGACCCGGGCGAGCCCGCCTGGCAGTGGCGCTCCGACGGCAGCGGGGAATTCACCCTGGCGCCCTCCACGCGCACCGCCCGCGGCACCAGCATCCGCGTCCTGCTCAAGGAGGATCAGGCCGAGTTCCGCAATCCCACGCGGGTGGAGGAGATCGTCCAGCGGTATTCCAATTTCATCCCCCAGCCGATTCGCCTGGAGGGCCGCCAGCTCAATGCCCAGGAGGCCATCTGGACGCTCGACCCCGCCGCGGTGTCGGCAGAGAGCTACCACGAGTTCTACAAGTATGTCTCACATGACGTGGACGACCCCCTGCGCACGATGCATCTGTCCATCGATGCCCCCGTGCAATACAAGGCGCTGCTGTTCATTCCCAAGGCCCTGACCAACGAGGTGCTATACAGTCCCGGCGCCACGGGACTGCGGCTGTATGCGAGCAAGGTGCTGATTCAGGAGCGCACCGAGGAGCTGTTGCCGCCCTACCTGCGCTTCATGCGCGGCGTGGTGGACTCGGAGGACCTGCCGCTCAACGTCTCCCGCGAAATGGTGCAGCACAACCCCCTGGTGGCTCGGCTGCGCAAGAGCCTGACCGGGCGCATCCTGCGCGATCTGGCACAGCTCGCCGAGCAGGACGCGGAGGGCTACAACGCCTTCTGGCGGCAATACGGCAAGGTGCTCAAGGAGGGGCTCACTGGAGAGGCGGACCAGCGCGAGCGGCTGCTGGAGCTGCTGCGCTTCGAGACCTCCAAGACCGAAGCCGGAGAATTCACCACCCTGAAGGAGTATCTGGCCCGCATGGGCGAGGGGCAGAGCGAGATCTATTACTTCTCGGGGCCGTCGCGCCGCGCCATCGAGCACAATCCGCACCTGGAATATTTCCGCAAGAACGACCTGGAGGTGCTGTTCCTCTACGACCCGGTGGATGATTTCGTCATGGCCGGGCTGGGCGAGCACGAGGGCAAGCGCTTCGTGAGCATCGACGAGGCCGAGTTGGCCGACCTGAAGGACGAGGCGACGCCCAAGGACGCCCTGGCGGCGGACGAGCTGACACCGGTGCTGGACTTCATCAAGCAGACCCTGGGCGATCAGGTGACCGAGGTGCGCGCCTCGAAGCGGCTGGTGGACAGCCCGGCCTGTCTCGTCAGCCCGGAGGGCATGCCGGGCAACCTGCAAAAGCTGATGCGCCAGCTCAACCAGGATTTCAAGGGCATGCCCAAGATTCTCGAAATCAACCCCAGCCACGAACTGACGCGGCACATGGCCCACATCCTGAAAGCCGATGCCCAGGCGCCCATGCTCAAGGAGCTGGCCGAGCAGTTGCTGGAAAATTGCCTGCTGGTGGAAGGCCTGCTGGAGCAGCCCGAGCGCATGGTCGATCGCATCCAGTCGCTGATGACCCGCGCCGCCTCCCGCGAGGCGGAGGCCATCGCGCCGAAAGCCGGCTAGGCTGTGTCTGAAAAGGGGCTTGTGGGCGGCCGTGCCCTTCGAGACAGGTTGCTACGCAACCTTCCTCAGAAACACGGCCTTACATTGGCGGCAGTTTGAACACTCCGCGTCACCGAGGAGCGGTCGAAGACCGCGTCTCGAAGTGCGCGGGCCGAAAAGTCATCGGGTTTTCAGACACAGGCCAGCCCCGTGGCACCCGCCCGGCGCCAGTGCCGCCGCGGGCGTCGACGCTTCTCGAAAGGGCCGTCCCCATGGGCCGCATCACCTGCCTGCTGCTGCTCCCGTTCGTCCTCGGCCTGGCCGGCTGTGGCGGCGGGGGCACGGGCAAGGTCGACTGTCCCCAGTTGCTCAGCGACGGGGAATACGATGTGGTGCTGGACGAATGCGCAGGCCCCTACGAGCGTGCCGCCGCCCATCTGGGGCTGGCCGGCTTCTACCTGCTCGATCTGACGGAGACGGACGCGGACCAGCCCTTCATCGTGGAGGCCTTGGGGCTGACCCTGGAAAACATCAACAGCAAGCGCATCCTGGTGAACAAGGCGGTCAACGAGGTACGCGACCCCAGCAACGGCTCGGAGGCCTTCGCGCTGCTGGTCAGCGCGTTCCTGGGCCTGTCCACCACCACGACCCAGTACCTGGACAATGGCGCCGGGGCCACCGCCCTGGATGAAGACTACGCCAATTCGGAGATCACCGCGGCCACGGGCATGTCCGCGGCCGCGGGTGTATTCGCCGCGGCCGTCGCCACCTCGGCTGCGCCGTCATCGGACTTCGCCGTGCTGGTCGACGGTGTGCCGTACATCGCCGACTGCAGCGCGGACGGCACCGCCTCACCCAATCAGTGCGTCGTCGCGACGGTGTATAGCGACACGGACGGCTCGGGCATGCTCAACGGCAACGCGCCGGCCGGCGGGATTGACCTGAGCACCGCCACGCGGGCCAATCTGGTGGCCCAGGTGACCAACCTGCTGATGCCGATCACGCTGGTGGAGGACAAGGTGCAGACCATGCGTGAATACCTGGGCCAGGGCAATCCTTCCGGCACCTTCGACATCGGTGTGCTGGGGTATCTCGATCTGATGGATCTGGCCAACGATCTGCTGGCCGGCGAGGGCGAAAGCACCGTGATCAGCGAGCAGATCGATTCGGTGCGCAGCCAGCTGGACAATGGCGGCACCTGCCTGGACACGATTACCGGCAGCACCGCGGCCAGCGACCTGCTCAATGCCCTGGCACCCATGTACACGGCTGCCGCGGGCACCCTGGCCAATCCAGTGCCCAGCGGTGCCGCAACAGACTATTTCAAGGACTGGAACTACAGCACCGATGCGACTCTGAAGGCCCTCATGCAGGCCACAGCCGGCGTGGCCAGCCTGGATGCCGCAGACTACATCTTCCCCACCACCGACGTGGGCTTCAAGTTCGTCTATCCCACGAGCCAACCCCTGGGCGGCTATGACATGACCCAGGCCACGCCCCGCGTGGACCAGGCCGACAGCACCTTTGCCCTGAATTTCGAGGCCATTCCGGAGCTGGCCCCCAGCCAGTCCACGGCCCTCGACAACTACGTGACCTACCTGGAGCTGCTCTGCTCGGGCGAATAGGCGCGGTCCGTGGGGTGGCAGGTGCCAGGGGGCTTGCTGCCACGCAACCACTGTCTTCCACAGGCGCTATCCTTTACGGGTCTGCTAGACGAAGCGCGGCGCGATGTCCGGCGGGATCAGCGGCGAGGGCTCGCGGCAGGCGATCAGCCACAGCTGGTGGGCGGAGCGCGTGGCGCCGATGTGCAGCAGATAGCGCGAGGCGGCATCATCCGGGTAGCTGTTCACATCCACGTCCAGCAGCACCACATAGTCGAACTCCAGCCCCTTGACCTGGTTCATGTCCGTCACCTCGATGCCGGGCCGGAACGAGAAGTCCTGCTCCCGCACCCGCCGCAGCCGCGGCAGGTCGGTCTTGCTGAGGCCCTTGAAATACAGGTCGGCCTGCCCCGGATACCGCGTCACCAGGGCCACGCTGGCTGCGGGCTCCGTGCGCATCACATGCCGCAGGGTACTGGAGAGCATCATCACGGCCTGGCCCACATCGGTGAAGCGGAACAGCTCCACGGGAACCCCCTGCCGCACCGCGCGCCAGGGACGTTCGCTGTCCAGCGGGCCCAGCACCTTGCGGGCAAAGGCCATGATCTCCCCCGTGCTGCGGTAGCCGATCTGCAAGGGCGAGATGGGCGTCCCCTCCAGGCCCAGATGACGCAGCACGTCCTCCCAGGAATCGAACCCGCTGTGCAGGATCATGCGCTGGGAGGTGTCGCCGGCCAGGGTCACCGAGCGTGGCTCGGCAGCCAGTCCGAACAACAGGCGCAGGTCCAGCGGCCCGAAGTCCTGGGCCTCGTCAATCATCAGATGACTCAGCCGCAGCGCCTTCTGCCGTCGTCCGCGCAGCGGCCCCACCAGCAGCGTATGGGTCAGCAATAGCAGGGGATCGTCCTCCCGGTCCATCAGGGGCACATCGGGCTGGGGCAGCTCCCGATCCTGGGGCAGGCTGCCCTCGGCCTGGGCCTGCTTCCACTGGTGTGATTCATCGCGCATGGCGTGATGGTGCAGGGCCCAGGTCTGAATCTCCTCCAGCTGGCCGGGGGAGAATTCCCCCGGGGCCACGCGCGCCGCCTCGGCCTGCAGGACGTCCAGATGCACGAAGGCCTCCTCCCACAGGGCCAGCCCGATACGGTGGAGCTGTTGCGGTTCGGGCAGGGCATCGTCCACCAGGCGCCGCAGGCGCTGCCGGGCGATCCAGTCGCCGCCGAACTTGCCAACCTCCGGCAGAATGGCGCCCCCCTTCACCCAGCGGGCAAAAGCCTGCAAGCGTGGCACATAGGGCTGATCGGACAGGCCCTGCCACGCCTGCCACACGCGCGCCTCGCTCTCGGTGCCCGCCACGGCCTGCCCCATGGCCTGCTCCCATTCCCCGGTCAGCACGGCCACGCGCTGGGCCAGCACGGCCAGGGCGATGGGATGCTGCTTGAAGCGCACCACGGTCAGCGGCGTGCCATCGTCATACTGCTCGGGCATGTGGGGATAGTGGCGCCGCCGCAGCCCCTCCACGAGGGCCTCGTACACCTCGATGCGGCAATCGATCACCCCCAGCGCCGGCAGCAGTTCGGAAATATAGGCAGCCAGGGCCTTGTTGAACACCACGGCCATCATGTTGTGGGGATGGAAGCGCTCGGGGTCCTGATAGTTCAGGTAGGCCACGCGGTGCAGGGCGATGGTGGTCTTGCCCGAGCCGGCACCGCCGTCGATCACCACGATGCCCGACTCGGGCTTGGTGATCAGCTCGAACTGATGGGGGTCGATCAGGCCCGTGATGGCCTTGAGGTGCTTGTCCACATCCGGCGTGTCGCCCGCCCCGGTGCCCAGCAGGGGCTTGCCCAGATTTCCCGGGCGAAAGGCCGTGCCCGCCCCCCCATGCAGCGCCGGGGCATCCAGTTCCACCCGGTGCCAGTTGTCCCGCGTGCACTGGAACACCCCCAGGGGGCAGTCCACGCGCACCAGCCGCCCGCCCAGGATCAGCACGGCCCGATGGGCCTGCACCACGCCCTCCACGATGCGTCCGCCCAGCTCCTCCTCGTACTCGTCCCCCTCCCGGTAGGAGAAGTACACCCGGCTGATGGGCGCCTCGCGCCAGTCGATGATGGGGTAGCGCACCCCCGGCGTCAGGTTGGCCCGGTTGCCGATCAGCAGATCCAGCACCCGCTCGCCCTGCTCCACCCGCAGATGGCCGAAGTAGGGTGCCTCCGAGCGGGTCACCGCCGCATAGCGCTCCTTCTCCTGATGGGTGGAGACATGGGTCAGCTGGTCCATCTGGGTCACGATCTGCGCGATCTCATCCTCGTGGGCCTCGGCCAGCGAATCGCGCAGGTCCAGCAGATCCTGGTCGTACCTGGGGATGTAGCTTTCCCCCGCCGTGGTCACGGCCTGGCCCTGCACCGCCTCGAGGATGGCCAGTTCCTCCTCGATCACCTGCCGCTCCTCGGCGCTCAAGGCCGGATCGAAGCGGGGCTGTGTGGCAGGCGAGGCAGCGCTCAAGGCGGACACCGGTGGCTAAGGGGAATCCCGCGCCGCGCCGCGCGCCGCTCTCGGCGGTCGGCTGGAGGCCCGGGCGACGGGGAAAATGGCACTTCCCCCCGCCAGGAAAAAGGGTCACATTGTACGGTGTTTGCCGAGAGATTGTAAAATGCCTGGCCTGCCCGGTGCCCACCCGCGCGCCAGGCCGACACCATTGGGAGCCCGCTGGACCCATGGGATATCTGACAGTAGCCATCGGCGGCGCCATGGGTGCCGTGGCCCGCTACGGGCTTTCCGGCTGGGTGATGACCTGGAGCGCCGGCGCCTACCCCTGGGGCACCCTGGCCGTCAATGTGCTGGGCTCCCTGCTCATCGGCGCCCTGCTGCACCTGGGTCTGGAGCGCATGGTGCTCTCCGTGGAAATGCGCCTGCTCTGGGTCACCGGCTTTTGCGGCAGCCTGACCACCTTTTCCACCTTCTCCTTCGAGACCCTGGAGTTGCTGCGCGACCAGCAGTGGTTCGCCGCCGGCGGCAATGTGCTGCTCAACGTGCTGGCCTGTCTGGCCGCGACCTATGTCGGGCTGGTGCTCGGCCGCCTGCTGTGACGTCTCTTGTGAAAGGCCCCTCCCATGAGCAAATTTCTTCCCCGCCGGCGCCTGCGCATCTACGTGGGTGAGCGGGACAAGGCCGGCTGGCAGCCCCTGTACCTGCACATCATCGAGCTGGCCCACAAGGCCGGGCTGGCCGGCGCCACGGCCTTCCGCGGCATCGCCTCCTTCGGCATTTCCCACCGCCTGCACATGGCCCACGTGCTGCGGCTGTCAGAGGACCTGCCCATCACTATCGAAATTCTCGATACCGCCGCGCGCATCGATGACTTCCTGACATCCATCGAGCCCCTGCTGGAACAGACCCACACCGGCATGCTCACCATGGAAGACGTGCTCATGCGCCCCCTCGGCGGCAACGCCGACTGAGCGGAGCACACGCCAGGCCCCCGGGCCCCCGTCACGGCGGCATCCCTGTTGCCTTTTGCGTCCGGCAGGCTATCATGCGGATTACCCTGGGGACGTAGCTCAGCTGGGAGAGCGCGGCGTTCGCAATGCCGAGGTCGGGAGTTCGATCCTCCTCGTCTCCATACGGAATGGCTTGAACCGAAATAGAAAAGGCCCGCCGGTCGTGCGACCTGGCGGGCCTTTTTTTGATTGCGCAGGGGAATGCAGTGAACGCTGGCCGGCTGGGACAACGGGCCGACCCCGGCATCGGCGTTCGGCGCCACCGGAGCTTGGCGGCGCCGGCACGGATTGCCGTCTGGCTTAGGCCAGGTCGAAGCGGTCCGCGTTCATGACCTTGTCCCAGGCCGCCACGAAGTCCGTGACGAACTTCTCCTGTGCGTCGTCCTGGGCATAGACCTCGGCCAGCGCCCGCAGCTGGGAATTGGAGCCGAAGACAAGGTCGATCCGCGTCCCGGTCCACTTGACGTCACCGCTCTGGCGGTCGCGCCCCTCGAACACCTGCCCGGCATCGGAGGTGGGGTGCCACTCGGTGCCCATGTCGAGCAGGTTCACGAAGAAGTCATTGGTGAGCTTGCCCGGGCGGGCGGTGAACACACCGTGGGACGTGCCGCCGTGGTTGGCGCCCAGCACGCGCATGCCGCCCACCAGCACCGTCATCTGCGGCGCGGAGAGCGTGAGGAGTTGCGCGCGATCCAGCAGCAATTCCTCGGCCGACACGCTGTATTCGGCCTTCTGGTAGTTGCGGAACCCGTCGGCGATGGGCTCCAGGACAGCCATGGCTTCCACATCCGTCTGCTCCGCCGCGGCGTCCATGCGGCCCGGCGCGAAGGGCACCTGCACCGTGTGCCCGGCAGCCTTGGCGGCCTGCTCGATGGCGGCACAACCGCCCAGCACGATCAGGTCCGCCAGGGAAACCTTCTTTCCGCCGGACTGGGCGCTGTTGAAGGCGCGCTGCACGCCCTCCAGCTTGGCCAGCACCTTCGCCAGTTGGGCCGGCTGATTGGCATCCCAGTCCTTCTGCGGTGCCAGGCGAATGCGTGCCCCGTTGGCTCCGCCACGCTTGTCGGAGTCGCGATAGGTGGCCGCCGACGCCCAGGCCGTGGAGACCAGTTCCGCCGTGGACAGGCCCGCGGCAAGAATCTTCCCTTTCAGCGTGGCGATGTCCGCCGCGTCGATGAGGGGGTGATCCACCGCGGGAACCGGGTCCTGCCAGATCAGCTCCTCCGCCGGCACTTCCGCACCCAGGTAGCGCGAGATGGGGCCCATGTCCCGATGGGTCAGCTTGTACCAGGCGCGGGCGAAGGCATCGGCAAATTCCTCCGGATGCGCATGGAAGTGGCGCGAGATCGGCTCGTAGATCGGGTCGAAGCGCATCGCCATATCCGCCGTGGTCATCATGGGCGCATGCCGAATGGACGGATCGTGGGCGTCCACCACCTTCTTCTCCTCGGGGACGTCCTTGGCCACCCACTGATGGGCGCCGGCGGGGCTCTTGGTCAGCTCCCACTCGTAACCGAATAGCGTATCGAAGTAGCCGTTATCCCATTTGGTCGGGTTGGGCTTCCAGGCCCCCTCGATCCCGCTGGTGGTGGTGTGAATGCCCTTGCCGCTGCCGAAGCTGTTCTTCCAGCCCAGGCCCTGCTCCTCGATGCCCGCGGCTTCGGGCTCCGGGCCGACCAGCGCCGGATCTCCCGCGCCATGGGCCTTGCCGAAGGTATGCCCGCCGGCGGTCAGCGCGACGGTTTCATAGTCGTTCATGGCCATGCGGGCGAAGGTTTCCCGAATGTCACGGCCGGAGGCGACGGGATCCGGGTTGCCGTTGGGGCCTTCCGGGTTCACGTAGATCAGGCCCATCTGCACGGCGGCCAACGGGTCTTCCAGCTCCCGGTCGCCGGAATAGCGCTCGTCGCCCAGCCATTCAGACTCCGAGCCCCAATAGATGTCCTCTTCCGGCTCCCAGATATCCGCGCGCCCGCCGGCGAAGCCGAAGGTCTTGAAGCCCATCGATTCCAGAGCGCAGTTCCCGGCGAGAATCATCAGGTCCGCCCAGGAGAGCTTGTTGCCGTACTTGCGCTTGATGGGCCAGAGCAGCCGGCGTGCCTTGTCCAGGTTGCCGTTGTCCGGCCAACTGTTGACCGGGGCAAAGCGCTGGTTGCCCGTAGAGGCGCCCCCGCGGCCGTCGCCCGTGCGGTAGGTGCCGGCGCTGTGCCAGGCCATGCGAATGAACAGCGGCCCGTAGTGCCCATAATCGGCCGGCCACCAATCCTGGCTGTCGGTCATCAGCGCGTAAAGGTCCTGCTTGACCGCCTTCAGGTCCAGCGTCTTGAACGCCTCGGCATAGTCGAATCCCTCGCCCAGGGGATCGGACACGGCGGGATTCTGGTGCAGAATCCGGAGATTCAGCTGGTTCGGCCACCAGTTCCGATTGGTCACTGCCCCTTGCGTCGCATGGGCGTGCATCACCGGGCACTTCCCGGCGCCAGTCTTGTTCGCGGTCTTCTCTTCCGTCATGGTCGCGTTCCTTTCCTCATGAAACATTGCGGGAGGCCATGCCCCCCGTGCCGGCGCCCGGCAACGCCGCCGTCGGGCGGATGGTCAGCGAAGAAACGCCTTCGCCTCCGTCCACATGGCGCGAAATTCACGCCAATTTTCCTCCAGAACCTCGCCCAGCTGGTCGAATGAGATCAGCCAGACCCCATATTCCGTGGTGCTGAACACCATCTGCGTCTGCTCCAGGGCTATGTGTGCGGAATGCTTCCATGCCGAGCCCACTGCGCGCCTGCCCCCGGCTGAGCCAGCTCCGTCAGACGGAGTCACCCAGCGGGGATGGTGGATGCCGGGACAGAGCTAATTTCACGGTGCTCCAATCCACGCTGCTTGAATCGACGGCGCTCCAATTGATGCTGCTTGAACCGACGCTGCTTCCAGCGACGGTGCTGCAACGCAGGCCGTCATCTGCGATCCATCGGCATTGGATTCACGTTAAAATTAGATTTATTCTAATTTGAGCCGAAAAAAATGCCCTACCCCCGGCGGCGGCCGATCAGCACCGTGTGCACCTGATGAATCTCGTACTCCGGCGCCAGCCTGGCATCCACCGTCACCAGCGCTTCATCCAGGTCGATCAGTTCTCCCGTGTCCTCATCCAGGAAATGATGGTGCGGCACGGTGTTCACGTCGAAGACGACACGATCATCGTGCTGAAACCGCAGTTCCTTGAGCAATCCATGGGACACCAGCAGGTTCAGCGTGTTGTAGACCGTGGCCAGGCTGACCTTCGGGAAGTTGCGGTCCATCCACTGCTTTACATCTTCCGCGGTGGGATGGTTCGCTCCCTCGAACAGGAAGCGGCAGATCGCAATCCGTTGGGCGGTCGGCTGAATGCCGGCCTTGGCCAACTGCTCTTCGATGGTTGTCGTGTGCATCATCGGTCGTCGTTCCGTCGTGTTGCTTGCGGCATGGGAATTATAATGATTCTAAATTTGAACGAAGTCAAACGCCTTAGGCGCTGTCCTGCCCGGACGCAGAAGGCGCAGCAGTCGCTATGCCCTCTCGGGCCAGGGGACTATGCCATCTCGGACCACGGGGCTATGCCCTCTCGGGCCAGGGGGCCATACGATCTCGGGCCAAAGGGCCATGGCATTTTGCGTGACGAACGGCCTATCCTGACGGAAAGAGCTTCGCCCATCCCCAACGGACCGCGCGCCATGCGCCGGTCGGCTACCCTTATCTCGCAGAGCACATGGCATCGCCCCGGGCGCCAGACGCGCCACCCGCCACCGAACCGGCCACCGCCCCGCCACCGAGCCCGCAAGCGCTGCTGCGCGGGCAGCACGTGTTGGCCCGCAAGGCGTCGCTGCTGTATGTGAGTGGCCTGACGGTGATGTCCACGGCGACCATCGCCCCCTCGTTGCCTGCCATTCAGGCCCATTTTGCCGACGCACCCCATGCGGCCATGCTCACGCGGCTCGTGCTCACGGCGCCGCCCCTGTTCATTGCCATTTGCGCGACTGTTGCCGGAGCGTTTTCCGACCGCTTCGGGCGCCGCCGCCTGTTGCTCGGCTCGCTGCTGCTCTATGGCGTCTCGGGCATGTCGGGGCTGATGCTGGAGACCCTCCCCGGCATCCTGCTGGGCCGCGCGATCCTGGGCGTGGCCGTGGCCGGCACCATGAGCACGGCCACGGCGCTCATCGGCGACTATTACACCGGGGCCGAGCGCAACCGCTTCATGGGCCTGCAGGCATCCTTCATGGCCTTCGGCGGCCTGGTGTTGCTGACGGGCGGAGGGCTGCTGGCCGAGCTGCACTGGCGCGCCCCTTTTGCGGCCTATGGCCTGGCGTTCGTGGCCATTCCGGTCGTGCTGCTCTACCTGTTCGAGCCGGAGCGCAGCGAGCACCACAGTACCACCACGCGCCGCACAGCCACGCCGCGCCGCACCTGGGCGGCTATTGCGCTGCTGCTCGCCGCAGCGGTGCTCAACAGCATGGCATTCTATATCAATCCGACCCAGCTGCCCTATTACCTCAAGGCCCTGGGCATCCCAGCCCCCGCCGTCGCCGGGCTGACCCTGGGCACCAGCGCGCTGGTGATGGGGTTGGTGGCCCTGCGCTACAGCAGCGTGCTGGGCCTGCTCGGGCTGCGCTGGTCGTTCTGCCTGGGCTTCGGGCTGATGTCCGTGGGCTTCGCGCTGACCGCCGCGGCCAACGGCTACTGGCTGGTCTTCGTGGGGATGATCTTCTTCGGCATGGGGCTGGGGGTGACCATGCCCGGTCTGGGCACGGGGGCCATGATGCTGGCCCCGCCCGCCGTGCGGGGCCAGGTGGCCGGGGCCCTCACTGCCTGCGTCTTTCTGGGGCAGTTTCTCTCGCCGGTGATGAGCACACCCGTCGCCGAAAGCGCCGGGATCGCTACCGCCTTTGCAGTCAGCAGCGGACTGGTGGCCGGGCTGGCGGTGGTGGCGGGCATGCTGGCCCTGCTGGGCCAGCGCATCGCGCCGCCGCGGGGCCCGGAGGCGCGCTGAATCCGGGGCCGGCTCAGTTGCCGCCCAGCGTCACCGCATTGAGCGGGATGGTGGACACCGCGGTGCGGGCCAGATGCAGCGTGACGCGGCCCGGCTCGTAGACGATACGGTTGTTGGCGACCAGGTAAAACTGCTCCGAGGAGATCGCGTCGTAGAGGTAGATGGATTGAATTACCTCGGGGTCCACGTCATACCTGCCGATATTGATGATCACTTCCGGGGTGTAGCTGCCCGGCGGCGCATTGGCGGCCAGCGCCAGCGTCCCGCTCCACCGGTCGCTGCCGTCATAGGTGAGCGTACCGCTGCCCCCCAGATTGCCGGCAGCATCGTAAAGTTCCATGCTGATCGAGGTCACGCTCTGGCCCTGATCCACCGACAGCTCCGCCAACAGGGCCGTCCCGGCGTCGCTTGGCGTCAGGCTGGGGGCGGCGGTCAGCGCGGGATACTGGGTGTATGCACCGCCGCAGTCCGCTTCGCAGATGGGCGTGCCTGGGGGTGGGGTGGTATTCGCCTCCTGCACCGGCGAGGCGCAACCGGCAGCACCCAGCAGGGCCATCATGGCCAAGCGCGCGGCGAGTCGGGGAAATGTGGGCATTGGGCCTCCATGCGTTCAATGTGGGTTTCCCCACAGCAAAGCAAGCCCAATGCCACCCGCGCCTATCGCGGCACCCTGATTTTGCGACACTGTGCGGCCACGGGATCATTGCATCACGCGCCGCTCACGACCGACCCGATGCGGGGAGCCGTTTCCCGGAATGCCCTCGGCTGTGTCTGAAAACGCACCAGCGCAAGGGGGCGCTCCGCTTGTATCCCGCTGGGGCCGTGGGCCCCAGACTGCCGGCCTGGACGGGGTGCAGGGGGGTGTGCTCCCTGCGTGAGAGCGCGAGCGGGAAAGCCTCTCGCATCTGCCTGTTCAGACACAGCCTAGCCGCTCAGTGCCCAGGTGGTGGAGGCGTGGGCGACCAGCCGCTCCGGCGCGGCCTCCGGCGCGATGCGCACAGCCACGCTGCACAGGCGGCGCCCCAGGCGCAGCACCTCGGCCCGCGCCAGCAGGGGCAGATCGCCGGCGGGGCGCAGGAACTTGAGGCCCAGCTCGACGGTGGCGGCGGCGGGGTCCTGGCTGGCCGCGAGCACGATGGCATAGGTGGCCACATCAGCCGCGGCGAACATGACCGGCCCGGCCACCGTGCCGCCCGGCCGCAGCACGTTGGGGTGGTGCGGAATGCGCACGCTGCTGCCCGTGGGGGTGGCCGTCACCAGCTCCAGACCGAACAGCCCCACCAGCGGCAGGCCCGCGGCGATATGCGCCCGGATGCGGGCCAGGTCCCAGGGAGTGCCGTCAAGTTGCTGCGCCATGGTCCGCTCTCGCGTCGCCAAGTTTCCGCTGCCGGGCTGCGCCATCTTCCCGGGGATTGGTACCGCCCGCGCGATGCACGGGCCCGGGCTCACACGCCGGTGTCCTGATCCGTGTCCGCGTCATCCGGCACGCGGCGCACGGACAGGGGGGCGGAGCCCGGTGCAATGTACAGGGTGCGGTGGGGAAAGGGGAACTCGATGCCGCGGCGGTCGAACTCGATCTTCATGCGGCGCTGATACTCGCGCATCACGCCCCACTGTTCCGCGGGCCGGGTCATGTAGCGCACCCGGAAATTGACGGCGGAATCCCCGAAGGAATCCAGCCCCAGCACCTCCAGGGGCTCGATGAGCTTTGGCTGCCAGTCCGGATCGTTCATCATGCTTTCCCCCACATCGCGCAGGGCAGCAATCACCGTATCGGGATGCTCCTTGTAGGCCACCCCCACGTCGATCACCATGGCCGAGCGCGTCTTGGTCATATTGGCCAGGGACGTGATGTTGCCATGGGAGAACACGTGGGCCCGCTGCTGCAGATCGCGCAGCACCACGATGCGGTACGTGATGCGCTCCACCACGCCCCCGGTGCCGTTGATCAGGGCGATATCGCCCACGCGGATCTGGTCTTCCAGGATGTGGAACATCCCGGCGATGAGGTCGCGCACCAGGTTCTGGGCGCCGAAGCCCACGGCCAGGCCCAGGATACCCACACCGGCCAGCACTGGGGTGATGTCCAGCCCCAGCTCGCTGAGCACCATCACCAGGGCCGTGGCCCACAGACCCATCAGCAGCCCGCCGCGCAGCAGCATGATCACGGTGGCCGCGCGCTTGCCCTGCTCCCCACGGTTTCCGCTGTCCCCGCCGATCAGCTGCTGCATGCGGTCGTTCAGGCGGCGCAGCGCGAAGCGCACCACGAAGGTGAGCACGAGCGCGGCCGCGATGATCAGCAGCACACTCGCGCTGACATTCAGGATTTCCCAGCCGCTGGGCAGCTTCCAGTCAACGGGCAGGATGGAGGTGACATCCACGATAACGCTGCTCCAAAACAGGGTTGGGCCACCGGCGAGGGAGGCCGGACGCGCATCTGGTGTGGCCGGCACGGCCCACGCGCCGAAGCGGAGCCGCCCGGGGCTGGGCACAGCGTCGCAATTTGGTCATCAGCGTCCTGATCCGTATGATGGAGGATTATGGCATTAAATCAAATCTCGCGGCGTTTGCCGGCCATTTTCTCCATGCTGCGCCGGCCATTGGTCGCCGTTGCGCTGGCGCTGCTGGCGATCTGGCCCTGTCTGGCCGGCAGCGCCCACGCGCAGGGCGGCTCGGACTTCATCGACCCGGAGGCCCGCCGTGGCAGCGCCTGGGCCAAGCTGGCACCCATTGGGGAAAGCCAGTGGCGGGGCGATGCGGAGCTGGGCTATCTGGCCACCAGCGGCAACACGGAAACGGAAACCACCCACACGCGCTGGCGCATCCAGAACGACCGGCCCAACTGGATCCATGCCTTTCGTGTGGAAGCCACCATCGCCCGCACCGCGGAGGACACCTCCGCCGTGGAGGAATACCGCGCCAGCCAGCGCAGCGCCTACAAGCTGACGGCGGTGGACTATCTGTTCGAGAAGCTGCGTTACGAGCGCAACGTGGCCCAGGGCTTTCACTACCGCTGGTCCGAGGTGGTGGGCTACGGCCGCCGCGTCTACGGTAGCGCGGCGGCGACCGTGTATCTGGAAGCCGGCCCGGGCGCCCGCCAGACTTGGCTGCTCGATGAGACGGTGCAGCGGGAGGCGCTGCTGGTGGTCAGCGGCGAGTGGAACTGGAACTTCACCCCCACCGCCACGTTGAATGAGTTTCTGGTGGCGGAAGCCGGGGAAACCAACACGTACACCAACTGGACCTCCGCCCTGACGGTGCGCATCAATTCCCGCTTTTCAAGCCGCATCAGCTATGATGTCGTAGACAATTCTGATGTTCCCGAAGGCATCGAGCACACCGACACCACCACGACTGTCACCATCGTCTACGCGTTCTGATCGTCCCCCGCGTCCCCCAAACGGCGAACCTATTTCAACAGCGCAGGCAGGCTGGAAAGCGAGATGACTACTGCGGTCGTGCAACCGATTCTGGAAACGGGCGTTCTGATCCTGTTGCTGCTCAATCCGTTCCTGATGAGCGTCTATCTGCTGGATCTGATCGAGGACCTGACCCTGGCCCAGTTCCGCCGTGTGCTGTGGCGCGCCTGCCTGATCAGCATCACGGTGTTCGCGGCGTTCTGCGTCGGCGGGGAGGCCATTTTCAGCACCGTGCTGCAGTTGAACTTCTCGGCCTTTCTCATCTTCGGCGGCGTCGTTTTTCTGCTGATCGGGTTGCAGCACATCTTTCATGGGGCGGACGCCGTGCGGCGCATCCGCGGTTCCGCGCAGCATCTGGCCGGCTCGGTGGCCATGCCGTTCATCATCGGTCCGGGCACGATCAGCGCCAGCATCTGGGCCGGCGCCAAGGTGGGGCCGCTGCTGGGCACGGCCGCCGTGATCAGCGGGGTGCTGGTCGCCATCGGCAGCCTGGTCCTGTTCAAGGTGCTCTACGACAGCATGCGCAATCGGCATCAGGAGTTGCTGCAACGCTACACGGACATCGCCGGTCGCATTGCGGCGCTGTGGACCGGCTCCTTCGCCGTGCAGATGATCGCCACCGGCCTGCGGGACTTTCTCAACGGCACCTGACACCACACCGCCCAGACACACCGCGATTCCAGAGGCCCCATGCCCGTTTCCCATGCATCCCTCATCGTCGGCCCCACCGGCGCCGGCAAGACCACCTATGCGCGCCAGTTGACCGAGCGCGAACGGGGCGTGCGGTTCTCCATCGACGAATGGATGGCGCGCTGCTTCTGGCCCGATGCCCCGCCCGAGCCCGACTACGCCTGGGCGCTGGCCCGTGTGGCGCGCTGCGAGGCGCAGATTCTGGACGTCTGCGCCCAGCTTCGCCATGCCGGGCTGCACCTGGTGCTGGATCTGGGCTTCTTCTCGCGGGAGCAGCGGGCGCGCATCACGGACGGGCTGCACGCCGCCGGCCTGCAGACCCGCCTGCATCTGCTGCAGGTGCCGGCGGCGGTGCGCTGGTCCCGCGTGGTACAGCGCAACGCGGAGCAGGGGGAGACCTATGCCCTGCAGGTGGACCGGCAGACCTTCGACTTTGCCGAGGGGCTGTTCGAGCCCCTGAGCCCGGAAGAGCAGCGCGACGCCACGGTGATCCGCCAGGACTGAGCGGCAAGCGCCACGGCAGGCCCATGGCGCCCCGATCCATGCTACAAGGGAGGGAACCCGCCATCGACACGGCTCTGCCGCCGACGGCGATCCCTGACATCGCGGCGGTCGGGCCGACCGCCTGGGCAAGCGTTCACCATGATTCTAGCGGTCAAGATCGTCTTCACCCTGGCCACGCTCGCCTACCTGGCGGGACTGCGCGTGCGCCACAGCAACAATGCGCTGCACCGCAAGCTGATGGCGCTGGGCTTTCTGCTCACCCTGGGCATCGCGGTGATCCTGGTGGTGGGTGTCCATGGCTTCGGCGGCATCTATGGCCCCGCGCCATGGCTGGTCTCGCTGACCGGCAGCACGGGCGGCGCGCACATCGTCCTGCTGGTGCACCGGGGTTTTGCCACAGTGACATTGGTGCTGCTTGTCACGCAGATCGTCACGGGGATCCGCCGCCGGCCGCTGCACGGCAGGCTGGCGCCGTGGACCTTCGGCTGCTGGATGGTGAGCTTCATCTCCGGCCTGTTCGTCTTCGTCTAGGGCGTCGCCGGCCCTACTCCAGCCACACGCGGATGTCCTTTTCGGCCGTGGTCAGGCGAAACACCTCCTGCGGCCGGTAGCCGCTAGCGCGCACCCGGGCGACGATCTCGTGCAGGTCGATGCCCTGCGCGGCGATCTGCCCACGCAGCTCGACATCGAGCGTCGCGTCCAATTGATCGATCATCTGCATGGGTGAGGTGAGCTGCACCCGTGTCTGCCCCTCCCGCTTGACATGAATGCGCAGGTGTTTGGCCACGTTGCCAAAGCCGCGCGCCGGCTGGGGCGGCTCAGCCAGCGCCAACGCATCCACCGCCTGGCTGAACTGCTGCCGGATCGGCTCCAGCAGAAACCTCCACGGCAGTTCCACATCCAGGGTGGCCAGGGCATGAATCAGCCCATGGAACATGCGCATCAGCAGGATCAGGCTCGGCGGCCCGGCAATACGGAAGTTCCAGCGATCCTCACCCAGCACACCGGCCACCCGCTCCCCCAGGTGCCAGCGGCTCACATGATACGGCGAGGCCAGGATGAACGGCTCGAACAATACCCGGCACAGTCCCGGCAGCCGGTCGGCAATGGGCTCCAGATAGGCCGGGTCGAAGCCCAGTTTGAGAAACAGGGGGTAGGGGTCATCATCCGCGTTGGCTTCGGTCATGCCGATCAGGCGTAACAGCGCCAGCCGGTGCTCCGGCTCGCCGCGGAAGATGCACCCGAAGTCGTACAGCACCAGCGCCACGCCGCCATCGGTGGTCTTGCGGAAGCGGAAATTGCCCGGATGCAGGTCCGCATGGACGAAGCCGTGACGGAAGAAGCCGAAGGCATGTTCCAGTAGGGCGCGCCCCGCCGCCTTGCGCTCCCCCTCGCTCCACGTTTCGGCCACGTGGCGCAAGCCGGCGCCGTCCTCCCACGCGGTGACCAGCACACGGGGCGTGGACAGCTCCCCATAGACCCGCGGCACGACCAGATTGGGCTGCACTTGGGAGAGAAAGTGGTACTGGTGCTGATTGGCCGCCTCGACCGTATAGTCCAGTTCCTCCTCCAGATCCCGCAGCAGCTCCTCGCGGTAGCCTGCCAGGTTGAACTGGCGGCGAAAGGCCCCCATCGGCGCGGCCAGCCAGCCCAGCAGCCTGAGGTCCGTCTCGATGGCCCGGGCGATGCCCGGATACTGCACCTTCACCGCCACGACCTGCCCATCGGGCAGCCGCCCCTGGTGCACCTGCCCCAGGGAGGCGGCCCGGGCCTGGGGATTGAGCTCGCTGAGCACCTCGCGCCAGGGGCGGCGCCATTCCTGGGCCAGCACGCGCTCCACCACGCTGAAGTCCAGGGCGGCGCCGGCTTCGGTCAGCTCGTCAAATGCCGCGGCCTGGGGCGCCTCGCTCATGGCGAGAATCTGCCCGATCTTCTGGGGCAGCCCCTTCAGCTCGCCCATGGACTGGGCCAGGTAACGGCGCGCCTCGGCGGCCACGGCCGCCTCGTCCGAGCGCGCCAGGCGGATGCTCCTGCCGGCCAGGCGCAGCAGATTCAGCCCGCGCCTGCCCGTTCCGGTGGTCAGCTTGCGCATGGGTCAGGTTCGCGGCGCGTTGAGGGAATGCCGTGGCGCACCGATGGGGCGACGCCGGCGGCAGTGCCCCATGCCATGAGGCCCCCACACTGCGCGGGCCCCTCGCGGCATGGGCTCCATGAAAAAGGGGTATTCGCCGACGGCCGGCAAATACCCCCCAAGGGATGGGACCCTGCCCCATGCGGGGCAGGGACACCCGTCTCGATGACCGCGGAAATCAGGTGTTCGCTTCGAACAGCTTGACCAGATTCTGCAGCCGCTGCGCCAGTTGGCCCAGGGCATCCGCCGAATCCTTCGTTTCCTGGGATTTCTTGCTGTTGTCCTCCGCGGCCTCGGCCACACCGGTGATGTTCTTGACGATGTCGTTCACCCCGGTGCTGGTTTCGGTCATGTTGCGGGTGATCTCGTTGGTGGTGGTGGCCTGCTCCTCCACCGCGCTGGACACGGTGGTGGAGAGGGTATCCACCTCCTGCATGATCTTGTTGATCTCCTCCACCGCACTGACCACCTCGACCGCATTCTGCTGAATGCCATCGATCTTGGAGGAAATCTCGTCGGTGGCCTTGGAGGTCTCCTTGGCCAGTTCCTTGACCTCGTTGGCCACCACGGCAAAGCCCTTGCCGGCCTCACCCGCCCGCGCCGCCTCGATGGTGGCATTGAGGGCCAGGATGTTGGTCTGCTGGGCGATGCTGGTGATCACGTTGGTGATCTGGCCGATCTGCTTGGAGCTTTCGCTGAGCTGCTGAATCACGCGACCCGCCATCTGCGACCGCTCCACCGCACTCTGCGTCACGTTGGAGGATTGCAGCACCGTCTTGGCGATCTCCTTGATGGTGGCGGACATTTCCTCCACCGCCGTGGCCACCGAGGACACGTTGTGGCTCACCTGTTCCGCGGAGGCGGAGACGTTGTTGGCCTGGGCGGAGTTTTCCTCCGCATTCGAGGCCATCACGTTGGCCAGGGAAACCATGGCGGACGACGCATCGGTGAGCTCCGTGGCGATCTCCGTCACCTGACTGCGCACCTGCTCGTCCCGCTCGGCATTGGCCTTGTCCCGTGTGATCACGGCCCAGGAGACCATGGGCCCCACGTACTCGCCGGTATTGTCTCGAATGGCCGTGACGTTGAGGTCCAGCCATTCCGGCCCGAGCTGAATGTCAGCCCGGTGCGGCAGGTTGTTGGGATCACCCAGCAGCCTGCGCTGGAAGGCCGCATCCTTGTGGAAGATGTCGATATTCTGCCCCACCAGCCGGTCCGCCGGAATGGGCAGGTATTGCTCCAGCGACTTCAGGGTCTTCAGGGTCGCGTGGTTGGCGTAAATGATGTTCAGATCGCGGTCAGCCATCATGATGTTGATGTTGGCCGTGTCCACCATGTTGGTGATGCGCGCCGCTTCCTGCTCCAGTTTCAGCTTCTCGGTCACGATGGACCAGGTCACCATCGGACCGATGTACTCGCCGTTGCGGTCATGAATCGCGGACACCAGCAGGTCCAGGGTCTCCGGGCCCACCTGGATCAGGGCCTGCCGGGGCAGGTTGGCCGGGTTGGCCAGAATGCCGCGCTGGTAGCTGGGGTCCTTGTGCAGGATGTCGATGTTGACCCCCATCATCTGCTCCACCTTCACCGGCAGATAGGCCTCCAGCTTCTTCAGCGTCTTCACGGACTGGGGATTCAGATAGATGATCTCCAGGTCCCGGTTGGCCATCATCACGTTGACCGGCGAGTTCTCCATCATGTTGGAGACGCGGGTCATCTCGTCTTCCAGCTTGAGCTTGTCCGTCACCACGGACCAGGTCACCATCGGCCCCGTGTAATTGCCCTGGATATCGGTGGTCGGGGAGACCAGCAGGTCCAGGGTCTCCGGGCCAAGCTGAATCAGCGCCTGCCGGGGCAGATTGGCCGGGTGCTCCAGAATGCCGCGCTGGTAGGCCGGGTTCTTGTGAAAGATGTCGATGCTCTTGCCCACCAGTTCATCCACCGGGTAGGGCAGGTACTGCTCCAGTGACTTCAGAGTCTGCTTGGACTGGGGATTGAGGTAGATCAGGTTGAGGGCCGTATCCGCCAGCATGATGTTGGTGGGTGCGTTTTCCACCAGCGATTCCATGCGCGTGGCGCTTTGTTCATAGGTCTTCTTGTCGCTGACGTCCTCCCAGTTCACCACCGTGCCGATATAGTCACCGGTGGTGTCCGTGACGGCGTTCACCTCCAGCCGCAGCGACAGCGGCCCAAGCTGAATTTCCGCCGTGTGGGGCAGATTGGCCGGATTGGACAGCAGCTTGGCGATGCGGTCCGCGTCGCCGCCATGGAAGCGGTCGATGGACCCACCCACCAACTCATCCACGGTCAGCCCCAACTGCTCCTTGAGAATCGCCGCCATGCCATGCAGCGTCTCGCGGGAGCGCGGGTTCATGTAGGTCAGGATGCGGTCGGTATCCGCCAACAGCACATTGGTGCCCAGGTTTTCCAGCACCGCGGTAAGGCGCTCGATTTCCGTGTTGGGCGGGCTCATATCTGCAACCATGCTCGTCATTGCTCGTCTCCTCGAGAAGCGATGGGGACTGCCACACGCCTTGCGGCGCTATACCGTTTCCAGTTCGAGAACTTCCTCAACGTTGAGGACGGTCAATATCCCCTCCTCCATGGGATAGACCCCCTCCATGAATCGCTTGTCGATGGCATGCACCGACTCCGGCGGCTTCCGATACCGGTCGGACGGAACGTTCACCACATCGCCGATCTGATCCACCTCGAAACACGCCATGGTCGAGGCGCCGCGCACGACGATGTGATAGGGCTTGGCGATGGGCTTGCCGGTATCCATGCGCAGGCGGCGGCGCAGATCGACCAGGGGAATGATCTGTCCGCGCAGGCTGATCAGGCCCATCACGTACGAGGGTGCCCGCGGCACCGGCGTCACGCGCTGGGGCTGCTGGATCTCCTGCACCTGCAGGATGTTGATGCCCATCACTTCCCGGTTCAGGTGGAATGTGGCGAACTGCAGAATCTCCACGCTGTCCCGGCTGCCCGTGCCGGCACCGCGCCGATTGTCTGTGGCCATGGTTGTGGTTTCCATGATGCTCATTGCGCCTGGTCTCCCCTGAGCGCGCTGCCGCGTTCCGCTTGTCGCCGGCGGCTCAGCTCGCCTTGCGTTGGGTCAGCAGCAGGCGATTGACCTCCTTGAGCAATTGCTCCCGCTGCAATTTGATCAGATAGGCGTTGATGCCCACCCGCATGCCTTTCTCCCGCTCCGCGTCATCGGACAGGGAGGTCACGGCGATGATGGGCAGCCCGCCGAGCTGGGGCGACTGCCGCACGGCGGCGGCCAGCTCAAAGCCGTTCATGTGGGGCATTTCGATATCCGTGACGAGCAGGTCCACCGACTCCCGCTGGAGCATTTCCAGTGCCTGCTGTCCGTCCGCCGCTTCCAGCACGTGGAAGCCTTCCTGCATCAGGTAGTTGCGCTCCACGTTGCGGTAGAAGCTGGAATCCTCGGCCAGCAGCAACGTGAAGCCGGTCTTGTTGTCCGGCTCGCGCCGACCCCGCTTGCCGCGCTTGAACCAGTCGGGGAAGGCCAGTTCGATCACCTCGTAGATGTCGATGAAGGCCGTGGCCTCGCCGTCCACCATGGCGATGCCGGTGAAGCCGGGCTGGGTGATGCCCGCATCGTCCATCTGCACCACGGTTTGGGTGGAGTCCACGATGTCCGTGACCACCAGGCCCACCGGATGCTCGATCTCGAACACCAGCACCTTCACCAGGTCCCGCGCGTGGGGCGCCGGGGCAATCCTGGTGTGCTCTTCCAGGAAGATCAGCGGCAGCAGCCGATTGCGATAGGGCATGACCTTGCCCTGGATGGAATTGCGAATGTCCTGCATGCGCACCGTCTCCAGCCGCGAGATGAGATTCAGCGGCACGGCCAGCCGTTCTTCCGGGTTGATGTTGAACAGCAGCAGGGTCTGCAGATCCTCGCCCTCGCCCTCGCTCTCTTCGCGCTTGAGGCCAAAGCGGTCGCCGGCGGCCTCCTCGTCGATGGACAGCTCCGCGGCTCGCATCAGTCCCGCCACATCCAGGATCAGGGCCGCCTGCCCGTCACCCATCAGCGTGGCACCGTCGAACACGCCCACATCCTTGAGCAGGCTGCTCAGCGGCTTGACGACGATCTCCTCGGTATCGAAGACCCGGTCCACCACCAGCCCGAACTGATGAATGCCCGAGGCCACCACGGCGATGGAAACGGGGCCCTGGGGCGCATCCGGCTCCGCCTCGGGGCGGTTGAGATTCAGCACGCGGTCCAGCCGGATCAGGGGCAGCATTTCCCCCCGCAACTCCAGCACCTCGGAGCCGCGCACCTCGCGGACGGAGCGGGACACGTCATCCGGCTCCAGGTGCACCAGCTCCAGGATGTTCGTCTGGGGCATGGCAAAGCGCTGATCCGCCGAGCTGACGATCAGCGCCGGCACGATGGCCAACGTCAGCGGCAGGTCAAGCAGAAACGTCGTGCCGCGCCCCCGCTCGCTGGTCACCTCCACGGTGCCGCCGATGCGCTCGATATTGGAGATGACCACGTCCATGCCCACGCCGCGCCCGGAGACATCGGTCACCACCTGCGCGGTGGAAAAGCCCGGCTGAAACAGCAGCCGCAGGGCTTCGCGCTCGGACATGGAGGCGGCGTGCTCGCGGGTGACGATGCCGTTTTCGATGGCCTTTTCCTTGACCCGGTCGATGTTCACCCCGGCGCCATCGTCCTTGACCGTCACGTGCACCTTGCCCCCGGCGTGTTCCGCCACCAGGGACACAAGGCCCTTGTCCGGCTTGCCCGCGGCCCGGCGCTTTTCCGGGGTTTCCACACCATGGTCGCAGCAGTTGCGCACCAGGTGGGTCAGCGGGTCCGTCAGGGCCTCGATGAGTGTCTTGTCCAGCTCGACGGCTTCCCCCTCGATGTGCAGATCGATCTGCTTGCCCATGCCGCGGGCCAGGTCGCGCACCACACGGTGGAAGCGGGAGAACAGGCTGCCCATGGGCTGCATACGCGTCTGCATCACGGCCTCCTGCACCTCGCTGGTCACCCGGTCCAGGTCGTGCAGGATGGAATTCAGCCCCTGCACCTCATCGGACCGGGCCGACATCTTCTGCAAGAGCTGATTGCGCCCCAGCACCAGCTCGCCGGCCAGGTTCATCAGCTGATCCAGCAGGTTGATGCGTACGCGGATGCTGTCCATACCGGCACTGGCCCCGGCAGCGGATTCTGCCGGCGCCTTGTCCCGCTGGCCCTGGGATTCCCGTGCCTTGTGCTGATCCCGCAGGGCATGGGCCACCGCGATGGGCTTGACCGCCTGCTCGCGAATCAGGATCTCGCCCAGGTTGCCGCCCTGGTTGCGCTGAATCTCGATGGCCTGCTCCAGCGACGCCGGGCTCACGACCTCCATGTGGGTCAGAATCTCGCCCAGCGGGCGGGCGGCCATGCTTTCCGCACTGGTCTCGGTGCCGGCGGATTCGCGCACCGTCACGATGCGCTCCAGGGCTGCTTCCACCTGGGATTCGTACTGCTGCAGCGCCATCTGGGGCTGGGCCGACTCGCGCACGAGGGGAATCATCATCTTCAGGAAATCCACGATCTCCAGCACCAGGTCGGCGATGCGGCCCGTGATCTCCAGATTGCCCTTGCGGCCCTCGTCCAACAGACTTTCCACCGCATGACAGACCCGGTTGATGCCGGTCAGCCCCAGAAAGCCGGACACACCCTTGATGGTGTGAAAGGGACGGAAGATGTTGTCGATGATCGTCTTGTTGCCCGGATCGGTCTCCAGGGAGAGGAAGTTCAGCTCGATGGTCTCCAGATGGCTCAGGGACTCCTCCACGAACTCCACGTAGAGTTCCTGGTCGATGCCCATTGTGTCGATTTGCGCCGGCGCCGCCGGCGAGGCAGGGCGGGGCGCGACCGCCGCGGCCTTGGGCGGCGGCGCCGCCTGCTGGGCCACGACCTGGGCGCGCAGCCCGCTCACCGCGCCCAGCACCGCATCGATCTCGGGTGCCGCCACGGCATGGGCGGCCAGGGCATTGGCCAGATGGCCCGCCACCTGATCGAAGTGGCCGTCGGTAATGCCCAGCGCCTGATGCGCCGCGGCCATGTCGCGCCCGTCGTACAGCTTGGGCCCACCCGCCACCTGGGACAGGAACAGCGCCTGGTGGCGCTTGAGCCGGCCCATGTCCTTGTCGGCGAAATAGGGCGCCAGTGCCGTGTCGCCCAGCACCGCCTCGTAGAAAGTTTCCACCACCGCCTGGATGGCGCCTTCGCCGCCCAGCCGTTCGTACAGCGTCTGCGCCGCGGCGGCGTCCTCGTCCGGCTCGGCCACCCCATTGCCGGCGGCACCGTGCCCGTCCTGGCCGGCGGCGGCCAGCAGAGCCTCCTTGAGACCGGCGTGTGCCGCCTCGAACTCCTCGCCACTGAGCATCACCAGCTCGGCCAGGCGGTCGCGGATGTTGCGCACCGCCTCGCCTTCCGTGGCCTCCTCCAGCATGGAGATCAAGGCCCCCAGATGGCCCAGATTGCCTTCACGCACCTGATCCATCTGCACATAGACGCTCTGGAGCACTGGCTGTCCCGCGGCGGTAGCGCTCATATCGATGTCCTCTGTTCCACACCGGCCCCGCCCAAGGCGCGCCGGCCACTCCGTTAGGCTGAGTAGTACGAATGGTTCTTGTGGGATTTCGCCTGGAATTCCGTGGAGTAATAGGCCAGGGTTTCCGACGAGCCGAGCACGAACATCCCTCCCGGGTGCAATGCCCGCTTCATCTTCCCGAACAGCGCAATCTTGAAGTCCTGCGAAAAATAGATCGCCACGTTGCGGCAGAAGATGGCGTCGAAGGTGCCCAGGGACGAGAAGCTGTCCATCAGGTTGAACACCTTGAAATCGATGATTTTCTTCAACGTCGATTCGATGATCCAGAACTTGCCACTCTGCTTGAAGTACGTGTCGCGAAAGGTGTCGGCCATGCCCCGGCCCATCGAGATGCTGTCGTAGGCGCCCAGCTTGCCCACGGACAACGCCTCGGCCGAAATGTCGGTGGCCACGATCTCGAACTGATCCATGGACACATTGCTGTGGCGCCGGCAGAACTCGCTGATCACCATGGCCATGGAATAGGGCTCCTGCCCCGTGGAGCAGGCGGCGGACCAGATGCGTACCCTGGGCTTGCCCGCGTCGATCTGCCGCGCCATCTCCGGCAGGAACACCTCGTCGAGAATCATGTACGGGGACTGATCCCGAAACCACAGCGTCTCGTTGGTCGTCATGGCCTCGATGATCTTGGAGCGGATCAGCGGTGCCGAATTCTTCTTGGCTTTCTGGTACAGGTCGCCGTAGTTGGCGCAGTCATAGACGTCGAGCAAGCCCTTGAGCCGCGATTCGACGAGGTACGTCTTGCCCTCGTCCAGGGTGATTCCGCTTTCACTGGCGATATAGGCTTGAAACAAAGCGAACTCTTCCTTGCTGATTGAGGCGCCTGCGACCACGGTGTTCATCCTCTGTTCAACGGGCGGAGCGGCTCCGATGGTCGGCCCGGCAATGCCTCCCCCACCGCGCTGCATCAGGGTCTGGCTACCGCCGGCACGATGCCGCGCTGCCCGCCACACGATCCCTGTTCGCAAGAAGGATGCCACGATTTTCTGCGGTAAAATCATTGCAATGTCAGCAAGTTACCTAAACTCGAAGGCGGCCGTGGGCATGCGGAACATCCGAAAATGGACCCTGCTTGGAAGGGCGTCTCCGAATTCGGAAGGCGGCTCGCCTGCCCGAGCGCCGGCGTACACAGCACTGCGCTGCCCGCTGAGCCGGGGTGTGTCTACTTTGACGATGAATAGGGAAAAGTTGCGCTGTCAGCCGGTGCATCCGGCGGTCGCCATCAGCGGGTCGCCGCGGCACCCATCACGCCGCCGGCGATGGCGGCAATGCGAGCCGCCAGGCGATCCAGCGGTACGCTCTCGTCAGACAGCCTGGCCTGGTCCACCGCATGGGGCATGCCATAGACCGTGCAGGTCTCCGCACTTTGCGTGAGGCAGTAGGCCGACACCTGCTTCAATGCTGCCACGCCCGCGGCACCGTCGGCGCCCATGCCGGTCATGACGACCGCCAGCGTGTGCTTGCCCGTCACCGGCACCAGGGACTCGAACATCACATCGACCGCGGGCTTGCAGCTATTCACCGGGGGGCCATCGTCCAGCCGGGCCACCAGGCTGCCGCCCTCGCGCCGCACCACCATGTGCTTGCCGCCCGGGGCGATATACACGCCGCCGGCCACCAGCGGCATGCCCTCCGCGGCTTCCACCACGTTCAACTTCGCGTTGCGGCTGAGCGAGCGGGCCAGCGACGCCGTGAACAGCGGCGGCATGTGCTGCACGATGGCGATGGGCACGCGGAACGACGCGGGCAGCATGGGCAACATGGTCTCCAGGGCGTTCGGGCCCCCGGTGGAGATGCCGATGGCCACGATGTCCACCCGCGAGGGCAGCAGGGAAGGCGTCGCCGCCGTCACCGGCCTGCCCGGTGCGGGCCGCCGGGTGCGCTCCTCCCGCCGCAGGCGCCGCGCGGCGGCCAGCGTGAATGCCTCGGTCAGGCCCCGTTGCAGGGCCTTGATGTTCTCGTCGATGCTGCCCCCGGTCGGCTTGGGGATGAAATCCGACGCGCCGGAGGAAAGGCCGTCGATGGTGATGTCCGCGCTGCGCGACGTGGTGCCGCTCACCAGCACCACCGTCACGTCCGTGTTCTCCTTGCGGATGGCCTTGAGCACCTCGATACCGTTCATGTCCGGCATCTCGATATCCAGCAGCACAATCGCGGGGTCGAAGGCAGGAATCTTCTTCAGCGCAATCGCCCCCGAGGGGGCCGTATCCACCTGGGTGGGCATGGGCAACGCGTCGACGGCACTGGAGAGGATCTTCCGATACAGGGAACTGTCATCGACGATGAAAACCTTCAACGGCTCGCTCATGACACTTCCGCTGCTACGCTTGATCTGGGGTCTGCCACCGTACGCCGCTCCGGCCTGGGCCCTCGCGGGATCCAGGGTGGACGCCGCTGCGTGGGTCTGCGTGGGAGGAGTGATGCGGACGACGGGTTCTCGCCATTACCGTGAATGGTGCTCGATCGTGCCACGGGGGCCGCGCGGTCGTCCATAAGAATTGCGACGCTGACGTGCGCCGGGTCTCGGTCCGATATCGGATACCTGGCCGCACAGTCGCTCCGCCATCAGCACATCGACGCCGGGCTGTCCTGCCCGATGCGACCGCAACACGTTGTCACCATTGATCTATTTCGCGCCGCGGCAGACCGGGGCCAAATGTATGGAAGTTGCAGCATGCCCACCTGCCGGTGCCACAGGCGCTGCCAATCCGCACCGGCAAGCGAACTCCCGGGCCGCTTCATGCGTCTCACAGCGGCAACACCGCGATCAGCCCGGTCAACCCACCAGCGCAGGTGAATGCGTCATGTCCGAAACGACCATTGCAGCAACCCGCAGCTACACCCCAACGGCCCCGAGCCATGATCTGACGCTCTACGACAAACTGGGGGGCCACACCAGCATCAAGGCCGTCGTCGACGAGTTCTATGTCCGCGTGCTGGCAGACGCACGGCTGACCCCCTATTTTCAGGGGGCCGATCTGGCGCGCCTGAAACGGCATCAGGCCCTGTTCATCTCCCAGGCCCTGGGCGGCCCAAGGCAGTATGACGGGCGGGACATGGCCGCGGCCCATCAACACCTGGGCATCAGCGACGCCCACTTCGACGCCGTGGCCGGCCACCTGGCCGATGCCCTGGCGGCGCTGGGGGTCGGTGGGGCGGATATCGACACCATCATCGGCGTGGTGGGCGCTCTGCGGGACCAGGTCGTCGCGCGCCAGGCGCCTGCCCCGGCAGCGAGCGACGCGCCCAGCCTGTACGAGAAGCTGGGGGGTGAGGGCAGCATCAGGGCCGTGGTCGAGGCGTTCTACGCCCGCGTACTCGGCGATCCGCGGCTGGCCCCCACCTTCGCGGGAATCGACCTGGGCCGCCTGAAGCGCCACCAGGCCCTGTTCATCTCCCAGGCCCTGGGCGGCCCCAAGGCGTATGAGGGCCGGGACATGTTCCAGGCGCACAAGGCGTTCCTCATCTCCGGGGAGCAGTTCGACGCGGTGGCCGGGCACCTGGTCGCCGCGCTGCAGCAATGCGGGGTGGGCGCGGCGGATATCGACACGATCATCGCGGCGGTGGCGCCCCTGCGGCGGGACATCGTGATGAACCACTTCACCCGCTGGCTGCGCGGCGGCTGATCCCGTGGGATGGGCAGGGGTGCCTCCCGCCGCGGCGGCCTGGTGGCGGCCTGCGGCTCAGGTGGCGGCCAGCACATGCTCCAACTGCCGGAACGGGAAGCACTTCAGCTCCGACACTGGCGAGCAGTTGTAGACGGCGACGCCCATGGTGCCCAGCCTGTCGGCCATGGCCTCGAAGGAGCGCCGCATCCTGGCGTACACGTCCGGCCGGTCCCGGTCCTGCAGCGAGCGGCTGCCGAAGAAGTGGCTCTGTCGGCTCGTGTTGCCCAGGTCCAGCCCCAGATAGTAGATCTCCCGCACGCCCATGTGCAGCGCGATTTGCAGCGCAAAATACGCCGTCGTGTATCCGGAGTAGATGCCCTGCTCCAGGTCGAAGCTGAAGCCTTCCGTGCCCAGCAGGGGAATTTCCACGCCGAAGGAATTGCCCGCCAGGGTGAACACCGAATCCACGCGCAGCAGTTCCCCGTGCAGCTCGTGCAGTTTGCGGGAATCCATGATCGCCGCGTAGCGCGCGTGGGGAAACTTGATCAACGCGTCGTTGATCGTCAGCACCAGTTCCCGCTGCAGCCGTTCCCCATCCACCGCCGCCAGGGACGGCCCGGACGCCGCGATGAACATGCGCTGGCCGCGGTGCCGGTTGCGGAAATAGGCCAGGGAACCGCCCTCCGGCAAGTGCAGCAGATTGGTCTGCCGGCTGCGGCCGCGGGCCCCACCCGCGGCAGGGCCATAGGCCGCCAGATAGGGCAGCAACACCGGGACGAGCTGCGCGAGCCCATCGGCCAGGATCTGCGAGGGCAGCGCCCTGGCCGGCGCCCGGCCCGCCACCACCACGGGCACATCGCACAGGGCGGGCAGCAGCCGGTCGACCAGCGGCCGCTGTGCCCCGAGCAGCTCGCCATCCAGCAGCAGATAGTCCACCTGCGGCAACCGGCTCTCCAGGTCGTGATCGAACTGGGTGTGGAACGCCTGCACCACGACGTGGGATGGCCAGTCGACCGCGTTCACCTGGTC
>Ga0326597_10001413_pt1 | contig 39105 bp, 30 predicted proteins | sample RVTome_12_FD_203789 | JGI IMG/M metagenome (GOLD analysis project Ga0326597, IMG submission 203789) | Soil microbial communities from uranium-contaminated site in the Upper Colorado River Basin, Wyoming, United States - RVT100D185 | ecosystem: Environmental > Terrestrial > Soil > Contaminated >... | reverse complement strand
CAGGCGTTCACCGCTTCGGGCAGGTTTTCGATGAGGTCGAGGTACTTGCCCTGATAGATCGCCGCCTCTTCGTTGCTCACGCACGCCTCGCCCAGGAGATCGACGGAGAAGGCAATGCCCTCGCCCCAGAGCTTTTTGAGCTGCGGCAGGGCGTCGCGGGCATCAGTTCCCGCGATGAAACGCTTCGCCATCCCCTCGATCTGCCCGCCGACCGTCTTCGCCATCAGCCCTTTGGCGAGCCCGCCGACCTTCAAACCCGTCGCCAGAAACGGCGGGGGGGTGACGCCCGGCTGCGTGAGGTAATCGACGAGGTGCTCGTGCACTGCCTGCGACGAATGGCGAATGACCGGAAACGCATCGACGAATCGAAAGAGCTGGACCTTGAAGGCCTCATCCTTCATGGCCCAGTCCATCAGTTTGTCGGACCAGAACGCCGCAGACAGGAAGCCGCCGCGGCTGGCTCGGGCATCCTCGATGAATCCCGATCCAAATTCCCTGATGCGCGCTTCCAGGGCAGGATCGGTGGCCGACCCCAAACGTGCAGCGCGGCCGTCCAGATCGACGGCGGCAGGGGTGCGGAGCGGCGTGACGGTGGGGCGGTCGTCCTTGCGCGTCTTCGTGCGGGAGAACAGGGCCATCCGGGGCTCCGTCTGGGTGCGAGTGGGAGTGCGGTTTAGTATAGTCGAAGAAGCGACGCGCCAGGGACCGTCACGCAGTGGTGACGATGCGCCCCGTTCGCAAGCTGAACACGAGCCAACCCGCCGCGACGGCCATCGGGATCAGAAGCATCCACGACTGATCATGGATGAATCCTATTTCGTAGAAGGGCGCCGCCAGAAGCAGCGCGAGGCCGAACCAGATCAGGTGCCGGCGCGATCTCGATATCGACGAGCGCGGGTGCATGAAGACGATTGCGTACACCGGAAAGACAAGGCCGTAGAAGATGAGGAAGCGCAGGTACATCGGTTCGATCATGTCACTGTTCCTTGCCCATTGACCGATGAGCAGTCCCAGGAGCGGGGCAGCAACGACGACGTGCAGCTCAAACCGCATGAATCGCTTCCGCTGCATGCGAAGTTCCCGCAAATGAAGCCCCATCGTGATCGATGATTGCCAGAGAAGATGGCCGAAGGCCAATGTGTGCCATTCGAAATCCCTCCACAACCAGATCGTACAGGTGAGCAGGAGCATGAGTGCGAACGCGGGTGCAAACACAGCGAACGCATGTCTGGTCGGCGATTCGCGAACGGCGCGATGGAACGTCAGGTCAAACAAAGGACAGAGCATGAACCCCAGAACCAGCACCGGAATGAGCGGGGCCAACTTGAGTGTGGACAGCGGACCATTCCACGAGATCTCTGTCAGAGAACGCAGGCCCGTTTCAAAAAACGTCAGCACGGAGGCGAACCACAGCAGCACCGAGAGAGGAAGCAGCGCTGTGATGGGAAGCCCCGCAAACACGATTGCTGCGATGAATGGACCTGCGACGATCGCGGCCCCCAGCCATGGGGTGTGCCAGTCCGCCGCCGGCAGCATTTCGCCGAGCACCACGAGGAAGAACATGTGGTACGCGAGGGTGATGATGGAGAACCATCGCATCGCCGCACCGTGGGACTCCACCATGGCTTCACTTCGCTGCCGTGATCTGACGAAGTAGCCGAACGCGACAACACCCGCCATGTTGGGCGCTGCGAAGGCGATGAAGCCCGGCCATCCGAAGCGATCGATCAGGATCACCGGCAGGAACATGCCGATGCACCACGTCCAGCTCGATGCAAGATAGAGGCCCCACGCAATTGTCTGAATCAGCTTCACCACGTGGTACACGAAGTGTGCGGAAAAATCCCGCACCGCGTCGAATCGCCATCATATGAGAGTCCGCCTGCCGGTCGAATGACAAAGACATTCGCCGACCTCAGGCCGGCGGCTTGTCCAGCAGTCCCTGCAGAGCAGGAAGTGCTCAGAATGTCGCTACTTGGCCTTCTGCTTCCGCCGCTCTGCCCGAGCGCGGTAGTGCGTTTTGGGTGTGCAGTGGAAGGTGATCTGGCAGCGGCCGACGCGATGCTCCTTGCCCCTTTTTCGGAGTTGCTGCGCGATCTCCATCTCAAGCGTGATGTTGAACTCGCTGCCGGAAGCCTTCTTGTCTGCAATGTCCTCACCGTTCACCACCGTGTAGACAGCGGGACCGAAGCATGGTCGCAGAAACCGGTACTGCATCTCTTTGCAGACCACGATGTAGTCGCTGCCGACTTCGGAGAACAGATACATGCCCGCCGCCACCTCGCTATTGCCCAGGAGCGCAGCGCCAGCCATGGCGTTGTACCAGTTGCGGTTGATGCGCTTGAAGGGCAGCACTGCGCGAAAGCGCTTGCTGTCCAGACGCTTCATCGTGATCCCGGAGCGAAACGCGTAAGGCAGCCAGATCAGCGAACACACCTTGTGCCAGAAGTTGTTGCGTGTCGAAAGCCGGCTGATGAACGCCTCGATGCGCTGGCCGAAGGATCTCCTGGGCGGCGCGATCATCCGCCACGGGCGCGGGCCGAGGGCAGAATCCTCGCCGCGCATCCCCTCGGAAATGGTCGTGGTTTCCAGTTGCGTCATTGCAGCAATAACTACTCTATCGGCACCAAACGGGTTCGGCTTTGCGGCCAGAGTGCGACAAGAGAGCCCGATGGTAGCCGCCGCCCCTTGCTCCTTCCATGGCTTGCGGGGAAGTGTCGCCGAAGGTCCAATGGCCGTTCGGGAGGTCACTCGCATCATGCCGATTCATGCCCAACCACCGCATGGCAGCGCGTTCAAGGTCGGCGTTTGCAGTTGGTCGCTGCAGCCTGCGGGTCCTCACCAGCTTGTGGAAACGTTGTCCGGGCTCGATATTGCCGCGTGCCAGCTTGCCCTCGTTCCCATCGTCGAGGAAGCGAGAATCTGGGGCGATGCTGCACAAATTCTGCGGGATTCAGGAATCGAACCCGTCTCCGGGATGCTCGCCATGGTGGGGGAGGATTATTCCACCCTCGATTCGATTCGGCGGACCGGCGGCGTCGCCCTGCATGAGAACTGGGACCGAAACCTCGAGCGGGCCAAGTCTGTAGCCGAAGCCGCGGCGGACATGCGAATCCCGCTTGTGACGTTGCATGCCGGATTCCTGCCACACGATCGGACCGATCGGCGGCGACAGGTACTCATCGATCGCCTCGCGATCATTGCCCGTCTGTTTCGGGATCGTCGTGTTCACGTGGCGCTCGAAACCGGTCAGGAATCGGCCGACACGCTGCTTGAGTTCCTCAGTTTGCCTGCCCTCGCCGCGGTGGGGGTGAACTTCGATCCTGCCAACATGATTCTCTACGGCATGGGCGATCCGGTCGAAGCGCTGCAACGACTCGCGGCGCGAGTCGATCAGATCCACATCAAGGATGCCACGCCTTCCTCCAGAACAGGTGAATGGGGGACTGAGACACCGGTGGGGGAGGGGGCGGTCGATTGGCCGGCTCTCTTCGATGTGGTGAAATCGCTGCCGCGACCGGTCAATCTCGTCATCGAGCGCGAAGCGGGCCCGGACCGCACCGCCGACATTGCCAGAGCCCGCGACCTTATCGAGCGCTTCTTCTGAATCTGTCTCACCACTGAGCCACAGAGAAGGCACAGAGGATGCACAGAGATGATTCCCTGTTCTGTCCAAGCACACGACGGTTTCAAATCCTTATCATCCATGACGTCTGCGTCTTCTCTGTGACTCTGTGGCGAATCCGGCATGACACGCATCGGCATCATCGGCTTCGGTTTCATGGGTCGCATTCATCTGCGCTCATATCTGGCCGATGGCAGAGCCGATATCGCGGCTGTGGCGGACCCGCGGCACGATTGTCTCACGCGGGAAACCCCCGCGGGGAACATCGATCAGAGAAGCGGCCAGACATTCGATCTCACTCGACTGAAGCGCCACGCGGATTACCGCGACCTGATCGCGGATGATTCAATCGAAGCGGTTTCGATCTGCAGTCCGACCAGTCAGCACGTGGAGATGTCGATCGCTGCCCTTCAGGCGGGAAAGCACGTGCTTGTCGAGAAACCACTCGGGCTGACCTCGCGCGAGGCGATGCGCGTGGTCGAGGCCGCGAGCGCGACAAGTACAGCTATTGTCGCCATGCCCGCCATGTGCATGCGTTTCTGGCCGGCGTGGCGCTGGCTCAAGGAAGCAATCGACGATGGACGATACGGCCCGGTCAAGTCCGCGGCGTTGACACGGCTCGGCTCGATGCCCAAGTGGTCTTCCTTCTACTTCGATGAGCGAGAATCGGGCGGGGGAATTCTGGATCTGCACATTCACGATGCCGACTTTGTGCGCTATTGCTTCGGCGATCCGCGCACTGTGTTTTCGACGGGCTACAGCCAGACCACCGGCGATGTGGATCATGTCGTCACGACCTACGACTATGCCGGTTCACCTCCTCTCGTGACTGCGGAGGGGGGCTGGTCGATGCGGCCGGGTTTCCAGTTCGTGATGCGATATGTCGTCAACTTCGAAAAGGCTACGGCGACGTTCGACCTTCACCGCAAGCCGCAGCTTCTTGTGAATCGCGCGGACGAGCGCGAAGAACTCATCGAACTGCCGGGATTCGACGGCTGGGAAGGCGAGATTCGATACTTCCTCGATTGCATCGAAACCGGCACGCCGCCCACGGTCGTCACGATGCGCGATGGGGCCGAGGCGGTTCGACTGGTCGAGGCGGAACGACAGAGCGCGCGGACGCGAAGCGCCGTCGCATTCAAGCACGACGCGGAGGGCTATTCATGAACTCCGGTTGTCAGCCCACGATTCGCAGTGCCGGCTTCGTTCCTGTCGGCGCCATGTGGATTCTCATGACGGTTCTGCTGTCGGCTTGTACCGGCCACGAGAGTGTGCCGGCGGAATACTCCTGGCCGGTCACAGAGTACGTCTTTGCCCAGGAGGCCGTCGCTGCGGCCCATCCGCTGGCATCACAAGCGGGTCTCCAGGTGCTCGAACAAGGCGGCAACGCCGTCGATGCCGCTGTGGCGACTTCCTTCTGCCTCTCAGTAGTTCGGCCCTACTCGTGCGGTATCGGCGGCGGCGGGTTCATGCTGATCTATGAACCCGCAAGTGGGGATCGACCCCCACGCTCCATTGCCCTCAACTACCGCGAGACCGCTCCAGCTTCGGTCTCCCGCGACCACTACCAGAACCTGCCGAGAGGCAGCAGCCAGTTCGGCTGGCACGCGTCCGGGATTCCCGGAACGGTGGCGGGGCTTCTTTATGCTTTGGAGGAGTACGGCACTCTGGATCGGGCCGCGGTTCTCGCGCCTGCGATCCTCGCGGCCGAAACCGGCTTTCCGGCGGACTGTGACATCCTGAGTGCTATAGGGGAGATTCGAAATCAGCGCGAGAAGCACCCACAATTTGCGCCGTTCTTTGATGAAGTGCTCGCCGTCTACGACCCTGCCGGCACGTTGCAGGAGGGCGACCTCATTCGCAATCCGCAGCAGGCGCTGGCGCTTCGCTTGATCGCCGAGCAGGGGGCTGCTGCGTTCTACGAAGGGCCGATCGCCGACGCCATTGCCTCCTCCATGGAAGCCGGCGGCGGAACGATCACGCGCGATGATTTGCGGCGCTTTCGAATCGACGTCGTCGAACCACTTCATGGCCGCTTCCGCGACATGGACATCCTCGCCATGCCACCTCCCAGTAGTGGCGGGCTCGCAATGCTCCAGGTGTTCGGCATGCTGGAGCGCCGCCTCGACGAAGTTCGAATGCTCCCGGTCAACAGTGCGGCTTATGTGCACATGATCGCCGAGATGATGAAGCACGCCTTTGCCGATCGTGCCCAGTGGCTGGCCGATCCGCGCTTTGTCGATGTTCCCGTCGAGCGATTGCTTTCGGATGACTATCTCGATCGCCGTGCGTGGTCCATCTCGCGGACGTGGACATCGCAGCCTCAAGGTTACGGCACGCGCCAGCCGCCTGCGAACAACTCGCGCCGGGCATGGCCGCCTGACGACCATGGCACCAGCCACTTCTCAGTCATCGATCGCAACGGGATGGCGGTGGCCTGCACCGAAACCATCAACCTCGAGTTCGGCTCCTGCGTGATCGTCCCAGGGTTCGGCTTCACGCTCAACAACGAAATGGACGACTTCACCACGGCTTCCGGCCAGCCCAATGAGTTCGGCCTCATTCAATCCGATCGCAACGCCCCCGAACCGGGCAAGAGGCCGCTGAGCAGCATGTCGCCCACAATCGTGCTTGAGGGCGGCCGGGCCATCGCCGTCGCGGGCGCCTCGGGCGGGCCGCGCATCATCAGCGCAACTCTCCAATCGCTCGTAGATGTCCTCCTGTACGACATGACCGCCGGCGAAGCACTGGCCCGGCCGCGTTTTCATCATCAGTGGATGCCGCATGTTCTTGTCGTCGAAGACGAATGGCCGGATGCCAGCGCCTTGCAGGCGCTGCGGTCGTTTGGCCATGTGATCGAATTCCGCCAAGACTCCATCGGCAACGTTCAGGTGATCGTGGTTCGATCAGATGCGGTGCATGCTGCCAGCGACCCTCGCAGCATCGGCAGGCCGGCGGGCCGCTGAACTAAGGGGGATTTCGCGTGGTGGTGCCCGGGTCCGGCAGCACAACTCCCCCGCCTCGTCCTATAATGGCTGTTATGTAAAACGGCCGTGAGTCGGCCGCGGCGTGTCCACGTCACCGGGCCAACCCATCGCGCGGACCCTTCCGCGTGGTCGCTGCCGCTTCTTCACGGGCGGTGTGCGTGGCGGAGCCGTGCGTACAATCGGGACGGCGTCAAGGCCCGCCGCGTCAAAGTCACGAGTCATTGATGGCCAGGCCCGCGCGCAGGAGATTGTGACAGTCGCGTATCGAGCGATACCACGAGTGTCCATTGCTGCCCGTGCGAGCGGCGGCGGTGCCGGGGTGCGTGCTGTGCCGGCCGATGGCTCGCACTCGACCTCGCCGCCCTTCGCTTTACATAACTCAGGATTGCTCGGTGCGCTGGCTACGGACACTCCTCATGCGCCGCAGTGATCAGTCCACTCGACCGCGCACGCCCTGTGTAAAAGCGAACCGGCGGCCTTTCAGTCGCCGGTTCCTCTGGTTCAGAGTGAACCGAGAGAGGTGAGAGCTCGTGATCTCTTGAGGAGTTTCAGACCGCCACTGATAGAGCCATTCCTTTCGGCCGTGATACCCGGAAGTAGCTTGATTCCACTGGTTTGAGGACACCCCCGAGCTGAATGAGGTCGATTCCCTATGTCGCAGCCGCGTCTGATAATCCGATCCCAATGGGGGAGCCAGTCATCTACGGTTCGGGAGGTTCAGCTATGGCAAGAACGATTGACCAATCCAACCCGCCGGTGGGACATCCTGCCCGCCGCGAACCGAGTGGCAGGAGGTGGCTCGATTCAACAGCGTCTCGCCAAACGGCCAGGCCCGAGGTCGACCCATCATCCCCATCGCACCGTCCTCCAAGCCGATCTCGCGCTGCTCGTCCGCGCATCGAGCCGATGCGTGAAGCACTTGTCGGCCGCATTCGTCGCGGGATTCAGGATGGCACGTATGACATCACTTCGCGACTTCCCGAGGCGATCGAGCGACTGCTGGCGGACCTTGCGAAGCGATGACGAGAGACGCTGTTGGTTCCATGACCGGGGTCCGGAACAGACGTTCCTGCCTATGCCTGCACCTCGCCCAATCCAAACGCGTCGTGCACAATCTGCAGAGCCCGCTCGCCGTGCTGTTGCGGCAGAATGCAACTGATCTTGATCTCGCTGGTCGTGATGTTGTTGATGGGAATGCCGGCATCGCCCAGCGCCTGGAACATGGTGGCTGCGACGCCCGGCTGACTCTGCATTCCCGCCCCCACCGCCGACACTTTCGCCAGTCCGATTTCGATCGCCAGCTCTCCTGTGCCAATCTCTTCCAGCGCCTTGCCAGCCGCCACCTTCACTTCGGCCAGATCGGGATGATCGACTGTAAACGAGATGTTGGCGGTATCGCCGTATTCTGTCTGCATGATGTCATCGACGACGATGTTCGCCTCTGCGATGTGCCTGAAGATCTGCGCCTGCGTCCCGGGCTTGTTCGGCACGCGACGCAGTGAAATCCGACCCAGCGCCTGCTTCAGTGCGCAGCCGACCACCGCGATATCTTCCATGTCCGGCGACTCCTTCACGATCAACGTGCCCGCATCCATCTTGCCGCTGTGGCGCACGTGGATGGGGACGAGGTATTTCTGTCCGAATGTGACAGCGCGATTGTGCATCACCGCCGCGCCCAACGTCGCGAGTTCGAGCATTTCTTCATAGCTGATTCGGTCGAGCTTTCGCGCATTGCGTACTTTGCAAGGATCGGCGGTGTAGACCCCGTCAACATCGGTATAGATTTCGCACACGCCCCCGTTCTCGCCCACGCGCAGCGCGGCGGCCAGGGCCACCGCGGTGGTATCCGATCCGCCGCGCCCCAGGGTCGTAATGTCGCCGTCGTTCGTGGTCCCCTGAAACCCGGCGGCGACGATGATCCGGCCTCGCGAGAGTTCAGCGCGAATGCGCTCCGCGTTGATCGATCTGATCTTGGCCTTGGTGTGGACCTCATCAGTCACAATGCCCATCTGCCCGCCGGTCATGCTCAAGGCGTTCGCCCCGAGCGAGTGAAGCGCCATCGTCATCAGCGCAATTGAAATCTGTTCCCCGGTGGCCAGGAGCATGTCCAACTCGCGCTTGTGAGGACAATCCGTGATGTCCTTCGCCAGCGCGATCAGCTCATCGGTCGTGTCCCCCATCGCTGAAACGACCACGACGATCTGATTCCCGGCATCCTTCGCGGTGACGGACCTTTGGGCACACGCTCGGATCTTCTCCGGAGTGGCCACCGAGGAACCCCCGAATTTCTGAACAATGATCGCCATGGTGAACGCCTGTTCGATGCGGAGTATACATCGCGCTTCCTTGGTCGAATGCCAACCTCGGGCGCGTGCATGTTCGGCATCAGACAACGCAAAGCGAAAGAGGCCCGCCTGTATCGGCGAGCCTCTTCTCCACCCTTCGCTCGATTCTTCAATAGTCACGGGCAGAATCCACCCCGTGCCACTGTCACGCAGCTTTCGTGAGACGCCTGGTTCGGCCGACAGTTCGCTGCTCGGCGCCGGCCCGGCGGGCGCGCTCCGTCACGAGCTTGGCAAGCAGCTCTTCCGGATCGCGGGCCCAGAGGTCGGCCCCGATCTCCTCGGCCAGGCCTTCAGCGCGATTGAACACGCCCCCTCCGACCACAATCTGGAGATTGGGGCACGCATTCACCGAGCGCACCGTGTCGATCAACTGCCTGATGCCCGGGGCATCCTGCGGGGCCGCGGCGAACATCAGCAGAATGTCGATGCCGCGCTCCGCGACCTCAGCCAGGATCTCATCCGCAGCCACTCCCCCACCGGCGAAGAGCACCTCGTAGCCGTCCGCCTCAGCGAGGTCGGCCATCAACTGCCCCGCCAGCTCTTCGGTTTCGCTGGGTCCGCTGAAGAGTCCGATGCGCTGATTCCGGCGCGACTTCTGCTCGTATCTTGCCTGGGTTTGATCGACGAGCGAACGCAGGACGCGCGTCGCATAATGATGCGCCAGCGTTGTGACCTGATCGGCACGAAAGAGCTGATTGACCATTTCGAGCGTCGGCCAGAAGAGCCGGAAGGAAAGGTCCTCGGCGCGCAGGCCGCCCGACGTGGCTTCATCGACGACTTCGCGGGCCGCGGGCCGGTTGCCCGAGACGAGTGCCTGGAAGAGGCGTTCGGTGAGTGCTTCGAGGTTCACGGGTGGATCTCCAATGCGGGTTCGAGGTCCGGTGGTCCGAGGTCGGAGGTTCCGGGCCTGATGGGCCTCGGTTCCCTGTCAAGTGCCGCCGCCCGGTCGTCCGTGCCCGCGGGCGGCGGTGTTCAAGGTTGGCGGCGATCCGTGCCGCTTTGATGCTGGTCCCGAGCGAGAATCATCGAGCGGGAAGAACCGGCGTCGCCAGATTTGCGTAGCGTGGCTCCTCGCGGCCAATATCGGACGCGGGGAGGCCTTCCATCGGCCTGACGGGGTGGGAATCGACCGGCATATGGGACCGCGTCGAGCGTACCGGACTAGGGGGATTCGCCAAGTTTTGGTTGGCGGTCCCGACATCGTCGCCGGTAACCTGCTGGGGATGGATTTTCCAGGGATCCGAATGATCAACTCACGCTCTATTCGACTCGGTGGTCGGATCCGGCCATTGCTTCTGGCTGTTGTCTGTATCTCTATCTCTATCCTCGGTTCCTCGCAGGCCCGCGCCCAATGTGCGCCGGAGGAGTTGCAGATGCTTCTCGCATCTGACGGGACGGCGAATGACCTCCTTGGATGGGACCCATGTCTCAATGACGATCTGCTGATCGTCGGTGCGCCTCGCGATGATCAGAACGGTCTATTCTCCGGATCGGTGTATGTATTTCAGCGCGATGGTGCGGGGATGTTCGCCGAATCTCAGAAGCTGGTGCCGAACGACCCGCGAGTTAACGGATTTTTTGGCAATTCCGTTGCCGCTTTCGGTGATGTGGTTGTCATCGGCGCTCCGGGGAATGGGGGCGCTGTCGCGGGCGCAGTGTATGTATTCGAGAGAACAGGTCAGAATCCATGGGTCCAAACCGCGAAGTTGATAGCACCCTTGGGCTCGCGGCCCGATTACTTCGGATTCTCGGTTGCACTCAATGAGGACAACCTGATTGTCGGTGCGCCACGAGAGATGCAGGGTCAGGCGGTGACGGGCGGAGCGCATGTGTACCAACGCGATGGTGGAGGAAACTGGGTCCACGTCGAAACACTCTTGGCCGATGATGGCGAGCACGACGATGGTTTTGGCTCGTTCTCTGCACTCTCCGGAGATACGATAGTGTTTGAGGCGGTTAGGGAATCCTCCTTTGGGATTCGCTCCGGTGCTGCCTATGTTTTCAGAAACGATGGGTCGGGACATTGGACTCAGGAGGCGAGACTTCTGGCATCTGACGGGCAAGCCGAAGCCGAATTTGGCCGCCCTGGCATCGATGGTGAAACGATTGTCATTGGCGCTGGTTACCACGATGCGGGCGGCATTGAGGACTCTGGTGCCGCCTACGTCTTCCAGCGCGATGTGAACGGCGATTGGATTGAGACCGCCAAGTTGTCCGCATCGGATGCGAGCATCGACGATCGGTTTGGTTACGGGATCAGCATCAATAGCGGCGTTATTGCCGTCGGTGCCGATCTGCATGATGACTTGGGCCAGAATGCTGGAACGGTCTACTTGTTTCGGGAGGATGACTCGGGCCAATGGATTGAGGATGCGCAACTGTTCGCATTGAACGGCGCTGCAGGCGACGAGTTTGGTATCTTCGTGGAAGCAGACGACCAGACACTCGCCGTGAGTGCTGTTACAAGGGATAGTGGGGTTTCCAACACCGGCGCTGTGTATGTCTTCGACCTCAACTGCGATACCGCCCTTCCCGCCACGCTCACCGACTTTTCGATCGCCTTCGGCACGCTCGTCTCCGGAGCTTTGCAGGACCTCGTCGATTCAGATGATGCCTGGGTTCGGGCACGAAGCCGGTTCGGTTTCACGGCGCAGGAGCCAAACGTGATGGATCTTCACGTCGGTGCGGTGACCGCGGTGCAGGATGCGCAGTCGCTTGACCTCGCCGTGGAAGGCCGTCTCAGTCAGTCCGGCGGAACATCCAAGCTGAGATTGCGCAATTGGACCACCAACGGATTCGAACAGGTGCATCAATACTCGATCGGGACGACGGAGATCATCGAGTCCATCGACAACGTGCCGGCCGCGAACCGCGTGCGCACAAGCGATGGTCGCATCGAAATCTCGATTCGGCAGTCAGTCGTGACGACATTCACGGTGATGGGGTTTGATTCATTCACGGATCAGGTTGCGATCAGCGTGCGTTGAGTCGCGGCAACCTTCTGTCACACCCACCCGATCGTGATCGCGCAGATGCCGAAGGTGAGCGGTTGGCGCTGGCTGCGCGCGAAGCCCGCTGCGCAGACCGCCTCCTCCAGTTCCTCGCCTTCGGGGAATGTCTCGATCGACCTGGGGAGGTAGCGATACGCCCCGCTGCGGTCGTGCGCGATCAGCGAAGCCGTCAGCGGCATGATGTTCCGAGTGTACACTCGATTGACTGCGCGCACGATCGCGTTGGGCGGCGTGCTGAATTCCAGAATCAGCAATCGCCCTCCCGGGCGCATCACTCGGCGGAATTCGCGCAGCGCGAGTTCGGGCTTTTCCACATTGCGCAGGCCGAATGCGATGGACACGATGTCGAAGGTTCGATGGTCGAAAGGAAGTCGTGTGACGTCCGCGTGAGCGAATTCGACTGCTGCGGTTGTTGGCCCTCTTTGTGCCACCATCGCCTGGGCCTTGAGGCGCGCAAGCTCGAGCATCGCCTCCGTGAAATCCACACCCACAACCCGCCGAGCCCCCATCTGCGCGAAGAGGAGCGACAAGTCGCCTGTGCCGCAGGCGGCATCGAGCACCTCGTCCGACGGTTTCACGTGCGCCAGTTCCACCGCTTTCCGGCGCCAGGATTGATCGCGACCGAAGGAGTGCAGGCGATTGTTGAGGTCGTAGCGGCGGGCGATCGAGGTGAACATTCTCCGCACCCGTTCGGCCTTGTCCGGTGCAGAATGGGGATCATGCGCCAGTTCAAGTCGCGTCCAGGCGGGCTGCGGTGTGGTCGTCGCCGTCGGCTTGCTCATCGACTGCCATACTATCTCTCTCCACGGCCGCACTCACCCGACAGGTGGCGAGCGGCGGGAAGGGAGGGACTCCGGGGCCGCCCCTCGTGTCATCCTGAGATGGAGGCAACGCTCATGAAAGTCGGGACCACCGCAGTCACATTTACCCTGATAGCGCTGATTTCCGCCGGGTGCGTCACCAATCCCGCCACCGGCAGGTCGCAGCTCGACCTGATCAGCACAGAGGAGGAGATCGCCCTAGGCGCCCAGGCCGCGCCGGATTTGATCAAGGAGTACGGCGGCGAAGTGAAGTCCGAGCCGCTCAAGTCGTATGTGCGCGGCATCGGCGGCCGCATCGCGGCGCTGACCGAGGCCGATTATCCCGACCTCCCCTGGGAGTTCTTTGTGCTTGATTCCGACGTGATCAACGCCTTCGCGATTCCAGGCGGGAAGGTCTTCATCAGTCGCGGGCTGATGAGCTACATGGAAAATGAAGCACAACTCGCTGCGGTGCTCGGTCACGAAATCGGCCATGTCGTCGCGCAGCACGTGGATGAGCGCTTGAGCCGATCGATGGCGGCGCAGATTGGAATGGAAGTGATCGGCGGCATGAGCGATTCAGAGTTCGTCAACGCCGGCGCCGCCATCCTCACCCAGGGCACCCTGCTCAAGTTCGATCGCAATCAGGAGAGTGAAGCGGATCGGCTGGGGTTGAAGTACATTGTCGCAGCCGGATATGACCCGCAAGGCATGGTGGAGATGCTTGAGATCCTGGTTGCCACAAGCGGAGGGTCATCGCCTCCCGAGTTCTTTTCGACGCATCCCAACCCCGAAGGACGCCGCGATTCGATCACAGAACTCATACGCGAGGACTATGGCTTTGCGGTCAACAATCCAGACTACGGCGGCTATCAGCAGAGTTGGCAGGAGAACGCCGCTCCGCACCTGCCGCCGCCCGGTGGAGCCGGTGATGGAGGCAATGCCCGCAGGGCCTCGGATCGGCGGCGCGAGCGACGCGGGAATTGAGGGCGGTTTTGACGTAAAATCGCCCTTCTGGGCCGGTTTCGCCGAAGAGAAAGTGTGTCAGGCGCACGTTTCGCTTGTGTCATCAGACGCCGCGCCTGTAGAGTACCGGCTCGATTCGGCAACCGAGGGCCAGCTCAGGATGATCATCGACCTACGAACCCGCATCTGGACGAGTCTCGACCAATTGGGGGGCGACGTGGCAACCCGTCTTCGGCGCCGCTTCGCTGATCGGTGGGAGCAGCTCGATGGCTCAACTGCCGCCCACGAGCGATCCATGCACTGTGTGAAGGGCGCTGCGATCTTCGGCTTCCGATCGCATTTGCTGGGCGCCGCTGTGCCCAATGAGGTGATTGCGGAGTTCGTCTCCTCGGACCCGCAGAGGCGCATCGGGATCGCCGGCATCGACCCCATGGCGCCAGGCGCCGTGGTCGAGATCGAGAAGGCGGTGCAACTGGGCCTGTCCGGCGTGGCTATCAGTCCCGCCGCGCAAGGCTTTCACCCGGCGCATTCAGCGGCCATGCGCGTGTACGAGCGATGCGATCGCCTCCGATTGCCCGTGTTCGTCACCAACGATCTGCCGCTTGTTTCATCCGCGATCATGGAATTCGCGCGGCCCGCTGCTTTTGACGAAGTCGCCCGGGCGTTTCCAAATCTGCGCATCGTCATTGGCGAGCTCGGAAGTCCATGGGTGGGTGAGACTTTGGCGCTGCTCGCGAAACACGCGAATCTCTTTGCGGATATCTCCATGGTTTCTGGACGACCATGGGAGCTCTACAACGTGCTCCTTCTTGCGCAGGGCCATGATGTTCTCGATCGGATCCTCTTCGGATCCGGGTTTCCATTTGTCACGCCCGAGATGGCCATCGAGGCGATCTATTCGATCAACGGGTTCAGTCAGGGGACGACACTGCCGTCGATTCCACGCTCGCACCTGCGCATGATTGTCGAGCGCGATTCGCTGAGCCTGCTCGGTATCGAGCACGACATCAGCGGCCGCACGGAGACAGGCCCCCGGGCGGAGACAGGGCGCGCGGCCACTGCTCCGCCGATTGGACTGGGGCGACAGCACCATTGAGTCACCAGTTCGGGAGGAGTGCGAGAGTGATGCGGGCAGCGTTTCGATGGATCGCGCCGGGGCTGTCGGTGCTCGCGCTCGTGTGCGGCTGCCAAGGCGGCAGCGCCTCCGGAGCATTGCGGGCCGAATCCGCCGGCGCGGTAGCCGCGATGCTTCCCGCGCGATTTCAGACCGCCGTCTACGAAGTGAACGACATGAACGTCGCGTCATTCTACCTGTGGGACGGCGATGTGGATGCCCTTCTGGGCGGCGAGCCTGTCAGCGGCCAGTTCGTCCACATCGAAGTTCTCTGGACCCCTCGACCCGGCCGCACACCCGTCGACCGATCCGCCCTCAACGCGTCAGTTCGTCATGTCATCTTTGCCAACGGCGAGTGGGGTGTGTACGGCGGGGCAGGGCTGGCGAGGCTTGGCAACGACGCGGGCGCATCCTCCGTTTCTGTTTCCATCCCGGAGGCCTCTCTCACGCTCCTCGATTCGTCGGCGGGTTTCGTCGATCCGCTGACGCCCGCCGACTTGACGGGCCGGTTCACCGCCAAGCTTGATGAGCGAATGGCGCGGCGGCTGAGTCTGGCGGCTAGCCAGGCCGTCACAGATCGTGCCGGGCGGCCGTACTACGTGCGTTCGCAGTTTGACCACATCCCGTCATTCTGGTGGCGGGACCGATCGCTGTGCAACGCATTCTGACGTCGAGTCACAATCACCGCACGGCTCTGACATCACCCCTTCTTCACGGCGCCGATCTTCACCCGCAGGAGGCGCTGGCGATGGCCCTGGTGCTTGCGGTATCCCTTGCGGCGGGTGTACTTCCAGATGTGGAGCTTCTCGTCCTTGTGCTCGCCGATGACTTCGGCGCTCACCGTCGCATGGGGCAGATACGGCGTACCGATCGTGGCCTTGCCCCCCTCTTCGCCGATCGCAAGGACGCGATCGAAAGTAATGGTCGAGCCGGGCTCGGCGCCATCGCGGATGTCGATCTCCACGACTTCCCCCGGGGTGACGCGTATCTGGGTGCCGCTGTCCTCGATAATGGCGTACATGGCTTGGCTCCGCTGGAAATGAGCCCCGATTGTAGCCCGCTCCTCGCCCCCGCCAAGCAACCGCAACCGTGCCCGCAACCGGCCTCCAGACATCCTTCCCACAAATGGCGTAGCGGATTGCCGTTTGCCGACAACTGAGCAGGATGTCCATCATGCCTCAGCCGGTTGAATCCCCCGCTTTGCGGTCGCCCCTGGGGGTGTATGCCGATCGCCGCATGGCTGCAATCCTTGGCATTGGCTTCGCCTCCGGCCTGCCGTTCATCATTGTGACCGACTCGCTGTCCGCGTGGCTCAGCGATGCAAACGTGGATGTCAAGGCGATCGGCATCTTCGGCCTCGTCACGCTGCCATGGTCCCTCAAATTCCTCTGGGCCCCCTTCGTCGATCGATTTCAGCCGCCGGCGGGCCGGCTAGGAAGACGTCGCTCCTGGCTTCTCTGGTGCCAAATTGCGCTCATGCTCGCGCTGCCGCTGCTGGCCCTTGTCGGCCCCGATTCCGCCGCTTCATCGCTCGAGCTGCTTGCAATCTTCGCCGTCATCGCGGCCACCATCAGCGCCACCCAGGACATCGTCGCCAGCGCCTACATGGTCGATGCCCTCGAAAAGCCGCGGCTGGGCGCGGGCGCGGCGTCCTATGTCACCGGCTATCGCATCGCAAGTATCGCCGGGGGCGCCTTGCTGCTCATTCTCTCCGACAAGATCGGCTGGCGATGGTCGTTCGCGCTGGTTGGTGTGATGATGGCGTTCGGGGTCATCGCCACGCTTCTCGCGCCACGACCCGCGGGCGGAGAGACACGCCCAGCATCCCTGAACGAAGCCATCGTGCAACCCGTGGTGCGCTTTGCGCGCGATCTCGGCTGGTCCGCTCTGCTGCTCATGGCATTTGCAGTCATCTTCCGGCTGCCGGATCAGCTCGCCGCGCGCATGACCATGCCGCTGCTCATTCAGGAGCTGAACTTCACCGCGGCGGATGTCGGCGCCGTCCGGCAGTTCCTCGGCATGGTCATCACGATCCTCGGCGCACTCCTCGGTGGCATCGCGGTCGCAAAGTTCGGCCTCGGGCGTGCCCTGCTCCTCTTCGGCGCCCTTCAGGCCATCAGCAATGGCGGATTCTGGATTCTCTCGCAGAATGACCCGTCGTATCCACTCATGGTCGCCGTGATTCTTACGGAAGGATTCTGCAGCGGGCTGGTCAGCGCCGGCTTCATCGCGTTCCTCATGTCGTGCTGCGATCGCCGCTATTCCGCGACGCAGTACGCCATCCTCACCGGCCTGATGGGCCTCGCCGGCGCGGTGGCGCCTGCGTGGTCAGGGTACCTTGTCACGGAGTACGGCTACGCGAGCTTCTTCCTGCTCACAATCGCCGCCGGCGTTCCGGGCCTGCTGATGATTCCATTCATCCGGAAAACCTCGCAGGGCGAAGGCGCCCCAACCTGCAGTGGCTGCGGATACAGCCTTCGCGGCCTGCGCGCTAACCGATGTCCGGAATGCGGCACGCCATTCGCACGGCCGGATGCCCTCGCCCTTGACCTATCGTAATCGGCCCATGGGTTGGAGCATGTTCATGCGCCGGAGCGCCTCGCGCAGCGTCTCATCAGTTTTGCAGAACGCGAAGCGCACCAGCGATCTTCCAAGTTCCTTACGCTCGTAGAACGATGTCGGTGGAATCGCCGCCACGCCCACTTCTTTCACAAGGTGCCTGCAAAACGAGACATCATCCGCGAATCCGAATTCGGAATGGTCCGCGAGAATGAAATAGGATCCGCGTGGCATGTGAACCGTGAAACCGATCCGCGCCAAACCATCCGCCAACAGATCTCGCTTCCCACGGTACATCGCCTGCAATTCCTGATAGTACGATTCCGGCGCCCCCAGGGCCGCGGCCGCGGCATGCTGCAGCGGCGTCGCAGTCGCGAACGTCAGGAACTGGTGCGCCCCCCGTACACCGCGGGTCAGTTCCGGGGGCGCAATCGACCAGCCGATCTTCCATCCAGTCAGCGAGAATGTCTTGCCCAGGGATGAAAGCGTCACCGTTCGCTCGCACATTCCCGGCAGCGTCGCCATACGGACATGCTCCGCGTCGAAGAGGATCTTCTCATAGACCTCATCGGTGATCGCGATGGCATTGTGCTCGATGCAGAGCGAAGCGATGAGCTCCAGTTCCGCACGTGTGAACACCTTGCCAGTGGGGTTGTGTGGCGTGTTGATGAGAATGGCGCGCGTCTTCTTCGAGAACGCCTTCCGCAATTCACCCTCATCGAACGCAAAATCCGGCGGGCGCAGTGCAATGAACCGCGGGACCGCGCCCGCGAATACGACGCACGCGCGATACGAGTCGTAGTACGGCTCGAAGAGGATCACCTCGTCACCTGGATTCACCAGCCCCAGAAATGACGCCGCCAGTGCCTCCGTACAGCCCGAGGTGACCGTGACTTCTCGCTCTGGATCGACGCGCGATCCCGAGTCCTTCTCGAACCGCGCCGCGATCGCCTGATTCAGCACAGGCAGACCAAACATCCGCGCATACTGGTTGTGGCCAGCTCCCATCGCCTCCGCCGCGGCGTCAAGCACGAACTTCGGCCCATCGAAATTGGGAAATCCCTGGCCGAGGTTGACCGCCTTGTGCTCAACCGCCAGCCGGCTGAACTCGGTGAAAACCGTCTCGCCGAAACTCGAAACTCGCTCCGCGATCATGATCGCCGCACTGTAACCAGAACTGCCTGGGGATTCATGAATGCCGATCGCGTCCCCCGTGTCTCTATAATAATCACCCGGTGGGACAGGCGTCCCCGCCTGTTGCCTTCCTTTCCACGATCGGATGCACCCATGTTTGCACGCTCCGCCTTCTTCGCCGCGATCGCCCTGACCGGTTCGCTCGGCCTGGTGGCCCTCGATCCCCCCAACCGCCCGCCCGTGAACGCGCTCCATCGCGAGGAGCCAAAGAAGTACGACGTCTCATTCTCAATCACGCTCCAGACCGTCGCGCACATCGCCGACCTGGCCCAGCGCGGCGTCTTCCAGTTCGATGAAGCTCCGGTGGTCTTCCCCATCATCTACATGGGGCAATACTCGCGCGTCTTTCTCAATCCCGAACCCTACGGCCGAATGCTGCACGATGCTGCGCCAGTCGATGCCCGCTATATGAACATGGGTGTCGAAGAGAACAAGCCGTTCAACACCCATCTCCTCCGCATGGTCTCGCCCCGGTTTCGCGGGATCGCGCTGAAGTTCACCTTCCAGTTCCAGACGCAGACATGGAACGCCCAGATCAACGAACAGGCTGCCCAGGCCACCAAATGGCCGCGCGACATGAAGTGGCCCGATGAAGTCCTCGATGGTCTGAAGCCGCAGACCATGATTGAGTCCGACAACGCGATTTTCCGCGAAATCCTCCAGCGCGTGTACAGCACCGAGGCGATGGCGACCATGCCTCCCTACATGCTCGCCAAGGGAATCGTCGCCAATGTGCTCAACAATTTTCAGGTGAGCGGCCAGGGCGTGACCCGCGGCGGCGTGGGCGAAATGCGCGGCCTGGTCATGCGCGGCGCGCTGGCCACTGTCACCAACCCGGACGCGATGAACCGATGGGTCGGCAGCGAGCACGACCTTGTTTGCGTCTGCATCGCACTCCTTCGCGCTGCCAACATCCCCGCCCGCGCTGTCATAGGCGCCCACGAGAAGCTCACCTCCGGCGGCAAGACCGTCCCCGAGTTGATCTCGTGGGCCGAGTTCTACCTGCCTGATTCAGGCTGGGTGTCCTTCGACCCCAACGCCATGCGCGGCAACGGATCTGGCCGGTATCAGAACATGACGGCTGCATGGCCTGACTTCGGCACGATGGATGAGCTCAACGAGCGCGTGGTCTTGTCGTACCACTTCATCCCCCCGGCCGCTGTCGTGGTGCCGGGCAACTACGCCCTCTGGGGCTGGGACCCCCGCCCCGCCCAGCAGCCGTCATACGAGCAGGCGATCACCATTCAGATCACCGACCGGGGACGGGGCGAAGACGATCCGCGCTAGTCCCCACACCAATGCCGGGGACCGGGAATCGGAAGACAGTGGCAGAGGCTTCCCCGCCTGTGTCGGGGTGGTAGGGATTTTCAGACATGCCCCTGCTCGCGCCTATTATGGCTAGGTTCTGTTTGATGGATCAGTTTCGGCAAGTCTTGCGCTATCCAGCCTTCGAAATTGGCTTGAAAACCGGATTGCATTCCCGATCGATACCCGATCAAGCGATCCGCCAAACAGAACCTAGTCATTTCAGCCGTGGAAACCTGTTGAAAACCTGACTCGCTCGTGCCGGGAGTTGGGGATTTGATCTGATAGTCGTGCAGCAGCAGTCGAACGCCAGCGCGGCGGCTCGCGTTGGCGGGAATCACCGCTTTTTCGCTTCGGACCTTATCCTCTTCGAGGGCAGACACCCATGGTGCAGACGCGGCTCAACGGAATCACTGAACTCAAGGAATGGGCATCCATGAACGGACCCAACGGGCAGAACGGAAATAATTCCGGGGGCGGGGGCGGCGGACGACAGAAGGCGCAGCAGACCATCGCCGACCTCTTCGGCCGCGATGTGTTCAGCGGCGATGTGATGCGCTCGCGCTTGCCCAAGGCCGTCTATCGCGCGCTTCAGAAGACGCTGCGCCAGGGCTCGCCTCTGGATGCCGAGATCGCCGACACCGTTGCCAACGCCATGAAGGATTGGGCCATCGAGAACGGCGCCACCCACTACACGCACTGGTTCCAACCGCTGACCGGCATGACCGCTGAAAAGCACGACAGCTTCTTCCAGCCCGATGGTCGCGGCAGCGCGATGGCCGAGTTCTCCGGCGATCAACTCATTCAGGGCGAGCCTGATGCTTCATCGTTCCCGTCGGGCGGCATCCGCGACACTTACGAGGCCCGCGGCTATACCGCGTGGGATGCCACGAGCCCTGCGTTCCTGCTGCGCGGCCCGGGCGGGGCAACATTGTGCATCCCCACCGCATTCGCGTCGTGGACGGGCGAAGCCCTTGACAAGAAGATCCCGCTCCTGCGCTCCATCGACTCGGTCAGCAAGCAGGCGCTGCGGATCCTGCGGCTGTTCGGCACCGATCGCGGCGTATCGCGCGTGATCGCCACGATCGGGTGCGAACAGGAGTATTTCCTGATCGATCGCTCGTTCTTCAACGCCCGCGCGGACTTGCGGCTGACAGGCCGCACGCTGATCGGCACGCCCGCTCCCAAGGGCCACCAGCTCGAAGACCACTACTTCGGCTCGATTCCCGACCGCGTCCTCGGCTTCATGCAGGATGTCGAGAAGAAGCTGTATGCCCTTGGAGTGCCCGTCAAAACCAGGCATAATGAAGTTGCGCCGGGCCAATATGAGATCGCGCCCATCTTCGAGGATTGCAACATCGGCATCGATCACCAGATGCTGACGATGCACATCCTGCGCACCACGGCGCTCGAGCATGGACTGGTGTGCCTGCTGCACGAGAAGCCGTTCTCTGGCATCAACGGATCGGGCAAGCACTGCAACTGGTCGATCGCCACGGATACAGGTGTGAACCTGCTCGACCCGCAGGATGAGACGCACACCAACATGCAGTTCCTCGTGTTTCTGCTGGCCGTGATCCGCGCGGTCGATCTGCACGCCGACCTCCTTCGCGCGTCGATCGCGAGCCCGGGCAACGATCATCGTCTCGGGGCCAACGAGGCCCCGCCTGCGATCATCTCCATCTATCTCGGCGACATGCTGTCGGACATCCTCAGCCAGCTCGAGAAGGGCGAGGCGAAGAAGACCAAGCGCGGCGGCGTACTCGATCTGGGGGCCGCATCGCTCCCGCAGATTCCGCGGCACTCTGGTGACCGCAATCGCACCAGTCCCTTCGCTTTCACCGGCAACAAATTCGAATTTCGGGCGGTGGGTTCGGGCGCGCCGGCAGCGTGGCCGGTGACGGTGCTCAACGCCATCATCGCCGAGTCGCTGGACGTGGTCGCCACAGACCTCGAAAAGCGCGTGGGCAAGGATCACTCGCCCGAGAAGCTCAAGACCGCCGTCAAGGGTCTTCTCAAGGAACTGGTGGCCCAGCACAAGCGGGTGGTGTTCGATGGCGACAACTATTCCGAGAAGTGGCACAAGGAGGCGGAGAAGCGCGGCCTGCCCCACCTCCGCACCACCGCCGATGCGCTGGCGGTTTTCAACAACAAGAAGAACGTCGCGCTCTTCACGAAGTACGGGATTCTCAACGAGCGCGAGCTTGAAGCACGCACCGATATCTCCTACGAGCGCTATTGCAAGGTGCTCGCCATCGAATCGCGCACACTCGTGCGCATTCTCCGCACCGAGGTCCTCCCGGCCGCCATCCGGTATGAGTCGGAGCTGGCGGATGCCGTGGCCTCGAAACGGCTGGCCGAGCGGACCGCCATCGCTGAGGAAGCCATGCTTGACGAGGTGAGCGACCTGATCGCGCGGCTGCGGGAGGCGGTCGCCGCCGTGGAGCGGGCCGAGACCAAACATCCCGGCGAACTCGTGGCCCACGCGGAGCAGATCAGGGATGAGCTGGTCCCTGCCATGGCCGCTGCCCGGGCCCTGGCCGATGCGCTCGAACGCATCATTTCGCATGACCTCTGGCCGCTGCCGACCTATGAGGAGATGCTGTTTGTGAAGTGATCCTGAATCTGAGATCTCAAATCTGAAATCTCAGATTTGAGACGCAGAATTGAACCCCAAGCCCACGGATCTGAATCCGTGGGCTTTTGTCCTCGTTGACTTGCATCATCCATATCCGAGTCGCTCGAGGTCATCCTCATCAAGTCCGAAATGGTGGCCGATCTCGTGCAGGATCGTGATGCGGATCTCCTCGCGAACGGCGTCCACACCCCCCATCGGCTCGCCCTCATCATCGGCCGTTTCTTCCCAGCCGCCGGCCATCTCGACAATACCTTCCCGGAAGATGTGGATGTATTCGAGATCGGGAGCTTCAACCGTGCGCTCCGTCAGCGGCACGCCGGTGTGAAGGCCGCACAACTCATCGTCTTGTTCGATCGAAAGCTCGCGCTTCAATTCGTCCGATGGATGATCCTCGACGATGAGCGGTGCTTCCTCGATCAGTTTGTGAAGTCCCGCGGGAAGTTGCTCGAGCACATCCTCCAGCAGGGCGTCGAACCGTTGGCGATTGGCCGGGCTCACGGCGGAGAGACCTTTCCAACCAGATCGCCAAGGCATTCGCAACCCTGGGCGCGCATCCACCGTTGCAACCCGCGCACGATGCGCTTCGGCACGCCCGGATCTGCGAAGAGCGCGGTGCCGACCCCCACCGCACTCGCGCCTGCGAGGATCATTTCCGCCGCATCGCTCCAGCTCATCACGCCCCCCAAGCCGATGATGGGGATTCCTGCATCCCGCGCAACATCGCGATAGATCTCGTACACCATGCGCACCGCGATCGGGTGAATCGCGGGGCCGCTGTAGCCACCCATGGTCGTGCTCAGCCGCGGCCGGCGCGACTTCACGTCGATCGCCATGCCCGTGATGGTGTTGATGAGCGTCAGGGCATCGGCGCCAGCTTCGATCGTGGCCCTCGCCAGCGGTCTGAGATCACTGACGTTGGGCGAGAGTTTCACGATGAGTTTTTTCCGCGACAGCGCGCTGCGCACTTCGCGCACCAGTTCGCTCAAGCGGGCCGGATTCTCGCCGAAGACCAGACCATCCGCGGTGTTGGGGCAGGAGACGTTGATCTCCACCATCGGCATGGCCTCGATGGAATCGAATGCGCTCGCGACCGCCACATAGTCTTTGATGGATCCACCCGCGATGGACCCGATGATCGTCGTCTTCACCTGCACGATGCGCGGGGCCTTCTCTGACATGAACCGGTTGAGGCCGACATTGGCGAGGCCGATCGCGTTGAGCATGCCGCATGCGGTGTCCACGATGCGCGGTGTCTCGTTGCCGCGCCGCTCCTCGCGTGTGATGGATTTCGTGACCAGCGCGCCCAAATCGTGCAGGTCGATGGCATCCGCGATTTCATCGACATAGGCCGCTGTTCCCGATGCGGCAATGATGGGGTTGCGCAGAGTCACGCCCGCGAGGTTCACCGAAAGTTCGGCAGGCATCGCATTGACAATAGCCGCATGAATGGGAATGACAATCAGGGCCGGGCGTGGCGCGCCGGATCGATGCGGGGGATGTCGAGTTGTCGCCAGTCAATCGTGGCCGGATCAATGAGGTGTTCACCCGTTCGGGACCACGGGGACTTCGGTTGGAGCACATCCGCGTCAAGGGACGATCTGCCGCGATCGAGTCGATCGAGGAGATAGACCGCCACTTCTCCCGCCTGCGTGTCATCGGCATGCGCCGCCTGGACCAACCAGGGGCGGGCATGCTCGTTAAACCCCGCGAGCGCGCGCGTTGCGAATTCCGCATCGGCTCCGACACGATTGTCTCGAAGGTGATCCATGAGGAGGGGAATGGCATCGCCTGCAAGGCCTTGGAGTTCAGCAAAGCCTGCAATCGCCGCGCACAGGAGGCGCTGCTGTGCATCGCCGTCATACATGCCTTGGCGAAATGCTTCGGCGCCCCGGTCGCCATGTGCGACCAGCCATCGCACCGAATCCTCGAACATGAATTGTCGGACCATGGGCTCCCACCTCTGCCACCGATCGAACCGCAGGCTGCCCACAAGCGAATGAATGAGCTCGTCGTTCGGGTCCGCGGTGATTTCCCGCAGAATGCTCGCTGCGAAACATCGTGTCGTCTGATTCTCATGCGACAGATACTCTCGAAGCCTCTGCGAACTCTCTTCTCCGTGGCGCCCGAAATAATCGACCAGGCGTGGTATGCCTTCTTCGAAGAGGAAATCACAAACTGCCGATTCGTATCTGGCGTCGGCCTGCGTGAAGCCCGCGATCAAGGCATCCACCAGCCCCACTGTGGGTTCTGTGTCCATCTCGCAGAGCATGCGAGCGACAATCTGACGTTGCTGAACCTCGTCGCCATCCAGCGCGGCGATGAGGACCGGCAAGGCAACCCCGCCATGTTCTCGAAGGTATTCAATAGCACTGATTTCGTTGCCGTGTGCGATGCCGTACCGCTCAAGATGTCGATCGTACCGCAGCGCCTCGAGCGTGACCTGCAGAAGCTCACTTGTCGGGGCTTCGTCATGATTGCGGAGAATCCACGCCGCCGCCTGCCGCTCCTGCCAGTCCGACGATGACAATGCCGTCGTCAGAGCACGCACCAGTTCTGGCGACTTGTTCGAATCGAGGATGAAGAACGCAGACTCCGCATTGGAATTGACTTCATCCCCGCGCAGTTGCTCCATCAGAAAGTGCGCAAGCGACGCCTGTTCCGAGGGCGTCATGCTGGGCAATCGCTGGCGCAGCTCCTTCCGCACGCCGATCGGCGTGGAATTGCCGCACCACTTTTCGATCTGGATGAGCGCCCATGTCGGCAGATCATCATCCCAATGCGTCTGCGCGAAGAAGCGCTGGACCAGCGCGAAGGAAGAACCCAATGCGAACAGGCCGCCCACTGTCACCATGCGCCAGCGCCGCGGCCGGCGCAGCATCTGCCGCCGCCGCGTGATCACGCGCCCGCACTCCGAACACCTGACCGGCAGCGAGCCGCCGCTCTGCCACAGGTGACCGGTGAGGTCATAGCCACACCCGATCGAAGCAACCCAGTTGAAGGGGGAAAGCCTTTCCCGCGTTGTGAGACGCCGACCTGGGCAATGCTTCCGCGCTCGAAAAGAAATGCAGCGCAACACTCCCAGGATGCATACGAGCGCGCTCAACGACGCAACCGCGAGGAGAATCTGGTCGGTCATCCGTGACCCCGTGACTTGATGGCTCCCCTCCGCGCGCATCGTATCGGATTTCGAGTCCAGCGCGAATCGGGCTCCTACAATACGTCATGGCCGAACTGAACGAGAAGATCGCCCGCTTCGAGCACATGGCCGCTGCCGATCCCGACAATGAGATGGCGCATTTTTCGCTCGGCAGCGCCTACCAGCAGGCGGGCCGGCACGCCGAGGCGGCCAAGTCCTTCGAAAAATGCCTTGCTCTTAACGCCGAGATGAGCAAGGCGTACCAGATGGCGGGCGAAGCCATGATCGCGGCGGGTTGGGCCGACAAGGCTGTGCAGGTTCTCAACAAGGGGTACGAGGTCGCCGCCCGCAAGGGCGACCAGATGCCCAAGCAGGCCATCGTTGCGCTGCTGGAGAAGATCGGCCGAAAGCCGCCGGTGATTGCGGGCGCGGATGCCGGTGCGGAAGTCAAGGGCTGCGCCTTTATCTGCCAGCGCACCGGCCGGCCCGGTACAAAGCTTCCAGACCCTCCCATGCGCGGCCCGCTGGGAAAGTGGATTCAAGAGAACATTTCCGCCGAAACCTGGAAACAGTGGATCGGCCAGGGCACCAAGGTCATCAACGAGCTCCGCCTCGATTTCTCGCGAGAGCAAGATCAAACGACCTACGACAACTACATGTATGAGTTTCTGGGGCTGGATGAGGAGACGAGGCGAAAAATGATCGGTCAGGGAGTTTCCGCGTGAACAACGACGACGATGCCGAACTTGAGGGCGACTGGGAATTGGACCGCACTGCCTTCTCCGTGTACAAACTCGGCGAGGAGCCGAAGGACTACGAGTACTGGTTGACTCGGCCTCCGATCGAGCGGCTTGCCGCCGTTGAGTTCCTGCGGTGCCTGCAGCATGGAGAAGAGGTCTCTTTCCAACCTATTCAAAGATTTTTTGAGGTCGCTGATCTCGAATGATGTTCGCTTCCTCCTCGTGGGGGGCCACGCCGTCGGGTATCACGGATACGTCAGGTACACTGGCGATTTCGATATCTGGATCGAATCGACTCGCGAGAACGCTGAACGAGTCGTCAAGGCAGTCAAGGAGTTCGGTTTCGATGTGCCCGAGTTGAGTGTTGAACTATTTCTGATCAAGCCGAAGGTGGTTCGCATGGGGTATCCACCCATGCGGATCGAGATTCTGACTCAGCTCTCGGGTGTGGATTTTGACGAGTGCTATCCACGCCGCAGAATCGTGACGGATCAGGGTCTCGAAATCCCCATCATTTCGCTGGCGGACCTCCGCAAGAACAAGGAGGCCGCAGGTCGCGGCAAGGACATCGGCGACCTGAGCGAACTTCCGCCATCCGAAGAAGAGCGCGGATAGGAATTGTTTGTGCTCGCGAAAATCTGTTTCACCATCTGCATCGTCTCGATCATGGCCGGCTCGGTCATCGGCCTGACGATGATCTGGCGCGAAGACAGCGAAGACCTGTGGAAGCCGCTCATGAGCGCGATCGTTGTGTTCCTCGCCTCGGCTGGCGTCCTCACGGTCGATCGCACAATGCGACGCGCGGACTGACCCTCTGGCTGACAGCCAACAGCCAAAAGCTGACAGCGCCCTACAGATGCGTCCGCCGGTGGTACACCCACCACTCCAGCATCAGGACGAACAGACAGAACCCGAGCGCCCAGGGCCAGAGCGGCGTCTGAATTCCCCCGCCCGACCCCGTCGCCGTCACCTTCTCCTCCCCCCACTTGAGTTCGCGCACGGGCACGATTCGTGACTCATCCTCATCCATCAGATTCACTGCGAAACGCCGCGCGAACTCGGGCTTGCGCTCCCCCCTTTCCTCCCAGTTCACCTCGTAGAAACCCGTGATCCACGTGTGCGGCCAGGTGGCGGTCATCTGTTCGTCGAGCACGATCTCCTGCGGCTGCTCGTCCACCGGCGTCAAGAGGCGCACGTTGGCCGCTGCGACGGGCAACCTCGTCACGATCGGCTCGCCCGGCTCGAGGTCGCGCTCGGTGGTCGCTTCGCCGAGCGTGCCGAGATACTCCACTGCGTTCACCATGAAAATGACGAAACTCGGATCCCAAAACCAGTTGGTATCCGTGGGTTTGAAGGTGAGGTGCAGAATGTGCCGTCCTTCATCCGAGAACTCGACGACCGCAGGCGTGACGATCATCCCCGCTCCCGCCTCGGCCAGCACCTTCACCTGCTCTGGATTTCGAAGGGGCTTGAGATCGGCGATGACGAGCCGATCGAAGTTGACATAGCGCATGAGCGCGTGCTCGCGATCCCAGTCAGCGATCTCCAGACCCTGAACCGGATCGGAGGCCGTGAGCGCTTCGACCGGAAGATCCGCTGCGAAGCTCAGATATCGGCCGGGGGGAAGTACCGACGGCGTGACATTGCCCAGCGCGATCACATCGTATCGATCGGTCGCATTTGACTGAACGAGCGTCTCGAACTCGGCCGCAGTGAGCACATCCAACCGCTGGAGCATGCCAAAACCGCTCACCGCATCATTGATCAGCGTGACCCCCGGCTCGACAAATGCAACGCGTAGGTGTTTTGGCGGCGGGGTGATCAGCCATGCGGTGTTGTCGATGCCCAGATCATCCTCACGGAGATTCGCCAGCTCGATGACGGCTGATTGCGGCTGCGGAAACGGGCCGAAGATAACATTGCTCCGTCCGGGCGCGGCCTCGCCGGTGGCTTCGTTCACATCCGCGCCGGCGATCGCGACATCGCGGATTCCATTCAGCGGGATCGTGCCGTTCACGGTGAGCTGAACTGTCGCGGTCACCTCCTCCGAATTGAAGTTCGCGAGTGATGCAAACACCTGAATCGAAGTGGGATCGTCATAGGGGCGCTCAGCCGCGACGCTCGTGAAACTGATGTTGTCGGGGGCGTCGCTTCCCAGGAAATGCGGGTGGAGCGTCTCGCCCCGCTTGATCTGCTCGGCGAAATCGGGAATGCGACCATCGGTGAACAGCTCCAGATCAACCGGCTCGACCAGTTCCTCGCGCCGCTCCGGACTGGCTTCGAGCGCATCGGGGTTGTCGATCGTCGTGTGTGCTCGAGCCAGTTTCATGGCTTCGTCAATCGACGTGGTGGCATGCGTCGGCTGGATGGCATCGATCGCGCGGATCAACTGGCTGCGCGAATCGGTGAAGTTGCAGTACACCTGAGCGCGCGAGTTGAAACCGATGACCATGACCTCATCCGACGTGCCGCCGAAGAGCCCGGAGCTCTGGATCGATTCGACAAATGCCTTCGCTTTCGTTTTTGCCTCGTCAAGCCGGGATTGGCCATCCTCTTCATCAGTGGCGCTCATCGACGCGGAATTGTCGATCAGGATGATCACGCGCCCACCGGATGTGCGGCCCGCCTGCAACTGCGGCTGCATGATCGCCAGGGCCAGCAGGATCAACGCGATCAATTGCAGCAGAAGAAGCAGGTTTTTCCGCAATTTCTGGAAGGGCGCGTTGGCGCGGAGGTCCTCGATCGATTTCTTCCACAGGAGCGTGGATGCGATGGGCATGGGCCGCCGCCGCAGCTTCAGGAAGTAGAGGAGGATCAAGGGCGGGATGACCGCCGCCGCTAGGATCGCGCCCGCCCATGGATCGATCCAGTTGATCATTTGAGCAGCCCCCTGCGACGCAGGTAGTCCATCAGCAGGGTCTCAATGGCCATGCCCGTGTCGATTGTGAGGTGCATGATGTTCCTTCGCACCGCGAAGTCGCGCAGCTTGCCGCAGTAGGCATCAAGGTTTTCCTTGTAGCGCTTGAGGAGGGCGGCGCTCACCGTCACCTCGGCGGTGTCCTCATCTTCCACATCGGTCAGGCGCAGGTCGCCCGTCAGACCGTGTTTGGCCGGATCGATCTCCTCCGGACTGAGCACCTGCATGAGAAAGGTGTCGTACCCGCCGCCCGTGAGATAGCGCAGGCCCTTCTCATATCCCTCCTTGAACATGAAGTCGCTGAGGATCACAATCACGCCCTTGCCCTGGCGGGTGAGCGCGAGCGTGCGCATGGAATCGTCGAAGCGGCTGGGACCGCCCGGCTGCTGATTGAGAATCCACGCCCCCATCTCCTGTACGCGCCGCCTGCCGCGCAGGCCAGGCAGGCGGTTCAACTCCCCACCCGAAAACGAACACATCGTCACGCGGTTGTGGTTCACGAGGCCGATGTATCCCAGCGCCATGGCCATGCGCTGGCAGAAGATGAACTTGTTGGGATCGCCCCAGTCCATGGAAGCGCTGGCATCGATCACCAGCATCAGCGAGAGATCTTCCTCCTCAAGAAAGACCTTGAGGAAAAGCTTGTCCATGCGGGCGTAGATGTTCCAGTCCACGAAGCGCAGATCGTCGCCGTGCGCATAGTGGCGATAGTCGGCGAACTCGACCGACACGCCGCGGCGCTTGCTGCGGCGCTCGCCCTGAATCTTGCCCGCGAAGATCTTGCGCGAGATGACATCGAGTTGGTCGAGCTTGCCCATCAACCGGCTGTCGATCAGATCATCGACCTTCCGCGGCCGTTGGTGTGCTGGCGTGATGGTTCCGAATCGCGTCATTGGAGCCACTCCCAGCCGTCCTTCGGAACCAAGTCGATCAGACGATCGACGATATCGTCTGTCGTGATGCCGTCCGCCTCGGCCTCGAAGGAGCGGATGAGGCGATGGCGCAGAGCGGCGTGCGCGACATCGTGGATGTCGCGGAAAGCAAGGGCATATCGGCCGTCGATGATGGCCCGCACCTTGGCGCAGGCGATCAGGGCCTGGGCGCCGCGGGGGCTGACCCCGACACGAATGTAGCGATTCACCTCCTTGCGCGAATGCTGGCCGCCGGGGTGGGTCGCCAGCACAAGGCGGATTGCGTAATCCTGAACGTGTGGGGCGGCGATGACGCGCTTGGCGAGGCGCTGCGCCTTCAAAATGTTCTCCGCATCGAGCACGGGCGAGGCGTGCGCTTCGCGGGTGGAGGTCGTGCGCTTCAGGATCTCGTTCAATTCCTTCTGCGTCGTGTAGGGCACGATAATCTTGAGGATGAAGCGATCAAGCTGTGCCTCGGGAAGCGCGTACGTTCCTTCCTGCTCGATGGGATTCTGGGTTGCCATGACGAAGAAGGGGCGCACGAGCTGATAGGTTTTCCCCGCGACCGTCACGGCCCGCTCCTGCATGGCTTCGAGCAGTGCGGCCTGACTCTTGGGCGTGGCGCGATTGATCTCGTCCGCGAGGAGCAACTGGCTGAAGATCGGGCCGGGGCGGAACTGGAACTCGCGCCCGCGGAACCCGGCTTCGTCGTTCTCGTTCTCGACGACGATGGTGGTGCCGGTGATGTCGGCGGGCATGATGTCGGGCGTGAACTGGATGCGGCGAAACGGCAGCATAAGCGCTTCGCTGAGTGTGCGCACGAGGAGTGTTTTGCCGAGACCCGGAACGCCTTCGAGCAGGATGTGGCCATCCGCGAAGAGCGCGGTGAGGACGAGATCGACGATTTCCTCCTGGCCGACAATGACCTTGCCGACCTCGGCCCGCAGGCGCGCATAAATATGTCGAAACGTTTTGCAGGCCGCTTTCACGGCCTCAACGTCGTTCAACGCGACATCAAGTCGCGGCACATCGCGCGGCATGTCGGCCTGACCAAGGGCGTGTCGTACCGCGACCTCAGCCATTGCGGTCCCCTGATTCGCCTTGGTTCTCGCTCTGCTGCCGCGCACGTTTCTTCGCCGCGAGGAGTCGTGATGTGAAATCTCCCGGCTCTTCGACCGTCTGTGGCTTCGCCGGCCGCCGCGGTGGTGCTGAGGGGCGGTCCTTCATCGCAACTTCAGATTGGGCGCCGACATCGATTGCCGTTCCCTTGTCTTCGTCGCTCGCTTCGAACTTGACCGACGAATCGACAGCAGGCAGAGACGCCTTGGCGCGCTTCTCCGCGCTTTGGCGCTGCTCGACGACCTGCGCCCGCGCCTTCTTCCACGCCGCAACCGTGTCCTCCGATACTTCTCCGCGGCGGCCGAGCATCCTGGAGACAGCAGCCCGCGTTTCCGCCAGGCCGATCGAGAGCCGGCGACCGGCGACATCGAGCAGAAAGATCGTCGCGGCGATGATGGCGAGCAGGTCCCACACCGGTCGATGGCTGCGCCGCTCCTCCAGTCCCGAGCGATTCCACAGGTCGGCCAGCTCCGGCAATTCGGACAGCACGCGGCCTTCCGTCTCGCGGGCGACCCGCAGCAGCTCCGCCTGGTTGTCGCTGACATCGCGGAACTCGCGCGCGTAGGGGACGTTGATCGCCGCCTGAAGATTCCCCGCCGCCTCGCCGTTGTTTGTGAACTGCACGCTCACGAGGTAGGCCCCGGCATCATCGACATCGAATTCGCCCCGATAACGGCCCGGCCCGACCTGCTGCATCGTGAGCGGCTCGGTGCCATCCGGCCCCAGCACCATCGCGCTCGAATTGAGATAGTTCAGGAACTGCTCGTTGGTATCGAAGGCCTCGACTTCGACAATCGCGCGGTCACCTTCCATCCGGGTCTGCACGGTCATGTTGGAGGGACTTACAGGCCGCATCGCCCAACGGACAGACTGATCCCAGAAGCCGCGGAAGTCGCCCCACATGACCCAGCGGCTGCCCCACATGCCCGACAGGTCGGATGTGAACGCGATTGCTTTGCCGATCCCGAAATTCCATGATGCGTAAAGCGGATCGCCGTGCTTGTCTGAAATAAAGGGGATCTCTGCCAGCCCTTCCTTGGGGGCCGTGAGAACATACCCATCCACGGAAGGCAATTGCGTGAATCCTCGGATCGGCTCCGTGAGCGGATTCTGCAGGATGGGGATGTACTCATCACCCTCGACTGTGAGCGAGCGCGCGATGATTCGCGATTCTTCGATGAAGATCTGCGGGAGATTGCGCGGATTGGTCACGTTGTAGAACCGCCCGCCCGTCATGTTGGCGATCTTCTGCATGGTCGTGGCGCTGCCGTGCCCGGCGACCATGACGGTCGTGACGGTGATCTCGCCGTCGATGAAATCCTGAAGCACGGATTGCGAGGGCGCGGACGGATCGCCATCGGAAATGATGATGCAGTGCTTGTTGGCCCTGAGGGGCTTGAGACCTTCGTGGGCGAGCTTCATGGCGGTGTCGAAGTCAGGCATGTCCCCCACGGGCATGTTCTGCGTCGCGGCCAGCGGGCCCGATTTGTCCCCGACCAGGTCGGGCCCCCACTCCCACTTGACGCCGCCTGACGTCCAGTCGTAATCAAGGATGCCGACGTAATCGAGGGAACTCAGCGCGTTGATAGCCGCTTCCGCGACCTTCTGACCCCAGTAGTTCCCCTGAGCCATCTCGCAGGAGTGCATGATCAGCGCAAGTGCCCCCTGCTGCCTTTCCATCTGCTGAGGAGGATCGAGCTTGACCGGCAGTGCCTTCTCCGTTTCGCTGCCGATCCACCCGCCGTTCCCGAATGTCTGCGGGCCGCCGATCATGATCAATCCGCCGCCGAGATCGTGCACGAAGTCGTGCAGCCACTTGTCCATCTCGGGAGTGAACAGAGCGCGGGGTTGATTGATCAGGATGACCGCGTCGAATCCGCTGAGTGTCACGAGACTATTGAGATAGCTCGAATCCTCGACGCGCACCGAGAGATCGGTGTCGCGAAGGGCGCTGGCGAGCGTCTCGTGCTCGCTGGGCGCATCGCTGATGATGAGCACGCGGCCCTCGCCGCCCACGAACGTTACCCCAACGGCCGTGTTGTTCTGCTTGATGGGATCGCTGGCCGGATCGTCAGCCTCGAACTTCGCTTCGAATTCCTGCGGTCCGGGCTCGTCGAAGAGCAGCGAAATGCTCTTGGAATTCAACCCGGGCTGAAGCGTCAGATGCGCGCCGTTCCCGGGTGTATCCGGGTCGAGATCAATAGGGATTCCGTTCTGTGAAAGAGTGAGCGTGCCGTTGGTCTCGGATTGGGCCCGCATGATCAGCCGCAGCGAAGTGACCTGGCCCTCGCGAGCTCGGGCTGGCGCCACGATGCGATCGAATTTGACTTCACGTTCATAGGAATATCGCAGCGGCAGCACATCGACGGGAATGTCGTTGGCGTTCGCCCGCTTGGCACCTTCCAGCATGTGGCCGTCGGTTTCATTGCCGTCGGAAACCACGACGAAGCGGATGGCGGTGTCTTGCGGGGCGGTGGCGAGGGCGAGGTCGATCCCGTCCTCGATGTTGGTTGCCTCGTGGTTGGCGAGGTTGTCCTGAAACCCCTCAAACGTCGCGAGACGATTGGGCAGGGCCGTGATCGAAGCCCCGTCGCCGACAGTGATGATGCCGAGGCGATCCTCAGGCTGGCGGCCGGTGGCGCCGCTCGCCGTGGCGTCCGTCAGATACCGCAGGGCCCGCTCCTGAAGCTCCAGAGGAATTGAGCGGCTGCGGTCGAGAATGACCATCACGCTCAGCCCTTCCCCCTTCTTGAGAAGCGTCGGCTTCGCCAGCGCCATCGCGAGCAGGAGAATGACCACCGCGCGAATCGCAAAGGTGATATGCGTCTTGAGCGCCGACAGCCCGCCGATCGACTGCCGCGCAATCAGATAAGCCGGAAGCACCAGCAGCGCCAGCAGCAGCCAGGCCGGCTGCTCGAACCCGATGATGGCATCTTCAAACATCCCCTGGGTTCCTTCACTGCGTGTATGAAAGACTCATCACCTGGACCCGGCTGTTGCGCGAATCGAGCACATAGACATCATCGCCGATCACCGCACTGGTCCATGGCGCCATCAACTCGCCCTCTCCTTCCCCGGGCCGGCCGATCACACCAAGCGGCTGTCCCTGCAGGTCGAGGATCTGCACTCGATGGTTGCCGAACTCCGTCACGGCGATCCGATCGCCTGCCAGCACGACAACGCCATAAGGGTATCGGAACTTTCCCGATTCAGTACCGACAGATCCGATGATGCGGATCAGATTTCCCGACGGGTCGAAGACCTGCACACGGTGGTTGCAGGCATCGGCCACGAAAAGCTCGGTCAGATCGCGCTTGAAGACCAGTGATTGCGGGCGATTGAATCGCCCGGGCTCGCTGCCGAACCCGCCGAACTCGAGAACCGGGTTCCAGTCGCGATCGAAGACCTGGATGCGATCGTTGTCGCCGAATTCCGAGACATAGATTCTCCCCTCAGGACCGAAGGCGACATCGGAGGGAAAGACGAACTGCCCGGGTCCCGTTCCATACTCGCCGAATTGCTCGAGCAGAGTTCCCTTCTGATCGAAGATCGAAATGCAGTGGGCATGAGTGTCGGCGACGAAGATTCTCCCGTCCGGAGCCACCGTCACACCGGTCGGATAGCCGTTGTCGAACCTGGGAAGCAGCCAATGCTTCTGCGGCTGGCCATCGAGGCCAAATCGCTGCACGCGCCCGCTTCGATCGATGATGTAGATGAAGCCGGCCGCCGGATCGACATCCATCGCGCGTGGATATACGAACTGGCCGAGCGAGCGCCCCGGCCCGCCGAAACTCAGAATTGCGGGCGAGGACGGTGCATCGGCTTCCGTCATCGATTCATCGCACCCCGCAAGCGCGACCGCAAGGGCGAGAACGATTGCATTCACCACCGCATCGCGCTGCCGCCGCCACCTTCGACCGAAGAGCGAGATGACGATGGTCGCCGCGAGCGCTGCGCCGGCTGCCAGCACGATCAGGATTCGTGCCATGAGTGCCACCATTTCGCTGCGCTGGTAGTGCATGTTGTTGAGGAGAATGGCGGAGATGGCGTCGAAGCCCGGCGGCTGGATCAGGGCGGTGACGCTCACTTCCCCCATGGAGAGGACTGTAACGATGGCAAAGGCCGCTCCACCCGCCGCGAGCCAGCGCGGCCGCCACGCCCGCCAGAGGCCCACGAGTGTGGTGCCGCCATCGAGCTCGCGCATGGCCAGCATCTCGCGTTCCTCCGCACGGGCGAGCCACCACCCCAGCAGCACCGCCACGAACCCGAATCGCGCCAGGTATCCCATGATCATGATCGCCGCCGTTCGATAGAGTCCTTCGTCGAAACGGAGCGGAATGTTCGTGCTTTCACCACCCATGAATGACGGAAAAGTGATGTTGTAGGCGCCTTCGAGCGCCGCCGCGATGGTGACCGCAGGGATGATGCCCGCAATCAGCCACCCGACCGCGGCGACCGTGACAATCGCTCGAACTGACTTCCTTCGGTCAGAAAACGCCTCGGCGATGCCGATGGCAGCGACCCCGGCGGCGATGCCTGCAAGTCCGGCAGCACACGCGGTGTTTCCAGCAGCTCTTCCATAACCATTGATCAGGTCATCAAGCGTTCTTTCATCGATTTCCTGATGCCACGAGAGGACCGCGGGAACCGCGACTCCCGCCACCAGAATGGCGCCTCCGGCTATTGCAGTGAAAGGCGACAGTGATCGACCCGGCGAAGCGACAACCTCCGAGCCATGAGGACGGCGAAGCAGAATGACGGCTGCGACCATTCCGGCTGCGAATACCACCCCCACCCCGGGCCAGGATGCACGAAGTACATCCTTCGAAGCGAATCCCTCCGACATCAAGGCGCGAAGCTCGTAGCCGAGCGTCGGTACCTGGGCCAGGTCGAACGTCGTCGTGTTGTTGAAGATAAACGCAAAGATAAGGACGGAGGCGAGCGCGAGTTCGCGCCGGACCTGCCGCACGCAAAGGAGTCCGCGCTGCAGTCGTGAGCGAGTGTCGAGGGCGAGCAGGTCCTCCTCGCGCGTTTTCGCCGATCTCGCCGCGATGATCCACGCCGCAATCGGCCACGACCACCACACCAGGCCCAGCCAGAGCGTCGCGCTTCGCACCATATCCACCTGATCGTTCGTCACGGCCCAACGATGAATCTGCGAATCGACAGGCCAGGCCTGCCACCAGCTCCAATAGAGAACGTAATCCGGCAGGCAGAGCGGGACCATGCACAACGATCCACCTGCGATGAACGCAATGCGGGAGCGCAGCCGACCGAGCAGCCGGCCCGGCCACCAGCCAAGCAGGAGCGCGCCGGGCACCGCGGCGGCCGCCCACAGCGCCGTTGTGCGCGCGATTGGCCAGAGATTGGGCAGGTCGCGCACCGCAGCTTCGGACAGATCTTCTGTTGTCACCCCATTCGGGAGGGCGGCGAGGATGATCGCAGCCGCGAGCGGATACCCGGCGGCAGCCACGAAGATCAGCAGCCCCAGGACAAACGGGATCCAGCCGCTTCCGCGCATGCCAGCAGTGTACGGCGAAGGTCACTGCCCGCGGCCGATGATCTCCATCGCCATCCTAACAGCTTCATCCATTTCGGCCGCGGCCTCCGAAAGATCGATATGCAGCGGGTTCCTAACCGCATACTGCGGATATTCGACAGCAATCGATTCCTGCGCGGGAATGTTGTGCGAATCGCTCTCGGCCATCATGCGCGCGACTCGATCGCTCAGGAGGAATGCTACGAACTGCTCAGCCGCCGCATCACTCCTTCCTTTCTTCACCAGACCGACGGTGTTCGGAATGAGGAGCGTTCCTTCGCCCTCGACGCTCGGCTGACCGTGGGCCGGATACACCAATTCAACATGCAACCCCTCGCGCTGCGCAGCCCACACGTCGTCGGTATCCGTCATGCCGAGGTCCGCCTCTCCCGACGCCACCGTCTGCACAACGCCCGCGTTGCCGCTGGTCAGCATTTGCACGCCGTTGGCGGCGAGCCCATTCAGAAATGTCTGAAACTCCTCCGCGCCCCAGTATGCCCGCATCGCGCCCATGTGCCCGCGCGTGGTGCCGAATCTCGGGTCCGCCATGACGATCCTGCCGCGCCACTTCGGATTGCTCAACTCCATCCACGTTTGCGGAACCTCGTCGGGCGCAAGGCGCTCCGGCGAATACACGATCACTCGCGCGCGAGAAGCAAATCCGTGCCAGAGAAAGTCATCGCCCGTCAGGTGCGGCGGCGAAAGATCGGCGATAAACGGGTCGAGCAGACCTTCCTCCGCCAGCTGAATCATCGCGAACGCCTCGCTCGACCAGAAAACATCCGCCTGAGGGTTGTCGCGCTCGTTGCGGATCCGGTTGACCAGCCCGGTCGTCTTGGTCGCCTCGCTGTCGCCCACCATTTCGACCCGAATGCCGGACTCTTCCTGAAATACGCGGACGATTTCGCGGGCAAGATAGTCATCCGCGGAGACATAGAGGACGAGCCGTGACGGGCTTTCACCCGATTCCGTGCCGCGATCGCAGGACGCCAGGGTGGCCAGCAAGCACGCGCCAAATACGGTTGAGATGAAGGGTGCGCGGGCCAATCCCGCCCATTGCCGATGACCGCGCTGCGGCTCGCCCGCGCGGGCGGACGGTGGTCCTGCTGCTGCCATGATCACTCGCCGGAAGCCTCTGCCTCAGTGTCTGTCTCTTCATCGCCGGACTCATCCTCGAGGCCGGCCTTCTCCTTCATTTCGCCGAAATATCGCTTCACGGCATCGTGGTACTTCTGGGGAATCTGGTCGTCATTGACTTCATCCGCGTAGCTTTCGGCAGCGCTGCGCGCGACCTCGCGGAAGGTGGCCTGCGATTCGCCCTTGATCAGGGGTCCTTCGAACAGGGTGCGTGCGATGATGTTGGCGTCGGGATTCTGATTGTCGGCCTTGGTTTCCTTGGTCGAGGTGACCGTCTTCGACTTAGGCGCCTCGCCACCGGCGCCCTGCCCCGGCCCCCCGAACGCCCCGCCCCGCCGCGGCTGTTGGCCCAAGCCCTTGCCGAGACCCTGGCACTGACCGGCGAGGTCATTCGACATGGCCCGAGCCTGCTTGAGCATCTGCGACAGCGCCTCGGCCTGCGAGAGCGATTGACCCATCTGGCCGCCCGCCTGGTTCATCCCCTGTCCCTGGCCGCTGCCCATGGATTGCCCCATCTGCATCATGGCCTGGCCCATGCTCTGGCACATCTGCTGCGCCTGCTGCTGGGCCTGTGCCATCTGTTGGAGCTGCTGCTTCTGCTGCTGGGTGAGGTTCTGGTTGTTCTGAAGGGCCTGCTGAAGCTGTTGAGGATTGTTGGCGAGGTTGGGATCGATGCCCGCCTTCGCCAGGGCATCCTTCATCGCCTGCTGATCCTTTGCGAGTTGGTCAAGCTGCTCCCCGAGCGCCTGCAGATCCTGAGCCAGCTTCTGCTGCTGCTCGGGTGAAAGCTCGCCCTTGTCAACTTTCGCGAGCATCTCATCGAGCTTCTGCTTCGCGGCTTCAAAGTTGCCCGCCGCCATCGCCTCGGTCAACTCTTTCGTCATGCCGCTTTCGGAGGGCGATTCGAGCTGGCGCATCGCCTGCTGCAGGGCTTCAATGGTCTTGCCCTTCTCGCCTTCGGTGATCTCGTTCAGTCGATCATTGAGATCCGACAGCTTCTTGATCGCTTCGCGCCTGGCTTCTTCCGGCGTGCGGAGCGCGCTTGGGTCAAAGGCATTGGGA
>Ga0326597_10001412_pt1 | contig 39120 bp, 37 predicted proteins | sample RVTome_12_FD_203789 | JGI IMG/M metagenome (GOLD analysis project Ga0326597, IMG submission 203789) | Soil microbial communities from uranium-contaminated site in the Upper Colorado River Basin, Wyoming, United States - RVT100D185 | ecosystem: Environmental > Terrestrial > Soil > Contaminated >... | reverse complement strand
CAGCGGGCACGAATCATATAACAGGACGTTTCATATAGGGGTTCGGCCGTTGCCTCTGCCACACCCTTGGCGGCTATGAACCGCTCCGGGTTTGCCGGAGGGCTGGGAAAGCCGGTGATCTACACGTGCAAAAAATGCGCATTTGATGACACGCATTTCGATACGAACCACCACCTCGCGATCGTATGGGAGTACGATCAGCTTGAAAATGCAGCGAAGAGATTAAAGGCGGTGATCCGAGAGACTTTGCCGACAGAAGCGAATTTGGAAACGGAATAGGAAAATCGGCGCCATAGTGGAAATGCCGCGCAGCCGTGGCTGCGCTCTCGCCTCCTCTACTCCGGAAGGACACCACGGCAGTTAATTCTACTCTGACACCGATTTACGATTGACCCGAAGCCGACATGGTGCCCTGATAGACACCCTTCCAACTGCATAGACTTTCGCCTAACGCGCGCGCCCAGGAGGCAGGAACGCGCGATGGCCGAAGAACGCGTCCAAAGACGGTTTGCGGTTATTCTGGCAGCTGATGTCGTCGGATACCTACAGCCAAGGAACTTCGGGAGAACGAACATGTTCGATGTCGAAGAATTTGTTGCTGAGTGTAAGGCCGCGTTAGCCGAGGACAAAAGTCACCGGGCGGTTCGCGAGGTGCTGGCGCGTGCCGTTTCCGAGCTGAGTGAGCTCTTATCCGGTCTGGGCGCTCCGAAGGAGGCGGGCTTTGTCAAGCTCTATCATGCGGACGATCTCACGATTCTGAACGTCGTCTGGGCGCCTCTCATGACGCTCATGCCGCACAACCACAACATGTGGGCAGTCATAGGCGTTTATACGGGTCGTGAAGACAATATTTTCTGGCGCCGCAACGGCGATGCTATCGAAGCGGCGGGCGCAACGGCTCTGTCAGTGAAAGACGCAGAGCCGTTGGGAAAAGACATCATTCATTCTGTCACCAACCCGATCGAGAAACTGACGGGTGCTATACACATTTACGGCGGCGATTTTTTCAACGAACCACGGAGTGAGTGGGATCCGGAGTGGCTGACCGAACGCTCGTACGATGTGGAAAAAAACATCCGGCTGTTCAAAGAAGCGAATGCGCGATTTGCCGTCCGCGGCAGCCCATAGGCAATACGACGGCGTTTCAGTTACGAAAATCGGGTTCAGAGTGAGTTTTTTGCGCAGCCATGGCTGCGCTCTCTCCTCGTCCCGTCCGGAATTACGGCGACAGTGCACTAAATTTCGGACGGCGTACTTCGTTGGGCTGCCGGTCATCGGTTCCAGTAACACAATACTCAATTCCCCCTGAGCGCCCCCTCCCCCTCACGCCGCATCGGCCGGCTTGACCCGGCGCGCAATCTCGGCGCCGCGGTCACGCTCGACGACTGCGATGTCATGCTGCGCCTGAAGGTCGAGCCAGAATTGCGCGCCGTTGCCGAAATAGCGGCCCATACGCACCGCCGTGTCGGCGGAGACGGAGCGGCGGCCGTTCAGGATGTCGGTGATCCGCCCCGACGGCACGCCGAGATCGAGCGCCAGCCGGTTGGCGCTGAGCGCGCGCGCCTCAAGCTCGCGCCGCAGCAGCCGGCCGGGATGGGCGATGGGAGTCATGGCTTCATCCTTTGCGATAATCGACGAGTTCCACGTTGTACGCGTCCCCCTTGCGGAACTCGAAACAGATCCGCCAGGGGCCGTTCACGGTCATGGCCCACTGCTCCCGCCGACCGCCTTTGAGCTTGTGCAGACCGACGCTTTTCAGCGGACTCAGGTCATGCAGGGCCTTCGCCGCATTCAGTGCAAGCAAAAGGTCAATCGCCCCGTCGCTCATGGCCCGTCTCCGGCTTTCGTTGCCTCGGCCGGACGGAAGACCGCGCCGTAGTGGTACGGCGGCAGGTCGACAATCCGTTCCAGCACGAAGCCGGCAGGTTCCACGGCCGACCGCACGTCGTCGGGCGACATCCGCATCTCCGTCCTCGGTCCTCTCGGCTTGCCGAGGACGGCCGTCCGCTCGCGCGGAAGGCTGTGCCAGTTGACGATGGCGAACCGGCCGCCGGGCTTCAGCACCGCCGCCACGGCGCGTGCCATCGCCGTCTTGTCGGGCACGCCGTGGAAGGTGTTGGCGATCAGCACATAGTCCACCTTGCCCGGCACCAGATCCGGCAGGTCGCGGGCGTCGGCGCAGATCAGGTCCAGCGCCGTCGTTCCGGCCCGCCGCAGCTCGGCGCGGGCCTGCTCGATCATGGCGGGGTCCAGGTCCACCCCGTACACCCTGCCGGCGACGATCCGCGCGAGCGGCGCCGTGAAATAACCGTCGCCGCAGCACAGGTCGACGACCACCATGCCCGGCTCCACGCCGAGCGCGCGCACGACGCCCCCGGGATCCGGCCACAGGGCCGACCACCAGTCGCGGTCCGGCATGGCCGTCGCAGGAAAAATCTCGTCCACCCTTGGCATCTCCCGTTTCCGATAATTCAGTTCGCCCGGGTCACGCCCCGCCCCGCTGCGCGAACCAGCGCGCGTCGGCCAGCACCACCGAGGCGGCGATCTGGCGCTGGGGCACGGTCCAGTAGCGGCGCAGCAGGCGGTCCTTCTCGGCGGGCGTCACCTGGCGGAAGCCGTGCTTTTCGTAGAAGCGCACGGCCCACGCGGCGGCGGCCCAGGTGCCGATGAGGACGGGCCGGTCGGTCCGTTGTACGAGATCGGCGAGCAGCGCCGCCCCGATCCCCTGCCGCCGCCGCGCCGTGCGCACATAGGCATGGCGGATGAGGAACACGTCCTGCACCGGCTGGCCGCCCATGACGCCGGTGACGCGCTCGCCACCGTTCGGGCCGTCTTCCACCCAGAGACGGAACGCCACCCCGGCGGCGATCTCGGCCGCCAGTTCCGCCGCCGGCATGTAGGGCTCGTGCCAGCGGTCGGCCGGGATCGCGCCGCGATAGGCCTGCGCCGCGTCGTCGATGACGGCGAACACGGCATCGACGTCAGCGGGGGTACAGTCGCGGATCATCCTACCGGCCGCCATTGCCGGCGCCCGCCGCGCCGGACGCGAGGCGCAGCCGTTCGCGCACGATGGCGCTGACCGGCACCAGGGCGAAGCCGGCCTCGCCCAGCGTCGGCAGCCATGCCGCCAGCGCCTCCAGCGTCGCGTCGCGCGGATGGCCGATGGCGACGGCGAGGCCGTTGCGCCGCGCGATGTGTTCGGTCTGGCGCAGCCGCTGGCGCACCTCGGAGGAATCGTTCTCGTTGTCGAGGAACACGTTGCGCTCGGCGAAGGGCAGGCTCATCTCGTGCGCCAGCCACGGGGCGGCGGTGCGCGGCGTGGTGCGCGAATCGACGAACAGAAGCCCGCGCCGGCGCAGTCCGGCGAAGAGCGCCATCATCGCCCTGCGGTCGGCGGTGAAGCGGCTGCCCATGTGGTTGTTGACCCCGACATAGCCGGCGAAGCGCGTCAGCCCCCAGGCCAGCCGGCGCTCCAGCTCCTCCGGCGCGAGGTCGGCGCGCAGGACGTTGGGGCCGGGATCGGCGGCGCCGTCGTCGGGCTGCATGGGAATGTGCACCAGAAGCTCGTGCCCGGCGCGGCGCGCCGCCGCCGTCTGCTCCGGCAGCTCGCGCCCGTAGGTGAGAAACGCCAGGGTCAGCGGGCCCGGCAGCGCGACGGCGCGCGCCGAGCGGCGGCGGTCCAGCCCCATGTCGTCGACGATCACCGCGATCATGGGCCGGCCGGCGACGGGACCGGCGGCGACGGCAAAGCGCTGCCACGCGGGCACAGCCGCGCCGGTCGGCGCGGCGGCCGGCGGTACGGCGGGGCGGACGGCGGCCGGCGGCGCCGGGCGACTCGCCTGCTGCGGCCGCGGCGCGGGCGCCGCGCGGACCACGGGCGGCGGCGCCGGCGGCCGGGGCGGCGCGCCCTCGTCGCTGTTCCGCTGCAGCAGCACGGCCACCGCCAGGCCGGCGAGGCCGCCGAGCGCCACCGGCGCCAGCGCCTTCGCCCAGCCTGCCAGCTTTTTCCGGTTTGCGGCCTTGTTTTCAGCCAAGGAGATCCGGTTCGTTATCCGATATCGCAATCGGTCGCAAAAGACGGCTGCACGAACGGCGTCGGAAAAGGCGTAATGCGAACCGCGAGTGCACTGTCAGCGGGTCCCCCTAAAGCTTCGTCTTCGCCAGCCTGAGCGCATTGCCGATCACCGACACGGAGCTGAGGCTCATGGCGGCGGCGGCGATGACGGGGCTGAGCAGCAGGCCGAAGAACGGATACAGCACCCCGGCGGCGACGGGAATCCCCAGCGTGTTGTAGGCGAAGGCGAAGAACAGGTTCTGGCGGATGTTGCGCATGACCGAGCGGCTCAGCCGCCGCGCCCGCACGATGCCGCGCAGGTCGCCCTTTACCAGCGTCACCCCCGCGCTTTCCATGGCGACGTCGGTGCCGGTGCCCATGGCGATGCCGATGTGGGCGCGCGCCAGCGCCGGGGCGTCGTTGATGCCGTCGCCGGCCATGGCGACCACGCGGCCCTCCGCCTGCAGCCGGGCGACGATCTCGCCCTTGCGCTCGGGCAGCACCCCGGCCTCCACCTCGGCGATGCCGAGCCGGCGCGCCACCGCTTCCGCCGTGCGCCGGTTGTCGCCGGTGAGCATGACGACGCGCACGCCCTCCTCGGCCAGCGCCTTCAGCGCCGCCGGCGTGGTCTCCTTCACCGGATCGGCGACGGCGATAATGCCGGCGCATTTGCCGTCCACCGCCAGCAGCATGGCGGTGGCGCCCTCGTCGCGCAGGGCGTCCGCCTCGCCTTCGAGCGCGGCGGCGTCGACGCCGATGTCGGCCATCAGCGCCGCATTACCGAAGGCCACCGCGCGGCCCTCCACCGTGCCGGTGACGCCCTTGCCGATTATCGCCTCGAAGTCGCCGGCGTCGGGCGGCGCGATGTCGCGTTCCGCCGCCCCGGCGAGGATGGCGGCGGCGAGGGGATGCTCGCTCGCCTTTTCCAGCCCGGCGGCAAGGCGCAACACCGTCGCCTCGTCGAACGGAGCGGCGGCGATGACACCCGTCACCTTCGGCTTGCCCTCGGTCAGCGTGCCGGTCTTGTCCACCACCAGCGTGTCGACCTTCTCGAAGGTTTCCAGCGCCTCGGCGTTGCGGATCAGCACGCCGGCCTGCGCGCCGCGCCCGGTCCCCACCATGATGGACATGGGCGTGGCGAGGCCGAGGGCGCAGGGACAGGCGATGATCAGCACCGCGACCGCGTTGACGAGACCGTGCGCCAGCGTCGGCGGCGGACCCCAGACGCCCCAGACGACGAACGTCGCCACGGCGACCGCGACCACCGCCGGCACGAACCATGCGGCGACCACGTCGGCGAGGCGCTGGATGGGGGCGCGGCTGCGCTGCGCCTCGGCCACCATCTGCACGATGCGCGACAGCAGCATCTCGGCGCCCACCTTCTCGGCGCGCATGACCAGCGTGCCGCTGCCATTGATGGTGGCGCCGGTGACCTTGTCGCCCTCGCCCTTCTCCACCGGCAGCGATTCGCCGGTGATCATGGATTCGTCGACCGAGCTGTGGCCCTGCAGCACCACGCCGTCCACCGGCACGCTCTCGCCGGGGCGGACGCGCAGCCGGTCGCCGTGCTGCACCGCATCGAGCGGCACGTCGGCCTCGCTGCCGTCGTCGCGGATCAGCCGCGCCTGCCTGGGCGCGAGATCGAGCAGGGCGCGCACGGCGGCCGAGGTGCGCGACCGCGCGCGCAGCTCCAGCACCTGGCCCAGCAGCACCAGGGTGACGATTACTGCCGCCGCCTCGAAATAGACCGGGACCGTGCCGTCCGCCATGCGGAAGGAAGCGGGAAATACGTCGGGAAACAGCACCGCGGCGAGGGAGAACAGGTACGCCGCCCCGGTGCCGAGGGCGATGAGGGTGAACATGTTGAGCTTCATGCGCACCACCGACGCCCAGCCGCGCTGGAAGAACGGCCAGCCGCACCACAGCACCGCCGGGGTGCCGAGCGCCAGCTGCGTCCACTCGAGACCGGTGCGTCCCAGCAGGGATTTCACCGGCGCGTCCGGCAGCATGTCGCCCATGGCCATGGCGAGCAGCGGCACCGACAGCGCCACGCCGATCCAGAAGCGACGGGTCATGTCCGCCAGCTCCGGGTTGGCCGGCTCCTCGGCGGTGACCGTCATCGGCTCCAGCGCCATGCCGCAGATGGGGCAGTCGCCCGGTCCGTCCTGCACGATCTCCGGATGCATCGGGCAGGTGTACCTGACGGTGGTGCGGGGCGCCGCCGGCGTCATCGGCTCCAGCGCCATGCCGCACTCGGGGCAGTCGCCCGGTCCTTCCTGCACCACGTCGGGGTGCATCGGGCAGGTGTATTGCGTCCCTGCCGCGGCGGAAGGCGCGGACGGCTTGTGCGCGCCATGCTCCGCCGCGCCATGGCAGCAGGCGTGCGCCTGCTGCGGCGCGGCGTGCTCCTGGCCGTGATGATGATGGCCGTGATGGCCGTGGGCCGCCGCCTCGCCCTCGGCGACGAGGAACATGTTGCACCGCGGGCAGCGGTCGCCTTTGGCGCCCTTCACCTCGGGGTGCATGGGACAGAGGTACGTGCCGTCCTGCGCCGTGTCGGCGGCATGGCCGTGGCAACAGGCGTGACCCGCCTCGACCGGCGCCGCATGAGGATGCGGATGATCGCTGTGGCTGTCGTGCCCGGCATGGCCGGGGGCGACATGCCGCGCATGGGCGCCGGCCACATGGTGACCCTCATGCCCATGGTGGCTGTGCGCGCCGGCGGCCTCGGCCTCGGCCACGAGGAACATGTTGCAGGTGGGGCAGCGCTCGCCCTCGCCGCCGCTCACTTCGGGATGCATGGGACAGATATGTCGGGTCATCGACTGGATCCTTGTTCGGCCGCGCGACCGTTGAGCAGGTCGTGGCGCGCGCGGAGTTCCTTCGGCCAGCGGCTCTTTATATAAGACAGCACGGCCTGGATTTCACGATCGCTCAGCCTGTCGCCGAACGCCGGCATGTTGCTCTTGAACCCCGGCGGCGCCACCGACCCGCCGCCGTCCCTGGTGATCCTGAACAGCAGCCCGTCCGCGTGATGCCAGGTGTGGCCGGTGTCGTCGTGCGGCGGTGCCGGAAATCCGCCATCCGGCAGCCGGCTGCGCCAGTTCGGCTGGCCTTCCAGCCGCACGCCATGGCACGCGGCGCACTCGCGGGCGTAGACGTCCGCGCCGAGCGCGACCAGCGCGGCGTCGTCGGCCCTGATGCGCTGCGGCACAGCGTCGCCGCCCACCATCGCCCAGAGCCCCGCCCCGATGGCGAGGAGGAGCACGACAGCGCCGATCAGGACCTTCGGATTCATTACGCCTTTACGCCTTCACGGGATGCTTGCCAAGATATACCCCCCCAGGGTATATGGCAACCCATGAAGTATGCGACCCACAAATCCTGCCTCACCCGCCTGCGCCGTATCGAGGGCCAGGTGCGCGGCGTCGCGCGCATGGTCGAGGAGGAGCGCTACTGCATCGATATCCTGACCCAGATCCGGGCGGTCCGCGCCGCGCTGCGCCGGGTGGAGGAGGAGGTCCTCAAGGACCATGTGGGTCATTGCGTCGAGCACGCCATCGCCAGCGGCGACAAGCGCGACCAGCGCGAAAAGGTGGCCGAGCTGCTTTCCGTCCTCGGCCGGCGTTCGGGGTAGGAACGGCCCGTCCGCGCGGCTTTCACGCCCGCGCCAGACCTGTTATAAGAACCGCCTGGTGCGGCGACTCGCCGGCGGGTCCCAAGCGTTTGAAATGCTGCTGTTAATCGACAATTACGACAGCTTTGCCTACAACCTCGTCCACTATCTGGGCGAGCTTGGCGCCCCGTGCGCGGTGAAGCGCAACGATGCGCTCACCGCCGCCGAGGCCATGGCGCTTTCCCCCGACGCCATCGTGCTGTCGCCCGGGCCGTGCGATCCGGACCGCGCCGGCATCTGCCTCGACCTGATCCGGCTCGCCGCCGGCAAGGTGCCCCTCCTCGGCGTCTGCCTCGGCCACCAGGCCGTCGGCCAGGCGTTCGGCGGCCGCATCGTACGCGCCAATGCGCCCATGCACGGCAAGCCGAGCGACATCAGCCACGACGGCACGGGGCTGTTCGCCGGGCTGCCGAGCCCGTTCCGCGCCATCCGCTACCATTCGCTGGTGATCGATCCGGCCGGCGTGCCCGCCGATCTTGCCGTCACCGCGCGTACCGAAGACGGGACCATCATGGGAGTCGCGCACCGCAGCCTCCCCGTACACGGGGTGCAGTTCCACCCCGAGAGCATCGACTCCGAGCACGGGCACCGGCTGCTCGCCAATTTCCTCGACCTCATTCCCGGACGGAGACAGGCCGCATGAACGGCGTCGCCGACGGCATCAAGCCGCTGCTGGCCCTGGTGGCCGACGGCACGGCGCTGAGCGAGGCGGACGCCGAGCGCGCCTTCGACATCATCATGTCGGGCGACGCGACCCCGGCGCAGATCGGCGGCTTCCTGATGGCGCTCAGGGTGCGCGGCGAGACGGTGGACGAGATCACCGCCGCGGCGCGGATCATGCGGGCAAAGGCGCTGCACATCAGGGCCCCGGCCGGCGCCATCGACATCGTGGGCACCGGGGGCGACGCCAGCGGCACCCTCAACATCTCCACCGGCGCGGCGCTGGTGGTGGCGGGTTGCGGCGTGCCGGTGGCCAAGCACGGCAACCGGGCGCTGTCGTCCCGCGCCGGTGCGGCCGACGTGCTGGTGGCCCTCGGCGTCGACATCGACTGCGACATGGCGCTGATCGAGCGGTCCATCGCCGAGGCCGGCATCGGTTTCATGATGGCGCCGCGTCATCACAGCGCCACCCGCCACGTGGCCGGCCCGCGGGTGGAACTGGCCACGCGCACCATATTCAACCTGCTCGGGCCGCTGTCCAACCCGGCCATGGTCACGCGGCTGCTGGTGGGCGTGTTCTCGAAGCGGTGGGTGGAGCCCATGGCGCAGGTGCTGGGCAAGCTCGGCGCGGAGAAGGCCTGGGTGGTGCACGGCTGCGACGGGCTGGACGAGCTGACCACCACCGGTCCCACCTGCGTGGCGGCGCTGGAAAACGGCACGGTGCGCAGCTTCGAGGTATCGCCGGAAGACGCCGGGCTGTTCCTTGCCAACGCCGCCGACCTCAAGGGCGGTGACGGCGCCTATAACGCCGAACGGATGTCCGCCATGCTCGACGGCCACGAGGACGCCTTCCGCGACGTGGTCTGCTACACCGCCGCGGCGGCTCTGATCGTCGCCGACAGGGCGACGTCGCTGCGCGACGGGGTGAAGCTTGCCGCCGACGCCATCGACAGCGGCAGGGCGCGTACCGCGCTGGCGAAGCTGGTCGCCATCACCAACCACGGCGCGGGCCGCGGCTGAGGACGTCTGTGGGGACAGGAATGGACAACGTCCTCGACCGCATCTGCGACGACAAGCGGGCGCACGTGGCCGAGCGCAAGGCGCACGTGCCCATGAGCCGCCTGGTGGAGAATGCGGCGCGCCACCCCCCGCCGCGCGGTTTCGCCGCCGCGCTCGGGCGGGCGGTGGCGTCCGGAGGGTACGGGCTGATCGCCGAGATCAAGCGCGCCTCGCCCAGCAAGGGGACGATCCGGTCAGATTTCGAGCCGGCCGGCCTCGCCCGGGCATACGCCCGCGGCGGCGCCGCCTGCCTGTCGGTGCTGACCGATACCCCCTATTTCCAGGGCACGGACGATCACCTGATCGCGGCGCGGGCGGCGGTGGATCTGCCTGTGCTGCGCAAGGATTTCATGCTCGACCCGTACCAGATCGTCGAGGCGCGCGCGCTCGGCGCCGATTGCGTGCTGCTCATCATGGCGGCGCTGTCCGACGGGCGGGCGCGGGAGCTGGAAGCGGTGGCGTCGGCCCAGGGCATGGACACGCTGGTGGAGGTGCACAACGAGGCGGAGCTGGAGCGTGCGCTGTCCTTGCGCTCGCCGCTGATCGGGGTGAACAACCGCGACCTCAGGACCCTGAGCACCGACACCGCCACGACGCGGCGCCTCGCCCCGCTGGTGCCGAAAGACCGCATGGTGGTGAGCGAGAGCGGGCTTTACACGCCGGACGACCTGGCGACGATGGCGGCGGCCGGGGCGCGCTGCTTCCTCATCGGCGAGGCGCTCATGCGCCAGCCGGACGTGGAGGCGGCGACGCGCTTGCTGCTGGCCGACCCGGTGCCGCCGCCGGCGGCTCTCGCCGCCGCGGAGCGCTGAGCCCATGGCGCGCCTCACCCACCTCGACGCCGAGGGCAAGGCCACCATGGTGGACGTCTCCGACAAGGACGTCACCGACCGCGCCGCCACGGCGAAGGGCTCGGTGATCATGGCGCCGGCGACGCTGAGGCTGATCGAGGACGGCGGAGTGAAAAAGGGCGACGCACTGTCGGTGGCGCGCCTCGCCGGCATCATGGGCGCCAAGCGCACGCCCGAGCTGATCCCGCTGTGCCATCCGCTGGCGCTGACCGCCATCGACGTGCAGCTCTCCCTCGATCCCGCGCGCAGCGCCGTCGACATCACCGCCACCTGCCGGCTCAAGGGACGGACGGGGGTGGAGATGGAGGCGCTGACCGCGGTTGCTGTCGCCGCGCTCACCGTCTACGACATGTGCAAGGCGGTCGACCGCGCCATGCGCATCACCGACATCCGGCTGGTGGAAAAGTCCGGCGGCCGCTCCGGCACCTACAGGGCGAAGGACGGCTGACCATGATTCCGGTGAACCAGGCACGCGACCGCATCATCGGCGCCGCGCACCGGCTGCCGGCGGAACAGGTGGCGCTGGCCGACGCGCTGGGCCGGGTGCTGGCCGAGGACGTGCGCGCCCGGCGTACCCAGCCGCCGCTGCCCGTCTCGGCCATGGATGGCTATGCGGTGCGCGCCGCCGACGTCGCCGCCCTGCCCGCCCGCCTCACCGTCATCGGCTCGGTGCCCGCCGGCCAGGCCTTCGCCGGCACCGTCGGCCCGGGCCAGGCGGTGCGCATCTTCACCGGCGCCCCGGTCCCCGACGGCGCCGACGCCATCGTCATCCAGGAGAACACGAAGGCCGGCGACGGCACGGTGGAGGTGGTGGACGGCGAGGCGCCGAAAGGACGCTTCGTCCGTCCGGCCGGGCTCGACTTCCGCGCCGGCGACGTGCTCCTGCAGTCGGGGCGCGTGCTCTCCGCGCGCGACATCGGCCTGGCCGCGGGTATGAACGTGCCGTGGCTCAAGGTGACGCGCCGGCCGCGCATCGCCATCCTCGCCACCGGCGACGAGATCGTCATGCCGGGCGACCCCATCGGCGCCAACCAGATCGTCAGTTCCAACGCGCTGGCCCTTGCCGCCTTCATCGCCGCCTGCGGCGGCAGCGCCATCGACCTCGGTATCGCGCCGGACACCGACGACGGACTGCGCACGCTGGCGGCCGGGGCGGACGGCGCCGACATGCTGCTCACCACCGGCGGCGCCTCGGTCGGCGACCACGACCTGGTGCAGAGGGTGCTGGGCGACGTCGGGCTCGAGGTGGATTTCTGGAAGATCGCCATGCGGCCGGGCAAGCCGCTGATCTTCGGCCATATCGGCCGGACCCTGCTGCTCGGACTGCCGGGCAACCCGGTCTCGGCGCTGGTCTGCGCCACCCTGTTCCTGCGCCCGGCCATCCGCGCCATGCTGGGGGCGGCCGAGGTGGACGAGCCCCCCGTCATCGCGACGCTGGCCACCGACCTGCCCGCCAACGACGAGCGGCAGGACTACCTGCGTACCGCGCTCGTCCGCAACGCCGACGGCACGCTGGTGGCGACCGTGTTCGACCGCACCCGGCAGGACAGCTCGGTCTTTTCCGGGCTCGCCGGCGCCGACGGGCTGGTCGTGCGCGCCCCCCGAGCCCCTGCCGCCAGGGCCGGCGAGACCGTGGCGGTCATCCCGCTGTCCGGCAGCATTTACAGCATCTGATCCGCTCCGGTCGTGCCGGGCCGGCACTTCCTGCTTGACCGGCAGGGAGAACTTTACTAGAACATGTGGCGCGTTGTTGTTTTGTTCCAATATCTGGACGCTCATCGGCAGGCGCTCATCGGCCGAAGAGCGACGGGGGAAACCGGCCCATGCTCACAAAAAAACAGTACGAACTCCTCGTTTTCATCGACGGGCACATCAAGAGCCACGGGGTGCCGCCTTCCTTCGACGAGATGAAGGACGCGCTGTCCCTTCGCTCCAAGTCGGGCATTCACCGCCTCATCACCGGACTCGAGGAGCGCGGCTTCATTCGCCGCCTGCCCCACCGCGCCCGGGCGCTGGAGGTCATCCGGCTGCCCGAGAACATGCGGCCCGAGAACATGCGTCCGGCGGTGGCCCCACGGCCCAACCGCTTTGCGCCCACCGTGATCGAGGGGCGATTCGCGGGCGGCGGTCTGGCGGGGGTGGCGGAGAGCGGCGGCGGCGCGGGTACGGTGGCGCTGCCTCTCTACGGGCGTATCGCCGCGGGCATGCCCATCGAGGCCATGCGCGACCATTCGGAGACGCTGGAGATGCCGGCGGCGCTGCTCGGAAACGGCGAGCACTATGCGCTGGAGGTGCGCGGCGATTCCATGGTCGACGCCGGCATCTTCGACGGCGACGTTGCCATCATCGAGCGTTGCGACAACGCCGAGAACGGCACCGTCGTGGTGGCGCTGGTGGACCAGCACGAGGTGACGTTGAAGCGCCTGCGCCGCAAGGGCGCCTCCATTGCACTGGAGCCCGCCAACCAGGCCTATGAGACCCGCATCTTCGGTCCCGACAGGGTCACCATCCAGGGACGGCTCAAGGTCCTGCTGCGCCGCTACTGAGGCGCGATTCCCGGCGCCCCCGCCGCGGCGACCATGGCCGGTCGCCGCGCGATCCGGCGACGCTTTCCACCCTTAAACCGTCGGGCGCCAGCCACAGGGCGTGCGCGCCCTCGCGCCACAGCCGCCAGCGGTCGATCACCAGCGCCGGTCCGCGGCAGAGGCGTCGCCGCACCGGCACGCGCGCGATCAGCACGTCGGCGCGCCGGCAGTCGTCGCCGAGCGCTGCGCTCTCGCGCACCAGCGCCACGCGGTACCTGCCGGCGCGGTAGATACATCCCAGACCATCGCAGCGAACCCAGCCGCTTCCCGCGCCGTCCTTGCCCGGCAGGGAGGCGCCGTCCGCCTGGGCGCTGCGGCGCAGCCACGTTTCCCCGGTCATGCCCGGCCGTCCGGATATCGACAGCAGCCCGTCGGGCCCGCGCAGCGCGAACAGCCTGCCGCTGCCGTCAACCAGCAGATCCGGCGGCTGCACGAAAGCGAGGCTCGCCAGCCCTGCGGCCAGCGGCAGCGCACCCAGATATCGCCAGCGCCGCCGCCACAGGCAGAGCCAAAGCCCGCCCATGGCGATCAGCGCCAGCGCCGCGGCCGGTGCGGCCGGGACCAGGGCGACCGCACCGGGCAGCGCCTGGATCCGGCGGGCGACGGCGATTACCGCATCGACGCCCCAGCCCATGGCGGCGAGCGCCGGCCCTTCCAGCCCCACCGCCATGAGCAGGAACGCAGCCAGCGCGCAGGGCATGATCCACAGCGCCGTCAGCGGCACCGCCACCAGATTGGCGAGGAGCCCGTAAAGGGCGATGCGGTTGAAATGGAAGGCCGCGAACGGCGCCGTAGCGAGCCCCGCCACCAGGGTGGAGATGGCGACCGTACCGAGATAGACCAGCGGCCGCGGCCAGCCGCCGCCGCGCCGGCCGTGCCCGGCCAGCCGGGCCGCGCCGGCCTCGTAGACGGCCACCAGCGCGATCACCGCGGCGAACGACATCTGGAAGCTGACGCTGAGCAGGCTTTCCGGCGCGAGAAGCAGAATGGCTCCGGCCGCCCACGCCACCAGGTTCATGGAGATGGGCTGGCGATCGATCATCACCGCCAGCATCACCAGTCCCAGCATGAGGAAGGCGCGCTGGGTCGGCAGGGTGGCGCCCGAGACCAGCAGGTAGGCGAAGGCGACGACCAGCGCCGCCGCAGCCGCCCACTTCTTCACCGGGTGGCGCAGTGCCGGCCGTTCCGCCGCTGCCATCGCCAGACGCAGGAAGAAGAACACCAGCCCGCCCACCAGCCCCACGTGCAGTCCGGAGATGGCGAGCAGATGGGCGAGCCCGGAATCGCGCATGGCCGCCAGCACCTCTTCGGGGATGGCGCCGCGCTCGCCGGTCATCAGCGCCGCGGCGACCCCGCCCGTGGCGCCGGGCAGCGCCGCCAGGATGCGCTCGGTGAGTCGCTGGCGCAGCCGTTCCAGCGCCAGGGCGAAACCGCCCTGCGCGCCTTCCTGCTGCACTGCCGCGTGCCCGATCGCGTAGCCCACCCCGCCCAGCCGCTCGAACCAGGCGCGGCGGGCAAAGTCGAAGGCGCCGGGCGCGGCGGGCGCCGGCGGCGGATAGACCACGGCGCGCAGCCGCACCACGTCACCGGGGCGAAAGGCCGGCGTCGCCTGGCGCAGGGTGAGGCGAACCGTTTCCGGCGTGCGGGCGTTCTCCAGCCGGGCGATCGCAAGCCGGTCGAGGGTCAGGCGCTGGCCGCCTGCCCGCCGCTTGGCGAGGCGCACCCGTCCTTCCACCGTGACCGGACCGGTTCGCTTTTCCAGTACCGGCGCCGTCACCAGATGGGTGCGGAACTGCGCGGCGGTAAACCCCGCCGCCATCAGCGCCGCCGTCCCGGCCACGACGAGCAGGCCCTGCCGATGGCGACCCGACGCGGCGATTGCCGCCGCCGTCGCCAGCACCAGAGGAGCGATCCATCCGGGGGGTTCGACGCCGAGGGAGAAATAGACGGCGATGCCGATGCCGAACAGGACCGGCAGCCACAGCGCCCAGCGCATGCGCTCGGCCGTCAGCGTTACGATCATTGCGCGGCCGACGGGGGCGACAAGCCGCCCGGTCAGACGCGCCGCCACGGACTCCGCTGCCGCCGGGGTGAGACGGGCCATGGTTCCCTCCGCCGCCAGTTTAGCGGAAACCGCGCTCCCTGCATCATCGAACCGGCGTGCCTGTGCGGGCCGGTTGTGTTATGGAATGCCGCCCTTTAACGGTCCCTTCAGGCAAAGGACGTCCAGTTCGCGCGATGACCGTCGTCACCCGCTTCGCCCCCTCGCCCACCGGCTTCCTGCATATCGGCGGCGCCCGTACGGCGCTGTTCAACTGGCTGTTCTCGCGCCATCACGGGGGCAGGTTCCTGCTGCGCATCGAGGATACCGACCGCGCCCGCTCCACCCGGGCGGCCATGGACGCCATCGTCGAGGGGCTCGACTGGCTCGGCCTGCGCTGGGACGGCGACGTGGTCTACCAGTCGCAGCGGCTGGAGCGGCACGCGGCAGTGGCGCACCGGCTGCTCGCCGAGGGCAACGCCTATCGCTGCTACTGCTCCCCGGATGAGCTGACCGCCATGCGCGAGACGGCGCGGGCCGAGGGGCGCAAGATGCTCTACGACGGCCGCTGGCGCGACCGCGACCCGTCGGAGGCCCCGCCGGGGGTGGACCCCGTCGTGCGTTTCCGGGCCCCGCGCGAGGGCGAAACGGTGGTCGAGGATCTGGTACAGGGTGCGGTGCGGGTCGCCAACGATCAGCTCGACGACATGGTCCTGTTGCGCGCCGACGGCACGCCCACCTACATGCTGTCGGTGGTGGTGGACGACCACGACATGGAGATCACTCACGCCATCCGCGGCGATGACCACCTGACCAATGCGTTCCGCCAGACCCAGCTCTTCCTCGCCATGGGCTGGCAGCCGCCGGCTTACGGGCATATCCCCCTGATCCACGGTCCGGACGGGGCCAAGCTGTCCAAGCGCCACGGCGCGCTCGGGGTCGAGGCCTATCGCGACATGGGCTACCTGCCCGAGGCGCTGCTCAACTACCTGATGCGGCTTGGATGGAGCCACGGCGACGACGAGATCATCTCCATTGCCCAGGCCATCGCGTGGTTCGACATCCGGGGCGTGGGCCGCGCCGCCGCCCGCTTCGACTTCGACAAGCTGAACGCGCTCAACGGCCATTATATCCGCGAGGCGGATGACGCCCGGCTGGTGGATCTGATCGTTCCCCGCATCGAGGCCGGACTCGGCGGCGCCCTCGATGCGACGGCGAAGGACCGTCTCCGCCGTGCCATGGGCGGGCTGAAGCCGCGCGCGAAGACCATCAACGAGCTGGCCGACAACGCCGCCTTCCTGGTGCGGCCCCGCCCTCTTTCCATCGATGACAAGGCGCGCAAGCTGATGACCGATACGGCGCGCGAGCGGCTGTCCCGGCTGGCCGGTGCGCTCGACGCGGTGGAACCCTGGGACGAGGCCGGGGTGGAGGGCGCAGTGCGGGCATTCGCCGCGGCCGAAGGAGCGACGCTGGGCGATATCGCCCAGCCCCTGCGGGCGGCGCTGACGGGAACCAGCGTATCGCCGGGAATCTTCGAAGTGGCGGCGGTACTTGGCCGTCCGGAGGCGGTCGGACGGGTCCGGGATGCGGCGCGATGACGCCGGTCCGCAGTGCCCGCGGAAATTGATTCATCCCGTTAAATCAGGTATTTTTCGCCGCCCTCGATCATGGAATTCACCCCGGATTCGGGTGTGGGCGGATGCGATCTAAGGAAAGGCAAGGACCGTATGAGCCAGAAAGCGAAGGCAAGCACCAAACCGGGCAATGAAAGCGTCTCCGTGGTCGTCGATGCGACCGGCAAGACGGCCACGCTGCCCGTGATGGGCGGCACCGACGGCCCCAAAGTCATCGATATCCGCAAGCTGTACCAGGAAACCGGGCACTTCACCTACGATCCGGGATTCATCGCCACGGCGAGCTGCGAATCCAAGATCACCTTCATCGATGGCGATGAAGGCATCCTCATGCACCGGGGCTACGCCATCGAGGAACTGGCGGAGAACAGCGACTTCCTCGAGGTCTGCTATCTCCTGCTCTATGGAGAGTTGCCGACCGCCGATCAGAAGAGCAAGTTCAATCACGACATCACCTACCACACGATGCTGCACGAGCAGATCCACAACTTCTACCGTGGGTTCCGCCGCGATGCGCATCCGATGGCGATCATGTGCGGTGTCGTCGGGGCGCTGTCCGCATTCTATCACGACTCCACCGATATCTCCGATCCGCACCAGCGCATGGTGGCGTCCTACCGCATGATCGCCAAGATGCCGACCATCGCGGCGTGGGCCTTCAAGTATTCGCTCGGCCAGCCGTTCATGTATCCGCGCAACGATCTGGGTTTCGCCGAGAACTTCATCTACATGCTGTGGTCCACCCCGTGCGAGGATTACAAGGTCAATCCCGTCATCGCCAAGGCGATGGACCGCATCCTGATCCTGCACGCCGACCACGAACAGAACGCTTCCACCTCGACCGTGCGCCTGGCGGGGTCGAGCGGCGCCAATCCGTTCGCCTGCATCGCAGCGGGCATCGCCAGCCTGTGGGGCCCGGCGCATGGCGGCGCCAACGAGGCGGTGCTCAACATGCTGCGCGAGGTCGGCAGCAAGAAGAACATTACCAAGTACCTCGCCAAGGCGAAGGACAAGGACGATCCCTTCCGCCTGATGGGGTTCGGCCACCGGGTCTACAAGAACTACGACCCGCGCGCCAAGATCATGCAGAAGACCTGCCACGAGGTTCTGGACGAGATGGGCGTGCGCGACGAGCCGCTGCTCGAACTCGCCATGGAGCTGGAGCGCATCGCGCTGGAGGACGACTACTTCATCGAGCGCAAGCTCTACCCGAACGTCGATTTCTATTCCGGCATCATCTTCCAGGCGCTGGGCATCCCCACCACCATGTTCACCGTCCTGTTCGCGGTGGCCCGCACGGTGGGCTGGATCGCCCAGTGGAACGAGATGATCGAGGATCCGAGCCAGAAGATCGGCCGGCCGCGCCAGCTCTATACCGGTCAGGCCCGGCGCCCCTACGTGCCCATCGCCAAACGCAAGTAGCCGCGTCCGTGCGGCGGCAGGCATTCGGGGCGCCGCGTGGCGCCCCGTTTTCAGTCACTGTTCCCTGCCGGAACCTGTCAGATAATCACGCCCGTTCCACCAGTTCGATCCTGTAGCCGTCCGGGTCCTCGATGAAGGCGATGGGCCGGCGGCCACCCTTCATGGGGCCGGGCGGACGGGGAATCCTTACCCCCGCCTTTTCAAGAGCGGCACAGACTGCGTAGATGTCGGGCACGGCGATGGCGATGTGGCCGTAGGCCGTGCCGATCTCGTACGGGTCGGTGCGGCCCCAGTTGCAGGTAAGCTCGATCACCGAATGGCTCTCCTCGTCGCCGTAGCCGAGGAAGGCCAGCGTGAACCTGCCGTGCTCGTTCTCCACCCGGCGCAGCAGCTTCATGCCGAGATGGCGGGTGTAGAAATCGATGGAACGCTCCAGGTCAATCACCCGCAGCATGGTGTGCAGCAGGCGGAACTTCCCGGTATCCACCGTCGTCTTCACGTCCGTTTCCGTATCTGCCATGTCTTCTCTCCCTGGCTATGTTCCGCCGCGCCGCCGTACGATCTGGTCCAGCACCGTTTCCGCCGCCCGGTCGCTGGGCGGGGCGTCGCCCGCCCCCAACATCGCCAGCGCCTCGCGCACGGCGGCAAGCTGGGCGTCGCGGGCCGCCGCGTCTTCCATCAGCCGGCTCACCGCGTCCGCCAGCCGGTCGCCGCGGCAGTTGTCCTGCAGCAGTTCCGGCACCGCTTCCCGGTGCAGCAGCAGGTTGACCAGGTTGGCATAGTCGACCCTAACCAGGCGGTTGACAACCGCCCAGGTCAGCGGGTTCAGCCGGTAGGCGATGACCGTCGGTACCGCGGCCAGCGCCAGTTCCAGCGCCACCGTGCCCGACGCTGCCAGGGCCGCGCGCGCCGCCGCCATGGCACCGTACTTTTCCGCGTCGCCCTCCACCACCACCGCAGGTACCGCCCAGTCGGCGGCATGGGCGCGCACCTCTGCCGCGACGCCCGCGACCGTGGGCAGGACGACCCGCAGGCCGGGAAAGCGGTCGCCGAGCAGGGCCACGGCGGCAGCGAAGCGGGGCAGCAGTCGGCGTACCTCGCCGCCGCGACTTCCCGGCAGAACACAGATTACCGGGGCGTCGGGGGGAATGGCGTGGCGGGACCGGAACGCGGCGCCGTCGCCGCGGTTCGCACCGCTTTCCAGCACCGCGTGGCCGACGAAGGTGCACGCCAGCCCGGCGGCCTCGAAGAAAGCCGGCTCGAACGGCAGCAGCGCCATCAGGTGGTCGAACAGCCGCGCGAACTTGCGCGCACGCCACGGTCGCCACGCCCACACGGTGGGCGCCACATAATGGATGCGGGGCGCGCGCCGCCGGCCCAGCCGGCGCACGAAGCCAACGGCAAATCCGGGCGAATCGATGGTGACGATGGCGTCGGGATGCAGGGTACGCGCCGCGGCCGCCGCCTGGCGCATGCGGCGCAGCACCAGCGGGATACGCGGCAGCACCTCTACCAGACCCATGACGGCGAGTTCGTCGGCGGGAAACAGGCTCTCCAGCCCGGCCGCCGTCATGCGTTCGCCGCCGATGCCGGCGAAGCGGACATTGCCGCCGGTGCGCCGGCGCAGCGCCGTCATCAGCCGCGCGCCGAGCGCGTCGCCGGACGGCTCGCATGCCGCCAGAAAGATCAGCGGCCCGGCGGAGGCGCTCACTCCGATACCGTCACGCCGACGACGAACAGCCCGGCATCGTCGGCAAGGCGCACCACCTCGTCGCGCTCGAACACCAGCGCCCCGCCCGCCTGCACGGCGATGCCGCGCAACCCGCTTTCGGCGGCGCGCCGTACCGTCTGCGGCCCGATGGCGGGCAGATCCACCCGCCGTTCCTGCCCCGGCTTGCGTGCCTTGACCAGAACCCCGCCCGGCCCGTTGCGGCGCAGGGCCCCGCAACGCTCGATCAGCCGGTCGGTGCCCTCGGCGGCCTCGACGCCGAGAACGATGCCCTGTTGCACGATGACCCCCTGGCCGATATCGAGCCGCCCGAGAACCGCGACTACGGCAACCCCGCGGTCGATGTCGCGGCGCGCCTCTTCGTCGGGCTCGATGCGGCCGTAGGGTCCCGGAACGGCAAGGAAGCCGTCGAGCAGAGATTCCGGTGCGACGACGCGAAACCCTTCCTTCTCCAGCTCTTTCACCACTGCCGAGAGCAGCGAATCGTCGCCGACCAGCGCCGTGCCGAGGCGGGCGAAGAACTGCACCGTTCGCCAGTCGGGCCGGCTGAGGGACTTGAAGCCGTGCCAGCGCACCGGACCTGCGAACACCAGATCGCTCACCTTCTCGCCATGCAGCAGCTCGATTCCCCTGCCCCCTTCGCCGAGACGGATCCACGCGGAGGGCTCGCCGGCGAGCGACGCCGCGTCGGCCTGTCCTTCAAGGGCGAGAACGAAATAGTCGCGACCGCTGGCGCGGCAGGCGCTGGCGAGGCGCGCCGGCAGAGACCCGCCACCGGCGACGATGCCGAGCTTAGGGAGCGGCGGCATGCTCCGCGCGGGGCTGGCAGATGGACCGGCTGGATTCCCCCCGGATGAAATCCACAATCTCCATCACCGCCCGGTTTTCCTTGTACATCTCGGAGACGTCGTTGAGCCGTTCGCCCATGGAGCCTTCCTCGGCGAACAGCAGGCGGTAGGCCTTGCGCAGACTGGCCACCTCGGCGCGCGAGAAGCCGCGGCGCTTGAGACCGACCACGTTGAGCCCGGCCAGACGCGCCCGGTTGCCGATCACCGAGCCGTAGGGGATCACATCCTGCTCGACGCCCGACATCCCGCCGACCATGGCATGACGGCCGATGCGGCAGAACTGGTGCACCGCCGACAGGCCGCCGAGGATGGCGTAGTCGCCGATGGTGACGTGTCCCCCAAGGGTGGCGTTGTTGGCGAGAATGGCATGGTTGCCGATGACGCAGTCGTGCGCCACGTGGCTGCCCACCATGAACAGGCAGTTGTTGCCGATGCGCGTCACCATGCCGCCGCCTTCGGTGCCGGGGTTTATGGTGACGTTCTCGCGGATGATGTTGTTGGCGCCGATCTCCAGAGTCGACGGCTCGCCCTTGTATTTGAGGTCCTGCGGCTGGTGGCCGACGGACGCGAAGGGATAGATATGGGTATTCGGACCGATCGATGTGCGCCCCGTCACCACCGCATGGGAATACAGCCATACCCCGTCGGCGATCGACACGTCGGGACCCACGATGCAATAGGGGCCAATGGTGACCTTGTCGCCCAGACTGGCTTTGGCGGCGACGAGGGCGGTGGGATGAATTTCGTTCATTCAGCGATCCAGGATCATGGCGGAATAGGTGGCTTCAGCCATAACCGTACCGCCCACCATGGCCTTGCCGGCGAACTTCCAGACGTTGGCGCGGCGCGCCTGCCTGGTCACCTGAACGCGAAGCTGGTCGCCGGGCGTCACCGGCTTGCGGAAGCGCGCGTTCTCCACCGACATGAAGTACACCAGCTTGCCCTCGGCCCCGCGTCCCAGAGAATGGACCACGAGCACCGCCGCGGTCTGCGCCATCGCCTCGATGATCAACACGCCCGGCATAACCGGATGGTGGGGAAAATGGCCGTGGAAATGGGGCTCGTTGATGCTGACGTTCTTTATGCCGACGGCGCTTTCGTTCGGCACCACATCGACCACCCGGTCGATCATCAGGAACGGGTATCGGTGCGGAATCAATTCCATGACCCGCGTGATCTCGATGGTATCGACGGTGGCCGCAACCTTGTCCATGTCGACGCTATCCATTCCTGTCCGCTCTTCCTTTCGTCAGGCGTGCCAGCACCGCGGCCTGGCGCAACCACTGGCGAAGGGGCACCGCCGGCGTCCCGCCGATGCGTGCGCCCGGCGGGACGTCCTGCATCACCCCGGCCTGGGCGGCGATCTGCGCCCCCCGGCCGATGGCAAGATGGCCCGCAAACCCCGCCTGGCCGCCGGCCACCACACGGTCGCCAAGACGGGTACTGCCGGAAATCCCCACCTGGGCGACGATGATGCACCCGCGCCCGATCTGCACGTTGTGCCCGATTTGCACGAGATTATCAATCCTGGTGCCCGCGCCGATCACGGTATCCGGTCCCGCACCGCGATCGATGGTGCTGTTGGAACCGACTTCCACGTCGTCGCCGAGCAGCACCCGGCCAAGCTGCGGCACGGTAAGGTGACCCTGCGGCCCCGGGGCGAAGCCGAAGCCGGGCTCGCCGATTCGCGCACCGGCATAGATGCGGACGCGGTTGCCCAGCACGGCATGGCTCAGCGAGGCCCCGGCGCCGATGCGGCAGTCATCGCCCATGACCACGCCGGCCGCGGTCACGCTGTTCGGACCGATGACGCAGCGCTCTCCGATCTCGACGCCCGCGCCGATCACCGCACCTGCGGCGATCTCGGTGCCGGCGCCGATTCGGGCGCTGGCGGCCACCGACGCCGTCGGCGCGGTTCCCGCGGCGGGGGCCGGGTCGGGATAGAACGCCCCGGCAATCAGGGCATAGGCGCGGTACGGATCGGCGCTCAGCAGCAGCGCCATTCCGGCCGGCGCATCGTCCACCCGATCCGGGCGCACGACACAGGCGCCGGCACGGCTGGCCCTGAACGTTTCGACATAGCGCGGATTGTCGAGGAAGCTGATTTCGTCCGGGCCGGCGACGTCGAGCGGCGCCACGTCGCGGATCGGGCGTTCGCCCTCGCCCCGTGCGACCTCGGCGTCGGCGATCCGGGCGATGTCGGCGACGGTGAAGGGTCCCCGGACCGCAAAGAACCGCTGGTCCGCCATGTCTTAATTCGGCGGGCTTTTGACCGCTGCGCCGGGCCGGGCGTCAGGCAGGGTCACCTTGATTACGGGCAGTTTTTCGTCGAGACGCTTGAGCACCTCGCGGGTGATTTCGAATCGCCGCTCCATCAGCATGACCGTCGACTTCTGAAGGATGATATGCAGCGATTTCTCGCGCGCTACGTCGGCAACCACCTCGTGCAGGGCCGTGTTGACGTTCGCCATGGCGCCGCCGATCACCTGTTCCAGTTTCTGGCGGGCCTCCTGTTCGCTGCGTTGCTTGTCGTTGGCGCGCTTCTGAAGCTCCCGGCGCCGTTCGTCGAAGGCCTCGGGGGCCAGGATGGAGCGCTGACGCTGCAGGTCCTGGACGGCGGCGCGCAGTTCCTCGTCCTCCTTCTTGAACTGGGCCTGGTAGCCGTCCCTCAGTTTTTCGATCTGCGGGCGGATTCCGCGCAGTGCGCGCGCCTCCCGCTGTATGAACTGCATGTCGATAACGCCGAGGCGGATGTTTTCCACCGCCGGCGCCGCAGGTTTGGGAGATGCCGGCGCTTGCGCCGCCGCCGGCGCTGCACCCGTCAGCCCGAACGCCGCGACCAGCGGCAGAACGGCGAGGAATCGCGGAATATTCCTGTACATATCGCTTCCTAGAACCGGGTTCCGAAATTGAACCGCAGAATTTCGGTTTTGTCGAAATCTTCCTTCAGCAACGCCTTGGCCATATCGAGACTGACCGGACCGAACGGCGAGCGCCAGGCGATGCCGATACCGGCCGACAGGCGCATCGACGGGGTATCGTCGATACTGGGACCCGTGGCGTCTGTGCCGCCGATGCTGCCGAGATCGCTGAACACCCGGCCGCGCAGGCCGAACTCGTCGGGCAGCCCCAGAGGGAAGCCGAGCTGGGCGGTACCGGTATAGAACCACGAGCCGCCGACGGCGTCGGTAGTGGCCACGTCGCGCGGCCCGACGCCGAAATTCTCGAAGCCGCGCAGGGTGGCCCCGCCGAGGAAAAACCGGTCGTTCAGCCGTACGTCCTCGCCGAGTCCGAGGATATAGCCTACCCCGGCGCCGACGCTGGCGACAAGCTGGCCCGGAAACGGGTAATATTGCGTGCCGGAGACCCTGTTGCGCAGAAAACGCACATTGCCGCCGAGGCCAGCTACATCTACCGACCATTGGGCCAGAAATCCGTCGGTGGGCTCGAATCGACTGTCGCGCGCGTCGTAGGCCAGGGTCTGCCCGACCAGAGAGGTGAGTGTCGTGCCCTCCTGCTCCCGGATGGCGAACGAAGCGGTTTCCTTGACGTCGTTTACGGTGTCCCGGCTGATGCGGTACCGCCAGTTCTGCGATATCTGCTCTGACAGATCGTAGCCGAGGCGCAGTCCCGCCCCCATGGATTTGCGGTCGAACGAGCTTTCCCTCTGCAGGTCGCGAGTGGTGCGGAAGAGATCGAATCCGGCCGACAGCCTGCGATCCAGGAAATAGGGTTCGGTAAAGCGCAACTCTGTCTCGCTCAGCCGGGCGCCGATCTGGGTACGCAGGAACAGGTCCTGGGCGCGGCCGAGCAGGTTGCGCTCGCGGATGCCGATGTCGCCCAGTGGACCGCCCGCCGTCGAGAACCCGGCGCCGAAGGATAGCTCGCCGGTCGATTTCTCCTGAACGTCGACCTTGACCACGGTCTTGTCCGGGGCCGAGCCGGGAACGTTGGTTACCTCGGCCTTGGCGAAGAAGCCGAGATTACGGATGCGCCGGCGCGCCCGGTCGAGCTTCGATCGGTTGAAGGCGTCGCCCTCCACCAGGTCGAATTCGCGGCGGACCACGCCGTCGACGGTGCGCACGTTGCCGGTGATGTCGATGCGCTCCACATAGACCCGCGGGCCTTCCTGGATGGTGAAAATGACGTCGATGGTTTGCGTCGCGCGATCGCGTTGTACGCGCGGACGCACGTCGACGAAGGCGTAGCCCAGATTGCCTACGGCGTCGGTCAGCGTCTTGATTACCTTCTCCACCGCATCGGCGTCGTACCAGTCGCCGGGCTTGATGCCGATCATCGGCAGAAGCTGCTCCCTCTTCAGGTCGCGCAGCGCCGTCGAGACGTCGATCTTGCCGAACTTGTAGCGTTCGCCTTCCTCGACGGAGAAGGTGACGAAGAAAGCCTCGCGGTCCGGGGTCAACTCGGCGATGGCCGACACCACGCGAAAGTCGGCGTAGCCGCGCGCCAGATAGAATCGCCGCAGCTTCTCGCGATCGAAGGTCAGCCGATCGGGGTCGTAGGTGTCGTCCGAGGAAAGGAAGCGGTACCACGCACTTTCCTTGGTCTGGATCACCTCGCGCAGCTGACTGTCGCCGTAGCGCTCGTTGCCGACGAAAGTGATGCGGCGGATACCGGTCAGCGGTCCCTCGTTGATCTCGAACACGATATCGACGCGGTTCTGAGGCAGCTGGATCGCCTTGGGCTCCACCGTCGCAGCGAAGCGCCCGGTGCGGCGGTAGATATCGATAATCCGCTGCACATCCGTCTGCACCCGCGCGCGGGTAAACACCAGCCGAGGCCGCAGCTTGATCTCGTCGTTGAGCACCTTGTCGGTGACCCGCTTGTTGCCCTCGAAGGCGATGCGGTTGATGATCGGGTTTTCCACCACCCGCACCACGACGGCATTGCCTTCCTGGCGAACGACGACGTCGGCGAACAGGCCGGTGGCGAACAGCTTCTTCAGCGAGTCGTCGAGCGCCCTCGGCGTGATGCGGTCGCCGATCGTGATCGACACGTAGGACCGCACCGTATCGGCTTCGATGCGTTGTGCGCCTTCTATGCGGATCTGGCTGGCGACGACAGCGGCCGTCTGCGCCGCCGCCGGCGCAGGGCCCGGAACGGCGAGGAAGAGCGCAGCGAACGCAATACCCAGTCTGACGATCTTCCCCACGCCGGCCACTTTCCCCCTGCGCTCTTGTTCTTCAGGTCACGAGGTCGAGAAAGTATTCCACCACCCGCAATTGCACCAGATCATTCCAGGTAACGAACAGGGTCAGGCAGAAGATCAGGGCCAGACCGACGTTCAGGCTGTAGCTCATGGCGCGCTCGCCGACGGGACGTCCCCGCACCGCCTCTATACCGTAGAACAGCAGGTGCCCGCCGTCGAGCATGGGAATCGGGAACAGGTTGATGAGGCCCAGGTTGATGGAGAGGATCGCGGCGAACTGAATCACCATCACCAGTCCGGCCTGTGCCATATCGCCCGAAATCTGCGCGATACGGACAGGGCCGCCGAGTTCCTTGGCGGTCCGTTCGCCGGTAACGATCTGGAAGATGGCGTCGAAGATGTTGCCGGTCAGCACGGCGGTTTGCTCCGTCGCCTTCCAGACGGCGGTGAGCGGATCGTGACGCACCAGCACCATGTCGCCGGTCGGACGTGTCACGCCGAGCTGGCCGACGGTCTGCGTATTGCCAAAGCGGGTCAATTCAACGGCGTCGGGCACTGCGGTAAGAGTGACCGGTTTCCCGTCGCGCAGGACGACGATCTCGAGCTTCTGCCCCGGCGCCATCTGGACGATCTGGCGGACCTGCTCGAACCGCTCGATATCCTGCATGCCGATGCGCTTGAATACGTCGCCCGGCTTGAGGCCGGCCCGTTCCGCGGCGCTGTCCTTGACGATGGCGCCGATGTCGGGCGGTGTATAGGGCTGGCCGAGAATGCTGAACAGTCCCGCCAGGACGAGGATGGCGAACAGGAAATTGGCGAACGGGCCAGCGAACACGATGGCGGCGCGCTGCGACAGCTTCTTGCCATAGAACGAGACCGCCATTTCCTCTTCGGAGAGGTGGATTCCCTCGACCTCGGCCAGTTCTTCCGGCGAGCGCTCGGCGAACATCTTAACGTAGCCGCCGAAAGGAATGGCGCTCAGCTTCCAGCGTGTTCCAGCGCGGTCATAGAAGCCCCAGATCTCGGGCCCGAAGCCGATGGAGAAGACCTCGACCCGTACGCCGCAGCGACGCGCGACAAGGTAATGCCCAAGCTCGTGAACGAACACCAGCACGGTGAGCACTGCGAGGAACGGGACGACGTACGTCCACAGGCCGACAAGGAAATCCATAATCAAATCCCGGCGTACTCTGGATCAGGCGCTCTCTGCACCCACCGATAAAAGCTCGCCGGCAATACGACGGGCCGTCGAATCCGCCTCGTGAACATCTTCAAGCGTGGCGAACGGCTGCACCGGCGCCCGCTCGAGCGTGCGTTCCACAATGCGTGCAATGTCGAGAAAGCCAATTTGTCCGTTAAGAAACGCCTCTACGGCAACCTCGTTTGCAGCATTTAAAATTGTAGGCGCTGCCCCGCCCGTTTGCAAGGACCGTCGCGCCAGCATTGGTCCCGGAAATCTAATGAAATCAGGGGCTTCGAACGTGAGTTGAGCAATCTTGCCGAGGTCGAGCCGGGCCGACGGAGCGTCAATCCGACGTGGCCAGCCAAGGGCATAGGCGATCGGCGTGCGCATGTCGGGAGTGCCGAGCTGGGCGAGCACCGAGCCGTCGATATAGGCCACCATGCTGTGCACGATCGACTGGGGGTGGACCAAGATATCGAGCCGGTCCTCGGATATATCGAACAGATGGTGGGCTTCGATCAACTCCAGCCCCTTGTTCATCATGGTGGCGGAGTCGACCGAGATCTTTGCCCCCATGCTCCAGTTCGGATGCGCCACCGCCTGGGCGGGCGTGACGCGCGCCATCTCCTCGCGGCTGCGGGTGCGGAACGGTCCGCCCGAGGCGGTGAGGATGACCCGCTCGACCTGTTCGCGCTGATCGAAGTCGAACACCTGGTAAATGGCACTGTGTTCCGAATCCACCGGCAACAGCACGGCTCCGCTGCGCCTTATCTCGGCCATGACGATCTGCCCGGCGCAGACCAGCACCTCCTTGTTGGCCAGCGCCACCACCACGCCGCGGCGCACCGCGGTCAGGGTCGGCGCGAGCCCCGCGGCGCCGACGATGGCCGCCATGACCCACTCGGCCGGCCGCGCCGCCGCCTCGACAATGGCATCGGGTCCGGCGGCGGTTTCGATACCCGTGCCGCCCAGCGCTTCCTTCAGCGCACGATACCTGCTTTCGTCCGCGACCACGGCGAAGCGCGCACGAAGTCGCTTCGCCTGCTCGGCGAGCAGCGCGACGTTGCCGTTTGCGGTAAGCGCCTCGACGGCATAGGCATCGCGATTGCGTTCGATCAGGTCGATGGTGTTGCTGCCGACCGACCCGGTTGAGCCCAGGATCGTGACTCGCTTCGGCTCGCCGCGGCCGCCTTGTACCGTCATTGCCAGGATGTCCCGTCCACGCCGAGCGCCACCAGCGCCGCCATGACGGGCGCCGTCAGCACGAAGCCGTCTGCCCGGTCGAGCACGCCGCCATGGCCGGGAATAAGGTGGCTCGAGTCCTTGACACCGAACCGGCGCTTGACCACCGAAATGGCGAGGTCGCCGATCTGTGCCGCCACGGCCGCCGCAGCGCCCGCGAGGAGGAGTCGCACGGGCGAGGTCCAGCCCATCCACCAGCCGAAGGCAAGCGTCCAGATGGCGGCGGCAGCCATGCCGCCCGCCAGTCCGGCCCAGGTTTTCTTCGGGCTGATGCGCGGCGCCAGCCGGGGGCCGCCGACGGCGCGGCCGGCGATATAGGCGAACGTGTCGGTGGCGATGACCGCGCCCAGCAGCCAGAGAACCATTCCCTGCCCGCCCTCGCCCGTCCGCAGCCAGATCAGGCTCGCTGAGGGCAGGCCGACGGCAGCCACGCCCAGCATGCACCAGACCGTTCCGCGTGTGCTGCGGGCGAGCAGCCCCACGAACATCGTGCCCACCAGCAGGACGCCGAAAGCTGCCCACGGCCGATCCAGCGCGGTCAGCACGAGAATCGCGGCGACCGTCGCCATGAGTGCCGCGCCCGCGCTGCCGAATACGTTCCCGGCGCAGATGCGTCGCCATTCCCAGGCCATGGCGAGCGCCGCCGTCGCCACCATCAGGTCGAACCAGGGACGGCCGAACCAGACGCAGGCAACCGCAACGGGTGCCAGCACCAGCGCGGAGAGCACGCGCACGCGCACCGGCGAACGGAGCGCGCCGTCAGCCGACGGCACCGTATCGCCGCTCGCGGCGATGAAATTCATGAATCGCCTCCTCGAGGTCGCGTCTCGAAAAATCGGGCCACAAAGCGTCGATGAACACGAGTTCGGTGTAAGCGAGCTGCCATAGCAGGAAATTGCTGATGCGCTTTTCTCCGCTGGTGCGGATCAGAAGGTCGGGATCCGGCACATCCGCCGTTTCCAGGTGATGCGCGAATACCGCCTCGTCGATGGCATCCGGGTCGAGTTTTCCGGCCACGGCGTCGCGTGCCAGGGCGCGTGCCGCGGTGGTGATTTCCTGCCGCGCGCCATAGGACAGCGCGACGATCAGGTTGAGCTTTGTGTTGTGCCGGGTGCGATTCTCGGCTTCCTCGATCAGGCCGACGATATCGGGCGGCAGCATGCCGCGCTGTCCGATGAACCGGATGCGCACACCCTTGGCCAGAAGCTCGTCGATCTCCCGTCGCAAATAGAGCCGCAACAGGCCCATCAGGTCGGTGACTTCGGAGCGCGGCCGCTTCCAGTTCTCCACCGAGAATCCGTAAAGGGTAAGGTACGAAACGCCCAGATCGACCGCCGCGGTGACGATGCGGCGAACCGCCTCGGCGCCCTGACGGTGCCCGGCGACCCGCGGCAGGCCGCGGCATTTCGCCCAGCGGCCGTTTCCATCCATGATGACGGCGACATGAACCGGAGGCGCCGGCGCGACATCAGTAGGCGACGGGACGACCTTCATTCCCTCAGACCTGCATGATCTCTTGTTCCTTGGCAGCGAGCGCCTCGTCCACCTGCTTTATGTTCTCGTCGGTTATCTTCTGCAGGTCGTCGGCCCAGGCGCGATGCTCGTCCTGCGAAATGTCATGGTCGCGTTCGAGCTTTTTCAGCGTATCCATTCCGTCGCGGCGCACGTTGCGAACAGCTACCTTTGCCTGTTCGGCGTATTTGTGCGCGATCTTGGTCAACTCTATACGCCGCTCCTCGCTGAGTTGCGGAATCGGCACGCGGATCAGGGACCCGTCGCGCGACGGGTTCAGGCCGAGCCCGGAGTCGCGGATTGCCTTCTCCGCCGCCGGCGCGTTCTTCTGGTCCCATACCTGCACGGAGATGAGCCGCGCGTCGGGAACGCTGATGGTTGCCACCTGGTTGATGGGCATCTTCGCTCCGTAGGCCTCTACGGTAATGGGCTCCAGCAGGGCAGCCGAAGCACGCCCGGTGCGCAAGCCGGCAAATTCCTGACGCATAACATCAAGGGCGCCGTGCATACGCCGCTTCAGGTCATCAATGTCGAGGTCCGCCACCGGATTGTCCCTCCTCGGTGTCCGTGATCACGGTAAACTTGCCCCGACCCGCAACCACGTCCGCGAACGCTCCGGAATTGTGAAGGGAAAACACGAGAATCGGAATGCCGTTTTCCCGTGAGAGCGAGATCGCCGAGGCGTCCATCACCTTCAGGTCGCGGGCCAGAACATCCCTGTAGGAAAGCGTATCGTAGCGTACGGCGCTGTCGTCCTTGAGCGGATCGGCGGAATAGACGCCATCCACCTGCGTGCCCTTGAGCAGGGCGTCGGCGCCGACCTCCACTGCGCGCAACGCCGCCGCGGTATCCGTGGTGAAATAGGGGTTTCCTGTGCCGGCAGCGAAGATGACCACCCGCCCCTTCTCCATGTGACGAACGGCGCGGCGGCGAATATAAGGTTCGCACACCGTCGCCATGGGAATGGCGGACTGGACCCGCGTGTGCACGCCGATGCGCTCCAGCGCCCCCTGCATGGCAAGGGCGTTGATAACCGTTGCCAGCATGCCCATGTAATCGGCCGTGCCGCGCTCCAGTCCCTGGGTCGCCGCTTCGACGCCGCGGAAGATGTTGCCGCCGCCGATGACCAGGCAGATCTGCACGCCCATCTCGTGAACGACTCTGACGTCGTTGGCAATGCGGCTCACGGTCTGGGTATCGAGGCCGAACTTGCGGTCGCCCATCAGCGCCTCGCCCGAGATCTTGAGCAGAATCCGGTGGTACCTGACGGCTCCCGCAGTCGCTTTCATCGTCCAACCCCGGGACGGGCCGACCGTCCCCAGCAGTGAGACCGCCCCGGCGGCGGCCGGCCGGTCAACCCTTGGCGGCCGCAGCTACCTCGGCCGCAAAATCCGCCTGCTTGCGCTCTATCCCCTCGCCCAGGGCGAAGCGGACGAATCCGACCAGCTTGATGGAGGCGCCGGCGTCCTTGCCGGCCGCCTCTACCGCCTCGCGCACGCGGCTTTCGCCGTCGATGACGAAGACCTGGTCCAGCAGCACCACCTCCTCGTAGAACTTGCGCAGCCGCCCTTCCACCATCTTCGCGATGATGTCGTCGGGTTTGCCCGAGGCCCTGGCCTGCTCGCTGAGTATGGCGCGCTCGCGGTCCAGCGCGTCGGCCGATACCTCGGAGACGTCGGTCCACTGCGGCGCCGCCGCCGCCACATGCATGGCGAGCTGACGGCCGAACGCGGCGAGTTTCTCCGGATCGCCCTCGGATTCGAGGCCAACCAGCACGCCGATGCGGCCCAGCCCCTCGCCAGTGGCGTTGTGAACGTAACTCGACACCACACCCTTATCGACCGAGATGCCGGCGGCGCGGCGCAGGGTCATGTTTTCGCCGATGGTGGCGACCAGCGTGCTGAGTTCTTCGCCCACCGTGGCGCCGGACGGCAGTCTGGCCGCGATGATTGCCTCCATATCGCCACCCATTTCGAGGGCAATCTGCGCCGCAGCGCGGACGAATGCCTGGAACTGTTCGTTGCGGGCCACGAAATCGGTCTCGGCGTTGACTTCGATGACCGCACCGCGGGTGCCCGCGGCGGCCACTGCCACAAGTCCCTCCGCGGCAACCCGGCCGGCCTTCTTGGCGACGGCGGCGAGTCCCGCCTTGCGCAGCCAGTCGACGGCAGCCTCGAGGTCGCCATCGGTCTGGTTTAGGGCCTTTTTGCAATCCATCATTCCGGCGCCGGTCTTCTCGCGCAATTCCTTGACCAGCGCGGCGGTGACTTCAGCCATGACAAATCCCTTGATGTTTTCCGTCCAGCATATTGTTTTTTCAGCCTCTCCCGTCTTCGGTCCGTGTCAGGCAGAGGCCTCCGACGCTGCCGGCTGCTCGCCGTCGCCAGAGGCCCCCCCGACCGGGGATTCCGCTGCCTCGCCCAGGTCCATGCCGGCGGCGATGGCCTCGCGCTGCAGCCCGTCGAGCACCGCGTCGGACACCAGCGTGCAATAGAGCGACACAGAACGCAGGGCATCGTCGTTGCCGGGCACGGGATAGTTGATTCCGATCGGATCGGAATTGCTGTCGACGACGGCAACGACGGGAATGCCCAGCTTCTGGGCCTCCTTCACTGCGATGGACTCCTTATTGGTGTCGATGACAAAAAGGATGTCGGGCAAGCCACCCATTTCCTTGATGCCGCCCAGCGCGCGCTCAAGCTTGTCGCGCTCGCGGGTACGCATCAGAAGTTCCTTCTTGGTCAGTCCCACGTTTTCCTGGGACAGCAGCTCGTCATATTCGCGCAGCCGCTTGATGGAACCCTGGATGGTTCGCCAGTTGGTCAGCGTGCCGCCCAGCCAGCGGTGGTTGACATAGTACTGGCCGCAGCGTCTGGCCGCTTCGGCCACGTGGTCGCTGGCCTGGCGCTTGGTGCCGACGAAAAGCACCCGGCCGCCGCCGGAGACGATGTCGCGCACGGCCTGAAGGCCGTTGTGCAGCATGGTCACCGTCTGGCGCAGGTCGAGGATGTGGATGCCGTTGCGAACGCCGAAGATGTACGGCGCCATGCGCGGGTTCCAGCGGCGGGTATGGTGGCCGAAATGAACGCCGGCTTCGAGAAGCTGGCGCATGGAGAATGTCGGAAGTGCCATTGTCGCTACCTTTTTCCGGTTGGCCTCCGCGGGGTCCGTCCAGCCGGCCGCTCCCGACAGATTGTCTGGAGCCACCTTCGGACACCGGAACGGGGACAGGGTAAAACCGCCGCCTCCGCAGCCCGCGTGCGGGTTCAAGTACGGGCGCTTGATAGACCCGTGGCGCGGTTTACGCAAGCGGAATCCCGCCAACAGCCGCGAAAAACCGCGCCTTTCCAGCCCCTTGGTGCGGGCCGGACCGGAACGGTCGACCCCTTCTAAAGGTCCTGCAGGGCCACGACGCCGGGCACGGCCCCAATGGCGGCGCGCATCTCCGCCGAAATGGCGTAGGCGCCGGGCAGCGCGATCTCCACCGACTGGCCGGGATCGATGTCGAGCACCAGGCTGAGGCGGCCGCGACCGCGTTTTCCCCTCTCTACCGCACGTTTCAGGGCTTCCAGCCCGTCCGCCCGATCAAGATGGACCCTGAGCCCCTTGCCGGCCCTGGCTACGACCTCGTCCAGGTCCTCAATGGACTGGGCACTCAGCCGCAACCCTTCGCCGTCGGCGCGCACCTCGCAGGTGAGCAGCACGGGCCTGCCCGATTCCAGCAGCGCCCGGCCGGCCGACAGGGCCTCCGAGAACACCACCACCTCGAACACGCCGCGGGCGTCTGAAAGCTGAACGAAAGCAAATCGGTTGCCTTTGGCCGAGGTACGCTCGCGCCTCGACACCACCACCCCGGCGAGTCGCGGCCGGGTGCCCGCCGCAGCCGGGGTCAGGCGGTCGTGGGACAGCACTCCGATCCGCTCCAGCGTCTGGCCATAGGCGTCCAGCGGATGGGCGGACAGGTAGAAGCCCACCGCATCGAACTCGTGGTTCAGCCGCTCCATGGACGGCCAGTCCTCCACATCGGGGAGCCGGGCGCGCTGGGCCGGCAGCAGATCGTTGCTGCCGAACAGGCTGACCTGGTTGCTGCCCTGCTCGCGCTCGGCGGCGCTGGCGGCGCGCAGCAGGGTTTCCACCCCTTCGAACAGCCGGCGGCGGTTGCGGTCCAGCGAATCGAACGCGCCGGCGCGGACCAGATTCTCGAGTTGGCGCTTGTTGGCGGCCTTGCCCCCCGCGCGCTCGGCGAAATTCACCGGGTCGGTGAACGGCCCGCCGCGCTCGCGCTCGGCCACCACCGCGGCCATGGCCTGGGCGCCCACATTCTTGACGGCAGCTAGCGCATAGCGGATGGCGCCGGGCGCCTCTGGCGTGGGGGGCGGGCGCACGGCGAAGCCCACGTCGGAATCGTTGATGTCGGGCGGCAGAAGCGGGATGCCGAGCCGGTTCAACTCCTGACGGAAGACGTTGAGCTTGTCGGTATTGCCGAGGTCGAGCGTCATGGAGGCGGCAAGGAATTCCACCGGCCGATTGGCCTTGAGCCAGGCAGTCTGGTAGGCCACCAGGGCATAGGCCGCGGCATGGGACTTGTTGAAGCCGTAGCCGGCGAACTTGTCCACCTGCTCGAAGATTTGCGCCGCGCGGGCCTCGTCCACGCCACGCGCCCTGGCGCCGTCGACGAAGCTCTTGCGCTGGGCATCCATCTCGGACTTGATCTTCTTGCCCATGGCGCGGCGCAGCAGATCGGCGCTGCCGAGCGAGAAGCCCGACAGGACCTGGGCGATCTGCATCACCTGCTCCTGGTAGATCATCACGCCGAAGGTCTCCTTCAGGATCTCCTCCAGGTCGGGATGCAGGTAGTCCGGCTCCTCGCGCCCGTGCTTGCAGGCGATGTAGCGCGGGATGTTGTCCATCGGGCCGGGCCGGTACAGGGCCACCAGCGCGATGATGTCCTCGAACGCGTCCGGGCGCATCTGGCGCAGCACGTCGCGCATGCCGGCGCTTTCAAGCTGGAACACGCCGACCGTGTCGCCGCGCCCGAGCATTTCGTAGGTTTTCGGGTCATCGAGCGGAATGGCGCCGATATCGAACGGCTCGCCGTTGCGGCGGATCAGCTCCGCCGCCTTGGCGAGAACGGTCAGCGTCTTGAGGCCGAGGAAGTCGAACTTCACCAGCCCCGCCGGCTCTACCCATTTCATGTTGTACTGGGTGGCCGCCATCTCCGAGCGCGGATCGCGGTAGAGCGGCACCAGCTCGTCCAGCGGGCGGTCGCCGATTACCACCCCGGCAGCGTGGGTGGAGGCATGGCGGTATAGTCCTTCCAGCTTCATGCCCATGTCGAGCAGGCGCGCCACCTGCTCATCCTCGTCGCGCAGCCGGCGCAGCTCGGGCTCCGAGTCGAGCGCCTGTTCAAGGGTTGGCGGATGGGCCGGGTTGTAGGGCACCAGCTTGCAGATCTTGTCCACGTAGCCGTAGGGCATGCCGAGTACGCGACCCACGTCGCGCAGCACTGCGCGCGCCTGCAGCTTGCCGAAGGTGATGATCTGCGCCACCCGATCGGCGCCGTACTTCCGCTGGACGTAGCGGATGACCTCGTCGCGCCGGTCCTGGCAGAAGTCGATGTCGAAGTCGGGCATGGATACCCGATCCGGGTTGAGGAAGCGCTCGAACAGCAGCCCGAAGCGCAGCGGGTCGAGATCGGTGATGGTCAGTGCCCAGGCCACCACCGAGCCGGCGCCCGAGCCGCGTCCCGGCCCTACCGGGATGCCCTGGCTCTTGGCCCACTGAATGAAGTCGGCAACGATGAGGAAATAGCCGGGAAAGCCCATCTGGATGATTACATCCAGCTCGAAGTTCAGCCGGGCCAGATAGGGTCGTGCGTCTTCCTCCGTTTTTTCAAGTTTTTCCAGTCTCTTGATCAGCCCTTCTTCAGCTTCTGTCCTAAGTTGTTCCGCCTCGCTGCGACTATTCTCGGTGGGAAAGGCCGGGAGGATGGGGTCGTGCTTCCTCGGCATGAAGGCGCAGCGCCGCGCGATCGCCAGCGTGTTGTCCGCCGCTTCGGGCAGATCGGCGAACAGCTCGCGCATGGCGGCGGCATCGCGGAAGCCGTGGTTCGGGGTCAGGCGACGGCGGTTCTCCTCGCCGATGTGCACCCCCTCGGCAATGCACAGCAGCGCGTCGTGCGCCTCGTACATCGCGGGGACGGAAAAATAGCAGTCGTTGGTGGCGACCAGCGGCAGGTCGTGCCGGTAGGCAAGGTCGAGCAGGTCGCCCTCGATTCGTCTTTCCGCGTCCAGCCCGTGGCGGCTCAGTTCCACGTAGAGCCGCCCGGGGAACGCCGCGGCTAGGCGTTGCAGCATGGCCTCGGCGGCCTCCATCTGGCCGTCGGCCAGCAGCCGGCCCACCGCCCCATCCGCACCGCCGGCAAGCGCGATCAGCCCGTCGGCGCGGGCTTCGATGGCCTCCAGCGGCAGATGCGCCTTCTCTCCAGGCGGGGTTTCCAGGAACGAGCGGCTGACCAGCTTGAGCAGGTTGCGCCAGCCGGTCTCGTTTTGCACCAGCAGCACCAGCGTATCGTGGGTGACGCGTGGCCCGTTGGGCCGTACCCGGCCGGCCGCATCCGCCGGACGCGCCACGGCCATCTGACACCCCATGATCGGCTGCACCCCGGCCGCGGCGGCCGCAGTCGCGAATTCCAGCGCGCCAAACAGATTGCCCGTGTCGGTGACCGCCACCGCCGGCATGGCATTGTCGCGGCACAGCCTGATCAGGTCGGGCAGCTTGATTGCCCCTTCGGAGAGGGAGTAGGCGGAGTGGACCCGAAGGTGGACGAAGTCAGCATGCGACATGGCGGACGATGATTCCACAGCCCCGCCGGAGTGTCATCTGGAACGAACCGGAAACCCGCAAGATAATCGGGAAACGGATTCCGATATCCACACCATCTTGTATGTCAAGGGTGGTTAACCATCTGGAAGAACATATGAATCCTGTGGAGAACGAATCACTAACATGAAACCCCGCATCCGGTGGTTCAGACCGTGACGAGCATCCCGTCGCGCAGGGTCACCACCCGGTCCATCCGCCGGGCGAGGTCGGAGTTGTGGGTCGCAATCAGGGCTGCGAGCCCGGCGTTGCGCACGCTGTCCATCAGCACGGCGAAGACTCCCTCGGCGGTGCCCAGGTCAAGATTGCCGGTCGGTTCGTCGGCGAGCAGCACGGCGGGATCGTTGGCGAGCGAGCGGGCGATGGCGACCCGCTGCTGCTCGCCGCCGGAAAGCTGGCCGGGGCGATGGTTTTCCCGCCCCTCCAGCCCCACCCGAGCCAGAAGCCGGTGCGACCGGCTGCGCGCTTCGGCTTTGGTCCTGTTCGCCACGAGTTGGGGCAGCATGACGTTCTCGAGGGCCGAGAACTCGGGCAGCAGGTGGTGGAACTGATAGACGAAGCCGAGACGCGAACGGCGCAGCTCGGTGCGGCGCCCGTCCCCCAGCCCGGCGCAGGCCTCGCCCAGAATGCTCACCTCGCCGGAATCCGGCGGCTCCAGCAGCCCGGAGATCTGCAAAAGAGTGGACTTGCCCGATCCCGACGGGCCCACCAGCGCCACGATCTCGCCGGCGGCAAGGGTGAGGTCCACTCCGCGCAGCACCTCGATGCGCGTATGGCCCTGGCCGAAACCGCGGCGGATGCCGGTGAGCGCCAGGGCCACCGCCGCGTCACTCATAGCGCAGCGCCTCGACCGGATCGGTGCGGGCGGCCCGCCAGGACGGATAGAGCGTGGCGAGGAACGACAGTGCCAGCCCCATGATCACCACCGCCGCCGTCTCCGTCGCCTCCACCCTGGCCGGCAGCCTGGACAGGAAATAGATCTCGGCGGCAAACAGGTTGGAGCCGGTAAGCCCCTCGATCCATTGACGGATCGTTTCGATGTTGAGCGAGAACGCGAGCCCGAGCGCGAAGCCCACCGCCGTTCCCACCACGCCCACCGATGCGCCGGCCAGCAGGAAGATGCGCATCACCATGCCGCGGGTCGCCCCCATGGTACGCAAAATGGCAATGTCCCTGCCCTTGTCCTTCACCATCATGATCATGCCCGAGATGATGTTGAACGCGGCTACCACGATAATCAGGGTGAGGATCAGGAACATGACGTTCCGTTCCACCTGGATCGCGTTGAAGAAACTGGAGTTCGACTGCTGCCAGTCGATGATGCGTACCGGCCCGCCGGCCGCGCGTGCGATCGCCGGCCGTGCGCCGCGCACCGCGTCGGCGCTCGTCAGCATGATTTCGAGCATGCTCACACCGGTCGCTCCGGTACGGAAGAATATCTGCGCGGTTTCCAGTGGAACGAACAGGAAGCTGGAATCGTATTCGTACATGCCGATCTCGAACACGGCGCGGACGCGGAAGGATTTCAGCCGTGGCACCGATCCGAAAGCGGTAACGCGGGTCTGCGGCGCCACCAGCGTCACCATATCACCGATTCGCAGCCCGAAGCGCTGGGCGAAGCGGCTACCCACCACAATGTCCGCATCGGCAAACTGGTCCAGATGGCCGGCGCGGATATTACCGGCGATGATCTTGTGCTGGCGCAGGTCCTCCGGCCTCATACCGCGTACCACGGCGCCCACGGCGCTGCCTTGCACCGTCGCCATGGCCTGACCCTCTACCATCGGCACCACCCTGGTCACGTCCTGTACCTTCCGTAACCGGACGGCAATGGCATCGAAGTCGGTGAGCGGACCGCCGGCAGCGGCATGGACGCCGAGATGGCCGTTGAGCCCGAGGATACGGCTCAGCAACTCGGCGCGGAAACCGTTCATCACCGCCATTACGATGATCAGCGTCGCCACCCCCAGGGCGATGCCTGCCAGCGAGAATCCGGCGATGACCGAGATAAAGCCCTCGCGCCTGCGGGCGCGCAGATAGCGCATCGCCACCATGCGCTCAAAGCGGGAAAACACGGCGCTTCCGTCCTCAGCCGGTAAGCCGGGCGAGCGCCGACTCCACCGACATTTCCATGCGCTCGCCGGTGGCGCGGCGTTTTAGTTCTACCACCCCGGTCTTCAGCCCGCGCGGTCCGACGATGAGCTGCCACGGCAGCCCGATCAGGTCCATGTCGGCAAATTTGGCCCCTGCCCGCTCATCGCGGTCGTCGTAGAGCGTGGTGACCCCGTTCTCGTTGAGCCGGGTGTAGATGGCGGCGCAGGCGTCGTCGCAGACGGCATCGCCGGAGCGCAGATTGACCAGTCCCACATGGAAGGGCGCAACGCTGTCGGGCCAGATGATGCCGGCGTCGTCGTGATGGGCCTCTATGATGGCGCCGACCAGCCGAGACACGCCGATGCCGTAGGACCCCATTTCCACCGGCACCTCCTCGCCATCCGCCCTGGTCACCGTGGCCTTCATGGGTTTCGAATACTTGGTACCGAAATAGAAGATGTGACCCACCTCGATGCCGCGT
>Ga0326597_10001411_pt1 | contig 39137 bp, 31 predicted proteins | sample RVTome_12_FD_203789 | JGI IMG/M metagenome (GOLD analysis project Ga0326597, IMG submission 203789) | Soil microbial communities from uranium-contaminated site in the Upper Colorado River Basin, Wyoming, United States - RVT100D185 | ecosystem: Environmental > Terrestrial > Soil > Contaminated >... | reverse complement strand
GTGGGGCGCTCCCAACCAATTACCCGGTATCTGCGTATCTTTGACGCTTGTCCCGTTGTATGTCCGGGCATATAAACCGCCGCCCTGCGAAGTGCTGAACATGGCCCACGGTTGGTCGTTGAAATCAACACCGAAACCTACATGCTGATAGGGATCGCCACTAAAAGTGGCTACGAAATCCAACGATTGCCCCGCCTTGTAAAAAGCATTCTTGGCAGTATAGGCGCCGTTGACCGCGACCACGCCACCATTGATTGCAACACTACCACTTCCGTTCCATTTGGCGGCGTCCCAATCCGTTGGCAATGTCGTGCCCGAGAACTCAATAGTTTCGATGTTGGAGGTCGCCGTAACCGTTGTCAAGGAAGCCAGCGTAAGCCAATCCACAGTCAAGCTGCCCTTATCGACGATCGCATCGCTGATCATCGGGCGCATCGCTTCTCCAAACGAGACTGAATGGGTTGCCACGACGGTACCGTCGATTGAAAAGATCACGCTCGAAGCGTTCCAATCAATACTGTAGTGGTGGGGCGCTCCCAACCAATTACCCGGTATCTGCGTATCTTTGACGCTTGTCCCGTTGTATGTCCGGGCATATAAACTTCCGCCTTGCGAAGTGCTGAAGATGGCCCACGGTTGACCGTTGAAATCCACAGCGAAACCCACATGCTGGTAGGGATCGCCACTAAAAGTGGCTACGAAATCCAACGATTGCCCCCCCTCGTACAAGTTGTTACTGCCGGTGTAGGCGCCATTGACCGCGACCACGCCACCGTTTAGCACAACACTGCCACCGCCTGTCCAAGTGGCCTTGGACCAATCGGTTGGCAGTACGCCAAGGGAAAAATCCACTACTTCGATACTTGAATCAGATCCAGTGAGCGGTCCGGCAGCCTCAGCAAACCGGGCAATGCACAAAAAAAGGACCAACCAGAGAAATAATCTAAAAAATGGGGAGTGCTTGGTGCACCGCTGTTGCCAAATTCCCACAGAAACAGCTAGGCTCTTGGACATGGTAATTTGCTCCTTGGGTTGTCTGCTACTCGATCGCGCGGAGAATTCAAACCCCTCTCTTCGGTAACCCGGCTATCAGAAGGTAATCTGACCCGTGGCTTTGCGTCGTAGTCTCACGACGGGTTTGCCAACGTCGGAGATGAGTTCGAGTAATAATTCGATTTGAGCGGTGACGAATGCAAGAGTCTCGCCATAAACTTATTAATTCGTCTATGATCAGAGGATTCTTTTCTTGTCTCACACTGTCATGCTCAAGAGGCTAATTTCAATAGCATCCCTTGACAACGTTTGCGCGCTTCTGTTCTAATTTGTTGTGCGTAAAAAATTTCCGCGTGAAAATCGAAGCAAATTCACTAGATAGATCGCAGGAAAAAGCATACGGGATCAGAGAGTAAGACGTAAGGTGTTGATTTACACAGCTTTTTCGGAAATTCACACAAGGCTTCAAGTTTGACGAATTCTTGCATTCGAACTTGGTCCTTAAACATAACACTAAAGCTGCTCAGCACTTTCGAAGGGAAAGCTGTGGTCACCAATCCACGCGTATCAATCATCGTGCCTTGTCGAAACGAGATTGATCACATTGAAAAAACAATAAAATCAATTCTCGTCCAACAATCCCCGATCGGCGGTTTTGAAGTCATCGTTGCAGACGGCGCGTCCGACGATGGAACCCGTAACATCCTTATGAAGCTTGCAAAGGACGATACTCGGCTGCGGATAGTCAACAACCACGGTCAAATTGTTTCGACCGGCCTGAACGCCGCCATTCGAGAATCAAGGGGTTCGATCATCATACGCATGGACGCACACACCGAGTATGCCCCAGATTACGTTCGCCGGTGTGTGGAGGTTCTTCAAACAACAGGTGCGGATAACGTCGGCGGACCCGCGCGGACTAAAGCGATGAACTACGCGCAAGCAGCAATCTCCGCGGCCTATCATTCACGTTTTTCAGTCGGTGGAGCACGGTTCCACAATGTCAACTACGAAGGCCCCGTGGATACTGTCACGTACGGCTGCTGGCATCGCCGCGTATTCGATCGAGTCGGGTTTTTCGACGAGGAATTAGTTCGAAACCAGGACGATGAATTTAACTTGAGGCTCAAACGGGCGGGAGGAAAAATCTGGCAATCGCCGCTTATTAGGAGCTGGTACAGTCCCCGTGCATCATTGATACGTTTGTTTAAACAATACATGCAGTATGGCTATTGGAAAGTTCGAGTTATCCAAAAGCATAAAATTCCTGCTGCCATAAGGCACCTGATCCCCAGCTCGTTCGTGCTCATGCTCACTGTTCTCCCTATTTTATCCTTTCACTGGCGGCCTGCATTATCGACTTGGATCGCATTAATTGGTCTTTACGCTATCTCCAATGTCGCAGCTTCATTTGTAACTGCGTCTCGGTGGGGGTGGAAACTTTTCCCGATTTTACCGCTAGTTTTTGCTGCCTACCATTTCGGCTATGGGTATGGGTTCTTGCTTGGTATTTTGGACTTTATCCTTCTGCGTCACCGGCCGGGCAACAGCTACACAAAGCTTACGCGCAACTCAGAATCGTTGGTATATCCAAAAAAATGAGTACGTAGTTGCCATCTTGGTCGTGCAAACATTTCGGTGAAAATCGCCGTGGTGACAGAAACTATCTTAACGCTCTTTTATGCCGTGATGTTTTGTCCCGTTCTGTGCGCTGAATGCGGGTATGTGAGGTGGTAGCCCGTAACCGGCTGCCCACGCGAGCGGCAACCAACAAACGATCGGGAATTCCACCCCTCTACAAAAACGCTTTGAGAAGCGCTTGGTTACGTTCATGAGCGGGTTTCCAGGAACTAAGCGCGTTCCGTTCACTGTGCTTGATGATACAGACCAGATCGATCATTTAAGATATTGTGCATCGTTGGCGGCCTGGGAGTTCTTTTTTCGAGACCAATTCGATGAACACACGTTTGCGGTACGCCCCTTTCGTTGTTCCGGCTCTTGGCGTGCTTTTATTCTGGTTTGTAACAGCCCCAGACCCGCGTTTCGCGGGAGCGCTTTTTTGGTACATGGCGGCCGGCAGTTTATCCGTGGCCGGCGCGAGGACGTGTTCTTCACGTAAAGCGTTGACCGTATCAGGCTTGTCCCTGATGGTAACGATTCTTCTGACGTTACCGCGTTCTAAGATTATCAGGCCAGGTCCTGACGGTGGATTCTATCCTATTCCGCAAGTGCAAGTGCACACCTTCAAAACGAATTCAGGGCTGACGTTGTTTGTTCCCAATAACGGAGATCAATGCTGGGACGCCCCCCTACCTTGTACTCCATATCCGAATTCGAATCTCCGGCTAAGAACCGACGGCAACATTGCAGCGGGTGTTGCGATGTCACTACGCGACGTGTCTCTTTCACGCATTCGGTCCGATTGATACCGAATGGCTCCTCGCGGCTGCTATCATTATACGCTCATACAATTCTCGGCTAGAGTGTTTTTATTCGAAAAAGCTACACGTGTGGCGCCGACCTTCCTGCCCGTAAAGGTACTTTCAGCGCCAGAGACAGGCAGCGTCGCACTAAAACAATCGACAGAATGTTTCGGGGACTCGAGATGCCGTTCTTTATTAGGAAGTTAGGAAACATGACAAACCAGATGGACTTGGCGTTTAACTTGCTGATGAAAGCAGCTTCGGACGTGCCCTATCTTACTGCGGCACCGCCCGTTCTGAGCGGAACCGGTATCATCATTCCGGCCTTTTCCCTCTCATCGTCCTATGTCTGTAGATAACGGCTTTGTTCCCTTCCACGTCCCCGAGATCGGCGAAGAAGAGATCCGGTCCGTCGTGGAGACCCTGCGCTCGGGGTGGCTGACGACCGGGGCCAAGGCCAAACAGATGGAGCAGGAGTTCTCGCGCTATACCGGAGCGCCACACTCGGTGGCCGTCAACTCCGGAACCGCGGCTTTGCATCTCGCCCTTGACGCCATCGGCATCAAACAGGGCGACGAAGTGATCGTGCCCACAATGACCTTTACCGCATCCGCGGAAGTGGTGCTTTATTTCAACGCGCGGCCGGTGCTTGTCGATTGTGAGCCCGATACCTTGAATATAGATGCGGAGCGGATAGAGGAAAAGATTACACCTAGAACCAAGGCTATCATGCCGGTGCACCTCGCCGGTCAGCCTTGTGACATGTCCAGGATTCTCCAGATTGCCCATAGACATAATTTGAAGGTGGTTGAGGATGCGGCCCACGCGCTTCCGGCGCGTCATCAAGGAAAGATGGTCGGAACAATCGGCGACATCACTTGTTTTTCCTTCTATGTGACCAAGACGATCACGACAGGTGAAGGCGGCATGGCAACGACCAGCAACGCCGAGTGGGCCGACCGCATGCGGATGATGAGCCTCCACGGAATCAGCAAGGATGCGTGGAACCGGTATTCCAGTGAAGGTTCCTGGTACTACGAAGTGGCTTTTCCCGGATTCAAGTACAACATGACGGATATTGCCGCGGCGATCGGGATTGAGCAGATAAAAAAGTGTAATCGGTTTTGGGAGGCGAGGCGGCGTGTCGCGGCGGCGTACGACGAGGGTTTTGCGGGCTTGCCGGAGTTGCGGACTCCCGTGTGTGGCACGGATCTACAGCATGCTTGGCATCTCTACGTGATTCAGTTGGACCTGGAGCGTCTCACGATTAACCGCAGCCAATTCATTGCGGAATTGAAAAAACAGAATATTGGGACCTCCGTCCATTTCATTCCGTTGCACCTCCATCCGTATTACCAAAAGACCTTTGGATACACGCCCGGTGACTTCCCTAATGCGAGCGCTGTTTTTGAGAGGATCATATCGCTGCCAATTTTTCCGAAGATGACGGAGACAGAGATTCGCGATGTGATTTGGACTGTTAGAAACATTGTTAAGCAGTACCGAAAGTGATTAAGCGTTGGTTCGATATTATTGTGGCTTTCATGGGGTTTCTACTCCTAGCTCCGCTCTTAGCGGTAGTAGCGCTGCTAGTGAGATTGGACTCAAGAGGGCCAATTCTTTTTCGGCAACAACGAATAGGCAAAGGATTTAGGCCATTCACGGTTTATAAATTTCGAACCATGGTGGAAAACGCTTCGCAGCGAGGAGAATTAACCACCAGCGACAAGGACCCGAGGATTACACGCATAGGACGGTTTCTCCGCCGGACTAAGATTGACGAGCTACCACAATTGATGAACGTCTTTAAGGGTGAAATGAGTATTGTCGGTCCGCGCCCAGAAGTTCATTGTTACGTTGAGCTCTTCCGAGAAGACTACGAAGAAATTCTTCAGGTGCGGCCGGGAATCACCGACCTGGCTTCGCTCAAATATCAAGATGAAGCAGCTCTATTAGGACGTGCTCGGGATGCCGAGACCGAATATCGAAGCAACATCCTGCCTGATAAGATCGCTCTCGCAAAGGAATATTTGCGGCGTTCTTCCCTGTTGTTCGATTTGGTGTTGATTCTAAGAACGGTGCCTAAGCTGTGTGGCTTCAAAACCTCAGCCTGGTCATCATATGAGCATTACACAAATTGAACTAAACCAATCGGCAACCCATTCCCCACGACCCAGTGCGCTGCGCCATGCGGCGTATGTACGCATTGAACCTGCACAGGGATGGGTTTCAATCGATCTTAAAGAACTTTGGAAGTACCGTGAGTTGATATACTTCTTTGCCTGGCGCGATATTAAGGTCCGCTATAAGCAGACGCTCCTTGGAGCCTCATGGGCAATCATTCAACCGTTATTCACCATGGTTGTCTTTAGCTTGCTGTTTGGCCGACTGGCGAAAATGCCTTCAGAAGGGGTTCCCTATCCCATTTTTTGTTTTGCCGCGCTTGTCCCATGGATGTATTTTGCGAATGCTCTGAACCAGGGATCGAGTAGCCTTGTTAGGAGCTCGAGCTTGATCAAAAAGGTATATTTCCCACGTCTCGTGATTCCAATTTCGACGGTTCTCGCTGGCGCGGTGGATTTCTTTCTGTCGTTTGTTGTTCTGATTGGCATGATGTTCTATTTTGGCATTGAATTAAGGTGGCAAATCGTGTGGCTTCCTTTGTTCTTGCTCTTGACCACAGTAACGGCTCTTGGCACTTCTCTCTGGCTCACATCCCTCAGCGTCAAATTTCGTGACGTAAATCACCTGGTCCCATTTACTATTCAAATGTGGATGTATGCGACGCCTATCATCTATCCCAGCAGTGTCCTACCGGAGCCCTGGCGGACCGTTTCCGGATTAAATCCTCTCGCGGGGGTCGTCGAGGGCTTCCGTTGGGCCCTCATTGGTACGAATACAAAGCCGGGGCTGGTGATTATCGCTTCGGCTTTGGCAGCATTGGCAGTCTTCGTCAGTGGCGCCTTTTACTTTTGCCGTGTAGAGAAAACTTTTGCCGACACAGTTTAATCACCGGGCCAATCCGCATTAAGGCAAATCAGTTTCTAGAATTCCATTCATCATAAAACCATAACTTGAGCGGCAAAACCCGAGCAAGCGCTCTATTTCTCAGGCACCGCGTCTTGTAAATGCAGTCAACACGATTCAGGAGCACCACAATCATGAAGGTAATCATCTTAGCCGGCGGACTTGGATCCCGTCTGTCCGAGGAGACGGTAGTGCGGCCAAAGCCCATGGTGGAGATCGGGGGCAAGCCGATCCTTTGGCATATCATGAAAATTTATTCGGCTTATGGAATTCACGATTTCATCATCTGCTGTGGCTATAAATCCCAAATGATCAAAGAATATTTCGCGAATTATTACCTAAACATGTCTGATGTTACCTTCGATCTCCGTGAGAACCGAATGCAAATTCATAAAAACGGCGTCGAACCATGGAAGGTCACTTTGGTCGATACCGGAGAGATGACGATGACAGGTGGTCGTCTGAAAAGGGTCAGGGATTACGTTGGCAAGGAAACTTTTTGCCTTACGTACGGCGACGGCGTGAGTAATATAGACATTGGCCGATTGATACGTTTCCATCGTGAGCAAAAGACACTTGCGACATTGACGGCGGTTCAGCCTCCAGGAAGATTTGGAAGTTTTAATATAGCGAGCGGACAAACGCGCATCTTGAGTTTTAGAGAGAAGATTCCAGGCGATGGCGCCTGGGTAAACGGCGGCTATTTTGTCTTGGAGCCCGCCGCGATCGATTACGTTAAGGATGATTCCACAGTCTGGGAGGAGGAACCACTGCAGAGGCTGGCGCGGGATGGAGTCCTCGCAGCTTACAGACATGATGGTTTTTGGCAGCCGATGGATACTCTACGAGACAAGAACGTCCTCGAACAGATGTGGGCTTCTAATAATGCTATGTGGAGGGTCTGGTAATGAATAGGACGTTCTGGCGAGGCAAGAAGGTCCTGATCACCGGGGATACTGGTTTTAAAGGAAGTTGGTTATCTCTGTGGCTGCAGGCACTCGGATCGCATGTCTGCGGCTACGCCTTACCGCCACCGACGCAGCCAAGCCTATTTGAGATTGCGCAGGTAGCTGAGGGAATGGCCTGCGCGACCGGGGACGTCCGCGATCTCGAACACCTCAAAACGGTCGTTGCTATGCACAGACCTGAGATTGTTTTTCACATGGCTGCCCAGCCTTTGGTGCACTATTCCTATCGGAATCCCGTAGAAACTTATACGACGAACGTTATCGGCACCGTCAATCTCTTAGAAGCTGTTCGAATGTCCAAGGGCGTACGAGTAGTCGTGTGTATTACAAGTGACAAATGTTATGCAAATAAAGAGTGGTTTTGGGGATACCGAGAAGACGAACCCCTGGGCGGCCATGATCCTTACTCCAGCAGCAAAGGCTGCGCCGAACTGGTCATCGCGGCATATCGGGATTCTTATTTTTCTCCGCAAACCTATCCGTCTCATGGGACCGCAATAGCGAGTGCCCGGGCTGGCAACGTGATAGGTGGCGGAGACTGGGCAAAGGATCGACTGATCCCCGACATCGTGGCGGCATTTATGGAAAAGCGACCTGTTGTCGTGCGCAACCCGAATGCGATTCGCCCGTGGCAACATGTACTAGCGCCGCTCAGTGGGTATCTCCTGCTCGCTGAAAAGTTATGGACGCATGGACCGGAATTTGCGCAAAGCTGGAACTTTGGGCCAAACGACGAAGAGGTTAAACCGGTCTCCTGGATAGTGGAATATCTAACAAATGTTTGGGGTACTGGTGCCAGCTGGAAAATGGACGCTGGCGAAAATCCACATGAAGACACTTACTTGAAACTCGACTGCTCCAAGGCGAGAACCCTCCTTGGCTGGTCGCCTACCCTCCGTCTTTCGACAACTCTAGAATGGATTGTTGAATGGTACCTTGCATACTCACAAGGGGACGATATGCGCTGTCTCACCGAGAATCAACTTAGAAAATATGAAGGAATTGCGGCGCCATGATTTTTAAGGAGACAAAACTCAAAGGTGCATTTGTTGTGGAAATCGAGAAGCTAGAGGACGGGCGTGGCTTCTTCGCGCGATCATGGTGCGAAACGGAATTTGCGGAGCATGGTCTGAATCCCAGATTGGTTCAATGCAACATTTCCTTCAATGAGCGGCAAGGAACGCTCAGGGGTATACACTACCAAGCGGTGCCTTACGAGGAAGCCAAGCTAGTGCGCTGTACACGGGGTGCAATTTTCGACGTCATCATCGATCTACGCCTGGACTCTCCTACCCTTGCACAATGGATAGGCATCGAGCTAACGGCAGAAAATCATAGAATGCTGTACATACCCGAAGGATTTGCACACGGTTTCCAAACACTGAAGGACAATACTGAGTTAACGTATCATGTGTCACGGTTTTATATGCCGAAAGCAGAGCAAGGAGTGCGTTACAATGATCCGGCCTTCGGTATCAAGTGGCCGATGGAGGTGCGCGTCATTTCTGAGAAAGATAAAGCCTGGTCAGATTACGTGACAGACCTAGGTCATCTTAAGGAGGAGTATCGATGATTATTGTCGACAAGGCACTGCAAAAGCGTCAAAAGGAGGGAAACCCAATTCGGGTGGGAATGGTGGGGGCCGGCTTTATGGGCCGGGGCATCGCACTGCAGCTATTTACAGCGGTACCTGGAATAAGGCTTGTGGCCATTGCTAGCAAACATCTCGAGGGCGCCAAACGGGCTTATGTAGAAGCGGGGGTCGATCAGGTTCGGGCTGTGGAAACGGTAGAGCAGCTCGAGAGTGCAATACTCCGGGGAGCATATGCCGTTACGGAAGACGCAGATTTACTGTGCAAAGCCCGATGCATCGACGCTGTTGTTGAAGTCACGGGCACGATAGAGTTTGGCGCGCATGTCGTGATGGCCGCGCTGGCGCATGGCAAACATATCATTATGATGAATGCGGAGCTTATGGGCACCGTTGGGCCGATTCTCAAGATATATGCTGACAGAGCCGGGGTTATTTTCACCAATGATGACGGGGATCAGCCTGGCGTGATTATGAACCTTTACAGGTTCGTTAAGGGCATCGGAGTGACGCCAGTCTTGTGCGGAAACATCAAAGGACTTCAGGATCCATATCGTAATCCAACAACGCAAGAAAATTTTGCGCGCCAATGGAAGCAAAAGCCGTCTATGGTGACTTCTTTCGCAGATGGCACGAAGATCTCGTTCGAGCAAGCCGTAGTGGCTAACGCAACAGGCATGAGGGTAGCTAAACGTGGAATGTATGGGCCGACGGTGGCATCGGGGACGCCCATTGAAGAGGCTGTCAATTGGTATCCCTTGGAAGAGCTTTCTGAAGGCAATGGTATCGTGGACTATGTGGTCGGTGCCGCTCCGAGTCCCGGCGTGTTTGTTCTTGGCAGGCATGATCACCCAGCCCAGCGCCATTATCTGAATTATTATAAGCTGGGCCCGGGCCCCCTTTATTGTTTCTATTTTCCTTACCATCTGTGTCACCTCGAGGTGCCCACCACGATAGCTCGAGCCGTACTTTTTGGCGACGCCGCAATCGCGCCTCTGGGAGCACCGCAGGTCGATGTCATCACCACCGCAAAAATCGACCTCGCCGCGGGTCAGGTACTCGATGGCATGGGATATTACATGACCTACGGTCAATGTGAGAACTATCAGATAGCCCGATCGCAGAATCTTCTGCCAATCGGACTTGCCGAGGGTTGCCGCTTGAGACGAGACATCCTGCGCGATCAAGTCATTACCTATGAGGATGTGGAAATACCCGAAGGGCGGTTGTCGGACAAACTACGCGGTGAGCAGGACACCTATTTTGGCGCCCGATGCAAGGCACCTGAGTTCCTGGACACGGTAGCAGCTGCAACCTAAGCGTCATTTGCTAACGCTGCTCCTCGCAAGACATTCTAATGAGCGATATAGCGATTCGCGCAGAAGGGCTAGGGAAAAGCTACAGCATTGGTGCTGTAAGGGATACCCATCAAACCCTCGGGGACGCCGTGGCGGCCGCGGCGCGTATCCCATACCGTCGACTTCGCAAATTCGTACGGCGTGAACCGCCAAATCCGTCCACGGAAACCATTTGGGCTATTAAGGATGCATCCTTTGACATTCGCCACGGAGAAGCCATTGGTATCATCGGGCACAACGGCGCCGGCAAGAGCACGCTACTGAAGATCTTGTCCAGAATCACTGCACCGACCAAGGGATATGCCGACGTTTATGGAAGAGTGGGTTCCCTGTTAGAAGTCGGAACGGGTTTTCATCCAGAGCTTACAGGTCGAGAAAATATTTATTTGAACGGCAATATCCTGGGGCTGAAAAAAGCGCAGGTCGATGAAAAATTTGATGAGATTGTAGCATTTTCCGAAGTCGAAAAGTTTATCGATACACCCGTCAAACACTATTCGAGCGGTATGCATGTTCGTCTCGCCTTCGCGGTGGCAGCTCATATAGAGCCAGAGATTCTTCTGGTGGATGAGGTTCTTGCGGTGGGCGATGCTGCTTTCCAAAAAAAGTGTCTGGGAAAAATGGGCGACGTCGCGCACGAAGGACGGACGGTTTTGTTTGTCAGTCACAATATGGCAATGATTGCAAACCTCTGCCCGCGGGCGATGTTACTACAAGACGGAAGAATCATTGAGACAGGACCAACAAACCCCATCATAGACAATTATCTCAAACGAATCGCCAGTTCGGCGCACACGGCGCTTGCCGCACGAAAGGATCGGCAGGGCTCAGGACAAATAATCATCAAGGATATCGAATTATATGACGCGCAGGAAAGTCCAATAGCCTATCCTATATCCGGGCAAGATTTGACCATTCGACTATATTACCAGAGTGTGGTTGACAAGGTCTTCAAGAACTGCCGGGTGAGTGTCCTGGTTTCCAGAAATGAGCGGCCTTATTTTAACCTCTCCACAGAATTGGTGGACACGCGCCAACTTGATGTTAAGGGAAGTGGTTTCATTGATTTTATCGTTCCCGCGTTGCCGTTAAGCGAAGGCACTTACTATCTCACAGTCTACCTCGATTCAAACGGGGAGACGCAGGACTGGGTGCTCAATGCGGCAGAGATGTCCGTCGTTGACGGGGATTTCTACGGAACAGGCAGAAACTATCCTTCCTCGGCGTGGCGTGGTGCCACCGTATTGGTCAACTTTCATTGGAGACTGGACGATCATCGCTTCGCTGTCGACCGGGCGGTCGTCTAACCATAATGCAAGCTCCCGTCGCCCTGATTATCTTTAATCGCCCCGATCTGACCGAGCAAGTTTTCGATCGGATTGCCAGGGTGAAACCGTCTCGACTGTTTGTCATTGCCGACGGACCGCGCGCCGACCGCCCCGGAGACGCGGAGAAATGCGCCGTGGCCCGGGAGATTGTCGAGCGCGTCGATTGGGACTGCGAAGTCCGCAAGAACTACTCGGACGTAAACCTTGGTTGCGGCTACCGGCCTGCCAGTGGACTGAGTTGGGTTTTTGAGCAAGTGGAACAGCCGATCATCCTCGAAGACGACGTTTTACCCGACCTTACGTTCTTTCGATTCTGTGAAGAGCTGTTGGAAAGGTTCAGCGACGACGAGCGAGTGATGCATATTTCCGAAAACAACTATCAGTCAGGCCGGAAGCGCGGACGTTATAGCTATTTTTTCTCGCGCTGGAGCGTTTGCACCGGTGGCTGGGCAACCTGGCGCAGGGCGTGGCATTACTTCGATATGGAAATCAAGCTCTGGCCCGCCCTGCGCGAGACATCCTGGATGCTGGATATCGTGGAAGAGAAAGAACTGGAGGAGTCCTGGAAGAAGACATTCGACCGAGCTTTTGCCGGCATCACCAGTTCCGGTGTCCCAGGGAGGCTCGACTATTGGGACTACCAGTGGACCTTTGCCCTCTGGGCGCAAAGCGGACTTTGTATACTCTCGAACAAAACTATGGTCTCCAATGTTGGCTATCGAGAGGACGGTACCCACACCAGATCCCCTAACAGCTGGGCCGATCTTCCGACCAAGGCAATGGCCTTTCCTCTCCATCATTCTCCATCCGTGATCCGCAATAGAGAGGCCGACCATTATTTCGTCGAAATGGGCCTACAGCGGCGGAGACAGGCTGTGCCAAGCCTGTATGGTCGAATCGTGAATGAGCTCAGCCCCTTTTTCCCTCTGACCGTTCGACAAACCCTCTCCCGTCTTCGCTCTATGTTGGTGTAATTGGATGTCCGTCGACCCGCGCGCGCAACAACGTATGCGCCAAGGGACGGTAGAGGTCCGGTTCCACCGATCGCGTAGATGGCAAATCACCGGTCGTGGTCACATGCAAAAACTAAAAACGTACGTGAGGTCAAAGTACCCCAGATTCTATTCTTGGCTCGGAATCGCCAAGTACTTTGCAAAGCACCGCGAAACAAAACGGGCGACACACGACAACCGCGCCAGAATATTTTCTGAAGTCTATCGCAAGAACGTTTGGGGAGAAAGCGAAACCAGATCAGGGAGTGGCTCCGGTTTGGAGCAAACCAGCATGATCCGCGAAAAACTTCCTGCGCTTGTCAAGTCGCTAGGAGCTAGATCGCTTCTGGATTTACCTTGCGGCGATCTTCATTGGATCAAGAGAGTCGACTTAGGCATAGACGCGTACATTGGGGGCGACATTGTTAGAGACTTGATTGAACAGAATCGAGAATCATACGGAGATCCGAAGAGAACTTTTCTCGTTTTTGACGTCACTAAAGAGAAACTGCCGAAACTGGATTTGATTCTTTGCAGGGATTGTTTGGGCCACTTGTCCTTCAAGGACATTCAGTCTGCTGTTTGGAATTTCGTGCGCAGTGAGTCGACGTACCTATTGACGACTACGTTTCCGAAGCTGGATGTCAATCGGGATATTCGAACGGGAGGTTGGAGACGCGTTAATCTCCAAAACCCCCTATTCAATTTTCCGGAACCGGTAGAGTTCATTAACGAAGGCTGTACCGAAAGGGACGGCGCGTATGCGGATAAAAGCCTGGGGCTCTGGAAGCTTTCGACGATACGGCGACCGCGCCGATTTCGGTTGTGGGAGTATTTTCCGCTCCTACTCGCTAGGGTTAGCCGCTCAGGCGTTCGTTTTGGTCTGGTAGATTTCGTAGAAGCGAGGGTGGTTTGATGGACGGCAGTTTGCTCTCATGTTTGAAGGCGCCTTATCGAAAAGCCAGGGCTTTGGCAGGTTTTTTTCGGCTTTCCGTGCGCAGGCGTGTGGACACCTCGAAGACCTACTTTCGCTTCCATCTAGGAGAGAACGACGTTTTTCTCGTCGGTCACCCCAAGTCAGGGAACACATGGCTTGCGTTGATGTTGGCCATCCTGATTCGTAAAGACCGGACCAACCAAATCAACCTGGCCAACGTGGGGGAATATATTCCCGCTTTTCACGGTAAACCGGGTCGGATCGCTCGCTACGAAAGTCTTACTGACCCCAGAGTGTTCAGAGACGAGTGGCCACTCTTCCCGAAGCTATTCCCCAAGACGATTTACTTAGTGCGGGATCCCCGTTCCGTGCTGGTGTCGTACTATTACATGTACCAGAATGTCTATCCTCGGAGCGAGAAAACACTGGCGGAATTCGTCGAGGAATACCTCCGGCACGGTTGCATCAAGACATGGGAGCCGCAACTTAAGCGCTGGGACCGACAGGTGCTTTTCTGGCAGGAGCGACTCAACCAGGGCCAGCCGGTCCTGCTGGTGAAATACGAGGATATGGTGGATGACCTCAAAGCCGTTCTCGAAAAAGCATGTCACTTTGCCGGCATTCCATACACGGCCGACGATATTTCGCTGGCGGCGAAAAGAGGAACCCTTAATGCGATGCGCCACGATGAGGAGCTGCACGGCGTCGAGGCCTATCGTGGAAAACACCGGCAGCACCGCTTTATTCGCCGCGGTGAAAGCGCCGGATGGAGAGCGGAAATGACGTGCGCGATTGCGGAGTCGATTGCGAACGAATTCGCTCCCGTCATGAAAGGGCTGGACTACTTGTAGGTACAACGTTTACCTCGGGTCTCTCGTTTCACCTCTGCCTGAACCCGCCGCTCCGTCGATCTGCACACACTGGGTCCGTATGGACATTGCACTCCTCAATAACCTGCATTGCCCCTTTTGCGGCGGCGGCTTGACTCCCTCGAAACTCGACGCGACCGCAAGCGAGATCCGCTACGGGCTGTTGACCTGTCACTGTGGCGTTTACCCCGTTGTTGCGGGGATTGCCGTTTTTAAGAAAGACGATATCGTCGTCAAGGAAGGGATTGCCCATATTAAAGCCGGCCGTTCTCAAGAGTCCTTGCTGGCACTACTCAAACCCTCCGCGTCTCTTCTCCTACCCGATTGGGTGCGTTTGTTCGACCGTATTCAGGGAGGTGGCGTGATCAAACGACTGGTTCACAAGCGAGTGCAGCGTCTGTGGCATGAGCGGGCGACGGAACTCATCCTGAAGGCGAGGAACTATGCTACAGCTCTCGATTTGTTCAATTTTTTGTTCGCCAACAAGGAGAATTATAACTACTTCGCCTTTCGCTTTGGCCAGCCGCGACACCTTGTGGGCTTGTCATTTACCCGCCTGATTCGAGAAGTGAAAAGACCAATTCTCTGCTTAGGATCTGGTTGCGGGCACCTCACGCGAAGTCTTGTAAGGCAGGCCAACGGAGAGTCGGTCATCGGGCTCGACGATTTTTTCTTCGGGCTCTACGTGGCCAAGCATTGGATCGCGCCCGGAGCCCAATACATTTGCTGCCGAGCGGACATGTCCATGCCGTTCCAAGACGGGTTCTTCTCCACCATTTTCTGTTCAGACGCGTTCCAATACTTTGTGAACAAAGTCACGGCTCTGCGAGAAGCTCGCAGGATCACGGCCGCGGATGGCATTCTGATTTTGGTGTCCTTGCGCAATGTTTTTGTCCGACGTCGCGGCGATGGTTTACCGCTTCCCCCTTCAGGATATGCATCCTTAGTCACCGATATGCCTCACCGCTTGATCGCGGACCACGCAGTCCTTGAGCGTTATTTACAGAAACAAGGTCCTGCTTTGACTTGGTCGACCCCCTCGGAAGAACTCGCGGAGGAGCACTTTCTCTCCTTAGTGGCATCGAACCGGACGGAAGTTTTTCAGGACTACGGTGACTTCGAAGACTGGCCGCATGCCGACGGGATACTTGCCATCAATCCTCTGTATGTGGCCGAAGAAAGCAACATTGATCCGAGTATCCGTCTAAGACTGGCGCTTCCTTCAGATCACTACGAGGAAGACAATTCAGAATGCAGAGAGTACCTCCCAGACTCGGTCGTTGTCCAGGCGGAGGTATTGGACGACCTTCGGAATAGGCGCCGAACATCTAGACTCGAGTCACTGATAGAGAAGTGTGTGGTCATAGGATTGCCGGAAAGGTACCAATGAGTTCACTCCTAACGCGTTCTTCTTGTCGTTTGGGGATCCCCCTGTGTTCACAAGTCGCATTTCAGGTATTATCAGACGCATCTTGTGGAGTCTCGGCTTCGCCAAGGTTCACGTAACGCCCGGCGACGCGTCACTGGCATGCGATGGAATATTGCCGTTGACCGTGACGTTTTGGCTAAGATCTTACAACCGTGCCGTGTTGAGCGTAGCGCTAAAAGACCGGTCTATTGTCGGCATGTCGAGTGAAATCACGGTCGATCGGGGGTGCTCGCAGGTTACGACGACGGTTTGTGGATACCGCGCTGGGACCACTCAGATCACCATTTGAGTCAATCCCACGGCTCGCTTTGGCAAGATCATCCAGGCGATTTGTTCCAGACTGAGTGCTGGATTGGGCTGGGGATTCTTCACCATTTATCTCAGGGTCGAGAACGCGCGCATCTTCGTCGTTGCCCCGCATCCCGACGACGAAGCCCTAATGGCCAGCGGTGTTATCGCGAATGCTGTCACGAGAGGAGAACCCGCCAAGGTTGTCGTCGTAACCAACGGGGATAACGTAAAGGGGAATAAGAAAATTGGCCTGAGACGACAGGCGGAGTCTGTGGCAGCCATGAAAGTGCTGGGCCTCCAGCCGGATGACGTTATTTTTTTGGGCTAGCCCGGTGATGTCCGTGGGCTGCTACAAATAAGCAACAACTACCTGACACCGGGGAAGGCATACGCGTCGATTGTAGGAGCGTCGGAAACATATGGCGCGCACGGGTTAAGCAACCAGGATTTTCATTCTTGGTTGACCGACCAGCCGGCTCCTTATGAGGCAACGAGCTTGTACGACGATTTGGAAGTCCTTATCAAAGCGTTTCGTCCGCAGCATGTCTACACCACGTCGCGATTTGATGAACATCCGAACATCGTCGAGGGTTACTCCTGTCCGGAAGACGGTTGGGAGGTGGTAAAGATCCACCGTATTCCTGGAGAGGCGCTGACCCATATCAGAAGCCGGCTGAACAACCACGAAAAGACGCAAATACTCGATGAAATCGCCGACGCTGTCCATTACGTAAATTGCCAGGGCATACTTCACGCCGATGTGTCTTCTGACAATATCCTCTGGACCGGGAGTCGGAGCTACCTGATTGATTTCGAGGAAGCGATACGGATCATGCCTCCCATTAGCAAAGCCGAATCTCCCGACTTCATCGGAGGGCCGCCTTGCTGCTGGGGCAAAAACGTGTACGGCTACCATGCGTATGCGTGTATCGCTTCCTTACGGGAATGGCTCCTCACTCCGGAGTTTTTAGAGTTAAAGCGCGATCTAACCAAGGTCGGCGTCTGGAGCCCGTATTCCATAGGTAACACGTGCGATCCCTGGACAACTCCCGATAATGAGTCTGTGTATCAAACCGTCACTTTTGGCAACGAAACCATCAAGGGCCAGAGAGACCCGGATTTAAGATTTCGCCATCTTAGCACGAGTAAAACGATATCGTTTGATGGCAAACGGATTTTGGATATCGGGTGCAACTTTGGGCGACTCGGAGCCTTTTTGAATTAACTGGGCATCACTCAATACGTCGGCTTGGATTTGAATCAAGATTATACCGACGTGGCGACGAGAATTTGGGGTCTCGAGTGCAGGACAAACGCCCGGTTTGTGGTTGGCGACTTTTGCAGCGCTGGTACCATCGATCTTTTGAAGCGCTTATGCCCGGATGGCTACGATATAGTCATCTGTCAATCGGTTTACCATCACATGCCCGACAAGAGGCTGGTTTGGGATCACATATTAACGCTTCAGCCTCGATACCTGATCCTTGAAACCCCGATGGACGAGTCTAAGTACCTTTTGATGAGCTCCTGGGAAGAAGAAAAAGAGTATATCCAAGGTCTATCCTTTAACATGCTCTACGAATCATACGACAACGATTTTTCGTCGAGAGTTCTTGCAGTATTCGAGAGACGCGCTGAGTCGTCAATTGCTTCTCCATCGCTTAAGCGCATGGAGACTCAGGTAAGTGCGTCCGCGTGCGGTCTCCTGAGTGACGATTAGCCATGGCTTTGACCAATTTTCATCTGCTACGCGATCCGGTGAGTGGGGAGCCGCTCATCGGGTATTTCCACAAAAAAGACCAAAGTGACAGGGGCGGCCTAACAGGGGTCTTGAGGGGCTCGACACGGGAATATCCCGTGCTGGACGGCATCGTTGTATTCCGTGAGGATGTGGCAACCGAGACTATTACCACTTACGCGCGAGAAGGGCGACTGGCTGCGGCACTGTTCGAGGCACTAAGAATAGAAAAACGATCCCGTCGTGCCGCCATGAATCTGCTGTTGCGACTGAAGTATCCGCGGGCGCTTCATCTCAATGGCTCGCCCTATGGAGGACTCAGCGGCGCGGCCGGGACTTACTTTCGCTACCGGTATTCTGTTCCTAACGTCCCAGCCATTATTGGAGCACTCAGTTGCCTTAAAAGATCCCCATCGCCTGAGGGTTATGTCCTCGATGTGGGTTCCGGATTCGCACATTTTTATCGCTATTATTTGCATGCTTACCCGGCGGAAAAGATCGTCCTGGTGGATCATTCGTTGGAAGCTCTCGTCACCGCCTCCCGTTTTATAGATCATCGAACTCTTCTGGTTTGTTGCGACGCGGATTACGGGTTGCCGCTTCAGAAGCGGGTATTTTCGGACATTACGAGTTTTAACGCATTTCAATACTTCAACGCTAAAGAGCGCTTCGTCGAAAACGCGATCGAGGCACTGGACGCAGCTAGCGGAACCCTGTGGCTGACGAACAATTGGAACCCCAAGCTCACGGACCAGTTCTTCGGCCCGGCTCGGACGCCATCGGAATGGCAAGCCTTTTGTAGCTCGGATAAATGGAGGATCTTTCCGGAGAAACATCTTACCGATCCCGTGTTGCGCGGCGGTTTGGTGAATCTGGGGTTGCGTTATGTGCCTCAAGACGACCATCCAGCCTGGAGATGCGTAACCTTGGTGTATTCGAACGTGCCATGGGATGTCCATACCAAATTTCTCCCCTTAAACCGCACTCCCAAATGGCAGCATCTCTGTTACAATTCCATCTATGACCGTTCTGCTTTCAGCAATCGCCTGCTGAAGCGAAACATACAACTCAAATTCTGGGACGCCCATCGAGAGTAATACGGCTTCGATTTACCTGAAAAAGTGAGGCTTCCTGGAAAGATCAACCTCCGAACCGGCTACGGGCTACGCCCCCTTGCTGACGCGCTCATAATGATTGAAGCCGTGTGCCCCCGCCGTCGCACCATCTTCGCCGAATTCCTTTCCTCTTCTCTAACGCGACTCAAGGAGCGCGTAGCATCGTATGGGTGGGTATGGCGGCTAATACACGCGGCTAAGCCGCTGATTCCCAGAGCCATTAAAAGCAGCACCAAAAGGCTTCTTGACGTCCAGAGAACTTCTTAAGGCGTGGCCCTTAGCCTCGCATCCTCGTCCGAAAGCGTCTCGATGGGTTCGTTGATTATCTGTCCCCCCGTAAGAGCAAGGATGGACACGAAGCCATGGAACTGCAGACAGTGACAATGCCGATGAAAATGGGAACACCTGTTGCTCTTATTATCTTTAATCGTCCGGACTTGACCGCACGTGTCTTTGCCCAAATTGCCAAGGTAAAACCGGCTCAGCTCTTTATCGTAGCCGACGGACCTCGCCGCGACCACGCCGAAGACCGCGAAAAGTGCGAAGCCGCCCGTGCTGTCCTCGACCGTGTCGATTGGGATTGTCAGGTGATCAAGAACTATTCCGATGTAAATCTTGGCTGTGGGCATAGGCCGGCAAGCGGTATCAGTTGGGTGTTCGAACATGTGGAAAGAGCGATCATTCTGGAAGACGACGTCATTCCGAACGTCGCGTTCTTCCGCTTTTGCGAAGAGCTTTTAGAAAGGTACCAAGACGACAAGAGAGTGATGCAAGTTTGCGGTCACAATTATCAACTAGGCCAGAAGCGAGGGCCTTACAGTTACTATTTCTCACGACGCAATATCTGCGGCGGTGGATGGGCTAGTTGGCGCAGAGCATGGAATCATTTTGATTTTAAAATCGCCCTTTGGCCAACGATGCGCGAAACAAGCTTCCTCTTAGACATTCTTGAAGACGAAGAATTGAGCCACAAGTGGCGCAAACTGTTTGATTCGGTCTATGCCGGGAAGCCTAGTGCGCCGGGCGCCTCCGCGACCGACTATTGGGACTATCAATGGACATTTGCTGTCTGGTCCCAGAGCGGGCTGTCGATTTGTCCGAACACGGCCCTGGTTACTAACATAGGCTACCGCGAAGATGGGACACACACGAAAACACCCAACAACCCATGGGCTAATATCCCGTCGGGCAACATGGAATTTCCACTGCAACATCCGCCCTATGTCGTGCGCAATCGAGAGGCCGATTATTTCTTTATTTCGTTAGTCCGACAGGCTCGACGATCCTCCCGGAGTTCGTACGCTCTGTTGGCACGTAGGTTTTTTCAGGCTTTGACTCGTATATGGGAAAAGATTGCGTCTGTTCGGTGGCAAGCGAGGATCGGCTGATGATCATTTCTCAGACCCGAAAACTGAAACGATTCATGAGTTCAAAGCATCCAACCTTTTTTACTTTGTTAGGGAAAGCCAAACACTTTGTAAGGCACTGGGATACAAAGCGGTCATTACACGACAAGCAGAACAAGATAGTATTTTCTAAAATCTTCGCAAAGAACCTTTGGGAAGGAGGCGAATCCGAGTCAGGTAGCGGCTCCAGTTTGGAGCAAACAACAACCATTTCCGACCAGTTGCCGTTTTTTCTTAAAGCGTTGGGAGTGAAATCTGTCCTGGACGCAGGCTGCGGCGATCTGAACTGGTTACATCATATGGATTTGACTTTGGAGACATACATCGGCGTGGACGTCGTCGGCGCACTCGTCGCGAGGAACCGAGAGATGTACGGAAATAAAAAGAGGAGCTTTCTTGTCCGAGACATCACTAAAGATAGACTGCCAAAAGTAGAGTTGATTTTTTGCCGAGATTGCCTCGGGCACTTTTCCTTCATCGACATACACGCTGCGGTTCGGAACTTTAAGCGGAGCAAGTCTACATACCTTCTAACGACTACTTTCCCAAAACATGATCTCAGCGTGGATATTCAAACGGGATATTGGAGACCCTTGAACCTACAATTACCGCCATTTAATTTTCCACGACCAATAAGGCTGATTAACGAACACTGTAGCGAAGACGACAACGCGTATACTGATAAAAGTTTAGGTCTGTGGAGGATCTCCGAGCTGCCTGGTTCGAGGAGCCTTTGGGGATTTTTGAAGGAACAGGCAGCACACTGCTTCCGCGAGCGGAATGTTCTTGCCGCGTGGGCCATCCTGGATGATGGGCTGTACGAGATCATCCCTTTTTTACCCTGACTTGACTGGCAGACGGTATCGCTGCAGAACCTTCACCGGATGTCCGAGCCGCCTTGCAGGCTTTTACGTTACGACTCTGCACTAATCTCTCCATGTTAGGATCTCGTATTTCGGACACCGTCCGGCGTACTCTCTGGGCTCTTGGGTTGGTCCGTGTGCGTGCAAAACCCGGAGACGCCTCAGTCGCAACGGGTGGAGTGCTCCCGTTGACGATAACTTTAGAGCCAAGGCCTTGCTGCGGTACCGTATTGGGCGTTAACTCAACAGACGATTCGATCATTAGCGTGCCACGGGAGATCGCGGTGAAACGAAATTCTTTCAGGATCACGACAGTAGCGCGTGGAGACTTCGCGGGAAGAGCTGAAGTTACCATTCGGGTTGAACCCACCAGCCGGTTTGGCCAAGGAATGCAGAGATTTTTGTCCAAGGTGAGCACGCGACTCGGCTTGGGTTTCGCAACGGCCAACCTAACCGTCGGCTCCCGGCCAATTTTGATCGTTGCTCCTCATCCAGACGACGAGGCCCTAATGGCGAGTGGTGTTATCGCAAATGCTCTCACCAGAGGAGAACCGGTCAAGGTCGTCATCGTAACCAACGGGGATAACGCAAAGGGGAACAAGAAATTTGGCCTGGCACGGCAGGCGGAGTCGGTGGCAGCCATGAATTTGCTGGGCCTCCAGCCGGATGACGTTATTTTCTTGGGCTATCCCGGTGATGTCCATGGGCTGCTCCATATGATCAACAACTACCTGCCACCGGGGAAGATATACACGTCGATTGTAGGATCGTCGGCAACCTATGGCGCGCACGGGTTGGGCAACCGGGATTTTCATTCTTGGTTGACCGGCGAGCCGGCCCCCTATCATGCAACGAGCTTGTACGACGATTTGGAAGTCCTTTTCAAAGCGTTTCGACCGAGACATATCTACGCCACGTCGCGCTTTGACGAACATCCGGCGCATCGAGCGGTCTATTATTCGCTGGTCCGGGCGGTTCAATCGATCCGGCTGGAGGATCCGTCTTATGCGCCCACACTCCATACGACTATTGTGCATGATGTCACCAGAGATTGTTATGACGATTTCTGGGAAAGCGATAAGTCTCCGCCGCGGATCTCAATGGATCTCGTTGGAGACGATTTCTGGCCAATCGCAATGAAATACTCTGAAAACGGTGATTCAGACCCTAATTTGGAGTTCACCCCTCCCCCCAACCTTTGGCGCACAAGTCGAACCTGGTCCGACGCCGAGAGAATGCCCGTGCCCGCCTCGATGCAAACGGGCAACCTGAGTGAGAACTTAAAATACCAAGTGCTCCAGAAATATACTTCGCAGCTTCTGAGATACCTGGCGCCGTTTTGCAAACAAGACGAATTTTTTTGGCGCGAGGAGCCACCCCGAGGCGAACTTCTTGCATTATTTCCTCTTCACTTGTCGCTACATAGAGGCGAAGCACGGGTGTTGACAGTATCGCTGGTCCGTCCCGGCACGAGAATGCTTGCTGTCGCCCTAAAGAGCAGCGACGAAAAGGTTTTGATCGTCCCGCCAGCCGTTCTGATTCAACCTGGGGCAGTGACGGCAGTTTTTGCCATCAAGGCTGGTGAACCTGGCAGGGCTACCGTGACCGCGATTCTTGACAGCCCTCAAGAGCTGGCAACGGTAAATGTTGACGAGTTGGCATACGAATTGACAACCACGGATCCTGCTCACTTGAAGTCGCTAGACTGATGAAGGTTTTACATGTCCACAACGTGGATTACCCTGCCACAGGAGGTGGGGCCATCGTCATGCACCGCCTGCATCTCGGCTTAAAGAGACGCGGCATAAAGTCGGCGATCTTGTGCAGCAGGCAGAAGCTTCAATCATTGGAGTCGACGGTCATACCAAACGGACGGCTTTTGCGGTCGCTAGAAGCTCAAATCAAACAGATGACGTCGAGACTCGGCCTCAACGACATTCATTGCCTGAGCACATTCAAAATCAACAAGATGCAATCCTATACCGAGGCCGACCTGCTCCACCTACACTGCATTCATGGAGGGTTTTTCAACTATCTCGCGCTTCCCCGATTAACCGCAACAAAGCCGGCGGTTTTTACCCTTCATGATATCTGGCCGTACACTGGGCATTGCTCCTACAGTTACGACTGCGATCGCTGGAAAATAGGGTGTGGACGTTGTCCGTATCCGGGAAATTACCCCGCCATTCGGAGAGACAGAACCGCTTTAGAATGGAAACTCAAAAACTGGGCTTATGACCATTCGCAGCTGGCCATCGTTAGCCCGAGCTCTTTTCAGACTGAGCAAGCAAAGCAAAGTATACTCAGTCGTTTTCCCATTCATCAAATACCGCATGGCATCGATACCGAAACTTATCAGAGGCTTGATCGCAATGAATGCCGCCATGTGCTTGGAATTCCGAAGGAAAAAAAAATCCTAATGTTTGCGGCAACGGCACTCAATATGGTCAATAAAGGCGCCGATCTGCTGGTAAGCGCCCTGCACCGGCTGCCCAACTCACTAAAAGCGGAAGTCGTTCTGTTGATGCTTGGCGAGGGAGGCGAAAGCCTTCAGGAACGTGCGGGAGTCGAGACGGTAAACCTCGGATACGTCAACAATGATCGCTTGAAGACTATCGCTTACTGCGCGGCGGACCTTTTTGTCCAGCCGTCGCGGGCTGAATCCTTCTCGCTCGTCGTGCAGGAGAGCATGGCATGTGGGACCCCCATAGTTGCTTTTCAGGTTGGCGGTATCGTCGATTTAGTCCGCCCTGGTCTCACCGGCTACTTGGCGAAACTCGAAGATCCCGAAGATCTCTCGAAAGGCATTAGACAGCTCCTAGAAGATGAATCTCTACGAACCAACATGAGTCAACAGTGTCGAAGAATAGCCCTTGAGGAATATTCCATAGAATTACAAGTTCAACGCCACATCGAATTATATCGTCAGCTTTTGTAGAGGCTAACAATCACCGTCTTGAAGTCGTGTCCTAAGAAGATGCGTCGGCTGCGGTAATCGTTGCATCTTCAGAAACCGGCTCCAGACTTAAGTTGTTCGATCTTTCGCTCTCGTCCTCTTCAGTATCGCTAAGAACCATTTGAACCATGGACGATTCGACGACGCAAACAAACCCTACGACAAACGACTAGAAACACACTTCTACAGAAGTGAAAAACAACAAAGCAAAATTCTGGGTCAGTCTTATCATGCTCGGGAATACCCTAACCGCAGCTGGCTGTTACTATGAAAACGAAACCAAGACGACAGCCATCATCATTAAGCAGTGGGGATTATTTGAAAAAACTTTGGCTTCGACCAACCGTTACTCCAGAACGCAAAAATATAAGGATGTCATTCTCAACGCGACTTTTACCGGGCCGAGCGGAGTTCATTACAACGTTCCAGGTTTCTGGGACGGGGGCACTGTCTGGCGTATTCGATTCTCGCCTACGTTACCCGGCCATTGGAATTATACGATCGATTCGACGGACGACCAACTGAACGCGGCCAAAAATGACGGCAGCTTCACTGCCCTAGAGCCGAGCCCGGATGAGACAACTGCCAATCCTAACTATCGAGGTTTTCTCAAACTGAGTTCTGATCAGCGGTATCTAACCTATAACGATGGGACACCCTTTTTCTGGCTGGGGGACACCATCTGGGATGGCAACAGTAAGAACATGTCCTACGAAACCGATTTCAAACTATACATAGATAATCGAAAAAAAAAGCGGTTTTCCGTCATACAGATTCTGGTCGCAGAACCCAGACTTGCGGTCAGTCAGCTCAGTCTTCAGGGATGCAGGCCGCCCCGATATACCGGCTGCAACGAGGCCGGGTACGTGTATAAGCTACCTTCTATATCGTCCCGGCTCCTATCCCGGTTTTACCGCTTCCTTGGCTTGTTTGTCGGCCAGTACCCGGAGGAAATCAATCCGGAGAGCTTCCAAAATTTAGATCTTCGTCTGAAATATATCCTCGACAAAGGGATGATTCCGTATGTCGTTTTCGCTTGGTCCGGAGACTTTCGCACGCTATCGACGGACTCGCTCAAATCCTACGTTAGGTATATCATCGCGCGCTATCAGGCCTACAATGTCATTTGGTGCATTTCCGGTGAACACTATCAACTTGAAGACAAGAGCAAGTTTCAAGCGATCGGGAATTACGTGCACGAAATCGACTCCGTCAATCATTTGACGACAATCCACGGTTGGACACGAGACTTTGCTGGTGAGCCGTGGATTGATTTTGTCTCGGCCACGGCATGGGACCTTCCGGAAAAGATGTACGATGTACTCTTTCACACTCTGCAGCGCCCGGGACTTCCATTTGTCATGTCTGAAAGCCGATACGATGGTAACGAACCGACGGCCGAATATCGACCCCGGAAATATGCCTTAGAGGCGCTGACAGCAGGCGCGATGGGATACACCTATGGGGCCGATGGTATTTGGGACTGGGGGGTTGATCACCGTTATCCCGATCCCCGTAGCCGTCTTGATATTCAAAGCAGTTCCGAGATGAGGCTGATTGGCGAGTTTTTTACCCCTCTGGAGTGGTGGAAGCTTTTCCCCGACGATGGGTTGGCCAACCCGGGCCGGGCTTTAGCGGAACCAGGCAAGCAATATCTGGTTTGGCTAAATGGCGGAGGCTCAACGACGCTGACACTCCCTAGTCGCCGATCACGATTCTCCGCCACGTGGTTCGATCCGATACATGGGACGAAAACAGCTTCAAGCGGCGTCACAGTGGGAGGCAAACAAACATTCAGGCCTCCCTTTGAGGGAGATGCTCTTTTGCACATTACTCTCGACGCAAGCATGGCGCCAAATTGAACCGACGTGACAGGCCCGCGGCAGCCTTTTCTTTTCGCGATTTCAACCTCGCTCCTCTGATTGGCCCCTCGGCTAAACACACTCCTAAGTAAGAATATTACGTCTCCAACCACCTGGTTGCTCTAAATGGGAGAACGCCCGTGATTGATATCATTTTCAAATATCGTCGCAGCCTCATTGTGGCTTTCCATATATTCTTGATCCTGCTCGCCAACTATCTGGCCTTCTGGCTTCGGTTCGACGGCGCGATCCCGAGCTCTAGCGTAACATTGATGATCGAGACGCTTCCCTGGCTAGTTGCAATCCGCGTCGTCACGTTTATGTATTTTCGACTCTACACAGGGCTGTGGCGCTATACGGGAATTTGGGATCTGCAAAATATCATCTTTGGGGTGACGGCCAGCACCGTTGGGGTTTTCCTAATGACGTGGGGTTTGGGCCAAACTGGATATCCTCGCTCAATATTTATCATTGATTCGCTAATATTGATTTGCCTAATGGGCGGTATCCGAATGGCCCGAAGGCTTTTTAAGGGGCTCGGCGCACTCAAGGGAGAAAGACGGGTTCTAATCTACGGAGCGGGTAGTGCAGGAGAGTCGACCGTTCGCGCCATAAAGAGCAATGGCGCGTATCACGATTTTGAACCCATCGGATTCATCGACGACAATCCGGCTAAAACCGGCCAGCGGATTCACGGCGTGCCGGTACTGGGAGTTCGCCGCGACCTCCCGAAGATTTTGTCCAAGGAAAATCCGCATGAGATTTGGATGGCAATCCCATCAATGGAGCCCGCGACCATCCGTGGAATCATGAAGGTTTTGCAACCTTTTAAAGTGAAGATCAAGACATTACCGGGCGTAAAAGACATCCAAAACGGCGACGTTGGCATAAGCCAAATCCGGGACATTTCGTTGGACGATCTATTGGACCGCGCATCCGTGGGATTGGATCTCGAGCCGGTGAAAAGATTGATAACAGGGAAACGGATTCTCGTTACGGGTGCGGGCGGCTCCATCGGCTCCGAGTTGAGCCGCCAGATTGGCGGTTATGAGCCCGAGACACTCCTCTTATTAGATAAAAGCGAAAGTGCCCTTTACGCAATCGATATGGAGATTGCGCAGAAGTTTCCCACTTTGAGGCGTGTCGCAGTCCTTGCCGATATCAAAAACACCGCTCCGCTTCAGGAATTGTTTGTCAACCATGCACCGCAGATCGTATTTCATGCCGCCGCTTATAAGCACGTTCCGATGATGGAATCCCATCCCGAAGAGGCTGTGCTGAATAATATCGTTGGAACCCATCGCTTATGCGAAATTTCAATTCAGCATAAAGTTGCGACATTTATTATGATCTCCACAGATAAAGCGGTTAATCCCACCAACGTAATGGGTGCGACTAAACGAGTCGGAGAGCTGTACGTGCAATCTCTGTCGCAAAACGGAGCGTGCGGTCAGACTGCCATCTCGGCAGTCAGATTCGGCAACGTGCTGGGCAGCAGCGGTAGCGTGGTACCTCTGTTTCGCCAGCAGATCGAGCAAGGAGGCCCCGTCACCGTTACTCATCCCGAGATCACCCGTTACTTCATGACTATTCCTGAAGCGGTGCAACTAGTGCTCCGAGCCGCCACTTTGTCCAGAGGGGGAGAGATTTTCGTATTAGAGATGGGGGAGCAAGTGAAGCTGGTCGAGATGGCTCGTAATTTGATTCGCATATGCGGCTTCATCCCGGAGGAGGAGATCCCGATTACCTTTGTCGGGCTTCGTCCTGGCGAAAAGCTACGCGAGGAGCTGGTGGGAATGGACGAAACCCTCGAGCCCTCGGAAGTGGAGAAAATTTTACGGGTGCAGTCGGGCTGGGTTCCGAAGCCTGCTTATCTCGCACAAAAGATTTCCGAACTACAGCGGCTCGCTATACAGGCAAACGCGGCGGCCGTCCTTGGGTTGCTTTACGAAGTAGTGCCAACGTTCCGACCAGTATCTCAAAACGGTTCGAAACAGATTACGCACCGCTGGCAGAAGACAAGCACCTCGATGGAGCGTGGCGTTATAGGTCACGCTTTTGCTACGCGCCGGAAATAAAATGAAAATTCGAGTGGTCAGCCAACCCAAAGAAAAAATGCCCAAAGACTGTCTTTGCCAGAGCGCGAACGATTTTAAGACGTAAGAGCCTCGATGACATACTCCCAAAAGTAGAAGGGCACAAACGTAGATCAGAAAGCGTATTGATGGCTACTAAACGAATCATACCAACTGCCGGCACGCTGAGCGACGGTGAGCCGCTCATCGGGCTAATCGAATTGAAAAACAATCTTTTTCTTAATCTCACGTTTCTGTTGGCTAGTATCCTTATCCTGGCTCCGTCCTTGGGTCCTGTGCCAAGCGCCAACGAGAATGTTTATCTTCTCTACATGGCGCAACAATGGGATCCGAATCTCCTTTCGAAAGATTGGACGTTTGCCGGTCCTTTGCCGTCGCACTGGATTTTCAATTTCGTATTTGGATCCTTGACCGTGATTTTTTCCCTGGAAACCGCTGGTTGGATTGGGCGATTTCTTTCGTGGTCATTAATTTCCATTGCGCTCCTTCAGTTGGGGAGACATTTTGCGCTTCCCATGTGGATGACTTCACTCTCTATATTTCTTTGGCTGCTTTATGGCCAGTCACCCGTTGGGGGTGAGTGGATCCTAGGGACCTTTGAAGCAAAATGCATCGCCTATATCTTCGTATTTTTCTCCTTGAATGCATTTATGAAAGGAAAAGACTTTGTCGGGTCGTTTTTGCTCGGGTTAAGCCTCACTTTTCACGCCGTCATCGGAATGTGGGCTTTACTGGCAGCCGGCCTGTCTCTGATCGCTCTCCGATACGCTCCTGCTCGGTTGCTAAAATTGGCCGGCTGCATGTTACTCGGTGCGGCCCCGGGCCTCATCGTTAGCTTACCCATCATTTCAGGCGGTTGGTCTCTTTCGGACCAAGAGGCGAAATTCCTCGCGCTGGTCGCGGCGCCGTTTCATTTGGATCCGCTCTATTTTCCTAAAAGAGACGTTTTCGTTCTCTTTATCTTGATGGGCTTCAATTGGCTTTACTTTAGAACCGAGTCCGATAGCAAGGCCTTGCGTTTTCTCAATTATTTTTTGACGTTTCTGGGTCTGTTCTTTCTTATGGGGGTCATCGCCCGGGTGACCGGGCAGTACCAATTCCTCAAATATTTCCCGTTGAGGCTGTTTCCGGTTTTGGTTCCGCTTTTCTTTTTTCTCTCCCTCTTTGCCTTATGCCGTAATCATGAATTGTCCGCGTCGGCAGTCCGTCGGCTTATTCCCGTCGGAATACTCGCCCTTCTTTGCTTGCCCAATCCGGTCGGGCGATTCATTGACGAAGCGGCCGCTCATTATCGGATGTGGAAAACCTATTATGATTACGACAACCTGCAAAAGAGTTTTCTCTGGGTTTCGGAGAAAACGCCGCGGGATTCGACCGTGATCTTGCCTCCGTGGCGCAAGGAGAGCTTTTATTTATCCAAGCGAGCCACCGTTGCTCACTGGGCGACGCCGCGCATGGACCATTTCAAGGAATGGCAAGATCGGGTGCGGTTGCTGATGGGCGATTTTTCTCAGGAAAAGGAAAAGAACATAGTCTCGAAAATGCAGGATCACTATAACCATCTCGCCGACTCGGAGATCGCTTCGATGGCGTCGAAATACGGCGGTGATTATCTGATAAGTGAAGGAGCTTATAGTTATCCGATACTGTACGACACGGGAACCTACAGAGTCTATGCGCTTTCGACGAGCGCGCTTCAGGCCAGCCGCTTTCTAGACTCGACACGTTCCCCTATCTCGCGCAAATAGCGAATTAACCCGTCCGGTAACTCCGGTTCACAAAACACTTCCGGAAAGTTCGACAAATTATGCCCGTTCAAGACGTGAGCCTGGGATCCGGCGTAGTTATCTTCCATCCCGAGCTGGTCAATCTTTACAGCTGCACCATCGGTGATCAGACTAAGATAGGGGCTTTTGTTGAGATCCAAAAAAGCGCTAGGGTGGGCGCGCGATGCAAGATTTCTTCACATTCGTTCATCTGCGAGGGCGTTACGATCGAAGATGAAGTCTTTATCGGCCATGGCGTTATGTTCATCAATGACCGTTATCCACGCGCCACGCTTCGCGGTCAGTTGCAGAGTGAAGCGGACTGGAAAGTGATTCCGACCCTGGTGAAGTGTGGCGCCTCGATTGGCAGCGGAGCAGTCATCATGTGCGGCATCACACTCGGCCGGGAGGCGATGGTGGGCGCGGGTTCGGTAGTGACCCGCGACATCCCCGATTATGCCATCGTCGCGGGTGTTCCGGCTAAAGTCGTCGGCGACGTGCGAATGCAAAGGAGTGAATCATGATAGGCATAGGTGTTATTGGATACGGTTATTGGGGCCCCAATCTCGTTCGCAACTTCATGCAAGTGCCGGGAGCACGTGTGCTGGCCGTGAGTGATCTCCGGACAGAACGTCTGGCGCAGATGAATAACAACTATCCATCGATTGCTCCAACAGTGGATTTTCGTGACGTGATTCACCATCCCCAAGTTGACGCGGTCGTTATCGCGACACCCGTCACAACGCATTACGAGCTTGCCGACCTCGCCCTGCGCGCCGGGAAACACGTGCTGGTTGAAAAACCGCTGACGACTTCCTCAGGACAAGGCAGCAGGCTTATCGAGGAAGCTCTTCGCCTCAAACGTGTACTGATGGTAGACCACACCTTCGTCTACAGCGGCGCCGTGCGTAAAGCTCACGAATTGGTGAATAACAATGGCCTTGGGGACATCTATTATTACGATTCCATCCGCATCAATCTTGGGCTATTCCAGCATGACGTCAACGTTATCTGGGATCTTGCCGTCCATGATCTTTCGATCATGGACTACCTACTGCCGTTCCGACCGCAAGCGGTCTCCGCCACGGGAATGAGCCACGTTTCTGGAAAGCCCGAAAATATTGCTTATCTTACATTGTTCTTTGATGGCAATTTAATCGCGCACATTCATGTCAACTGGTTGGCGCCGGTCAAAGTACGTCGCACCCTTATCGGGGGAAGCAACAAGATGGTCGTTTACGACGAAATAGAGCCGAGCGAAAAGGTCAAGGTGTACAATAAGGGAATTACGGTCAGCAATGGGCCGGAAACCTTGTACCGGATGTTGATCGGCTACCGGACGGGTGATATGTGGGCGCCGCAGCTCGATGTCACCGAAACCTTACAGATCGAGGCGCAGCATTTCATCGACTGTATCGAGAAGAACCAAGAACCGATTACGAATGGAGAAGCCGGCCTTCGAGTCGTCAAAGTGCTCGAAGCCGCCACACAATCGATGACAGGACAAGGTCGATTGGTAAAAATCGACCGCGGGAGGCTTGCAGCTTGATTCCTCTGGTAGATTTGAAGGCTCAATATTTAACGATCAAGGACGAAATCCACGCGGCCATTGCTCGAGTTCTGGAAAACGGGCAATTCGTCTTGGGCGATGAGGTCGCGGCGTTAGAGAGCGAGTTTGCGGCCCACAGTGCGGCCGCTTACGGCATCGCGGTGAATTCCGGCACGAGCGCATTGCACCTGGCGCTATTAGCCGCACGCATCGGGAACGGAGACGAAGTCATCACGGTTCCGTTCACATTTGTGGCGACCGTCGCTGCGGTCTGTTACACCGGCGCCCGACCTGTGTTCGTGGATATCGATGAAACTTCCTATACGATGGACGTCGATCAAATTGAGAATGCGATCACGGAAAAGACAAAAGCCATTCTTCCCGTCCATCTCTACGGGCAACCGGCCGACATGGATCCCATTCTGGAGGTCGCCCGGCGTCACAATCTCATCGTGATCGAGGATGCCGCGCAAGCTCACGGCGCCGAGTACCGGGGCCGACGCGTCGGTTCCCTGGGAGATTTCGGCTGCTTTAGCTTCTATCCCGGCAAAAACCTGGGGGCGTACGGTGAAGGGGGAATCGTCGTGACGACGAATCCGGACTATGCTCGAACGTTGCGTATGTTGCGGGATTGGGGACAGGCTGACAAGTATCAACACGTCCTGAAAGGATACAACTATCGAATGGATAGCCTCCAGGGCGCCATTCTTCGGGTAAAGCTAGGGCATTTGGATACGTGGACCGAAAATCGGCGTGCTCACGCCCACGTCTACAGCAGCTTGTTGTCAGAGGCCAGAGCGCTATTGCCGCGCGAGATGCCCTACGCGCACCATGTGTACCACCTGTACGTAATAAGAGCGCAAAATAGGAATGGTCTCCATCAGGAACTCCACGGTCAAGATATCCAAACCGGGATTCACTACCCTATCCCCGTCCATTTGCAGCCCGCTTATCGGGATCTGGGATACGGCCCTGGTGATTTTCCTCGTTCAGAACAGGCGGCAGCAGAAGTTCTATCGCTCCCGTTGCATCCGGAATTACGGCAACAGGATCTCCAACACATCAGTCAATGTGTTAACGGCAGGACTACTTAGATCCCCTCGTCAGAAATCGAAACGACAGCCCTAAAGCTATTTTAGTTTCCCAATATCTTTCAAGGAGTCAATCCATGTCCGTTATCTTGGGGTTGAGCCCGCACTTCATCAATAACTCCGCCGCGCTTCTGATCGACGGCGACGTCGCCTACGCGTGCGAAGAAGAAAGACTCAGTCGGGAAAAGAAAACTCGAAGGTTTCCGATGCTGGCGTTGCGCGACGCCCTGGCGAGGACAAACCTGTCGATGAGGGACGTGGACGTGGTCGGTTTGTCCGTCAACGCGGGAATCTATCTCGAGCATCTAGATACCGCCCACTCGGAGCGAGCGCGGTATCGGGGCGAACTCCTCTACAGCGTGCCGAGCTATCTGATGAGCCTGTTCGACAACAACTCTAGTGCCGGAACACGTCAGCGGTTCGATTTCATCGACGGTTCGAAGCTTGAGTTGGAATGGGTGGAACATCACCTGGCGCACGCTGCTTCCAGCTTCTTCGTTTCACCGTTCGAAACCGCAGCGATTCTCTCAATGGACGGCTTCGGAGAGAAAACCTGTATTCTGTTTGCTCATGGGAAAGGAAATAAGATTTACCCACTTGCGAGGCAAGAATTTCCGCATAGCATCGGCTGCTTCTACGCGACGATGACGGAGCTACTCGGGTTTCAGCCTTATAACGATGAATGGAAACTGATGGGCGGTGCCCCGTACGGTAATCCTCACAGGTTCTATACGAAGCTGCGGAATCTTTTTCAATTGAAGGAAGACGGTGTGTTCGAAATGGATTTAAGTTACTTCAATTATTATCAGTTCCACCGTTCCGGAATGTACGCTCCCAAGCTGCTCTCGTATTTGGAATTAGAACCAAACCAGCATGACTTCGAGCTATCCGAGGTTTACTACGACCTCGCCGCAGCAACTCAAAAAGTAACCGAAGAAGTCATCATACATATGTTGCATAGCCTCCACCGGATGACCGGAGAGAAGGCCGTCTGCTTGAGCGGAGGAGTCGCTTTCAACTCGGTGGCTAACGGAAAGGTCGTTTCGCATACGCCGTTCAGGCAAGTGTTTATCCCCCCGACTCCGGATGACAGCGGGACGAGCCTAGGCGCGGCGCTCTATATCCATCACCAAATTCACGGGCAGCCTCGAACAGAGCCCATGAAAGCAAACTATTTTGGTCCTGGTTACACCAACGATGAGATCGAGCGGGCTTTGGGCCGTTTTGAGATCGCCTCTCACCGATTGGAAAACGCCCCCAAGACCGCCGCCCAGTTGCTCGCGGCAGGCAAAATCATTGGCTGGTTCCAGGGGCGGGTCGAATTTGGTGACAGAGCCTTGGGAAACCGCAGCATCCTGGCGGATCCGCGCAACCCGGCTATGAAGGACAAAGTAAACGAATGCATCAAGTACCGAGAGAAGTTCCGCCCTTTCGCTCCTTCTATGCTATCCGAGTATCTCAACGATTTCTTTGTCGATGCCACGCCCACACCCTACATGGAGAAGGTATTTTCTATCCGCCCGGAAAAGCGGAGCCTGATACCCGCGGTCACGCATGTGGACGGATCCGGACGATTGCAAACCGTGACCCGTTGTCAAAATCCCCTTTTCTACGAGCTCATTCACCAATTCCAGCAGCTCACAGGGGTGCCGGTGGTCCTCAACACGAGCTTCAACCTTAAAGGTGAGCCTGTTGTGTGCAGTCCGCAGGACGCCATTCGAACTTTCTTTACGTCGGGCCTCGATGCTTTGATTATGGGAGATTTTTTGCTCGAAAAATCATTTTTAGCCGGCGCATAGCCAGGCTTTGACACGGCAACAGTGGACCTCTGTCAGAATCAAATCAGAAGTAACCGTGAAGGATGATTACCTCGCAAATAGCAGTGACGCTTAAAGATCGACTGGTACAATCGCACTACGATTCACATCCGTTCGATAACTTTACGAATGACCTACTCTCGGAACTGCAACGTCAATCTCTGCTCGGTCCCGCATTGGAAGAATATTCACGAGAGTCTGCACTGCAAGTCGATGTTGGTTGCGGCACAGGCAAAGTGTTCGCCCTGCTGCAACGATGTGGCCGCGGCAAGTTGCTTGGCATCGATTTGTCTGTCGCCTCGCTTGCGAAGGTCCGCAACCGTTGGTCGGATTCACCCATTGTCAACGGCTCTAACCTGGCCCTCCCGTTGCGTGACTCTGCGACCTCTTTGGTCATTTCCGCAGGCGTTATTCACCACACCCCAAACCCACAGGCAGCCTTTCAGGAGTGCGCCCGCATACTCGCGCCCAAAGGGCATTTTTTCATTAGCGTTTACAACTTGAATCATCCTTATCGCTGGTCCTATCAAAAATTCGGTGCTGTCTTTCGTCGGCTTGGAAGCAGCCCGTTCGGCAATCTCGTGTTACGGTATCTCGTCGTCCCATTGTGGTACGTTTATTATTGCTACCTGCGCTCGCTGGTGAGTAGAGGAAGGATTGCCCAGCTTACGTTTTCCAGAAGTATAAATCTATTTTACGATCGGTACATGGTACCCCGAGCGTCATTTCACACCCGGGAGCAATTGACAGCGTGGGGAAAAGATTGTGGCCTCGAAGTCATGGCCACGAATAGCCGGGGTGCCATGATCGAAGTTCTGTTTACGCGGCCATGACCTTATTCTTTCATTTTTCAACAAAGATCAGCGCAGGCACGTGAGCCGACGCGAACCCTACGCCCTAAACATCCTCTGTCCCGGTTGACGTAGCTTACCCACATGTTGTTTGGCATTCGGGTTCTCCATCAACATGCACTAACGGGATTTGTAACGAAAGCAGGAGGTTGTCCGTGATTCACGGCAAACAACGTATTTTGGTTACCGGCGGTGCCGGACTAGTCGGATCGCACATCGTCGACCTGCTGGTAAAGGACACATCGTCAGGCGATCGCGAAATCGTCGTTCTCGACAACTTTGTTCGTGGATGCCGTGAGAACCTGAGCATGGCGCGAGCCCAGGGCGCGATCACGATCGTCGAAGGTGATCTTCGTGACCGGAATCTCCTGGCCGAAGTCATGCAGGGCACCGATCTCGTGTTTCATCAAGCAGCGATCCGGATCACTCAATGTGCCGAGGACCCGCGCCTGGCGCTCGAGGTTCTCGTGGACGGTACTTTCAACGTGTTGGAAGCCGCCGTTCGGGCCGGGGTGAAGAAGGTCGTCGCCGCTTCTTCCGCTTCCATTTACGGACTGGCCGAAGACTTTCCCACGACGGAGCGACACCATCCTTATAATAATCGCACTCTGTATGGAGCCGCCAAGAGCTTCAACGAGTCTTTGCTTCGCAGCTTTCACGACATGTACGGCCTCAATTACGTGGCACTGCGATACTTCAACGTTTACGGTCCGAGGATGGATGTCTATGGCGCCTACACCGAGGTGATGATTCGCTGGATGGAACGAATCGCCGCCGGCCTCCCTCCCATCATTTTCGGTGACGGAAAGCAAACGATGGACTTCGTGTATGTCGAAGACGTGGCGCGAGCCAATATCCTTGCCGCTGCCTCGAACGCGAGCGGCGAGGTTTTCAATATAGCGAGCGGAGTGGAAACAAGCCTCAGTGAGTTGCTTGCTGCTTTGCTTACCGTGATGGATTCCTCCTTGCTGTCCGAGCACGTGGAAGAGCGAAAAATTAACTCTGTTTCCAGACGACTGGCTGACACGAGCAAGGCGGAAAAACTCCTCGGCTTTCGCGCCCAGGTGCACCTCCTGGAAGGGCTCAGCCGCCTGGTATCTTGGTGGAAGGACACGCGGACGACGCGGAGTTGAGAAATGGATAAAGCTCCGCGCCAGATTCCCGTTGCGATGCCCTGGCTGGGCGACCAGGAGGTCGAGGCGGTCAAGCGGCCGCTCTTGTCAGGTTGGATTACTCAAGGGCCCGAAGTAGCCGCTTTCGAGAGCGAGTTCGCCGCTTACGTGGAGGCTCCCTTCGCCGCCGCGGTATCGAACTGCACCACGGCACTCCACCTCGCGCTCATGGCTGTGGGAGTCGCGCCGGGCAGCGAAGTGATTACGGTCAGCCACTCGTTCATCGCCACGGCGAATAGCATACGGTATTGCGGGGCGAACCCGGTTTTTGTCGATATTCAACCCGACACGTTTAATATCGACGCTGCACTGATCGAAGAGAAAATCAACCGCCGCACCCGAGCTATTCTTTGCGTTCATCAAATGGGGCTGCCCTGTGACTTAAACGCGATCCTAGCGATCGCCCGCAGACACAACCTTCCGGTTGTGGAGGACGCAGCCTGTGCCGCCGGCAGTGAGATCCACTGGAACGGCGCGTGGCAAAAGATCGGCAAGCCCCATGGAGATATCGCGTGCTTTTCTTTTCATCCCCGCAAATTGTTGACCACCGGTGACGGCGGGATGATTACCACTTCAAATCCGGAGTGGGACAAACAGTTCCGTCTCGGGCGCCAGCACAGCATGAGCGTCCCGGATACGGCAAGGCATAAGGCAAGAGAGGTGATTTTCGAGTCCTATCTCACGCTTGGCTTCAATTACCGCATGACGGACATTCAGGCGGCGGTCGGACGGGAACAGCTCAAGCGTTTACCCGCAATGATCGAGAGGCGGCGCTGGCTCGCAAACCGCTACAGCGAGATGTTGAAAGATCTTCTGGGAGTCGTCCCTCCACAGGAACCCGCCTGGGCTCGCACCAACTGGCAAAGTTACTGTGTGCGCCTGCCGGATGGGAGCCAGCAGCGCCTGGTGATGCAAACAATGCTCGACCTCGGTATCTCGACGCGGGCCGGCATCATGTGCAGCCATCGCGAGCCGGCCTATCGAGACGGCACGTGGTCCTGCGGACGCAGCCGTACCGAATGCGGCTGTGCCACAGGAAGTTGCATCGAACTTAAAGACAGCGAGGCTGCCCAAATGCAGTCGATTATTTTGCCGCTCTATCACACGATGACTGAGGAAGACCAGGAGAGAGTCGTCTCCGCATTGAAAGCGAGCGTCGCTATGAGGAGCTTCCCATGAAAGTAAGAGATATTGCGGCCACAGACTCCCGCGCGAATGGAGGCGACCCGCCGAATCAGCCCCTGTTGAGCATTGTCACCCCGGCATTCAATGAAACTTCCAACCTGCCCTTGCTTTATCAACGCCTGCGCAAGACCTTGGACGGGCTAGATCTGCGCTGGGAATGGGTGGTGGTCGACGATCACTCGAGCGACAATACGTTCGAAGTACTCGCCAATCTCGCACGCGGTGACGATCGTATTCGCGCTTTTCGTTTCGCACGTAACTTCGGCTCTCACACGGCGACACGCTGTGGGCTTCACTACGCTCAAGGAAGTTGCGCCGTAATCATGGCATCCGACCTGCAGGACCCCCCGGAACTCTTGCCTCAGTTTTTGGCCAAGTGGTCCTCGGGCGCACAGATTGTCTGGGCCGCGCGCAAACAACGCAAAGGCGAGGGTCTGACCACGGTCGGCTTCTCCCGGCTCTACTACGCTCTCATGCGCCACGTCGTAGGGATGAAGGAGATGCCCGCGACCGGCGCCGATTTTTTTCTAATTGATCGGGCCATCATGGATGCTTTGGGAGCGTTCAATGAGAGCAACGTCAGCACGGTTGCTCTCATCACCTGGATGGGGTTCCGCCAGGATACGATCACCTATGACAAAGAGGCGCGGGTACATGGCCGTTCCGGGTGGAGTCTAGAGAAGAAGCTAAAGCTGGCCGTTGATTCGATCACTTCCTTTACCTATTTGCCTATCCGGTTCATGTCTTACCTCGGTCTTGTCGTTGCTTTACTGGGGTTCCTCTACGCCATTGTCGTTGTCGCCAACGCGTTGGCCCGAAATCCGGTTCAAGGGTGGTCCTCGTTGATTGTGGTCGTTCTTCTGGTCGGTGGCATTCAAATGTTGATGATGGGAGTGCTCGGGGAGTATCTCTGGCGCGCTCTGGACGAATCGCGGCAGCGTCCGCGTTATCTGATCGAGGCGTCAACGGAGCCACTGGCCCAGAACCCGACTGACCGTCCACAAGTCAAAACGGTCGATCACGATGATCTGTGAGCGATTTCACTGAAGGGACCCACCCGATTTCAACGAAGTGGACCACTCAATTCAGCGGAGCGAAGCGACGAAGCGACTTTTGAACTGTTTACCTTAACCCTCCCTCTTTTTTCAACCCTGTTCTTTTCTCTGTGAGTTTTTCTCTATAGGATTTCTCTCCTTTCAAGGTGATTTTCTGACAAGGGTGGATCAGCCGATCGACAATGGCTTCGGCGATCACCGGATCTTCAAACAGTTTGAGCCATCCCTGGGGTTCGACCTGGGAAGTGACGATGAGGGGAGCCTTGTGGTAGCGCTCCTCAAGGATATCCATCAGGGAAGTGGCGTCCTCATGGGTGTAGTTTCTTAGCCCCAAGTCATCAAGGATCAAAACCTTGGCCTTGATCAGACTGCGAACGTAGTTAAGATAGCGGCCCGCGCCCCTGGCGGC
>Ga0326597_10001410_pt1 | contig 39141 bp, 37 predicted proteins | sample RVTome_12_FD_203789 | JGI IMG/M metagenome (GOLD analysis project Ga0326597, IMG submission 203789) | Soil microbial communities from uranium-contaminated site in the Upper Colorado River Basin, Wyoming, United States - RVT100D185 | ecosystem: Environmental > Terrestrial > Soil > Contaminated >... | reverse complement strand
CTGGTCGACTTGAAAATGGACCCGCAGAGCGCTGTGGAAGCGCCGCGCTGGAGCCACCAGCCCGGCACGCCGCCGCGAGATCAACTGCCCGAAGCGCTGCGCATGGAAGAAGGTTTCGACTCGGCGACCCTCGATGGCTTGCGCAAGAAAGGGCACGAGGTGGCCGTCGTCGACCGCTGGTCCTTCGGCAGCGCGAAAGTCATCGTGAGAGATCCGGAGAACGGCTGCTGGCTCGGCGGCGCCGATCCGCGCCGGGTCGCCTACGCGCTCGGTTATTGAAACGGTCAGTAGCGGTGTGTCTCGGATTTTGTCGAATACATCCCGCTCATGGTGAACCCGTCGAAACGTGAGCGCGCTTTCACAGAGTGCGTCGGGAGAAACAATCCGCCGTGAAATGCAGTCTCTTCACTGAAATTCAGTGCCCCCAAGGCTCGTCGCCGGCGGCTCGCCTCGAGGAGTTTCTGGATCAGGCCGAGCTGGCGGACCGCCTAGGTTTCAACACATACTGGATCGCCGAGATCCATTGCCAACCGAATTTTTCGCTGCTCTCGGCGCCTTATGTGGTGCTCGGTGCCGCCGCGCAACGAACCAAGAAGCTTCGCCTCGGCGTTGCGGTCAACACGCTGCCGGTGCATCATCCGGTGAGTTTGGCCGAGCAGGCGGCGATGTTGGATTTGGTTAGCGGCGGGCGCATGGAGTTCGCGGCCGGCGGCGGTCATCCGCATAGCCGGGCCTACGAATGCTTCGGCGCGGATCACAAATCGACCCACGGGATCATGGCCGAAGGACTGGCAGTGATTCGCAAGGCCTGGTCCGAAGACACGTTTACGTTCAAAGGACAATTTTTCGATATTCCCGAAGTGGTCGTCAATCCCAAACCGATTCAGCGGCCGCTGCCACCGTTCTGGATGGCGACCAGCTCACTCGACGGCGTGGAGGTCAGCGCGCGCCTGGGAGTTAATTTGTTTCTGCCGATTCACACGCGCACGCCCGAGCAGGTGGTCGAGTATGCCTGCGCCTATTGGGACGGGCTGAAAAAGCATGGCCATGATTCCAGGATGAGAGATATCGGCTTGCTGATTCCCATGCATCTAGCGGCGACGACGGCCGAGGCGCAGGCGCGCTGCGAAACCGGCATCATGAGTTATTTTAGGACCATCGCTGACATGCGCTCGGACTACACCGAGTGGCTGACGCGGCGCGGCGTGGAGTTGCCCTCGCGCCTGCGCACGGCGGCGGGGGCGCAGGTGTCTTTTGAAACGATTTGCGATAAACATGCCGTCATCGGCGATTCCCGGCTCGCCGTCGAGAGAATTAGAGAATTGACGCAAAAGACCGGCGCGACGAACCTGCTGACCTGGTTCAACATCGGCACGGTGCCGCACGCGATGGTGAAGGAAACGATGGAGCAGTTTGCGACGGAGGTCATGCCGAAGCTGTAAGCTCAACAAAGCCCACGGAGCACGTGAAGGAGGAGAGAAATTATTAACCGCAAAGAACGCAAAGGTCGCAATGTGGGAACCGGTTCAAAATCCCGCCCGACATTTTTGCGTTCTATGCGTTCTTTGCGGTTAAATGCGATTATCCTTATCTGCTAAACGGAGGGTACCTTATAATGGAAGACTTAACCGAACAAAAGTGCGAGGCCTGCCGCGTCGGCGCGCCGTCGGTGACGCCGGAGGAGATCCAAGAGCTTCATCCAAAAATTCCCGATTGGCAGATCATCGACGAAGAGGGTATCCGCAAATTGGACCGTCTCTTTAAATTCAGAAATTTCAAGGACGCCATTTCGTTTACCGATGCGGTCGGAGCCGCCGCGGAGGAAGAAGGGCACCACCCGCGTCTCACCACCGAATGGGGTAAAGTCGCCGTGACCTGGTGGACGCACAAGATCAGGAACCTGCATAAGAACGATTTCATCATGGCGGCGAAAACCGATGTGATCTACAAGAAATACGCGCAAACATAGTGATAAGATTGGAGTGCCGGGCGGAAAATTTCTACAACATTGGAGGTTATTATTATGCTGAAGCAACTTCTTGGCGTTTTGGTTTTGGCCTTGGCGACCGTTTCGTATGTAGAACCTGGGCGCGCGGCCGCCGCTGACGACGGCTTCTATAAAGGCAAGACAATCCGCCTGATCGTCGCGTTTTCGGCCGGCGGCGGCTACGATGCCTACTCACGCACCATCGGGCGCCATTTGAGCAAGCATATTCCCGGCAATCCGGCCATCGTGGTCGAAAACATGACCGGCGCCGGCGGCATCATCCACGCCAACTTCATGTACCTGCAAGCCAAACCGGACGGCCTTATCATCGGCAACAACGCCGGCGGGCTGTTCCTCCAGCAGATTCTGGGCGCCAAGGGGATCCAGTTCGACGGCAAGAAATTTGAATACCTGGGCGTTCCCGGCTCGGATCACGTCACTTGCGGTATTACCAAGGCGAGCGGTGTTACCTCGGTGGAGAAATGGTTTGCGGCCAAGGAACCGGTCAAGTTCGGCGGCGTCGGGCCCGGGGGGACGGCGTCGGATGTCGCGCGCACGGTGCAAGCCGCGCTCGGTCTTCCCATCAAGGTTATCGACGGCTATAAGGGGACCGCAGATATTCGCCTCGCTGCGGAGAGCGGCGAGCTCGCCGGCGTCTGCATCGCCTGGGAGTCGTTGAAAACGACCTGGCGCAAGGCTATCGAGACGGGCGACGTGAACCCGGTGCTTCAGGCCATGCCGAAAAAGCACCCGGATCTGCCCAACGTTCCTTTGGCCATCGACTATGCCAAGACCGACGAAGCGCGGCGGCTCCTCAAATATGGCGTCCACGACACCGCCGTGATCACCCGTCCTTACTTTTTAGCACCGGGCACGCCCAAGGCGCGGGTGCAACTGCTGCGCAAGGCGTTCGCCGACACGTTGAAAGATCCCGAGCTGCTCGCCGAAGCGAAGAAGGCCAACCTGGAGATCGAGTATGTGTCGGGCGAGGATGTCGACGCCGTGGTTCAAGGCTTACATAAGATCGAGCCGGCCTTCGTGGCGAAGCTGAAGCAGATGCTGGTGCCGTAACGGGCAGCGCGAATTATCCCGGCATAACCGCAAGCCGGGTTTACCCTCCTTCGCGTAAAGCCATGGGATTAACCCCGTGAACGAATGCGAGGTGGGTAGCCTCCGTAACCTTGGCGCCCGGCCTTCGCAGCCGAAGCTGGTTAGGCGGAATAAGCGAAAAGGCTGTGCCAGGGCAAGCAATTGGCAGTCCTCCGATCCTTGCGTTCGCTACGATTAACCCCGCGGCGCCTCTTTGTCCGTTTATAAGTTAGGGCCCCGATTTCGTCGGCCGGCTCGGTACACTCCCGAAGCATGATGCAGAGCGCCACCGACGAGGAATTGATGCTCGCTTATACGGCAGGCGACGCTGCGGCGTTCGACACGCTTTACGGGCGCTATCGCGCGCCGCTGTTTCGCTACGTGCGCCGGCAAGTTGGCGAGGATCGGATTGCCGAGGAGATTTTTCAGGAAACTTGGATGCGGGTGATCAAGGCACGCGACCGCTATGCCGCTTCGGCAAAGTTTACCACGTGGCTCTTTACGATTGCGCACAATCGGGTAATGGATCACTTTCGGTCGGCTAGCGCCAAACCGGAGGAGGTTCCCTTGCTCGCTAACGACGAAGACGATCCTGAAGTGGCGGCCTCCGATACGGGCAATCCCGAGTCGTCGCTTACTCGCGCACGCCTCGCCGAGCGAATCCTCGAAGCGCTCGACGCGCTGCCCGCGGTTCAGCGCGAGGCGTTCGTCCTGCAACAGGAAGGCGATTTGACGGTCGAAGAGATTGCCACGGTTACCGGTGTGACCCGGGAGACCGCAAAGAGCCGTCTTCGCTACGCACTTGCCAAACTGCGACGGGATTTAGAGGACATGCGATGACGGATACCACTAATAATTCGCGCCCACCGCGAACAGCCGATGATCCCCGGAGCGAGATCCTGTCACATGCTTACCGGGAGGCCGTGGAAAATGCCGGGGTCGAGCCGCCTCGATTGGTCGACGATGCCGTTCGAGTCGCCGCGCACAAAGCGGTGCAGGTGCATTCGCGCGGCGTTGACGCAGGCTGGCGTCAGTTGGGGTCCCGTCGCTGGCGGGCGCCGCTCGCGCTCGCCGCGACGGTTTTGCTTGCGGTCGGCATCGTCATTCGGGTGTACAACACAGGAGAGATGGAGTTGGTCTCCCCTCAGGCGCCTCCAGCAACGCAAAACGTCCAAGAAGAGCCGGGCGCCGAGAAAAAGGCCGAGAGGCTTCAACCAGGGCTCAAGGAAGAACGCCGAGCGAGCGGAGCCCGCGGCGCGCTTTCCAGACGTGAGGCCCCAGGAGCGAGCGAGGAGACGGCAAGCCGGGGCGATGAGATTGCGGGCAAGACAGAGGCGGTTGGAAAAAACGCTGCGCTACCGGCTGGCTCCACCGATAACGTGGAGCGCAAGCGCAGCGCGGAAAACAGAGCGGCGCAAGCAGTGCAAACTGAAGCGCCAGCCGAACGGCCAGAGGCGCAGCCCGCCCCGAAAGCGTTTCCTGGCGCACCTAACGCCGTGCCGGGAGCACGGTCCGTCCCCGAGCCGGCCGCTGTTCAACGCGACTCAGCGCCGAGGAAAATCCCCGAGGCGCCGCCGGCAGACTTGCGTGACTCCGCTGCGCGGGGTCAAATCGAGCGGCAGGCGGATAAAGCCGTCGCTCCACCGGTGATGCCGGCGCCGCTGCTTGCGAAACGGCTCGAGGGTCGCCCTCCCGAGGTGTGGATCGAAGAGATCCGCGCCTTGAAACGTGCGGCGCGCGGCGCCGAGGCCGCCGAGCTGCTCGCCGCGTTTCGCAAGAAATTCCCCAATTTCCTTCTGCCGGACGATCTCAAATAGCTTTTAACCCCACTCGGTACCGGCCTCCGTTTAACCAGACAGCCACTGGTCCGAAAGGAGATGCCCGATGAAAATAGCCGCGCGCGCCATCGCCATTGCCCTGTTGTTCGCCTCCACGTCCGCGTTCGCCGGGACGCTTGCCGATATTTACGTTGTCAATCGCTCGACGGGCGAACGCCTGCCGGTCTATGACCACGGCGGGAAAATGTACATCTCCGGTAATCCGGGTGATCGTTATGCCGTGCAAGTCGTCAATCGCACGGGCGGGCGCCTCCTCACGGTCATCTCCGTCGATGGTGTCAACGTGGTTAGCGGCGACACCGCATCGTACGAACAAAGCGGCTACGTTTTCTCGCCCTGGCAATCCTACGAAATCACAGGTTGGCGCAAGAGCCAAAACGAAGTGGCGGCGTTCTATTTCACGTCGCTCCCCGATAGTTACGCGGCGCGCACCGATCGACCGCAGAACGTGGGCGCAATTGGGGTGGCGGTATTTCGCGAATGGACGCGACCGCGGCATGTGATGCCGGCGCCCAGCCCCTTGGAGAATCAGTCCGGTGCGCCAGGGGCGACGATGAAAAAGGAAAGCCGCCCGGACTCGGCTGATCGCGCCGCGGACGCACCATCGTCCGCGACGAGTCGCTCGGCACCGGCATCGCAGGAGGCGGTGGGCTTAGCGCGTCGCATGCAAGGCAAACTCGGCACTGGGCATGGCGAACGTGAACGGTCCAATGTATCCTTCACCCAATTTCGCCGCGCGAGCCGACAGCCCGACGAGATTCTAACGATTTATTACGACCGCCACGAGAACCTCGTCGCGCGCGGGATCATCCCCGGCACACCCCGTTTCGTCGAGCCCCGGCCGTTCCCTGGAGTCCGGTTTGTTCCCGATCCGCGGGGCTAATCTTGCCCGTGCAATGGAGCACCGAGTACACGCGAACCGAAGGCCGTGGGGCTCCACAGCAGTCCGCGGCCGCCTGAAGAACCCAACCTTTTGAGATCACAAATTGTGATTTCAAAGAATCGGCGTGGCGGGCGTCGGTATTTGCCCTACGTTTTGACAGAGCAGGGAGTGGCCAAAACGGTAACCGGCGGTCATTTCGACGTTTCGGGAATTGCCGAAACGTGGAAACGTCCCGCCGAGTTTGTCTTTCCTTAGAACATTGAACCCTGAACCCGTTGGCCGAATGAAGAGTCGTGACCTAGAGAGGTCCGACGCGCATTGTTCCCTATTACCCCACGCGAATTTCACCCCTACGATTCGTGCTTGTCATTACGCCGCCGATAGGCGTAAAATCCTAGAAATTCAAAGCTCTTGGAGGTTGGTTTCTAAAGGCAAGCCATGCCGACTCCCGAAGACCTAGCCAGGGAAAACATCGACGCGCTGCTCAACCGCTGCGGTTGGGTGGTTCAGGACAAGAGCGCGGCTAACTTGTCCGCGCGCCGGGGCGTCGCCCTTCGCGAGCTTTCCTTCAAAACTGGCGAGCCGGACTACACGCTGTTCGTCGATGGCAAGGCCATCGGCACGGTGGAGGCCAAGCCTGAAGGCCACTCTCTCACCGGCGTCGAAGAGCAATCCGAGAAGTACGTGAAGGGCGTGCCGTTCGGCATTCCAGCTTGGCGCTCGCCGCTGCCTTTCAGCTACGAGACCACAGCCGCACCTATATCTTCACCAAAGAACAAAGCGCTGTCGCCGAAGTGGAGCGCCGCTTGAGCGTGGTGGAGGAATTGGAAGGTCTCGTGAACGCCAACCTTCAGCGCGCCATGCGCCGCCGCCAGTCGATCCTGCAGCCGGCGTTTGAAGGAAAGTTGGTTCAGAAGGGCCAGGCCGAAATCTCGGCCTGGCCGCAGGGGCTTCTGATCACAGATGACTCACCTTCCAACTACGGAGGTCGTAGATGAGCAGCAAGCCTTCGCTTCATGGGGCGAAATGGTGGAAATTCGAATTCCATACCCACACCCCAAAATCTAATGACTACGGAAGAGGCGCTGATCAGGCTACACTCAAACAGAAGACGTCGCGTGAGTGGTTATTGGACTACATGCAGGCAGGTATCGATTGTGTTGCAATAACTGATCATAACAGCGGCCAATGGATCGATCCGCTAAAAGCGGAGCTCGCCGCAATTGCTGAACAGCAACCCTCGGGTTATCGTCCACTGACACTATTTCCAGGCGTTGAAATTAGCGTCAACGGAGGAGTTCATGTGCTCGCGCTTTTTGAACCAGAAACGGGGAGCGATAAAATTCTTCGGTTGCTCTCGAAGTGCGAATTTGAAGGAGCAGAGGGGGAGACCGAGGACTGCACTCGAAAGTCTTGTTCCGAAGTGATTGAGATTATTGCGGAGGAGGGCGGAATTCCGATTCTTGCGCACGTCGACGGGCCAGCCGGAGTTTTCCAAATCCAAAGAGGCGTGACACTGAGACAAACGCTAAAATCCGAAGGCTTACTCGCGATGGAGGTAGTCGGCCCAACCTATGTGCTTCCCGGCACTTATTCCGAGCTTCGGCTTAATTTGGCATCTATTGTTGGTTCCGACGCGCATCACCCATCCGATGTTGGTACCAGGTTTACATGGGTAAAAATGCAGTCGCCGAACTTAAATGCCCTTCGTTTAGCGCTCCACGACTGTGAGGACGGAGTCAAGAGATGTGAGGTGGGCGGAATTCCTCCCAATGAAATCGGACACCGGTTTCATCTTCGGCGGATGATAGTCTCCAATGCTCAGAAGGCCGGAAACGGCCAGAGCTTAGAGATTCAGTTTAGCCCGTGGATGACAACAGTCATCGGCGGGAGAGGTTCCGGCAAGTCTAGTGTTCTCGATTTCATGCGTATCGCCCTCGGAAGATCAGAAGGCATGCCCCCCGAGGTGGAAAAAGAATTTGAAAAGTTTAATCGTGTTCCGCCTGCTCGCGGTGATCTCGGAATGCTGCGCACCAACACAGGCATTCGACTGGAATTCGCAAAAGACGGACGTGAGATTGCTTTAACCTGGCGGAGTGCCGCTTGGACGCAAGAAGAGTTGAACGAAAACGGAGAGTGGCTTGCTGCCGGAAATCCAGGCGACGTTCCCCGAAGGTTCCCCGTCAGGATTTTCAGCCAGAAGCAGCTTTATGAAATGACGAAGCAACCGAATGTGCTCCTAAATTTAATTGACGATAGGTGGGACAAGCCCGCATGGTTCAATAAACGCGACACCCTGTTGTCAGAATGGCTGAGAATGCGCCGTGAGACCCGGCAAGCGGTGAAACAAATCGCCAATATCGCTCAAACCCGTGCCGAGCTGGATGACGTTAAAGCAAAAATCCGTATCTTTGAGGATAGCGGGTACAAGGAAATATTAAGCCAGTACGACTCCGTGCAAACGACGAAGCAGTCTTTAGATTCGAAAACCCAAACGATTAGCAATGCCAGTTCGGGCTTCGAGGAATTCTGTAAAGAGCTACCGACAATCCAAATCGAGCAAGCGATTGCGGATGACATCGGCAAAGAATCCACGGAATTGCTAGACACGGTTCTCGCTGACTTTGGGGGATTAGTAAGCAAGCTACGGCAGATCGAGAAAGAGCTTAAGGCTCTCACTGAACGGTGGTCAAAGGCTCTGGATTCCATACCTTGGAAGAGTGAATTCGATAGCGCTTGCGAGAAATATGAGAAACTGAAAACCGAGTTGAAGGCGGCAGGCGGCACAGACATCTCAGCGTATTCGACGCTGGTAGAAAAGCGGAGGGGTTTGCAAGAGAACGTTAACAAGCTTTCAGAATACGAGGCTGCTTTGTCGGCTTTGCGTAGCGAAGAGGAAACTCTGAAGGGAGATCTGGATACTCACGAAAAACTACTTCGAACGGAAAGACAACGAATTATATCAAGCTGGGTTCAACCAGGCGGAGGCGAACAGGTCCGAATCACTCTTCAGGAAATGGGTGACCTCGTTTCGGCACAGACCGGTTTGCGCCAATTGATTCGCAAACCGGGTGATGAGTTCACAAATGACATTTATCGATCATATGACGATGGCCGTTCAGAAGGGCTACTTTCCGACCTTATCGAGAAAACCGAACCACAGAATCGATGGCAGAAACTTGCCGAAATGCGTTCAATCTTGCTTGACGCATCGGGAACAGACTCAAAAGGCCTAGATCGCAGATTCGGCAGACACCTTGAGCAGTTGCGCGCCAACACCCCCGAAGACCTTGACCGTCTCGCGGTGTGGGTCCCTGAAGACAAGATTAAGCTCGAACTTGTGCAACCGAACGGAACCGCCGAAGACATAGAAATTGGCTCCGCGGGACAACGAACGGCAGGCTTGCTCGGCCTCATCCTGTCACTGGACGATTCCCCGTTGATCATTGATCAGCCAGAGGATGATCTTGAATCCCGGCTTATCTCTTCTCTAGTTGTTACAGGCCTCCGTTTCCTGAAGCAGAGGCAGCAGTTGATTGTTGTAACGCATAATCCAAACATCCCTGTAAATGGTGCCGCTGAGCAAATTGTAGAAATGAGATTTTACTCGGGTCAAATACGAATAGGATCGATGGGTGCGCTTCAGAATGCAGAAATCCGTCGCGCGGTTTGCGAAGTTATGGAAGGCGGCAAAGAGGCTCTGGACAAACGTTACTTTCGAATTTCTCGGGCACTGAATTAGCTTATGTCTGATAACTGCCCTCAACTCCTCCAGAAACTCTGGAACTACTGCAACATCCTGCGTAATGACCTGTCTGCGTGCGGACACGCACAAGCAGGCGGTCTGTCGTACCTGTTTGCACGCGGCCTGTCTGTCTCACCGGCACAAGCAAGCGCGCAGGCAAGCGGCGACTATCCTTCGGCGTGGTCTATCCTGAGCCCTTCGGCTATGCTCAGGATAGACTCCGCTCAAGGGCTCAGGACGGACTCTGAGCGGTTGACGTTTCTGTCCCTTTTTCGAAATGGTTGATGACCTAACAAGGCAATGCCCCCGCCGAATCCCACTCCGATATTCCGTTTCGTCCACGCGGACAATCTGCACACGTTGATCCGTCGCGGCGGCCTTCATGCGCCAAATCACGTGCCGGATGATGGGCTGCCTTACCGCTTTTGTCACGATCCGGAAGTTCAAGGCGCTCGCAGCGCCGTAACCGTTACCGCTGGACCGGGTGGTACCATTCACGACTACGTGCCTTTCTACTTCGGCTATCTCTCGCCGATGATGCTCAAACTGAAGACGGGCCAGGTCTCTGGCTACAACGACGGACAGGAGCCGCTGATTTATCTGGTGTCAACGGCGCAAGCCGTCGCGGCGGCCGGTGTGGAGTTCGTCTTCACGGACGGGCACGGGTTGGCATTCTTCACCAAGCAGTTTGATAGACTTGAACGATTGGACGCGGTTGACTGGGAGATGGTGTATCAGCGGTACTGGAGTGACAACACGAACGATATGGACCGCCAACGCCGTAAGCAGGCGGAGTTCCTGGTGCATTGGTCCTGCCCTTGGTCGTTGATTCAAGAAATTGCGGTCATCGACACAGAGACGCGTGACCGCGTGGAAGCGATACAAACAGCTTTCCCTGCATCGCAAAGAAAGATGGTCAAAGTTGAACGAAGCTGGTACTATTGATACACAAATCCTACCAATGATTCACAAGGCTACAGGCAATCTTTTACAGGCTGAAGCTGAAGCTCTAGTCAACACCGTGAATTGTGTTGGCTTCATGGGCAAAGGCATCGCCTTGCAGTTTAAGCAGGCATGGCCCGAGAATTTCGAGGCCTACGCGAAGGCTTGCAAGGGGGGAGAGGTTCGTCCGGGGCGGATGTTTATCTGGGAAACGGGACGAATGATTAATCCCAAGTTCATAATCAACTTCCCGACTAAGCGAGACTGGAGAGGAAAATCTCGAATTGAAGACATCAAGAGTGGTCTGCGAGCGTTGATTGCGGATGTGCGCACGCTGGGAATCCGTTCTATCGCAGTCCCGCCTTTGGGTTGTGGCAACGGCGGGCTTGACTGGCGTGAGGTTCGACAGCTGATCGAGGCGGCCTTCGCCGAAGCTCCAACCGTGGAAGTATTTCTGTACAGTCCAGAAGGTGCGCCGGAGCCAAGAACGATGCCCATAAACACCAAGAAGCCCGACATGACGCCGGCGCGGGCATTGTTTATTAAGTTGATGCATCAATACGGTGCATTGAATTACCGGCGTACCCTGCTCGAAATTCAAAAGCTAGGATATTTCCTCCAGGAATCCGGCGAACCGCTCCGGCTGCGGTTTGAAGCCGGGCTCTATGGCCCTTATGCCGCGAATCTGAACAAGGTTCTGGAACTGATGGAAGGACACTTCATCCGTGGGTACGGTGACAGCCAGAAGCCGGATGCTGAAATTGAGTTGTTACCTGGAGCCGTGCAAGCAGCAGAGGACTTCTTAGCCGGCTGTCCGGAGTCCGTATCACGGCTGAGCGGAGTGTCTGAACTGATTCAGGGTTTCGAGACACCCTATGGAATGGAATTGCTCTCTACCGTCCATTGGGTTTGTACGCATGGTGAACCGAAGGCTACGACGCCTGACACAGCGGTCGAAGCCGTCCATGGGTGGAACGAAAGAAAACGAAACATGTTCCGGCAAGACCACATTCATGTTGCTTACAATCGGTTGAAAGAACTTTCCTGGATTCATTGAGTGGAATCCTCCCACCAATTCGTCCAAAAACTCTGGAACTACTGCAACATCCTGCGTGATGACCTGGCTGCGTGCGGACACGCACAGGCAGGCGGTCTGTCGTACCTGTTTGCACGCGGCCTGTCTGCCTCACCGGCACAAGCAAGCGCGCAGGCAAGCGGCGACCATCCTTCTGCGTGGTCTATCCTGGGCGCAGCGGCTTTCCATGCCGTGAAGGCCTGGGCTAGTATACTCCACGCGCATTTATTCAGCGATTACGGGAACTGCCACGCTCAGAGTATATCCAGCAACAGCTTGTTTAGTATACTCCATGTGCTAAACTTCACTTAATCGATGAATTAAGACACATGGGGTATACTATGCAGCTCATCTCAGGCCTGGGAAGGCTGGATAGGGTAAGGCTGGCGGCGCTGATCCAGCGAACGAAGGGGACGATTTCCGTTAGCGAAGCCGCTGGAATTTTGAAGGTCTCTCCAACCGACGCAGCCAAGATGTTGGCCCGGTGGCGAAAGAACGGCTGGGTCTCGCGCGTACGGCGCGGCCTGTATGTTTCGGTGCCTCTGGAGTCCAGAACCGCCGATGTCGCTCTTGAAGATCCCTGGATCATTGCTGACCGGTTGTTCACCCCTTGTTACATCGGCGGGTGGAGCGCCGCGGAGTACTGGGGACTGACGGAGCAGATTTTCCGGACCGTCGTAGTCATGACGACGCAGAAGCCGAGGGACCGATCGCCAAACATTAAAGGGACAAAGTTTCTGCTGCGCACGATCGCAGAAAAAGCACTGTTTGGCTTGAAGCCCGTTTGGAGAGGGCAGGTGAAAATATCCGTATCTGATCCCACGCGGACGGTGCTCGATATGCTGGACGACCCGAAGCTGGGAGGCGGGCTGCGCTCCACTGTGGATAATTTGCTCAGTTACCTCAGGTCCGAAAAAAAAGATACGAAGCTGCTGATTGAGTACGCGAATCGGCTCGATAATGGAGCTGTCTTTAAGCGCCTTGGCTTTTTATCGGAGCGCTTTGCCCCCGCGGAGTCCTACCTTGTTACCGAGTGCCGATCGAGACTGAGAACGGGCAACGCCAAGATCGACCCTTCACTGGCGGCTGATCGACTCATCACCAAGTGGCGATTGTGGGTGCCGGATAGTTGGGCTAACGGAACATCCAAGTGATCGACAAACGGGAAGTGATAGCTTTCTCCCGAGAGATCGGTTTAGCGCCCAACGTCGTTGAGAAGGACTATATTCTCGGCTGGCTCCTGGCGGGGATAGCTCAACATCCCGAACTCGGCCGAACCTGGATATTCAAAGGAGGCACTTGCCTCAAGAAGTGCTTTTTCGAGACGTATCGCTTTTCAGAGGACTTGGATTTCACGATTACAGATCCGAATCAACTGAACAGAGAATTCCTCATAAAAGCTTTTGCGGAAGTTGCAGAATGGATTTACGAGGCGGCAGGGATAGAGATTCCAAAGGAATTGCTTCGGTTTGACGTTTACCAGACTCCACGCGGAAGCATTTCCGTCGAGGGCCGAATAGGTTTCCGGGGACCGATGCAAATGGGCGGGGATCTGCCACGCGTGAAACTGGATTTGACGGCTGACGAGGTTCTTGTCTTAGAGCCCGTAACACGCAAGGTGCACCATCCCTATTCGGACAATCCGCCGGAAGGCATGGAGATTCAGTGCTACGCCTTCGAGGAGGTTTTCGCGGAAAAGATGAGGGCCCTGAAGGAGCGCCTGAGACCACGAGATCTTTATGACGTAGTCCACCTATATCGTCATGATAATTTCAGACCCGACCGTCAGGCCGTGATGGATACGTTGAATGAAAAATGCGCATTTAAAAGCATACCCATTCCCACGATAGAAGAGTTTAACAATCATCCGGGTCGCGCAGAACTAGAGGCCGAGTGGGAAAACATGTTGAAGCATCAGTTGCCTGCGTTGCCTCCGTTCGAGCAATTTTGGAACGAACTACCGGCGGTGTTCAAATGGTCGGAAGGCGAAGCCGAGAAGCTGGAGCGTCCGGCTTTCCCGTTAAGCGCGCCTGGATTGGACCGGGCCTGGCAAGCACCAGCTATGGTTCAACCTTGGGGTTCAGGGGTTCCGCTGGAGATTATTCGGTTTGCTGCGGCAAACCGCTTGTGTGTCAATCTGAGGTACGATGGAAGTAGTCGTGTCATAGAACCGTACTCTTTACGAAGGACGCGGGAAGGTCACCTTATCTTGCACGCAACGAGACATAACACCGGAGAGGCTAGATCATACCGGGTGGATCGGATACAGGGAGCGGAGGCGACAATCGAAGCCTTCACCCCGAGATATGCCATCGAATTTACAGCGGCTGGGCCTCTATCTGCGCCACCGATGAGACGAATCGCCATCGCACCTCGCTCATCCGCAAAACGACGCCCCAGACTTGCAAAACGATCCAGCTCTAGACCAACTTACGTCTACAAATGCTCTTATTGCGGGAAACTGTTTCATCGCAAGAGGCATGACAGCAGATTGAAGCCTCACAAAGACAAGCGGGGTTATCCTTGTTCAGGTAGAACAGGTTACTTCATGACCACGAGGTATTAGGATAGAAAATGACCTCTTCGGCAATGGTTCAAAAACTCTGGAACTACAGCAACATCCTACGGGATGACCTGTCTGCGCCTGCCTATGAGCGTCGCTCAGGCAGGTGCGGACACGCAGACAGGGATCTGAGCAGGTGACGTTTCTGCTTTATCTCAAGATGGCGGGTGAGCGGATGTTGCCGGCTTGGAAAACGTTCCCGAAGGGAGCAGGATAACCGGGATAAATCTGAATTCAGAGGACAGCTTACGACAATTGACAAATAACATTAGACGGAGGCAAACTTTGGTGCCCTGGTAAGGATATTCGAGCGGTCGTCGATGAGCAGGTTTCTGAAGACAAAAAGTTTAGTCATATGAAAAATCGGGCACGCCGACTAGAAAGGGTGGCGCTATGAACTGGCGAGAGCGAATCACTGTGGATCCGAATGTGTGTCACGGTAAGGCGTGTATAAAAGGCACGCGGATTATGGTTTCGGTCGTCCTGGATAATCTGGCCGCGGGTGAGCCGGTAGAACGTATATTGAAGAATTATCCAACGCTCACGCCGGAGGACATTCAGGCGGCTCTGCAGTATGCCGCTGAACTGGCCCGTGAGCGGGTGGTGCCCTTACCAGCGGCAAGCTAATGCGGTTTAAGATTGACGAGCATCTACCCCTCGAAATTAAGGACCTGCTTGCGCAGCATCGACTCGATCCGGTGACGGTTGCGGATGAGGGCATGGCCGGTAGCATTGATCCTGACGTGGCTCAGGTCTGCCTGAAGGAAGCTCGTGCTCTCCTTACGCTTGACCTCGACTTCTCTGATATACGGGCTTACCCGCCGCAAGTTTATCACGGGATTGTTGTTTTTCGTCCCGCTATACAGAGTATTACCACACCCGTGTGGCTGACCACTCGGCTGTTTCCTGCTACCACGCCGCGAACCGCCATCAGCGCACGGAAAGCGAACGTTTCAAACCGCTTACCTACGACGACCTCATCAAACGCGACAAGGTCAATCTCGATATTTTTTGGCTCAAAGACGGATCGCTCGAAGACTCGGCTAATCTGCCCGCGCCGGACGTGATCGCCGCCGACATCATGGAAGACCTCGAAGCCGCCCTCGAACAATTCCGCGAAATTGCGAACGATTTGGGGGCCGATAGTGTGACACGCAAAGAGCAATAGCGACGGGGGAATAATATGAAATCGAACGCTTGCAAGGTAATGCTAAGCGCTGCCGGTCTCGTTTGTTTGCTCGGCATTCAAACCGATGTCGCGGCGCAAGCCATTTGGGAACCCGGTGTGGCGGGGGAGCCCATACCGAAAAATTACAAAAGCTGGTCGCTGTTTGTTATCTGTAACCCGGATTGGTTAATGGTCGAAAATGAGCCGAAGCTTTCCGCATTGTACCAGCGCTTCAGATCGTTTGGTCAAGCAATCGGCGCGCAGCATCTTGCGCTTTGGTTTTGGAAGCGGCAGCCCCGAATTGGCAATGTCAGGGTGGACGATATTGATGTCGATCGAAACGCCGCGTTCTGCGAAAAGCTGGCTCTTCTTCCAAGCAAAAGTCCTTACGTCGTGGTTACCAGAGTCTACCCGGACCTCAATGACTCAAACCTCAGACCCGATGTCCTGATTGAACTCAACAAACTGCCGCCGGCCGATGTCGGAAATCTGCTGAACAAATTGACCGATCAGTTGCTGGTCGAAGGATTGCGACAGAAGGATTTTGATTCCGAGCAGTACTGGGGCGCCTGGCGAAGAAGCGTCGAAGGTACGGCAAACTTTCTCGGCGGTCTGATCAAAAAGGTCAAGCTCACCGTCAACGCGGGACCGGTAAAATTGGAGGTGGAAGGAGGGCGCGAATAGAAATCGCGCGAGCCGGGGTGAGAGATCTATTTAATTTCGGACAAATCGGGAGCGTGCGCATCATCACACCTACGATACCTTGAACCGGTTGGTCGAGGCCTTGAATCAGCTGCCTTCGAATCCGCTGGGAAGTTACGTTTACGACCCGGTCGGCAACCGAATCAACTCCAACCGGACCGGTGCTTCGAGCGTTACCCAGGCTAACGAACTGCTGGATGACACACCAGCACGACAGCAATGGCTGCTAACGAATTGGTAGTGCGGAAAGCAGACTGCTACTTTTTGTCTTCCCTCATTTTTTTACCTGCTTCTTTTACCGTTTCACCGGCGTCCTTCATCGTATCGCCGGCCTTTTCTATCGCCTGACCGGCTTTGTCGACGGCCTTGTCTATCGCGTCGCCGACTGCTTCACCCGTGGTTTTCTTTTCTTCCGACTTGCCGCAGGCCCCTGCGGAAAAGAGAAACGCCGCAATGGCCGCGCCGATTAGAAGGTTACGTCCTGTTTTCATGTTACCGCTAGCCTCCTTTTGTTGGATATGCGCGAGGCTATCACGCGAGGGCGGAACGCTGCAACTTTGTTTTCCGGCTGACGCGGCGCCCGGCTCAATGCCAGGCAACGGTAATCATTTGTGCAGGTTCGGCGTCTAAGAGGGAAATGCCTTTGGAGTCATTATTATTATGACGAAGCTGATTACGATTATTTTGGCCGCCGCGATTGCGGCATTGGTTGGCTGCGCTTCGCAACGTCCAGTGCTCTATCCGAACGCGTACTTAAACCAGGTGGGGACAACCACCGCCGAGCGCGATATCGACCTGTGCATGCGCACGGCGGAACATTACGTGGCTTCGGGTGGGCGCACCGGGAAAGCATTGGAAGGGGCGGCGGTGGGTGGCGGTACCGGGGCGGCCGTAGGCGCAGCCGCCGGCGCTGCGGGCGGAGCGATTGTCGGGCGAGCGGGGACTGCCGCGGCGGTTGGCGCCGCTGGGGGCGGCGCCGCCGGTGTGACCCGCGGATTGATTCACGGCCTTAGCGGCAGACATGATCGCGATCCTGTTTATAGAAATTTCGTCAATTGTTGCCTGCGTGAGCGGGGTTACGACCCCATCGGTTGGCGCTAGCGTCGCACGGTGTTTGGCGTGATTGCCGATCCTCTGCGGGTGTTCACGTTTCGTCCCATCATAGCCTGATACTCTTTGTCTTTCGGATAGTTGCCGTTGACTTACCTCAGCCATCCCGGCATATTGAAAGCAGCTTTAGAGGAGAACTTAGATGCAAGTCTATTACGATCGTGACGCTGATTTGAGCGTTCTTAAAGGTAAACGGGCGGCGGTTCTTGGTTACGGCAGCCAGGGGCATGCGCACGCAAACAATTTGCGCGACTCCGGCGTCGATGTCGTGGTCGGATTGCGCCGCAGTAGCGCTTCCTGGCAGAAGGCGGAGAACGCCGGGTTGAAAGTCGCCGAGACTGCGGATGCCGTCTTCTCCGCCGACATCGTCATGGTCCTGTTGCCCGACGAGCTGCAAGGGGAAGCCTACGAGAAGGAAATAAAGCCCGGTCTCAAAGACGGTAATTATCTCGCCTTCGGCCACGGCTTCAATATTCATTTCAAGAGAATCGTTCCGCCGGCAGGCGTCAATGTTTTCATGGTGGCGCCCAAGGGGCCGGGCCATCTGGTGCGGAGCGAATATCAGAAGGGACGCGGCGTTCCCTGTTTGCTGGCGATTCATCAAGATCCTTCTAAGGATACCAAAAAGATCGGCCTGGCTTACGCCAGCGCCATCGGCGGCGCCAGGGCCGCGGTGATCGAGACGACGTTCAAAGACGAGACGGAGACCGACTTGTTCGGCGAACAATCGGTCTTGTGCGGCGGTCTATGCGCGCTGATCCAGGCCGGGTACGAGACGCTGGTCAATGCTGGCTATCCGCCGGAAATGGCCTATTTCGAATGCGTCCATGAGGTGAAGCTCATCGTCGATCTGATCTATGAGGGTGGTCTCACCAACATGCGCTACTCGATCAGCAATACGGCAGAATACGGCGATCTGACCCGCGGCAAACGGGTGATCGGTCCCGAAGTGCGCCAGGCGATGCAGACGATTCTCAAGGACATCCAGTCCGGCAAGTTCGCCGACGAATGGATCAACGAGTACAAATCCGGCATGCCGCATTTCACCGCGCTGCGCAAGGAAGCCGCGAATCATCCGCTGGAAAAAGTCGGCGCGGGACTACGCGCCATGATGCCGTGGCTGGCGCAGGGTCGGCTCGTCGATAAGAGCAAGAATTGACAGGTTGCTGAAAAAGACTCATATGCTTCGTTGCGCTCAATCGCCTCGCTCCGACGTACCAGCTTGCAGAGCGCAAGGGGCAAAGAGTAAAGGAGAACGCTTTGCGCCATGCCCTTAGCCCTTAGCGAACTGTCGCGCCTCGCCTCTGATGTCTTTTTGAGCAGCCTGCAAGCGCACCGGTTGCCAATCGCGGCCGCGAGTGAAAAGTAGTAGAGCCTCATGAGAATTGCGCTGGAAGGGTTCCCGCTGATCTTGAGCGCGGCTGTTTTAACCCTATTGGCCTTGGCCGCGAATTGGCTGTTCGTCGGGGCGGTGCTCGGGGCCGTTACGATTGCTTTCGCCGGGTTCTTTCGTGATCCCAAGCGCATCATCCCCGCCGGCGATGGGCTGGTCGTTGCGCCCGCGGATGGCCGGGTCGTTAGCATCGCCAAGGTTGTCGATGACCCGTTTTTCACCCAGGCGGCCACGCGGATCAGTATTTTTCTGTCGCCGTTGGACGTACACATCAATCGCATTCCGGTGGCGGGGCGTATCGCGGAGATTAAATACCGGGCGGGTAAGTTTCTCGCGGCTTATAAAAACGAAGCGTCGCGCGAGAACGAACAAAACGCGCTGATGATCGTCGATGCCCAGGGTAGAAAGCTGGGCGTGGTGCAGATCGCCGGGGTGATGGCGCGCAGGATTGTTTGTAAAGTAAATTCGGGCGATAATATGGAGCGTGGTGAGAGATTCGGGCTTATTATGTTCGGCTCGCGAACCGATCTCTATTTGCCGCAGGGTTGCCGAGTGGAGGTAACCGAGGGCCAGCGAGTCAAAGGTGGGACGACGATCATGGGGAAATTCATATGAGCGCGATGAATGCTCAGGAACCCGAACAATTCCCGGAAAATGGGAAAGTCCGTCTCTTGCGCCGCCGGGTGCGCCCGCGCGTGTCCCTGAGAAATAGAGTTCACGCCGAGAAACTGCGCCAGGGAGTTTATCTTATTCCCAGCCTGTTCACGGCCGGCAATATCATGTGCGGCTTTTTTTCCATCCTTTCGACTTTCAACGGCAACTATGTTCAGGCGGCTCTATTCATTATCTTCGCTAATATCCTCGACGGCGTGGACGGTTATGCCGCGCGCTTGACCAAGACCACCAGCCAATTCGGCGTCGAACTCGATTCGCTGGCGGATGTGGTTTCCTTTGGGCTAGCGCCGGCGATTCTGGTTTATTACTGGGCGTTGGTTCCCTGGGGCAACTGGGGCTGGTTGGCGGCCTGCACCTACGTGGTATGCGGCGCGCTGCGGCTGGCGCGGTTCAATGTTCAGGCCCGGGGTGGGGCGAAGAGCCATTTCGTCGGGCTCCCCATTCCCGCCGCGGCGGAAATGATCGTTTCGACCGTGCTGCTGTATTATTATTTGGGTGGCGACGGCGCGCCGAACAAGCACATCACCTTGCTCCTGGTAATCTACGGCTTGGCGTTGTTGATGGTCAGCGGCTTTCCCTATTTCAGTCTGAAGAACACCGATCTGCGCAAGCGCTTTCCGATCTGGACGTTTGTTTTGGGGATTTTTTTGATTACACTGTCTGTGGAAGTGCCGCAGCTCATGTTTTTTACCTCGTTCCTGTTATATACCTTATCCGGCCCTCTCTTATGGTGCTTTACGATCAAGCGCCGACGGGAGAAGAGAGGGGAGATGGTTGGCGTGCAACCGTAGCTCGCTCTCGCATCGTCACGAACGATACTCCCGTTGGCCCGGCCGCGGGAGTTTTTATTTCTGGATGAGGATTCAGGATTGAATGGAGGTCCTCCATGTCAAAGCAAGGAACAGATCAAAACGTAGTTCAAATTTTCGACACCACGCTGCGCGACGGCGAGCAGTCCCCCGGGGCCAGCATGACCGTAGAACAGAAAGTTGTCATCGCGCGCCAGTTGGAAAAACTCGGCGTCGATGTGATCGAGGCGGGCTTTGCGGCGTCCTCGGATGGCGATTTCGAGTCGGTGCGCAGAGTCTGTCAGGAAGTGAGCCGGCCACGGGTGGTCAGCCTGGCGCGCGCCCAGGAGGGCGATATCGATCGCGCCCTCAAGGCCGTCGAGCATGCTAAGAACCCTGGGATCCATACGTTCATCGCGACTTCCGACATCCACTTGAAGCACAAATTGCGCATGACCCGGGAGCAGGTGCTGGAAGCGGCGGTGAAAGCCGTGAGCTACGCGAAGAAATTCACCGATTATATCGAATTTTCCGCCGAGGACGCCTCGCGCAGCGATCCGGAATTCTTGATTCAGGTGTTCCGCGCGGTCATTCGCGCCGGGGCCAAGACGGTCAATGTGCCGGACACGACCGGCTACGCGATCCCTTCGGAGTTCGGCGCTCTGATGGCGAATCTGATCGAACGGACCGCCGGGGCCGAGCGGGTCATCTGGAGCGCCCACTGCCACAACGACCTGGGGCTGGCGGTGGCGAATTCCCTCGCGGCGGTGCACAACGGCGCGCGCCAGATCGAATGCACGATCAACGGCATCGGCGAACGCGCCGGCAACACCTCGCTGGAAGAAGTGGTCATGGCGCTGCGCACGCGCAAGAACTATCTCGACCTGGATACCAACATTATCAGCGAGCAGCTCTATCCGAGCTCGCGGCTGGTCTCCCAGGTCACCGGCATATCGATCCCGATCAATAAACCGATCGTCGGCGACAATGCCTTCGCCCACGAAGCGGGGATTCACCAGGACGGTGTACTCAAGTACAAGCAGACCTACGAGATCATGACGCCTGAATCCATCGGCATTCCCGGCAACCGGCTGGTGATGGGGAAGCACTCGGGACGCCACGCCTTCGACGAGCGACTGAAATACCTGGGTTTCAACTTGAGCAAGGAGGACATGAACCGCGCCTTCCTGCGCTTCAAAGAGCTGGCGGACAAGAAAAAGAACGTTTACGACGAGGATATCGAAGCGATCGTCGGCGAGGAAATTCTCCGTGTGCCGGGACAGCCGGACCGCTTCGAGCTGTTGTATCTCAACGTTAATTCGAGCTCGGACGGTGTTCCTTCGGCTACGGTAAAGTTGCGCGTCGGCGGGTCGGAGATAACCGAGCATGAGTCCGGCGACGGCGCCGTGGACGCCTGTTTCAAGGTGATCACCAAGATCACCGGCTCCCATTCGCAGCTGGTGCGCTACACCGTCAACGCCATCACCGGCGGCACCGACGCGCAGGGGGAAGTGTCGTGCATCATCGAAGACGACGGTTTCCGGGTCTCCGGGCAGGGCGCGCACACCGACATCATCATGGCGAGCGCGCTAGCCTATATCAACGCGCTCAATAAACTGGAAGGGCGAAAACACTATCGGCAACCGGTGGAGAGAGAGGGGCCATGAGTTACAGGATCGCAGTTTTACCCGGCGACGGCATTGGACCCGAGGTGATGGGCGAAGGAACCCAGGTTCTCAAACAGGTTGCCAAAATCTACGGCTTCGGCGTCGAGTTGGAAGAGGGGATCGTCGGCGGTGTGTCCATCGACGCGCACGGCAAGCCGCTTATCGACTCGGTGCTCAAATTAGCCAAGGACAGCGACGCGGTTCTGCTCGGCGCCATGGGGGGGCCGAAATGGGACGGGCTCGACTATTCGATTCGCCCCGAGCGAGCGTTGCTCGCGCTGCGCCTGGAGCTTGGCCTGTTCGCCAACTTGCGCCCGGTGAAAGTATTCTCCGCTCTCGCTTCCGCTTCGACGTTGAAGCGGGAAGTGGTGGAGGGAACCGATTTGCTGGTCGTGCGCGAATTGACCGGCGGGATCTACTTCGGCCAGCCGAAGGGCGTGACCACGCTTCCCGACGGCACCGAGCGCGGTGTCAACACGGAAGTTTACACGACGCCGGAGATCGAGCGCATCGCCCATGTCGGTTTTCAGGCAGCGCTCAAACGGCGCAAGAAGCTCACCTCGGTGGACAAGGCGAACGTGTTGGAAGTGACGGAGCTGTGGCGCAAGGTGGTCACGCGGATGCACAAGGACGAAGGTTACGCCGAGGTGCAGCTTGAACATATGCTGGTCGATAACTGCGCCATGCAGCTCATCCGCAATCCCAAGCAGTTCGACGTGATGGTGACGACCAATCTGTTCGGCGACATTCTCAGCGACGAAGCGGCGATGCTGACGGGATCCATCGGCATGCTGCCGTCGGCGAGCCTGGGCGGCAAGGTCGGCATGTACGAACCAGTGCACGGCACCGCGCCGGATATAACGGGCCAGGACAAGGCGAATCCGCTGGCGACGATTTTGAGCGTGGCGATGATGCTGCGCCATTCCTTCGACCAGGGCGCGGCGGCGGACCGTGTCGAGAAAGCCGTGGAAAGCGTACTCGACGAAGGCTACCGCACGGCGGATATTCAAGAGCAGGGCCGCAAGTTAGTCGGCTGCAAAGAAATGGGCCGGTTGGTGAGGGAGAAGATCGAGAGTCGAGGATAGGGGTCGAGGATACAAGAACGAGGATCGAGGATAGAAGATCAAGGATCGCGATTATCTATGTTCCATCCTCTATCCTCCATCCTCGACTCGCCAACTTGATGAACGTATTTAGGCAAAGTAACAAGTAGAGACGCTCATGAAAAAAGAGAAATACAACGTCGCGGTGGTCGGCGCCACGGGAGCAGTGGGCGAGCAGATGCGTGAGGTGCTCGAAGAGCGGGAATTTCCCGTGGGCGAGCTGCGGCTATTGGCCTCAGAGCGATCGGCGGGGCAGTTCCTCGAGTTTCAGGGTAAGCAGCACCGGGTGGATGTTCTAAAGGAGGGTTCCTTCAAAGACATCGACATCGGGCTTTTTTCCGCCGGCGGCGGGGTGAGCGCCAAGTTCGCGCCGCTTGCGGTAACCGCGGGCGCCGTGGTGGTCGACAATACCGGCTATTTTCGCATGGAGCCCGACGTTCCCCTGGTCGTACCGGAGGTCAATCCGCAGGAAATTGCCAACTATAAAAACCGCGGCATCGTCGCCAACCCCAACTGCTCGACGATCCAAATGGTCGTCGCCCTCAAACCGCTGCACGACGCAGCGCGCATCAAGCGCGTCGTGGTCTCGACCTATCAATCGGTGTCGGGCGCCGGACGTAAGGCGATGGAGGAGCTGAGCCAGCAGGTCGCGGCATTGTTCAACGGCCGGGAACTCAAGAAGGAAAAGTTTCCGCACCAGATCGCTTTCAACTGCATTCCTCACATCGACGTCTTCACGGAAGGCGGCTACACCAAAGAAGAGTTGAAGATGATCAACGAGACCCGCAAGATTCTCGGCGAGCCGTCGCTGCCCGTCACCGCGACAACGGTGCGCGTGCCGGTCTTTTGCAGCCATTCGGAGTCGGTCAACGTCGAAACTGTCGTCAAGTTGTCGGCCGCGGAGGCCAGGAAAATCTTGCGCGAAGCGCCGGGCGTGATCGTCGCCGACGAGCCGGAGAACAACGTCTACCCCCTCGCCATCGACGCCACGGGGAAGGACGCCACCTACGTGGGTAGAATACGCGACGACAATTCCGTGGCCAACGGCCTCAACCTCTGGATCGTCGCGGATAACCTGCGCAAGGGCGCCGCGCTCAACGCCGTCCAGATCGCGGAGATTCTCATCCGCGATTACCTCTAATTTATGGCCAAAGCCTTTGACATTTCCAAGATCGGCCGCGGCGCGCGGGTGCGCCGCTCGCCATACTTTGAAGTCACCCAGCGGCATGGCTGCAAAGGTTATACGGTCTACAACCACATGTATTTGCCGAACTGTTACAGCGACCCGGTCAAAGAATACTGGAAGCTGGTTCACGATGTGACGCTCTGGGACGTCAGCGTTGAGCGGATCGTCGAGATCAGCGGGCCGGATGGTTTTGCGCTCGCCAACAAGCTCACCCCTCGCGATCTCGGCAAGTGCCGGGTCGGCCAAGCTAAATATGTGCTGATCACGGCGGAGGACGGGGGCATCATCAACGACCCGGTGTTGCTGCGGTTGGGCGAAAATCGTTTTTGGCTTGCCCTGGCCGACAGCGATGTTCTCCTCTGGGCCAAAGGCGTCGCCCTGTCGGGTGGCCTTAAGGTTGAGGTCCGCGAGGTCGATGTTTTTCCTCTGCAGGTACAGGGACCTAAATCCAGGGCTCTGATGGGCGACCTGTTTGGTGCGAGCATCTTGAATCTTCCCTACTATGATTTCATCGAGTCGAATCTCGACGGCATCCCTCTGGTGATCACGCGGACGGGCTGGACCGGGGAGGTGGGCTACGAGATTTTCCTCTGCGATCCGAAGCGGGGTGTCGAACTTTGGGAGAAAATCCTTCAGGCAGGGCGGCGCTATAAGATCGCGCCTACCGGACCCTCCGACATTCGGCGTATCGAGGCGGGGATTCTCAACTACGGCGCGGACATAACGCTCACGGACAATCCCTACGAAGTCGGACTTGGCTGGCTTGTGGACCTTGAAAAACGCGACGACTTCATTGGCAAAGGGAGTCTACAGCGGATTAAATCTCAAGGGGTGCGGCGAAAGTTGGTCGGTGTCGAGATCGGCGGGCGGCCCATCGAATTCAATATGACCCGGTGGCCGGTGCGGAACGGAGGCGGGGATGTCGGCTATGTGACCTCCGCGATCTATTCACCGCGTTTGAAGCAGAATATCGGCTACGCGATGCTGCCCATCGAACACGCGGAGTTGGGCACGAAGTTCACGGTGATGGTGCCGGGAACGAAGGGGCGCCCGGCCACAGTCGTGCGCAAACCTTTCCTCGATCCAAAGAAAGATATTCCCAAGTCATAAATCTGCGGGTTGCAGGTTCCATATCGAAGCCCGCTACCTAGCCCGAATGATGCATGCTACGAGGCAAAGTTATTCCACAGTGTCGGTTGAGGGGTGAGCCTGGAGGAACGAAGGCAAAAAGGATGTTCAAGGTTCAATGTTCCAGGTTCAATGTTTTAATTCGTTTCCGACTTTGAGCCTTGAACTTTGAACATTGAACTCTGGATCTCCGTGCTCGCTCCGGAGGGCTCGCCCCTCAACCGCAGTTGCCGGCGAATCATCCGGGCTAGAAAGACGCGCGTGCTCCGTGAATATCAAACTCACCGTCGAATACGATGGGACGAATTACCACGGCTGGCAGATCCAGCCCAACGGCGAAACCATCCAATCGGTTCTCGAACGGGCGGTTTCGACATTTCTGAGAAAACCCACCCGTGTGACCGGGTCAGGGCGCACCGACGCGGGCGTGCATGCGCTGGGGCAGGTCGTCAATTTCCTTTCGGACCAGGATTTCGATCGGTACCGCATTCAGCGCGCTCTCAACGCCCTCACGCCGAATGACATCACGATCAAAGAAGTCGAGATCGTCGCGGATTCCTTCGACGCCCGGCGCGACGGGCGCTCCCGCGTTTATGAATACCACATCCTCAATCGCTCAACGCCTTCGCCGTTCCATTTAAGCCGCGCCTGGCACCTGCATGAGCCGCTGGATGTGCAGGCGATGCGGGAGGCGATTAATTGCTTGCTTGGCGAACATGATTTCTCCTCGTTCCGCGCCGCCGGCTGCGACGCTGCGCATCCGGTGAGAAAGGTTTATCGTGTTTTTTTGCACCCAAGAGACGAGCTTCTGGTCTTTACCATTGAAGCCACAGCATTCCTGCGCCACATGGTGCGCAACATCGTCGGTACGCTGGTTGAGGTGGGCCGCGGCCTGCGCACGCCGGAATCTTTCGGAGAATTGCTGGAAGCGCGCGACCGAACGAAAGCCGGAGCGACGGCGCCGGCGTGCGGGTTGTTTTTGGTCGAAGTGAAGTATGAGCCGTGAAGGTTCGAGTGGCGAGTGATTCGGGGTCTTGAAAGTTAAACCTAAAGAGACAGTCCTGCATCCGGGATGGAGGGGAGCATTCGGATCGGTACCGTCAAAGACGGCAAGGTTCTGGACCGCATTCCCGAGTCCGCTCGAAATGAAGGGGACCAGCGCAGCCGAGGGGCTGGCGGTGGACGTCAAGGGCAACGTCTACGGCGCCGAAGTCGGCCCGCGGCAACTGGTGAAACACGACCGACAGCCTCATCGGGGGAATTGACAGATGATAGCATTCTGCTATCATCACTCAGTGAATGTCATCGGGCGGGATTTGATCCAGATGTTCGCACGGAAGCATCCCGACTCCGGGTCGTCTCTCAAAAGCTGGACGCAGACCATGGAGTCGAACAGCTTCAAGCACTTCGTAGAACTCAAGAGGACCTTTGGCTCAGCGGATCAGGTTAGGCCGCACACGGTGTTCGACATCTCTGGGAACAAGTACCGGTTAATCGCTGTCGTGGATTACTCCCTTCAATCCGTGTCAATCGAGTGCGTGCTTACGCACGCCGAGTACGGTAAGGGACGTTGGAGAAAGTGAAATGACGATCGCAACGCTTGAAAAAAAGCTCAAACCGCTGGAGGCGCCGTTAGACAACGAGTTGCTGCGGTGGCTCTATCTTCATCTGCCGCCGCAACCTATCAAGAGTAGGAAGATGCACCGCGGGTACAGCGAGGCGGTCCGTATCCTGATGCGGGAATCCGCAAGCTTAGACGCTGACAGTCGCACGGCTGTCGGCCAGTACCTGAGCGCCGTGATTCCCTTCGTCGAGCAATTTGAGAAGAGGGAGTTTTCTATCGGCCCGGCAACCCCTGAGGAAGTGCTTAGGTTTCTCATTGAGCAGCACGATCTAAGCCAGTACGATCTTGCTAAAGAGCTGGGAGGCCAGCCCGTCGTTTCGCAAATCCTAAGAGGGAAGCGAAGGCTTACACGAGAGCACATCGAGCGATTGAGCAAGCGATTCGGAGTGACGGCGGCAACTTTCTACCCTGGAGGCACCTCGACACAGCAGCGAGCTAGAGCCAAACGCCGCCCCGCTTCTCCGGTGCACCGTCGCGAGTATTTGTGAACGTGCCGGGCGCTCCACCGTTTTTGCCGGAGATTGTGGCTTAGCTTCGGTCCGTTAGCGCGAGGCGATGTAAAAAACGGTTATCAATGGCGGTGAGTAACAATTATGATTCTCGAACTGGAAAAGTTTCATGCTTTTGAGCTGGCGGGTTGGGAGAGCATTCCCGACGATTATCACCAGGCGTTCGGCGCGCTTACGGTTCAGGCGATCGAACCGCTGCTCGACGTTGCGCGCGTCAAGAAGGGAGTAAAGCTGCTCGACATCGCCAGCGGACCTGGCTACGTCGTGGCTGCGGCCGCCAAGCGCGGCGCCGTCCCGCTCGGCGTGGATTTCTCCAAGGGCATGGTCGCTCAGGCGCAAATCCTGCATCCGGACGTGGATTTTCGTCAAGGCGACGCCGAAGAGCTACCATTAGGCAACGGTCTTTTCGAGGCTGCGGTCATGAATTTCGGTATTCTGCACCTAGCGCGGCCCGAACAAGCTCTGGTCGAGGCCCAGCGCGTTGTTCGGAGCGGCGGCCGCTTCGCTTTCTCAGTCTGGGCCAAGCCCGATGAAACGATCGGCTTCGGCATCGTGCTGCGCGCCGTCGAAGCCCATGGAGAGCCGAGAATCGAGCTGCCGGAAGGGCCGCCGTTTTTCCGCTACAGTGACCCTGACGAATGCCGCCGTTCGTTGCTGCTCGCGGGTTTCGAGTCGCCGACGGTTACAAAGGTAGCCCAGGTGTGGCGCTTGCCTGCGGGCGATGGATTGTTCGATGCCATGAAGGACAGCACCGTGCGCACGGCCGGCTTGTTGCGGGCGCAGAAGCCGACGGTCTTAAGCAAAATCCGCGACGCCATACGCGTGGAGCTGGAAAAGTATACGAAAGGCGATGTCGTGGAGCTGCCGATGCCGGCGCTGATCGCGTCAGCGGTAAAACCGTAGCAGGTTGCTGAAAAAGCCTCATCTGCTTCGTTGCGCTCAATCGCCTCGCTTCAACGTACCAGCTTGCAAAGCGCAAGGGGCAAAGAGTAAAGGAGAACGCTTTGCGCCATGCCCTTAGCCCTTGGCAAACTTTCGCGCCTCGCATCTGAGATCTTTTTGAGCAACCTGCGGGAAGGACTGTTGAGTGGCTATGGTCCGTGGTTTGTCGCCAGCGGACTAGTATCCGCCAATTCTATCATCTTCCGCGTAAGCTTTTCGGTTACCTCGTTGCGCAAACTTTTCATCTTCGGTTCATCTCGCACAGGTTGTTCAGCTCCTGTGGATCGATTGGCTTTGTTTAACGCGCGCTCGTCGAAGAGTTCTCGGCGTTTGCACGACCGCGTTGCCGTAGCAGCCGAGATAATCCGCGCACCGCTGGTCGGTGATGATGAAAAGAAAATTAACTCTCTTGTCCATGCCCCAGTTCTCTCCTGGGAGTCGTTTATCACAACCGCAAGATGATGCAATGCGATGCATTTCGCTTTTTGAGCAGATTTATGCTTTGCGTGTTGTAGTAGAAGCAAGGAGTAGGAGCGCTCGATGGTCGAGGCAGCTACGGGAAAGGAGATCGACATATGGATTTCAGCTTACAACCGGATACGCCGGAGATCAGCGCATTTCGCAAAGAGGTGCGCGGCTGGCTAGCGGAAAACATGCGCGGCAGCGAGCACCTGCGCTGGTCGGGGATCTGGTCGACCCGTGAAAACGATGAGGAGTACAAGTTTCGCCGCCAGTTGGCAACTCAGTTAGGAAAAAGAGGCTGGTTGTTTCCAACTTATCCGGTAAAATACGGCGGTGCCGGTTTCAGCCTCGACCATCAGTTTGTCTTGGAGACCGAAATCGACCGCTACGGCTTGCCGCTGGGCTCGGTCTTCTACACGCTGGCTCGGTTGGTCGCTCCCGCGGTGCTGAAGTTTGGCACCGAGGAGCAAAAGATGGAGTTTTTGCCGCCGATGATGCGTGGCGAGTTGGCGGTGTGGCAAGTTCTCACAGAGCCGCAGGGCGGCAGTGATGTCGCCAACTGCCAGACCAAAGCGATTCGCGACGGCGATCATTACGTCGTCAATGGCCAAAAGATCATGGTCGGTCACCATCTGCCGCCCGATTTTCTCTGGACCATTGTCTGCACCAATCCCGCCGGGAAGCGCCACGAGAACCTCGGCTGGCTTTACATCCCTGCGAATCTGCCTGGCATCACGATTCAACATTTGCACCTGATGATGGGAATCAAGAACGCCGTTTTCTTCGACAACGTCAGGGTGCCGGCGAAATATCTGGTCGGCGGCGAGAACAATGGCTGGAAAGTCGCCAACAGCTATTTGGAGCTCGAACATGGCGGCGGCGGCAGCGTGGCGGAGAACCCACTATTCAAACGGCTCATAGAGCACTGCCAGAAAACAGAATTCGACGGTGAAAGCCTCCTGGAGGATCAAGACGTCCGCGATGAAATTGCCGATCTGCTCATCGACCTCGATGTCCAGAGATTAATGGGTTTGCGCAACTTCTGGCACCGCTATGTGCGCGATCCACATCCCTACGGGGGCGCCCAATTCATCTACTTCCAGCGAATGGTGCGGCTGCGCAATTCCGAGCGCGTGCAGCGGATTCTAGGCTACGACGCGTTGGTGCCGGATGGCTCGGTTCATGAAGTGGCCGATTTCGAATACACGGTGCGCAGTGGTCCCGGTTGGCTCCACGGCGGCGGGACTCTGGACACGGACCGGCTGATCATCGCCCGCCGGCTCGGCCTCGGCCGCCCGTCGCAGGAAACCGCGCCGACGACCGTCTAGCGCGGGAGGAGAACGAAGTCATGGACCTCAAGTTAAACGACGATCAGAGCATGATGAAAAAAGTCGCCGCGGCCTTTTTGAAAGCCGAGGCGCCCCCCTATGTGATCACCGACTGGTTCCAGAAAAAGATCGCCTTTCTCCCGGAGCTATACAAGAAGACCGCCGAGGTCGGCTGGCTTGGTATGATGCTGCCCGAAAAATACGGCGGCGCTGGCGCTTCCTGTACGGATTGCGCCGTGGTGTTTGAAGAGTTCGGCCGGGCGCCGCTGCCGGGACCTTGTTTTTCGTCGGGCGTTTTGGGGGCCGAGATCGTCTTGGCGGGCGGCTCCCCGGCGCTGAAGAAGACGCTGCTGCCGGAAATTTGCAGCGGCCGGGCCATCGTCATCCCCGCGATTTCGGACGATCCCATTCAGTGGGGACCGAGATCGGTGCAAACCCGCCTGAGTAAAACAACCGCGGGTTTCACGTTAACTGGGACAAAGCGATTCGTCCATGATGCCGACGCGGCGACCTGCTTTATTTGCGCCGCGCGCGCGGAGAGCGGCGGAATCGTGCTGGCGCTGGTCGACAGAAACGCGCCGGGAGTATCGGTCAAGCCGATTTTGGGTTTCATGATCGGCGCCGCGGAAGTCCGCTTCGACAATGTGGCGGTCACCGCAGACGACTTCATCGGCGACTGGGTCATAGTTGAACGCGCGCTCAGAAAGGCGCTGCCGATTCTCTGCGCCTTCAAAGTCGGCGCCTGCCAGGAGATTTTCGAAATGACCAATGAGTACACCCGCACCCGGGTGGTTTTCGGCCAGCCCATCGGGCGGTTCCAGCGGGTGCAGGACCATTGCGTCGATATTTCGATCCATCTGGACGGCGCGCGCTGGATCACCTACGAGACTATCTGGAAGATCGATTCGGGAATCGAAGCCGCGGCGAACGTGCACCAAGCCAAGGCGGTGGCCAGCGAAGCGTACTACCAGTCGTGCAACTTTTCGCACATGGTGTTCGCCGGGCCTGGAACCGATTACAAACATCCCTTGATGGCGCACAGCGTCTTGGCGCATTCGCTGTATCAGTATCTCGGCACGCCGCTGTATCACAAACGCGCCATGGTGGACGCGCTTTATCCGCGCAAAGCTGAAAACGCAGGTCATCACTGAGGCCATTTACATCTCGCGGGAAAATAGCAGGTCATAATCTGGATGTGCGATGAACGAGCTTTTGGTGCCCACTTACGCGAGCAAAGTGGGGGAGTGGCGCACGTCTCCACGTATCTTCGGTTTCCCCCATCAGCGAAAAACTTTCTAGGGTCCGTGATGCGTCGCCAGGGGGCTTGTATCCGCTAGTTCCATCATCTTGCGCGCAAGCTTTTCGGTGAGCTCGGCGCGCAAACTCTTCGACTTCGGGTCGTCCCACAGGCTGCGCAGCTCGTGCGGATCGTTAGAGAAATCATACAGCTCGCCCCAGTCCGCGCCCTCGTAAAGAGTCAGGCGATAATCCGCGGAGATCAGGCTGCGAGCGCGGAAATTATTCTCAAACCCCATGTAACCGCGCCGCTGATGTTCTTCAATAATTAGTGAATCATGACCTGTCGGGTTCCCTTTGACCGCGGGCAGAAGACTGTTGCCCTGCATACCGTTGTGCCCCGCCAGACCCGCGCGATCCAGGATCGTGCGCGCCAAGTCAAGCGTGCCGCAGAGACCGGAGTTGACCAGGCCCGGCTGCCATTTCGACGGATCGCTCCAGATAAATGGCACGCGGATCAGGCCGCGATAGTGGAGCGCGCCCTTGAGCAGCAGTTGGTGATCACCCATGAAGTCGCCGTGGTCGCTGGTGAAAATGACCGTCGTGTTCGAATCCAACCCGAGGCTCTTGAGCCGGGAAATAATCCTGCCGATGGCGTCGTCGACCATGGTGATCATTCCATAGGTGAGGGCGATCGCCTCGCGCGCCTCGCGCTCGTTCACCGCGAACATTCGTTGCCCGTCTTTGTTGGCTTTGTTTAGCGCGCGCTCGTCGTATAGTTCTTGCAGGTGGCACGGGATCGGTCGCTCGCCCGATTGGAATGACGGGGGCAGCGAAATCGATCTTGGATCGTACATGTTCCAGTATTTTCCTGGCGGCGTGAACGGGTGATGGGGATCGGGAAAGGAACACTGAAGAAAAAATGGTTTGCGGCCGCCAGCCGCGTGCCGCTCTAGAAAAGCAATCGTCCGCTCGGCGACATATGAAGTCGAATAAAGCTCCTCCGGAATTCTCGTGCGCCAGGCCTGGGGCGCAATGTAATCGTTGCCCGGCAGTTGATTTTGCGCGCCACGCAAGGAGGCGGGGTCCGGATGGCGCGCCTTGAGCCAGCGCTCGTAATGGCCGACGGTCTTGTCGCCGTGGCCGATGGTGAGCTCGACATGATCGAAGCCGTAATAGGGCAGCGTGGGCTCGAAGTCCGGTTCGTCTCGCCATGTCGAAGGAAGCTCCTGATCGTAGCGCCCGTGCAGCGGCCATGTTTTATCGGCTTCGCGTAGTTTTTCTGGCGGCAAGACGAGATTGGGGTCGATCTCCGGCATGCCGATTTTAGGAACACTGTCGTTTATGCTTTGCAGGTGGCACTTACCGATGAGCCCGGTGTCATAACCCGCTGCGCGCATGGTGTCTACGAAGGTCGTCGCGGTGAGTGATAGCGGGATGCCGTTCTGTCTGGCGCCGTGGAGCGACGGCATTCGCCCGGTCATCAAAGTCGCGCGGTTGGGCATGCAAATCGGCGTGGCGACATAGAAGCGGTCGAAGCGCGTTCCCGACTTGGCGAGGCCGTCGATATTCGGCGTTTGCACGAGCGGGTTGCCGTAGCAGCCAAGATGGTCGGCGCGCTGCTGGTCGGTGATGATGAACAAGAAATTCGGTCTTTGAGTCATTTACCGGTGCCTCGACGCGAGGCTGAAATCTAGAAACTGACGAAAATATCCTTGGCCTCGTCGCCGGTCAATTGCTTGATCGTCGTGATCCGGTCGCTGAATTCCTTCAAGGTGCCCAGCGAGCTGCTGCCAACGTCGATGAGGATTGAGAACAGAGAAAAGCCGAGTCGCTCTTTTTCGGCGCGAAACCGCATCGCCCACTCGGGCTCAACCTGGCACTCTCCATCGGTGATAAAGATGATGTCGCCTTTTTTGAAGCGGGACTGTCCTAAACAGTCCAGCGCCGCTTCCAGGGGGCGTTGAAAATCGGTGCCGCCGCCGGGAAAGTATTCCGCCAAGTCCATGATGGTCTTGGTGTCGGCCTGGTAACGGTCCCGCGGATTCATGTCGAGGATTTGCAACGGCGTCTCCGTCGATGAAAAACAAATGGAGCGAAATAACCGGCGTTGTTTGCGCGCGATTTCCAGAAGCGTCAGCGTCACCGCCTTCGACCAGATTTCCTTATCACCGGCCATCGATGAGCTGCCGTCGAGGCAAACGATCATCGGCCCTTTGCCTTTTTTCTCGACGCCGCGCAGCGAATATTGGATCAATTCCTGGTCGAGAAAGCGGCGCTGGAAGTCTTTGCGCAATACGGGGTGATGGAGCATCAGCAGCTCATGCGGCAGCAACCGGTGAAGAGAATCGCCGCGCTCAACCTCCAAGACCTCTTCGCTGGCGCGCTCGAAAACTTTCTTGCGCAGCGCCAGGGCATGGAGCTTCATCCGCCCGACCATGCGCGCGAGCTTCTTGAGCTTCTCATTGCCGGCCAGGCGGCGCCCCAGTTCGAGTTTCTGGCCCGGCGGCGACTTTTGCCCCGTGCCGATGGTGTCGCCCCAGGTCTCCGCTTGTTCGGCGGCGTCTTCGAGCTCTTGCGCCACTTTTATCGTTTCGGCCTGGAGGCGGTTCATCGCTTGGGCTTCGATTTGCTTCAAGTCTTCCTTGAATTGTGCCGTCTTGTGCCGTAATAATGCTTCGGCTCCCTGAACCTCGCCGGTCATCTTGTCCTTGGCCTTTTCGAGCGCCTTCTTGCCTTCCTCCGACAACTCCGCCTCGGGAATCGTGTCGGCATTTTCGTACTCCTCCATCGTCTGGCTGACCAGGTCTTCTTGCTTTTGGATATCCCAAAGGTCGCGCAGGTCGCGCCGAGTGAGAAGCTTTTCTTCGCGCACCAGCGCCAGCAAGCGCTCCCCCAAGATCAGCGTCGAAAGGCCGGAGTGCGCTTCGTTGAGTAACGTCTGCTCCCGCAGAATTCCGTATTGACCGCCTTGTTGGACGCCATGGAGAAATTTTTGATTGAGAAGAGCGCTGGGCAAAACGTCGGCGTCCTTCAGGAAATTGATGTTGTACTTGAAAAAGAGGCAAAAAATATCCTGCAGCAAAGAGCCGAACTGGGGCAGCAGGGTGCTTCCTTTATCCTCCAGTTCGCGGAGCGATGGAGAATCTATTCGTAGCTGGCCCCAGACGCGGCGGTCGTAGGCGTCGCTTTCGATCCAGAAGCTGTTTTTGGGAAGGGGTTGGAAGACCCGTTTGGCGGGTTTCTTGCGTGGCTTCGGGGGCATTGGATCACGTACAAATTCTGAGTGCTGAGTCCTGAGTTCCCCACCACTCCAACTCAGCACTCAGCACTCGTTACTCAGTACTCAAAATTGCTCCAGCATTTCTTTTTGCAATTGTTCGATCTCGCCGCGAACGGAGTGGACGCGGTTCAGCGGACGGCCGAGCCGCTTGGCCTTCTCCATGATCTGATCGACCTTGGCGAGAATGTTTCTCAGCTTGGTGTGGAGTTCGATCAGCGCGCGCGCCCGCTCGTCGCTGGTCCTGCCGGGCCGGATCGCCGATTCGCGGATCTCGCGCGATTCATACAGCAGCTCGGTGATCTCCTCTTCGTAGCCGAGCAGCAACTCACGAACCGTGCTGCGCACTTGCTCGTGCTCGGCGGGGTCGCGCCACAGAACATGCTCCAGGAAGAACAGATCTTTTTCTTCGACCTCTTGCGCTCCATCAAGGTAAGCGCGCGCTTGTAATAGCGACAGAGACTGGCGGTAGCGGCGGTCCGATGCCTGGATGTTTTTCTTGTTCAACTCGCGGCGGATATCGGCGATGCCGCGGTAAACATGCGGTGGAATCGCCACGGCGCGGGCCTGCTCTTGCAGTTCCGTCAGTTCCGCCAGCGTCAAAGTCGTGCGCTCCGGCTGCGCCTGGGATTCGAGCATACGCAGAAAACGGAAGTCCTCTGCAATATAGTCCACCACGAAGCGCAGCAAGAAGCGGTCGTAGAGCGCCGTCAGCTCCTCCTCTTCGGGAAGCTCGTTGCTCGCTCCGAACAGAGTCAGCAGCGGCACCCGCGCGATCTCCTTGCCATTGTGGAAGAGGCGCTCATTGATCAGAGTCAGAATTGCGTTGAGAATCGAAGAGTTGGCCTTGAATATCTCATCCAAGAAGGCAATGTGCGCTTCGGGCAATTTATGGCTGGTCACCCGGCGATAATCGTCCTGTTCCAGCGCTTTGAGGCTCACGGCGCCGAAAATCTCTTCCGGCGTGCTGAAGCGGGTGAGCAACCACTGAAAATAGCTCGCCCCCTCGATGCGCCGGCACAGCTCGTCGGCGAGCATCGACTTGGCGGTGCCCGGCGGGCCGATGATCAGCAAGTGGTGGGAGGAGAGCAACGCGGCCAGAGCGCCGTCGATCAACTCGGCGCGTTCCAGAAACATTTGTTTCAGCTCTTCGCGGATCTTCTTAAGTTTTTCTTGCGCGGTCATCTTTGAGCGTTAGGGTAACAAAAGGGTCCGCCATAGACAAACAATGGACAGTCGCGGCGCTTTTCGATATGGAGAAAGTCATTCTATCCAAAGAGGACTAGCCCGGGTTATTCGTGGTCCGAGGAAGAATCACGACACTGTGTCAATCGAGGGGTGAGCCTGGAGGAGCGAAGGCACAGAGGCGAAAAATTTCAATGCCATGCATGGCGCTCGGCACGGCGCGCGAATTTTTTCCCGGCGTCCGCTTTACAAAGGCAGCCCGGAGGCCGCACCAAGGCACAAGTCCATTGCCTTCGCTCCGGAGGTCTCGCGCCTCGATTGCTGTCACGTGTGAATAATCCAGGCTAGTGACCATGCAAATCGAAGGCGCGAATTAAGGGAGGATGAGTGGCGGACGGAACGTGGGACATCATCTTGATCGGCGCGGGGCAGAATAACTTCGCCCTCGGCACCTATCTTGGCAAAGCCGGGCTGAAGACCGTCATCTGTGAAAGCCGGCTGGAAAACGGCGGCCGGCTCGCGAGCGAAGAGATCACCAGGCCCGGTTATTGGCACAACACGCTGGCTTACTTCCAGGACAACCGAGAACTCTCGCCCGTGTGGAAGGATCTCGATTGGGCCCACGGCCATCACGCTGAATTCGTCTCGCCGCCGGTGGTGAGCTCGTTGCTGCTCCCGAATGGCCTTTCAATTTTACACCATCAGTCGCTCGGCGCGACGACCGCAAGCATCGAAAGGTTTTCACCCAAAGATGCCGACGCATGGCGCACGACCCACGAGCGCTTTCATAAACTCATCAGAGAGTACTTGATTCCGTATTATTACACTCGGCCGCAGAACACCGAAGCTATACTGCAAAAGCTTGACCGTGAGCCGGCAGGTAAGGACTTCCGACGTTTATGGCAATTGACGCCGCGACAGGCGGTTGACGAGCTTTTCGAAAGCGACGCGGTGAAGACGCTGGTGTTGTCGCAGATGGCGATTCCACGCGGCGTGGCGCCCGGCTATGCCGGCGGCGGCATCGAGGTCTTGAAGATGATCGCCGGCGACGAGAAGCCGGAGCTGGCGCGCGGTGGTTCGCATTCCATCGCTCAGGTTCTGCAGCGCGCCTACGTCCATAACGGCGGGCAGATTCGAGCCGTGCATCATGTCGAGAGGATCCTCGTGAACGACGACGGGCACGCGGACGGCGTGCGCCTGCGGGACGGGCGAGAGTGGAAGGCAAGGCTGGCGGTCGTTTCGAGTTGCGACCCGTATTCGACGCTGGTCGAAATGGTCAGCGAGGATCATCTGCCGCGAGCCTTGATCGAGCGGGTGAAGAATATCAAACTCGACGAGTTCTCCTACTTTCAAGTCCACCTGGCGCTGAAGGCTCCGGTGCGCTACGCGCTCCACGAAGCCAATGATGTGGCGGTAAGGCAGGCGATGAACGTAAGCATGGGTCCGGATAAATCTCAGGACATCGACGAGATGTGGAAAGAGATTCGCGCCGGGCAGTTTCCCGAGCATGTGTGTCTTCACGCTATCTGTCCAACGGCGTTCGATCCCCTCCAGGCGCCAAAGGGAAAACACGCAGCATCGGTCTTTGTGCCCGTGCCGTTTCAACTGCGGGGCAAACAACCCGAGGATTGGGTCAAGTTAAAAAACGGCTTCATGCATTCCGTGCTTGAAACCTGGCGCCGATACGCTACCAACCTCACGGACGAAAACATCGAGATGAAAGTCGCGATGGACCCGTATTATATCTCCGGGCGTTGGCCGAACATGCGTCGCGGCTCGGTCTGGGTCGCGCGCAAGATCGCCACGCAGATGGGCGCGCAGCGGCCCATCGAGCAGATCGCCGACTATCGCACGCCGATCCAAGGGCTTTATCAAGTCGGCGTGGGAATGCATCCCGCCGACGCCGTCATCGCGGGATCAGGGTACAACTGCTGGCAGGTTATGAAAAAGGACTTGAAACTATAGTAATCTCTGAAACGATTGGAACGGCTGGAACGTCTTGAACGATTGGAACGAAATGTTGGTTCAAGCCGTTCAAGTAGTTCAAAACGTTCAAATCGTTTAACCCAAGAGGAATGATGGCGAAGGTATTGGAGTACGACGGCGTCGTGATCGGCGCCGGCCATAACGGCATGATCTGCGCGGCCTACTTGGCGAAGTGCGGCCAGAAGATCATGGTCGTCGAAAAAAACCTGGAGGTCGGCGGCGGCCTGGACTCCCACGAGGACCGTAACTATCCGGGCTTCTGGCACAACATTCACTCGGTATTTCACCGCGGCTTGATGATGCTGCCCTGGTACAAGGATTTGGAATTGGAAAACTTCGGTATCCACTATTACCGCCCCGACCCGGGCGTCGTGCATCATTTCAGCGACAAGACGTACCTCGGCTGGTTCGCCGATGTGAAGCGGACCGTGGCGACCATCGAACGGTTCTCGAAAAAAGACGCGGCGTCGTTCATGGACATTTGGACGCGCTGGCAGCCGGTCGTGCAAAAGATCGTCTTCCCGGAAACCTATGCCGTGCCGGTGCCGATCGAAGAAAAGATCCCGCTGCTGGAGAAATCTCAGGAAGGGCGTGAGTATTTGAAATACTTCGAAAGCACGCCCGAAGAATTCGTCCTGCAACATTTCGAGCACCTCCGCGTGCGCGCGTTCATCGGTTTTCTCGGCGTCATGCGCGGCTACGAGATCGACGCGCCGAAGACCGGCTATCTGATTCCGGCGATGATCGCCTGGGGAGTCAACCCGCAGCTCTGTCGCGGGACGTCCCATGCGCTGGGGGACAATCTCGCGCATATGATGTCGCACAATCACGTGGACTACATCGAAGCCAACGGCGTCGAACGCATTTTGGTCGAGAACGGCCAGGCGACAGCAGTCGTGCTGGAAGACGGCACGGTGATCAAGGCGCGCAAGTTCATCGCGTCCAATGTCAATCCGGTTGAGACCTTTATCAAGCTCGTGGGGCGCGAGAATCTGGAGGCGAAATTCGCCGACCTAGCCGCCAATTTCAGATTCTCCAGGACCACGCCGATTTTTGCCGTCAATCTCGCGCTCAACGAGCGGCCAAAGTACATCACTGAGGAAAAGCATCCCGAGGTGGCCGGGTCGTTCATGCATATCGTCGGGCTGGAAGAATATCAGGATCTGGTGGATCTCTTCGAGGACTGCCGCACCGGACAGTTGCCGCGTAAGCCTTTCATGAACGGCGCGACGCCTTCGTTTCACGATTCCACCCAGGCGCCGCCGGGCAAAGCGACCGCGTTCATGTGGCAGCTCGCGACTTATAACCTGTGGGGCAATCCGCTGAATTGGGACAAGGCGCGTAATGAATGGTTGCAAAAGCAACTCGCGGTGTGGCGAGAGTTCGCGCCTAATCTGGATGGGAGCAATATTCTTTCCATCGATTCAACCACGCCCCTCGATATCGAACGCCATGACAAGAACATGTACTGCGGCGACTGGATGGTCGGCGAATACTCCGGCGATCAGGCGCTGGAGAACCGGCCGTTCCCAGGCTGGGGAAATTAC
>Ga0326597_10001409_pt1 | contig 39157 bp, 34 predicted proteins | sample RVTome_12_FD_203789 | JGI IMG/M metagenome (GOLD analysis project Ga0326597, IMG submission 203789) | Soil microbial communities from uranium-contaminated site in the Upper Colorado River Basin, Wyoming, United States - RVT100D185 | ecosystem: Environmental > Terrestrial > Soil > Contaminated >... | reverse complement strand
GCATGATCGTCCGTTCGTCTCCCGCGACTCTTTGAATCGTCAGGACCCGACGAAACAACGACGAGGGGTGCGTTGACGTGTAGTGATTGGCTACTTCGATGTCTGACACCGTCTGTGGATCATCGGCGAACTCATAGAGATCGTACTCACCGGTGCGATCGCGCATCGAGAGCACCCACAGTACTCCCTCGCGTCGAAGGACATATCTCGCTCCACCCTGCTCAGACACCGCCCCGTCGCGAAGCTGAATCGGTTCGAGCAACCCGAGTCCGCCGAACCCTACATCCACGAGCCACGGTTCGCCGTCGACAGGCACGCGCAGGACCATGTGGGTACGCACCCAGAACTCGGGTGGCCCTCTGCGGACCCGCGCCAGGAGCGATGTTCGCGAAAATCCCAGATCGGCAAGGACCGCCGACAACAGTGTGCTGTGCTCGAAGCAATATCCTCCGCCACCCTCATCGAGAAACTTCCGTTCGAGGTCTGGAATGGCCAGGCTGATAGAACCGCCACGCTGGATCGTCAGGTTCTCGAACAGGAACGTCTCGCGATGGGCACGATGAAGACGCCGCAACGTCTCGCTGGTCCGCTGACGCGGTACCGTCATCCCGACCTTCCGAAGATAGTCGTCGAGCCGCACGCACAGCATCATGCGCGAGACGCAACGTGCCAGGCAAGCAGCCCGGCAGTCGCCATCGGGGGTCAGACTGAAAACGATCAGCCGCGCTCAGCCCCTGGGCGGAGCACCGCGTGTCACACGAACGAGCCGCCCGGCGGGTCCACGATCGTCGGGCCGCGTTCCTCCGAATGTGGTCGGGTATCCGACGGCGACGAGACCTTCGTCGGTCGGCTCAGACCGGCTCACGCCGGTTCGATCTCGAGGCTCAGGTCGACGGCTGCGGCCGAGTGTGTCAGCGCGCCCACGGATACGTAGTCGGCACCGGTCGTCGCCAGTTCCGGCAAGCGCTGCAGCGTGACACCGCCGGAGATCTCCGTCGTTGCACGACCACGGCAGCGGCGGACCGCCTCAGTGATGTCCGGCGTCGAGAGATTGTCGAGCAAGATGATGTCGGCGCCCACCTGCAACGCCTCATCCACTTCAGCCAACGTTTGCGCCTCGACCTCGGTTGGCATTTCGGGCCGAGCCGCGCGCATTCGCGCGACCGCTCTGGCGATGCCTCCGCCAAGCCGCACGTGGTTGTCCTTGATGAGCACGGCTGCGGCCAGCCCGCTGCGGTGATTGACACCGCCACCAGCCCTCACCGCGTACTTCTCGAGCACCCGAAGCAGTGGCGTGGTCTTGCGGGTGTCGAGCACGATGATTCTGCCGTCGGCCGCGTCCACGAACCGGCGCGTCAACGTGGCTATCCCCGACAGGCGTTGCAGGAAGTTGAGGGCCGTACGCTCGGCGGCCAAGAGCGCCGCCGCCCGGCCACAGAACTCGGCTACCGTCGTCCCCGATTCGCACAGTTCGCCGTCTCGGCGACACGTGCTGACGGTGACCGCTGGATCGAGCTGACGGAACGCCTCCGACGCGACGTCGAGCCCGGCGATCACACACCGCGACTTCGCCAGGAGCATCGCCCGCGCCTGCTGATCGCAATCGATGACCGCCTGCGTGGTCACATCTCCGGCACCGACATCCTCAGCCAGCGCCTGTCGAACGATCTCGCGGTAGTCGGCAGCGTCGAGCGGCTCGAAAGGTACGGCCTTCATGTCGGCGGCTCAGCGGGAAACGACAGGATCGCCTCCGAGACATCAGCAAACTCCAGCGTCTGAATGTGAGCCGCCGCCTGCAGATCACGCGCGGAGGGGTGCAGCGACTTCAAGGCGGTCGGCAGGACGGCTCGTTCGATTGGCGCCTTGGCCGACCTCTTGGTCAGCGCCTTCACGCGTCGGATCTCGGTGAGCGCGAGTTGACACTGAAGGAATACGTTCACCGCCTCCGCATCGGGGCCTCCTATCGGCGAGACGACCTCATCCTCGGTCGGCCAGCTCGCCCGATGCACCGACCCGGGGCGCCACCAGGACCAGACCTCTTCGGTGACAAATGGCAGATAGGGCGCAAACAGCCTCAGCAGTGTCGACAAGGCGACGAGGATGGCGCTATTTGCAGAAGCAGCCGCTGCCGGCGTGAAATCGCCGTACCGCCTGGCTTTCACCAATTCGAGGTAGTCGTCACAAAACTCCCAGAAAAAGCGCTCGCAACGATCGAGCACGCGTGCGTAGTCATATGCGTCGAGCTGCTCCGTGGCCTCGTGGACAAGCCGCGACAGGCTCGTGAGCATGCCTCGATCGATCCGCTCGGTGATCGGACCGCGCGGCTCCGATTGCAGCAAGGCGAACCTGGCGGCATTGAGAATCTTCATGGCCAGCCGCCGACCGACCTTCATCTGACCAGGGTCCCGCGGATCGAAGGCAGGGTCTCCCCCGGGCCGAACGCTGGAAGCCCAGTACCGCACACCATCGGAGCCGTACTGCTCGAGCATGGCCAACGGTGTAATCGCGTTCCCCTTGGACTTGGACATCTTCTTCCGGTCCGGATCGAGCACGAAACCAGAAATTGACGTGTTGGCCCACGGCAGGGCGCCATGATCCAGCTCGGAACGTAGCACCGTGGTGAACAGCCACGTGCGGATGATGTCGTGCCCCTGCGGGCGCAGATCCATCGGGAACACGCGAGCGAACAGGTCCGGGTCGTCGAGCCAGCCCCCGGCAATCTGCGGAGACAGAGACGACGTGGCCCACGTGTCCATCACATCAGGGTCAGCCACGAACCCGCCGGGTCTCCCCCGCTGCGACTCGTCATAGCCATCTGGCACGTCGGTCGACGGATCAACCGGCAGGCGGGACACCTCTGGCATGAGAGGCCGTTCGTAATCTACGGTCGCGTCCGGCCGAAGCCGATACCAGACGGGAAACGGAACACCGAAGAACCGCTGGCGGCTGATGCACCAGTCACCGACCAGGCCGTTGACCCAGTTCTCGTAGCGGTGGCGCATGTGCTCGGGGTGCCACTGAAGTTCGCGACCTCGATCGATCAGCTGCTGTCGGTGGGGCATCGTCCTCACGAACCACTGGCGGCTCGTGATGATCTCGAGTGGTCGATCACCCTTCTCGAAGAACTTGACCTGATGCGTGATCGGCCGAGGCTCGCCGATCAGATCCCCAGATTCACGAAGAAGATCCGTGATCCGCGCCCGGGCTTTGGCGGCCGACAGCCCGGCCAACTGATCGTAGGCGAACTGCGCACGGGCCGCGTCGCGTGATTCCCATCCAGCCGTACCCCACGTCACCGGACCGAGCGTCCCGTTCGGCATGACGACGGCCCGTACCGGCAGCGAGAGCTCGCGCCACCAGGTCACGTCCGCAATGTCGCCGAAGGTGCAAATCATGGCGATGCCGCTCCCCTTTGCCGGGTCGGCCAACGCATGGGCGCGCACCGGCACCGACACGCCGAACAGCGGTGTGGTAACGTGCGTACCAAAGATCGGTCGATAGCGCTCGTCGTCAGGATGAGCCACCAGCGCCACACAGGCCGGAATGAGTTCGGGACGCGTTGTCTCGATGTCGATAAAGATATCGGATAGCGTCGAATCGGAGCGCTCGAAACGGACCCGATGATACGCGCCTGGCAGCTCGCGGTCCTCGAGCTCGGCTTGCGCGACCGCGGTGCGAAAGTCGACGTCCCACAGCGTGGGCGCCTCGAGCTGATAGGCTTCGCCGCGCGCCACCATCTGCAGGAACGACGCCTGAGACACCCGTTGTGCCCGCCGGTCGATCGTCGCATACGTCATCGACCAGTCGACCGACAGGCCAAGATGGCGCCAGAGATGCTCGAACGTCTTTTCGTCCTCGGCCGTCAGCTGGTTGCAGAGTTCGATGAAGTTGGGCCGCGACACCGATACGGCCTGCTTCCCAGGCTTCTCCGGTGGCTGAAACGCCGGGTCGTACGGCAATGACGGGTCGCATCGCACCCCGTAGTAGTTCTGGACGCGTCGCTCGGTCGGGAGTCCGTTGTCATCCCAACCCATCGGATAGAACACGGCCTTGCCGCGCATGCGCTGAAACCGTGCAATGACATCGGTGTGCGTGTACGAAAACGCATGCCCTACATGCAAGGAGCCGCTCACGGTCGGTGGCGGAGTATCGATGGCGTAGATGCCGCTGCGCTCACGACTGCGGTCAAAACGATATGTGCCCTCGGCCTCCCATCGCGCATTCCACTTCGTTTCGAGACCTTCGAGCGCTGGTTTCTCCGGGAGCGCGATCGGGTGATCGCGGTCGCTCACATCAGACATTCGGCGCCTTGCGGATTCGCGCGATTTCTTCTTTCACGAGCCGCTCGGACACCTCCGAGACGATCTCGGCGACGACGTCTCGAACCACCTCCGGGGCCAGGCGCTGCAACACCCGTTGGGTCACTTCTTCGACAAAGGCATCGGTGACCGGTGGCTCACTGTCGGTGGACACGAGGCGGACAGGTCTGGCTCCGGGTGCGCCTTCCTCGAGTGCCAGCAGCGCGGCAAAGGTGTCGGCAATCACACTCGACTGAGTAGACCCGACATCACTGGGGGCCACCGGCGGGGGCTGACGCGGCGTCGCGCTCAGGGTGGAAAACGCTGCGTCGAGACGGTCGAAATAGCTGTCAGATGATTCGTCCTTCGGATGCACTGTATCGACCATGTTCACTCAGCTCCTCGCGATCGCGCGTGTTCTCGGATGAAGTCCACAATCTCCTGCATCGGCGTGCCTGGTGGAAAGATCCCGCGCACGCCCATCTCCTGCAGCCTTGGAATATCGATGCCGGGAATGATGCCCCCGACCACCACGAGGACATCCCGGAGTCCCTGCTCGGCCAGTAGCGCCATGAGACGCGCGCACACGTGCATGTGCGCGCCAGACAGGATCGACAGCCCAATGACGTCCGCGTCTTCTTGAAGCGCCGCCGAGACAATCTGCTCGGGCGTTTGCCGAAGGCCGGTATAGATCACCTCCATCCCGGCGTCGCGCAGCGCCCTGGCGATCACCCTCGCGCCGCGGTCGTGGCCATCAAGCCCGGGCTTGGCAATGACGACGCGTATCGTCGGGGTCATCTTCGCGTCCACCCAGCCACCCTCCACTGCTCACGCTCACACGGCGGCGTCGCCGCCCTAGATTACCGGAATCTCTTCGTACTCGCCCCACACGTCCCTGAGCGCGTCGCACATCTCACCAACAGTGGCATACGCGCGAACCGCATCGAGAATGAGCGGCATTGTGTTGGCGTCGCCAGCCGCCCCCGCCTTCAGTTTTTCGAGGGATCGTTGAACCGCCGCCTGGTCACGGGTGGCCTTGAGCTCCGCCAGCCTCTTCAATTGTGTATCGCCCGCTGTCCCGTCGATGTACAGCGTCCCGATCGGGGTCTCAGTGCCCTCGACGAACTCGTTGACGCCGACAATGATCTGTTCGCGTCTTTCCACGGCCTGCTGAAAGCGATAGGCACTTTCGGCGATCTCCCGCTGCGGATACCCGCGCTCGATCGCCGCCACCATGCCACCCATTCGATCGATGGCGTCGAAATAGGCCTGCGCGTCATCCTCCAGATCGCTCGTCAGCCGTTCCACGAAGTAGGACCCGCCCAGGGGATCGACGACATCGGTCACCCCGGTCTCGTACGCGATGATCTGTTGAGTACGTAGTGCCAGGGTCGCAGCTTCCGCGGTCGGCAAGGCGAGTGCTTCATCCAGTGAATTGGTGTGGAGGGACTGCGCACCACCCAGCACCGGCGCCAACGCTTGTAGAGCCGTCCGAACGACGTTGTTGTAGGGTTGCTGCGCCGTGAGCGACACCCCCGCCGTCTGCGCATGAAACCTGAGCTGACACGACCGCGGATTCACGGCCTTGAAGCGGTCGCGCATCACCCGTGCCCAGATCCGCCGCGCGGCGCGATACTTGGCGATCTCCTCGAAGAAGTCGCTGTGCGCATTGAAGAAAAAGGAGAGGCGCGGAGCGAACGCGTCCACATCGAGACCCGCATCGATACCGAACTGCACGTACTCCATGGCGTCGCGCAGCGTGAAGGCCAACTCCTGCGCCGCAGTCGCCCCCGCCTCTCGGATGTGGTAACCGCTCACCGAAATGGTGTTCCACTTCGGTACCTGCTCAGCGCAGAAAGCGAAGATGTCGGTGATCAACCGCATCGACGGGCGCGGCGGGTAGATGTACTCCTTTTGCGCGATGAACTCCTTGAGAATGTCGTTCTGAATCGTGCCCGACAGCGTCTGCCAGCTTGCACCCTGCTTCTCGGCCAGCACGAGGTACATCGCGAAGATCATCGACGCCGGAGAATTGATCGTCATCGAGGTGGTCACGTCGGCGACGTTGATACCGCTGAACAACGTCTCGATGTCGGCGAGCGAGGCGACGCTGACACCGCACTTGCCCACCTCCCCGAGCGACAGCTCGTGGTCTGGATCTCGACCCATGAGCGTCGGCAGGTCGAACGCGACACTCAGACCGGTGCCGCCAGCGGCCAGCAACTCCCTGTACCGAGCGTTGGTTTCTTCCGGCGTCCCAAACCCGGCAAACTGCCGCATCGTCCACGGTTTGCCCTGGTAGCCGGTCGCATGAATGCCGCGTGTATAAGGATGACAACCAGGATCACCGAGGTCGCGAGCGTAGTCGAGGTCCGCGACATCGTCCGGCGTGTAGAGCGCCGCGATCGGGCGCCCAGAAATCGTCGTCCACGGCCCTCGCCGATCGGTGCGCCTGGCCGATGGGCCGTTCGCAGTGCCACGCTTCATGCTGCCCAATTCTACCGGGTCGAAAGATTGACGCACGCACGCGTGGCTCAGGCCGTCGAGAGGCAGGGGCTACGCCGCGACCGCGAGACCGGGTTGGACTACGCCCCGACGCGCAGGGGGATGAGTTCTTTGGCTTCGCCCGTCTCGCCCGCAAGGGTAATCTCGACGAGATACTCGCCCGCGGCAATCGCGGCCAGGCCAACGCCGAGCTGATGACTGCCGCCGGCTGTCGCCTCGGCCACGGGCAGATCGGCCATCTTCTGGCCAGCGCGGTTGAGTAGTGCCGCCGATGGCATCGCGTTGCCGTAGGCGTCGAACCGGATCAACAGGCGCTCAGTGCGCGAAAACTCGCGGCTCACCGTCGGCACCGCGGCCGCGTCGGCCGCGATTGCCCGAAATTCCAGCGCGTTCCTGGTGCGATAGACCCTGGGGGTGCTGACGGCGGCATCGGGCGACGTCAGGTCGGGAACGGTCATCCGCCGGATCTCGTTGTCGAGCACACCCCCGCCGACCCCTTCAACCGTCAGGTGCAGTTCGAGTTCACCAGGTGCCACATCGAAGGTGAGCTGCTGCGACACGGCCCCATCCGTGGCCGCGGGCACATCGGGCACCCGACCGCGGAACACAGGATCCCCCATGGCATCAGCTGCAAGCACGGACACCCGTCCTGGCTGTGGCTGATCGCCACGGGCTCCTGGCCTGGGTGGAAGCGGCTCCCAAATGAGCGTCACGCGCGTCTTCCCCTGTTCCCCTCGCGTCGTGCCCAACCACGTGCGCACGTACTTGCCGGCCAACACCGAGGGCGAGATCGAAGCGAGCGCCTGCTGCACCGGCTTGACGATCTCGGGCGTTTCTGGCGCCGTCGCGCGCTCGATCGCCTCAGCGGTCAACGCCCAATAGCCCTTGCGCGCGCGCACGTCCACCCCGCTGCGCTTCAGGCGCACGTCGATCCGATGAAACTTGCCATCCGCCGGCGCCTGGGTCGAGTTGTAACCCAGCAGATAGTAGAAGCTCGAGTCTCGAACCATTTGTGCGAGTCCGGGGGCCAGATCGTTGCGATTGACAATCGCCCGGCCGTCGGTCTCTTCCGACAGCGACCGCAGGCTGTCCTGCGTCATCCGCAGCGATCGTGCATCCTGTCTCGGTCCGACCGCTTCGTCGACTCCGAATTCAAACGCGGCCAACCCTCGAGGGTCCACGGAGTAGATAGCCGTGTTGTTGCGGTTGGCGGCGGTAAACACCTCCTGGAGCTTGCTGTACAGGTCCGACTCGTTGAAGAAGGCGGCTGTCTCTTCCATCGAGCTGTTCTCGCCGGTGAACGGGCTCGTGCGACCCACCGTGCCGAGCCGGCCCATCGACGCGTCGGCGGTCCGCAGCTGCGGCGGCAGCAGAGCCGTGAACCCCTCGCTCACGTAGATCACCGCCTTTCGCCCTTCGCGCAACCCGCCCAGTCGTGTCGAGAGCCCGCGGAGCGCGCCCATGACCACGTCGTTGCGAATCTGCTCGACAATCTCTGACGGCGCCCGTGAGTACTGCTCCTCGAAGGAGTTCCGCGGCCGGTAGTCGAACTTTCGGCCTTCGAAATTCTCGATGGCACTGATGATTGACGCGTGATTCCGCGTGAAGGAGATCCCATCCACAGGCGTCAATGGATACATCGTGCCGACGATGTCGTTGGGGCGGAGCTGTGTCTGGACGAACCGGATGAGCGGCTCCTTCACCGAGAGCGAATTACCGAGCCTAACGTGGTAGTCGTCGAAGAAGAACACGAACAGTCGGGCATCATCTCTCGAAATTTCGATCTCCTCATCGAGGCGATTGCGAAGCTGGCGCGGTGGTGGCGCGCCCGGCGGCGGGTTGCCGTCCACGCGGATCAATCTGAACTGGTCGATCGTCTGCAACTCGCCGTCCTCGAAGACTTCGAAGTCGGCTTCAGTGAGATCAGTCACCGGATTGCCGTCGTCGTCGTTGACAATGACATCGACGCGGACGAAGTTGATATCCGCGCGGAACGTCGGCTGCTGTGGTGCGTCTCCAGCCTCAGGGGCTGGCGTCTCGGGCTGCTGAGCCGGGGGAGCCGCGGTGGCACCGGTAGCCTGGGCATCAGGCTGCTGAGCCGCAGACGCCGGCCAGCCCGTTCCGCCCTCGAGCAGGCCGACGGCAACCGCGAGCGTCAGGACAACCGTCGCGCGAGTGTTCAACATTCGGGCTCCGCCTTTCCGCGATAATACCACCTGTGCCCAGCCCTGCTCCGCCAAACGGTCTGACTGTCCTCCACGACGACGAGCGACTGTTTCGTGACAGCGTTTTCGAGTTCGCCGACCGAGAACTCCGACCGATGGTCCGCGAGATGGACGAGCGCGCGTCGATCCCACGCGCGCTCGTGGACCGGCTGTTCGACCTGGGGGTGATGGGGATCCGGGTCCCGGAAGCGCACGGCGGCGCCAGCGGAAGTTTCTTCCACGCGGTCCTGGCGATTGAGGGGTTGTCACGCGTTGACCCTTCGGTCGCGGTGCTCGTGGATGTCCACAACACGCTCGTCGTCAGCGCGCTGGTCCACTGGGGCGGCGACGAGCTGCAGGATCGCTATCTTCCCCGCCTTGCTGGCGGTACGGTCGGCGCCTATGCGCTCTCGGAGGCCGGTTCGGGTAGCGACGCCTTCGCGCTGGCCACGCGAGCGACGGACACGCCAGACGGCTTCGCTCTCGACGGGCGAAAGCTCTGGATCACCAACGGCGCCGAAGCGGGCGTCTTCATCATTTTCGCCACGGTGAATCCGGAGGCAGGCCATCGCGGGATCACGGCATTCATCGTCGAGCGCGACACGCCGGGGTTCAGGGTCGGCAAGAAGGAAGACAAGCTCGGCATTCGCGCGAGCAGCACGTGTGAGCTGCTGATGGATGGCTGCGTCGTGCCGCGCGCGAACGTACTTGGAGAGATCGGCAAGGGTTACAGAGTGGCCATCGAAACGCTCAACGAGGGGCGTATCGGCATCGGCGCGCAGATGGTGGGCCTCGCCCAGGGCGCGATCGACCATGCGACGACTTACGTGAAGGAGCGCAAGCAGTTCGGGAGGGCGATCGCGGACTTCCAGGCCGTACAGTTTCAAGTGGCCCGCGCCGCCACCGAACTCGAAGCCGCGCGACTGATGGTCTACAACGCGGCCCGGCGACGAGATGCCGGCGAACCCTTCGTGAAGGAGGCGGCCATGTGCAAGCTCTTCTCGTCGGAGGTCGCCGAACGCGTCACGTCACTCGCGGTCAATCTCTTCGGCGGCTACGGATTCGTGAAGGACTACCCCGTCGAAAAACTGTATCGCGACGCCAAGATCGGCCAGATCTACGAAGGCACCTCCAACCTGCAGCTCCAGACGATCGCGAAACAGATCCTCGGGTAGCCGATCTCCGCTTTGGCAGCCTCACGCCGCGCACTCGCCGCGCCGATATTATTGAGGCACATGTTCGAACCCGGGGTCAGCACGTTGTCGAGACGCCGCGCGGTCCAGATCGCCGCCGCCCTCTCCCTCGTGTACTTCGCCATCCAGCTCGTCTATATCTGGCGTCTCCCGCTGGTGATGGATGAGTTCGACGGCGCGAACGAGGTTTACAGCCTGTTGTCCTTCACACCGTACAAGGACTTCCGGCCGTACAAGACTGTCCTCGGGTACTACCTTCAGATACCGCCCCTGCTGCTCACGGCAGACCCCTGGACCGGGTTCATGCTCTCCAAGGTATGGCTCGCGCTGATCAACACTGCGGCGATCTTCACGGCGACGCTGTGCCTCGCAACCCTCTTCACGCCTGGCGCGGCCCTCGTCGGTCAAACCCTCCTCATCTCGGTGACCACGTTCCTCGAGCGGTCGTCAGAGCTTCGGGTCGACATGCTCACGGCCTGGGTCGGACTCGCGTCGTTCCTGCTACTGCTGAACCGCCGGTGGCTGTTGGCGGGCGTCGTAGCGGGACTGAGCTTTCTTGTTTCGCAGAAAGGCGTCTACTACGCTCTGTCGGCTAACGCCGCCGCCGGTGTTTTCTGGCTGTTCGAGTCTCGCGATCGGCGCACGTTTCGCGACCTGGTCCTGCTCAACGCCGGAGCGGGAGCGACGATCGCCGGCTACATCGCGCTCTGGGCTATCGTGTCTACACCGTGGGCGGTCTTTAGCGCGACGTTCCTCAACCACGGGGCCATCGCCTTCGCGCAGCTCTACGACCTCGAATTTCACTGGCACCGCACGCTCACCAGGAATCCGTTCTTCTACGGCGGCGCGTTGGCAGGCATCGTCGCGCTCGCGGCGGCGCGGTGGCGGGGTTCAGTCGGCAGCACACACGTCATGACGGCGGTGTACGGCGCCTCGATGTTCGCGCTGTGCCGCTGGCACAAGCAGCCATGGCCGTATTTCTTCGTCATCTTGATGCCCACACTCATGGTGGTTCATGCGGCCGTCGGGGAACTCGCACTCCGCCATCGCCGGTGGGCGGCGTTGACCCTGTCCTTGGCGCTGTGGGCTGGTGTCATCGGGCCGTTCACCTACATGCCGGACATCCTGGCGCGCGACAACACCTATCAGCGACACGTCGTGCGGCTCGCTCGCGCGATGCTCGACGAGGGGGAGACGTACGTGGCCGGAAACGACTTGGTGTACGACCGCGAGCAGGCCCATCCGGCCTTGAGGCGGCTCAGCGCCCCCAATATCAGGGCCATGCAGGAATGGCCCAAGACGCGCCTGGACACGGTCATCGCCGAACTGGAAGCAGCCAAGCCAAAACTGATCATCGCCGACTACCGCGTTGGTGGGCTGCCGATCGCGTTGGGTGAGTACCTCGCGACCAGGTTCGACCCCCTCTGGTCCAGCGTCAGCGGCTATGCACCCCTCATCGACGTCAGCGACGACTCCTTTGACATCTGGTTTGACGGTGAGTATCGGGTGGAGTCTGACGCGGTTGCGGTGATCGACGACACGCATGCGGCGTCAGGGACCATGGTGACGCTTCGGCACGGACGCCACAGAAACGACAGCACCGCACCAGTCCGTCTCCGGCTGATTCCGGCTGAACTCGCGAAGCACGCCGACCCGGCCATGGAGGAGAAACGATCGATGTTTGCGGGCGTCTACGACTACTGAGGTGGCTTCCGGGAGCTCGTAGGACGGTCCCTCCTCTGCCTGACTTGATTGATCGCAGGGGCCGGCGGGCCCCAAGGAATCTTGGGGCGGAAGTGAACCCCAGACCCCCGGCGCACGGCCGGGGCAATCGTTCAGCCAACCAGCCCATCGCGGGCGCTCCAACGCGACAGGATTCGTCAGAGGCACGGCGGGACCGGCTGATGGCACGAGCCTCGCCATCCCCCTACTGTTGGCGCGACCTGAGCATGTCGGGTATCGAACGCAGCAGCGCGTGACTCATGCCGATCCCGCGAGCCATCGCGCGAGCCATGCCCAAGGGTGCGAACCACAGCATTTGCCAGTTCTTCGTCCGGCGCAGTAGCCGGCCAGTCATGGGGAGTTGTAGAAGGAGCAACACCAGAAGCAGCACGGGCGACAGGAAACGAAAGGGCGGAGCGGCGAGGCCCGGCATTCCAGCAATGGCAGCAACAGCTACGGCCGGCTGTACATGGTCCCAAAAGGACGCGTAGGAGTTTCGTCGCGCCATGCCTCGATGGCGAAGATAGAGCCTGGTTGCCCAGTATCCGTGCAGCCTCTGGGTCCGGAGGTAGGACTTCAGCCGAGTCGGATGATAGTGTCCTGTCAACGCCCTTGGCTCCACACGGAGCCGATGGCCCACTGCCACGATCCGGTACGAAAGGTCCGCGTCTTCCGCCCCTGGAGCGCCGGGCCCGTTGAAGTGCTCCTCGTCGAATCCACCCAGCGACTCCAGGACATCTCTCCTGTAGATGACGTTGAAGCTGCCCAGATAGTTCACATCCGCGTTCATGGAGAGGTGGCGCTCGCGAATCTCCTCGTGGATCAGACGCGCCAGCCACGAATCAGCCTCGATGTTCCCGTAGCTCCCACCAACGCCCGCGACGTCGGAAGCATCGAGGTGGGGCAACAACAGCCGAAGTGCGTCGGGCTCAACAACGCAATCGGCGTCTATGAACCAGATGAGCGGCGTCTCTGCGGAGCGCCACCCCGCATTCCTTGCGGCTCCTGGTCCTCCGCCGGCGAGCTTCAGACACCTGACTGGATACCTCTCTACGATTCTCGGCGTCTCGTCAGTCGACCCATCGTCAACGAAGACGATCTCCTGCAGACCGTCGTGCCCAACGAGGGGAATAGCTGCCTCCAGGCAGTTCGAGATTGTCCTCGCGGCATTTCGGCCTGGAACAATGAGCGTGACGCCGGCTGCTGACATCCTCAGACGTCTCCCGCTTAAACGTTCGTGACGATCTTCGCGCTCAAGCGCTCGCGGGCCGACCAGTCTGATGCCACGTGGTGATGGTCCGCATGATTCGTCGGCCCACGGCCGGACGGTAGGCCGCCACGAAACTGAGCATGGCAACGTCGGTTCACACTGAGCATGGCAATGTCGGTTCCCACGATATCGCTGTAGATGTCGTCAACCCTTCACGCCACACAGATTCGTGCCGGCTGGACTCGTCCGTGCGGATGCAGAGTCGAGCCACAAGACTATGCTGCCTCGAATCGACCGCCTGAGGCTACCCGAGCCCGGTGCCGAAGTCGTCGACCTGACGTAGCTCGAGCAGGCGTTGGAACCCGAGTGTTATGCGATTGAGCATCTCGTCACTGGCGCTCTCCGGTTGCCACAGCGCATCGCCGACGATGCCCGGGAAGGAGTTAGCGAGCACGTGGGCGAGAAAGGCGACAAGCTCGTCCTCGGAGCATCGACGGCCGCGGCGTTCAAGAGCTTCGTCGAGACGATCACGGTACGGATCGAACCGTGGGAAGTCGACGATGCGATCGAAGAACACCGGCGCCACGGTGGCAGCGGGGCAGCCCAGAAGAGCCGCTTCGTAGGCGGCCGTCCCTGTAATCGTCACAGTGAGTGCAGCGCAGCGGGTGAGCGCAAAGCTGTCCGCCGACGGATGGATGAGCCGCACGCCGGGGATCGCGACCAGATCGCGGTAGAAGGTTCGAGGGCGGCGCGTCATCGCGATGCCGTGCTCCTTGACCAGCAAGCTGTGACTCAGTGGCAGGGTGCGCGCCAGGGCTCGGACAACCTCGATCTGGTTGGTGTAGGGCGCGCCCTTGATGTCGAGCGAAGCCTCGGGTTGCATGTGCAGCGGGAAGAAGACGAAGGGGGACCAGGTGCCGGCCGAGGGAAGCTCAGCAGGCGGCCGCTCGAGTAGTCGCGAACGCAGATTCCTCTGCCGCCGCAGGACCTGGCGTGAGTGGTCGAGGACGAGGCCCAGAGGCCGACGACTCGTCTCGTCGAACGGATCTCCAGCCAGATCCAGGACGTGCCGCACCAGAGTCGTCAAACGCGCCGCATTGGGTTGGACCACCGAGCGGTCGATGCTCATGTAGGTGGGTCTCGGCTGGCGCCCGCGAAACTCGGCGAGATGGTCTCGCGCCCGTTGGTGGTCGTCTGGACTCGGCGGCCTGATCTCCACGAGGGCTTCTTCACGGGGACCGGCGAAGAAGGCGAAGCGAGGGTCCGGAATGCGCACCGTGTGCGGCATCAGGTGGTCGATGCCGAGCGAACGGCAGACCTGACCGGTGAGCAACTCGAACGCCCAGGTCTGCTCGCCGAGCACCAGTTCGATATCTCGTTCGCGGATGAACGCGCTGACCAGGCGGGCACAAACGGCGAGATAGCGGAGCGCGTAGTCGGTGGGGCGCAGGCGCAACAACGGGTCCATCTGGATGATGTCGCGTGCCTTGAGGCTGCCGTGGCCCTCGATCTCTTCGAGTTCGAGGAGATCCGCTGCGGTGGGTGTGGGCTCACGGGTCCACGACTTGCCGTCGCCGGTGACGTCGAGCACCGCCGCGGGCTCGACGCCCCGGCGTCTCAACCAGGTCGCCCACCGCCGGTTGGGCGACAACCAGTCGACGCGGTGGCCTGTGCGCTCGAGGCGCTCGGCGATGCCGAGGAAGATCGGCGTCCGATAAGCAGTAGGGATGAAGGCGACTCGCATGATCGGATCGGGTGGCTGGCTAGGGACGCGCCGCTGCGTACTTGACACTGCCGAGCAGTGCGAATGAGGCGGCGCTGGCTGTTGCCGCACCAAAGATCCCCCACGCCCCGACCAGCAGGATGTGTACTGGCACAGCCGCCATCAGCACGAGGACGGTAGTCATGATGAGCGCTCTGTCGCGCCGTTCGGCATACAGCACGGTATGCGGCAACTCCGCGGCGCTGGCCAAGAGGGCGGACAGCAGAATCGGCCAGAGGATAGGAAGGTGTTCTCGATACTCCGCTTTGCCGACGAAATCGAGCAGTGGAAAGACCGCGGCCGCCGCGAGCAGCGCCAGGATCGCTGATGAGGCAATCAGCAGGCGGCCCATCTCCCGCAGCAATGATCGATAGCGCTCAAGATCGTTTGTCTGGAACGCGGCAACCACGCGCGGTCGATAGACAAAGAGTATTCCCATCTCGGTGAACGACAAGATGGCGTTGCGCACGTTGGCGTAGAAGCTGTAGACGCCGACCGCCTCGACTCCCGCGAAGTGCGCGAGCGTGTAGCGATCGATGGCCAGCAGTCCGCGATAGGACAGGGACGCCAACAGAAACGGCGAGGCGATTCCCAGACCGCGGCGGATCCATCGCCAGTCGATCCGCTCTTGGCGTAGCTGCCCCCAGGGCAGGTCGCGCAACAGGGCCAGTCCGAGAGTGAGCGCCGCGAGGGACCCGCCGAGCCAGATCCTAAGTACCGTGGCCAGGTCCCGTCCATCCCCGCTCGACAGCAGGACGAGCGCCGCGACCCATACCCAGACGCCGCCGCGGACGAAGAGCACGAAGGCACCTTGCACCGGTCGGCCGAGAGTCACGAGGACGCGCTGAACCTCCTGTCCGAGGTGCTCGACGAGCAGCAGGGCGAGGAAGGGCCCGAGGAGTGACCAGGGCAAGGTTCCCGCGATGAAAGGAAGCACGGCCAGCAGCAGGCCCGGCGGGTAGGTGAGAAGATGAAACACCGCTTGGTCGCGCAGCATCACGGGCAGCTGGGCGCGTTCGGCGCCGATCAGCTCACGTGTCGTGAAAGCGTAGAAGTCGAGGCCCAGCAGGTGGATGCCGAGGCCCAGCGTCACCACGACGAGGCCGAACAGTCCGACCTCAGCCACGCTCAGATAGCGAGCAAGAATGAACAGCAACAGCGACTTGCTGAGGAGGGTCGCCAGCTGGATGAGGCTATTGGAGGCTCCTTGGCGAGCCATGATCGACGGTGAGATCACGATATCGGCGGCGGCCATCAGAGCTCGTGGACGAGCTCCCAGGTGAACCGTAAGCCGTGCTCGATATGGCTGCGGGCACGCCGCGCACGGACGCGCTCACCGTAGCGCGACGCCAGCTCTCGGTCCGGTCGGATCGCGCACACGTTGGCGAACGCCAGACTGGCGGCGAGGTCGTGCGCCCCCTCCGCCCGGACGATGGCGAAGCGGAAGGCGAATTCGGCGCCGCGGATATCGGAGTGCGCCCGGAGCGTCAGCCTCACGCCTCCACCTCCTTCTGACGGACCTCACGGTTGATACTGGCGAGTTCGGGGTGGAGCCGGGCGTAGGTCAACAGATCCTCGTAGTCCGGTTCAGCACGCGCCTCGGCGAACGCATCGCAAAGTCTGGCGACGAGGCGTAGATCCTTCTCCGTATCGACCGTCCAACGCAGATCGCTATTGTTCTGCCGATCGCGAACGCCCTGCAGCACGAAACGCTCGGGCTGCCGCCAGATGAACGGCGTCACGTGCTCCCGATCGGCAATCCTCGCCGCCTCACGCCCGGCTACCTCGAGGGCGCGGCGGCTGACGACCTCGGTGTCGAGTCCACGCGGATAGGTACGCTCAAGGGTGTTCGAGGCGTAGTCGGTGGCCGCGCTGCGACCGAACTCCCGCAGTACGCGCCCCGAAATCTCGGGGCAGAGCAGCGGGCAATCGGCGGTGATGCGAATGATGGTCTGCGCCCGGTGGATGCTGGCTGCCAGCAGGTAGCGCGCGAGCACGTCCTCGGACGGACCGCGCACGACTTCTGTCTCTGGGACAGTCGAGAGATAGGCCGCCAGCGGGTCGTCCTCCGGCAGCTCCGGGATTGCCACGACCACGCCGTCGATACCGGGGATACGGGCCGCTCGCGAGATTACGTGTCCGACCATCGGACGGCCGGCCAGCGGTCGCAGGACCTTGCCCGTCAGCCGCGTCGAGCCTATGCGCGCTTGGATGATGACGATGACCGGGCTCGTCGGGGTCACCCAAGTTCCTCGAGTGCAGATCGTACGACAGTGATCACACGATCGACGTCGTGGTCCGACATGCGCGGATAGATCGGCAGAGAGATGCTGCGCTGATAGCGCTCCTCGGCAACGGGGCAGGAAATATCGCCATAGCCCTGATCGCGATAAAACGGGTGCCAGTAAACGGGGAGGTAGTGCACCTGCACGCCGAGACCACGCTGCCGCAGGCGCTCGAACAATCGCCGACGATGCTTGGCCCTCACCTGGATGACGTAGAGGTGCCACGCCGATGTAACCCCGGCGCGAACCTCAGGACGCTCGATCGCGGCGAGATCAGCGAAAGCCTCGTGGTAGCGACCGGCGATGGCGGCACGGCGGACAACGAAGTCGTCGAGGCGCGCGAGCTGGGCCTCGCCGAGAGCGCTGTGCACGTCCGAAAGGCGGTAGTTGAAGCCCAGCACCTGCATGCCAGTGTACCAGGGTCCGACGCGTTCGCGATCCGCCTCAACGAGCTCGATTCCATGGCTGCGAAACGATTCGGCGCGTCTCGCGATGTCCGCAGAATCGGTGAGGACGGCCCCTCCCTCACCAGTCGTGATGAGCTTGACGGGATGAAAGCTGGTGACGCTGGCAGTGGCCAGTGTGCCGACAGGGCGATCGCCGATCCGGCCGCCAAGTGAATGGGAGGCGTCGGCGATTACGTCGATTCCGTAGTGGTCGGCGATCTCGTTGATCCGATCGTAGTCCGCCGGCTGACCAGCGTAATCGACCGGCACTATCAGGCGTGTGCGAGGGCTGATCGCCGCCTCGATCTGATCCGGATCAAGCGTACCGGCGGTTTGCTCCACGTCAACGAAGCGTACCGTGGCCCCGAGGTACAGGGCCGCGTTGGCCGTTGCCGCGAAGGTCAGGGGAGAGGTGATGATCTCGTCGCCGGGGCAAAGCCCGGCGGCGTGGTAGACGGCGTGCAACGCCGCCGACCCTGAAGAGACCGCCACCGCGTGCGCGCAATCGCAACGCGCCGCCAGAGCACGCTCGAAACGGGCCACCGCGGGCCCAGTCGTGAGGAAATCGCTCTGGAGCACCTCAACGACCTGCTGTATGTCCCGGTCATCGATCCACTGCCGCCCGTAAGGCAGGAAGCCGTCGTCAGGCATCCCGGACCATCTCTCTGAGCTGCTCTGGGCTGAGAAAGTCCGGATTTCTGTCGCTGGTGTAGCTGAAGGTCTCCGGTACCGGTACTCCGCCGCCAGGATGTCTGACCCACCAGTCCATGTCGGGCTCAATGACGTAGTGAGTGCCATGATCGACAGTACGGCGGGCATCGTCGGCATTGATCAGAGATTCGTGCAGCTTCTCTCCCGGGCGAATGCCGAGGATTCGGATCTCCGCATCGGGCGCCAGGGCGCGAGCCAAGTCGACGACGCGCATACTGGGAATCTTGGGCACGAAGAGCTCTCCGCCGTGAGTGCGCTCGAAACAATCGAGGACGAATTGCGCGGCCTGATCGAGCGTGATCCAAAAGCGGGTCATGCGTGCGTCCGTAATCGGTAGGACTCCGGTCGCCGCCAACTGCTTGAACAGCGGCACGACACTGCCGCGGCTGCCGATGACGTTACCGTAGCGCACGACGGCGAAGCGGGTTTGCTTTCCGCCGGCGTAGGCATTGCCGTCGATGAACAGCTTGTCACTCACCAGCTTGGTGGCGCCGTAGAGATTGATCGGGCTGCTAGCCTTATCAGTGGATAGAGCGATAACGCTCCTCACACCGCGGTCGATGGCCGCATCGATGACATTCTTCGCACCGTGGATGTTAGTCTTCACGGCCTCGAACGGGTTGTACTCGGTCGCCGGCACCTGCTTCAGCGCGGCGGCGTGAACCACCATGTCGACGCCATCGAAGGCCCGCTCGAGCCGAGACAGGTCGCGAACATCACCAATGAAGAACCGCAGGCGCGGCTCGTCGCCAAAGTCCCGGCGCATCTCCCACTGTTTGAGTTCGTCGCGACTGAAGACGATGACCTTGCGAACCGAGGTCCGGTCGAGCAAGGTGTGAATGAAGCGACGGCCGAAGGATCCGGTACCTCCGGTGATCAACAGCGTCTGATTATCGACCACGGACATGGGTGGCTCCCAATACGGGCGTCGTGTCGAGTGAACTTACCATTGGTTCTGACGACTGGTGACATTAGCGTATTCCCGACGTGGAACCACCGACTGACGTGGAGCTTCGCCCCGCGCGGTGCATAGGCGCGCAATCTCCGCTCAGAGACGTCGCAAGCGGAGATCGAACGTCGGTCGCACTCGAGATCCACATTCTGTACAGAGACCGCTCCAGCCAGAGCACGTCGCCTCAGCGTTCACCGATCAAGTTCTCCGAGAACTCCCGGTGAGACCAAACGCTGAGGCTGTCCGCAGCGGGAAACGCCGCGACGACGCCCAGCGGGCGTCGGAGGTTACTCAGCGTCTATCGTCCTGACCCTGCATCACCGATACCCCTTTTCACTCGTCTCCCGACAAGGTCTCCACGCATGAGCCGTGATCCCCACGCCACCAGCGGGGCGGCCCCGCTCATTCTAGGCTCCTGCGGGATCCCGTGGAGGCTCACGAAGTCGCGGAACGCTGGCGGGCTTCGCAGGAACAGGGCCTTGGCCACCGGACTGCCCCAATCGACCACCGGCGGGAACCTCGACTGGCTCGTCGGTGACGTCGACCGCGCGGTGTTGTCGATGGCGACACCCAGGCACTGTTACTCGCCTTTGGAGGAGGATCAGGCGGTCGTGTGTCTCGTCGAGGCTGCAGTCACCGGCGGTACCATGAGGCACTCCAGCACCGGGCGCGCGAGCATAGTCTCGGAATCGACTCTTCTTGGGACGGCGACTGATGTTTCTGACCTCGATGAACGACATCCAGCCGGACACCGATTGAGGTCACGAACCACTGCCCCCGACACGTTCGATGCATTGTTCGCACCGCCAGCCAGTCATGGCCGAGTTCTCCGCGTCTCAAGGATGCTGGTGCAGGAAGATCGATACGGGACAGAACTGGGAGTATTGGGAGGCGGTATTCACGGCGACCCGAAGGCCATGCCTCTCATGTTCCTGATGTGCCGATAAGCTGAGAGGTGGGCACGCGCCTCGGAGCCTCGGCCGACTTCGTTCGCGCGGTCCCTAGAGGGTGAACACCTGATGCGAATCCTGTTTCGCGTGGACGCGTCACCGCGAATCGGCTCCGGGCACTTGACTCGTTGCCTCGCTCTCGCCGAACGACTGCGCCAGTCGCGTTGCGAAATCCTCTTGGTCTGCCGCCGGGACCGTTCTGGCGCCTCCGATCTGATTCGCCGTGCTGGATTTGACTGCAGATTGCTGCCGGAAGCGGCTGAGCGGATCGACTCTCTGGCCGGGCCTCCGCATCGAGACTGGCTCGGTGCAAGGTCCGAGACCGATTTTGAGCAGACCGTGGCCGAAATGCATGGCGCCTGGAGCCGACCCGACCTCGTTGTCGTCGACCACTACGGCATTGATGCCGCGTGGGAATGCCAAATGCGCACGATCACCGCCGGGATCTTGGTGATCGACGACCTCGCGGATCGACGACATGACTGCACACTTCTGGTGGACCAAACCTACGGTCGAAGCGCGAAAGACTATCAATCGATCGTGCCGGCGGACTGCCGATTGCTCGTGGGGTCGGAGTTTGCCTTACTGCGAGACGAATTCACCGAACTCCGGCCGATGAGCTTGACGCGCCGTGAGACTACCTCTGCTTCACGCTTGCTGGTCGCGATGGGGGGCTACGACCCCCAGAACTTGACCAGTCGTGTACTCTCCGAGTTGGCCACCGTACCCATGGGCCACGCGACAGTGGACGTCGTCCTGGGTCGCGGTGCGCCCCATCTCCAGTCGGTCGCCCGGATGTGCGATGCGAGCCCCTATAGGGCCACGCTGTCGGTGGACGTCACCGACATGGCCTGCCGTATGGCAAAGGCCGACCTCGCCATCGGTTCGAGTGGAACGATTTCGTGGGAGCGTTGCTGCCTGGGCCTTCCCGCGGTCGTGATCACATTCGCCCGGAATCAGCATGGCATCGCACGTGCGCTTTCCGAGGCGGGCGCCATCCGATACCTTGGTGACGCTGACACCGTGATCAAGAACCCTGGATGCATCGCGGCCGCAATCGCCGAACTGAGTGACGATGGGAACGCCCGCAGACTAATGGGTGAGCGCGCTGCGGCGATCGTAGACGGAAAGGGCTCCGAGCGCGTGGCTCGAGTGCTGCTCGAGGAGAGCTGAGATGGACGGCCCAGAATCGTTCTGGAAATCACCACGAAAAGTGTCTGTCGTCGTCGACAACGACAGCTGGATCTTGACGTATGCGACGGAGTTAGTGGATCGGATTGGCGAGCAGTTTGGTGACCAGGCCCGTCTCTGTCGTTCCCACGAAGAGGTCAGCGAAGGCACTGTAGCCTTCTATCTGGGTTGTGTACACCTCACCCACGAGTCTGTCTTGAGGAGGAATCGATACAATCTCGTCGTCCATGAAAGCGACTTGCCCGCCGGACGGGGCTATGCACCATTGATATGGCAGATTCTCGAAGGACGCAATGACATCGCCGTCTGTCTGTTTGAAGCCACTCGCGACGCCGATGCCGGACCCATCTATTTTCGGGACTTCTTGCGTTTCGAGGGTCACGAACTCAGCGCGGAACTGCGAGAGGCACAGGGTCGAATGACAATATCGCTGGCGATGCGATTTCTCGCACACCCCTTACCGCCCCTTGCTGAGCCTCAAAGTGGACAGCCGAGTCGGAACCCTCGACGAACACCGGCAGACAGCGCACTCGACCCCAACCGCACCCTGGCAGAACAGTTCGAGCTTCTACGTGTCGTCGACAATGACCGCTATCCGGCATTCTTCGACTATCGGGGTCATCGCTATCGTGTCAGGATTGATAAGGTTTCATGACGGACTACCTGGTCGCCACCATCAAGCCTTGGAACGTTGAGGCCTTTCACAGACACTCTCCCACGCTGCCTGGCCAGTGGCACCTAGTAGAAACACCAGAGGACCTGGAGTCTGCCATCCGCACCTCGACGCCACGGTACGTCTTCTTTCCTCACTGGTCGTGGAGGGTACCAACACAGGTGCTCGAGCAGATCGAGTGCGTCTGTTTCCACATGACAGATGTCCCGTACGGACGTGGGGGCAGTCCGCTGCAGAACTTAATTCTCAGAGGACACGATGAGACGATGCTTTCGGCTCTTCGCATGGTCGAGACGTTGGACGCGGGACCTGTCTACGGTCAGCGCAAGCTGAGCTTGGAAGGTCGTGCCCAGCATATCTACGAACGAGCCGCGAACCTGACCTACGAACTCATAGCATGGATCGTCACTGAGAATCCCGAACCTGAGAAACAGCACGGGCAGGTCGTTGAGTTTCGACGACGCCGACCCGAAGAAAGCCACCTCCCTCACACAGACAATCCTCGTGTGATGTGCGACCACATACGCATGCTGGACGCGGCCACCTATCCACATGCCTACATCAGGCATGGCCCCTGGCGAATCGAGTTCACCGAAGCTCAGACCCGCGGCGATCAGATCGTCGGAAGGTTTCACATGCGACGGGAGGACGACGAAGGTGACTAGTCCGTCGTTCCACATCGCCGGCCGAAGGATTGGCGCGGAGCACCCACCCTACGTCATCGCGGAAATCTCAGCAAACCACAACGGGAGCATCGAGAAAGCCAGGGCGATCATGACGATGGCACGGAACCGTGGCGCTGATGCCGTGAAATTGCAGACATACACCGCCGACACAATGACGATCGAAAGCGACCGTCCGGACTTCTGCATCGAGGAGGGCCCTTGGGCGGGCGAGATGCTCTACGCTCTGTACAAGCGGGCAGAAACACCGTTCGAATGGCACGCCGACCTGTTCGAACATGGACGGGAGCTGGGCATCACGGTCTTCAGCACGCCATTCGACGAAACCGCAGTCGAGCTGCTGGAAGGCCTCGAGGCACCAGCCTATAAGATTGCCTCCTTCGAGGTGGTCGACCTCACACTGATCGGTCGCGTAGCCCGAACGGGCAAGCCAATGATCATGTCGACGGGCATGGCTGATCTGCAGGAAATTCAGGACGCGGTAGCCTGTGCGCGTGACAACGGCTGCCGTGAACTGGCGCTGCTCCACTGCGTGAGCGGTTATCCGACGCCCATCAAGGAGGCGAATCTGCGAACCCTCCCCGATCTATCCCAGCGCTTCGGCACGGTCGTCGGCCTCTCGGACCATACGGCCGGCGTCGCCGCAGCCGTAGCGAGCGTCGCCCTCGGAGCTTCGCTAATTGAAAAACACGTAACGTTGGCCCGGGCAGACGGGGGGCCAGACGCCGCGTTCTCACTGGAACCTGATGAACTGGAGCGTCTTTGCAGGGACTCGACAGACGCGTGGCAAGCCCTGGGCAGGATCGACTACGAGCGCAAGGACTCGGAAAAACCGAATCAGATTTTTCGGCGTTCGATTTATGCCATCCGTGACATTCCGGCGGGAGGCGAGATCGCTGCAGAAGATGTCCGGGTCATCCGCCCAGGGTATGGACTCGCCCCGAAGTATCTCAGGCAGCTGATTGGACGCTCAGCACGACAGGACATCGCCCGCGGCACAGCTATTTCCTGGGAGTTACTGGAATGACAACCGTACTGGTCGTGGCTGCGCATCCCGACGACGAAGCGCTGGGGTGTGGAGGCACGATTGCCAAGCATGTCGATGCCGGAGACGACGTCCATGTCCTCTTCTTTACAGACGGTGTGGGATCTCGTGACGACGTGGGATCGGCTCCAGATGTGGAGGCCCCCACAGTTCGCACCCAGGCCGCTCACGAAGCCTGCCGCATCCTCGGGACTCACCCACCCACTGCCTTCTCCTTCCCGGATAACCAGATGGATACAGTGGCCCTGCTGGAGGTCACAAAGGCCCTCGAGCTCGTGGTAGACGAGATCCGTCCCCACGTGATCTACACCCATCATGGAGGGGACCTCAACGTCGATCACCAGATTGTCTATCGAGCACTCCTCACCGCGTGTCGTCCGCTGCCGAACTCGACAGTCAACGAAATCCTCACTTTCGAGGTCGCTTCCAGTACAGAATGGGCCGCTACTAGCCTGGACGTGGCGTTTCAACCCAACACGATCGTCAATATCGAAGCTACGTTCGATCGAAAGATGGCTGCGCTGCGAGCCTACGGTGAGGAAATGCGTCCGTACCCTCACGCACGTTCCTACGAATCTGTCGAGGCGCTGGCACGACTTCGAGGTAGTCAATACGGCATGGCTCTTGCCGAAGCGTTCCACACCGTACGTCGCGTGCTCCGCTGAGAAGAACGCCCGTCCTTCAAGACGATTTGCACTGAAGTCAGAGGGGATGTTGGTTGCCCTGGCACCGATGGTCGACGGTCTAGAGAGGGCTACCGGCGACGTCCCCGCCCGAGTGCGCGCACAGGGATCGACTTCCGCTGGTCTATGGTTCTCGAGTCGACGGGCCGTCCCTCGCGTCGCGCATGGCCAGTTCTCGCGTGAGCAGCGTAATCTCACGCGACAACTGACGCAGCTTCAGGTACACGAGGTAGAAGCCGACGATGAAGCCGAGGACCGCCGAATAGACGAGGAGATCGGCCCCTCGCTGAATCCCGAGGGCCCTGGCCACTTGCGTCGTGCTGTCCGGGTCGATGACAGCCATGAGCGTCGCCAACCACAGGAGCACCCAGAGCGTCGAGACGACCAAGCGGGCCCGAACCTTGAGCAGATTGCGCGCGCTCGCAAAGAGCATCGCCGCAATGAAGGGAACAGCGAGGAGCTGAAACAGGCTCATGTGCTCAGCTGAATAGCTTGTTCAGCAGATAATCCCATGCAATGCGGGCCGCGGCGCCGGCGCGTTGGCCCTTCCCGAGCGAGTATGGCGTATATCGTACTTCGACCGGCACCTCGAGGATCGGAAGTCCGGTCCTCACGATCTGGTCGACGATCTCGCTGGCGTGGGCCATCCGATCGAGCTGGAGGTCGAGTTGCTGGGCGGCGCGGCGCGAGAGCGCGCGCAGCCCGTTGTGGGCGTCGGTGAGGCGAATACCGGACATCACACCGGTGAAGACCACTGCGAGCCGCAGCAGGGTCCGGCGCGCGACCGGCACGCCCGCCGCGTGCTCCAGAAACCTCGAACCGAGCACAACATCGGCCCTTCCCTCCGCGACCGGGCGAACGAGGCGAGGCACGTCGCTGGCTGAATGTTGACCGTCGGCGTCGAACGTGACCACGACCTGCGCGCCACGGTTGAGCGCGTAGGTCAAACCAGACTGTAGCGCCGCCCCCTGCCCGCGGTTGAGCGCGTGCCTGAGGACAGCAGCGCCGGCCTCCCGAGCGCGTGCCGCAGTGGCGTCCCGAGAACCGTCATCGACGACAACCACGTCGTAGCCGGAATCAACGAGCGGACGGACCACGTCCCCAATGACCGCGCCTTCGTTGTAGGCGGCAATCACGATCCAGACTCCCCCGCACACCTCAGGCTGGACGGTCATCAGCAATCACAGGGCTGTCTACCGCGGTCCCCTTCCACCGGCCTCACGCCACAGCCCGTACTTCACCGGCACCTTGATTCTCCGCGCCCGGAGGCGGAGGCCGATCGCCGGCTGCACGCAGCGTCTATCGTCCTTACACTTCACGGCCGATACCCCTCCGCTCGCCCTGTGGGGAGGGCGGCCGAAGGCACCTGTAATAGCCCTGGAGATCCAACCGACCGTGCAACAGATCCTCGGGTAACCTGTCGTGACTGCGGCCTCGATCGGCGGCACCACCAGGCCTCGAGGACTGCCGCAAATCGGTCCTGCGCCTTCGGGGACTGGCGAGACACAAGATTTCAGGGGGACAGATGATCATCTACGGTGTCGCGTTGCTGTCGGGCTGTCTGTTGGTGGGCATGCTGACGGGCGAAGTCCTGGGAGTCGTACTCGGAGTCAGCGCCAATGTCGGTGGCGTCGGCATTGCGATGTTGCTGCTCGCTGGCGTGCAGTTCGACAAGATCGCGGTCCCTCGTCGACGGAGCGAAGGATTCCGCCGGCGGTGCTAGTTCACCGTCCAGAGCGTCAGCGATGAGACGTCTTTCACGAAGATGCGGTTGCCGGAGATCGCCGGTTGAGCCCAGGTGGGCCCGATGGGCACCTCAGGGTCCGGCTCCGCGACCCTGTAGCGCTGCAACGGCTCGAAGGCGGCATTGCTGGCCCGCAGAACGACAAGCTCACCGTCGTTCTGGAGACTGAACACGACCTGATCCGCTTTCTGGATCGCGGCATTGTTGGCCTGGCGGCCATCGGACGACCACAGCACCTTCCCGGTCTTGGCGTCAACGGCGAAGTACTGCCCCGAGTTCCGACTGGTCAAGCCGATCATCGCGTCGCCGTTCATGACGGCGTTACTCATGCGCCCGGGCAAATCAGCGTTCTCCCAGACGGTCTCGTTCACCCACTGATCGTTCTGCCTCGCGATTCGTACAGCGGTCATGGGACCACCATGGCCCCATGCGATCACCGAATTGCCATAGAGCACGGGCGTAATCGAATTCGTGTCGTTGGGACTCGCGAACGGCCGCTCCCAGAGAAGTCGGCCGGTCGCGGCCTCGACTCCCACGAGCTTGTCCTGCGTAATCGTCACGACCTGACGTACGCCAGAAAAGCTGGCGACGATGGGTGATCCATAGCCGGGACCATCTCCGTTCCAACTCCACCGGACGTCGCCGCTGTTGACGTCGAATGCGGTCAGTGCGCCCTGGTCGGTTCCGCCCACGTGAAAAATGACATTCGACCCTTCGATGACAGGCGAGAAGGCGTGGCTGGTATAGGTCGGTACCACTGGCGACCCGGGCTTCTGCCAGAGCTGTTTACCTGACGCCGCATCGTAGGCCGTCACGATGCCGGTCATGCCAATCGCGAAGAGGCGCCCGCCGGAAAAGACCGGCGTGGACTTCGGCCCCTTGCCGTGAGGCCTGGCGGCGCTGTTCATGGTGTAGGGCGCCGGATACGCGGTTCGCCACAACACTTGGCCACTCGCTGCATCAATCGCACTCATCACCTCGTCGTCGGCCTGCCGCGAGAACACGTACACCCTGTCCCCCACAACGAGCGGCGTGGCGTATCCGAGGCCGACCTCGACCTTCCAACGCTGGGTCAGCTGCGCGGGCCACGTGGCCGGTGCGGCAAAACCGGTGACGATGCCATCACGGTTTGCGCCGCGCCACTGCGTGATGTCGGGGCCATGCTGCGCCAGGCTCACGACAGACAGACCAACGAAAAGCGCGGCGCCTATCGACGCGCGGTGCATCAAAGACATCTCAAGTCCTCACTGTGCATGAATATCGTACGCGGCAAGAGTACCCTGATCCCGCAGATACAATCTCCCGCCACTCACCACCGGGTGCGCCCATGACTGCCAGTCCTGTTCGGCGATCCTGAAGCGCCCTTTCTCGCGATAGCCCACGGGCGTTGCCTCGGCCAGGCCGACGACCCTGTTCTCACTGAAAAGGTAGAGATGGCCGTCGGCATACACGAGCGAACCCTTGCCGACGCTGCGATGCTGCCACATCTGCTTGCCAGTCGCGAACTCGATGCACGTGAGAATCGAGTTGTCGAAACCGTACAAATAGCCGTTGACCAGTACAACGCCGCCATGATGGTTCTGCATGTCGCGCGTGAAGTAGATCTCCTGCGCGTGCACTGCCCCGGCTTGCGCGCGCAGGCCCAGCAGCGCACCACCGGTGCCGTAGCTCGAGGTATAGAAGACCTTGTTGTCGAAGAACACGGGCGTGGCGATGTTGGCGGTGTTGTTGGAGACGGATCGATGCCGCCACATGAGCTTTCCGTCGGACGCCCGAACGCCGATGCCGGCCGCAGCCGTGAAGGTCATCACCGTACGCACGCCCTGGACGTCGGCCACAATCGCCGAGGCATAACCCGCCTCGTCGCTCAGCTCCTTGGCCACCCACACAGTCTTGCCCGTCATCTTGTCGAGCGCCACCATACCGGCGCCTCGGCCACCTGGTGACACGAACAACCGGTCACCGTCCACGAGCGGTGACTCGCTCACCAGCCAGGAGATATTGCGCGCACCGAAGTCCTTCAGGATGTTGCGCTGCCAGATGACGGCGCCGTCAAGGACGCGGAGGCAGGCAAGGTCGCCGCTCTCGCTCAGGACGTAGAGCCGATCGCCGTCTACTGTGGGCGTGCTTCGTGGCCCGGGACCCCGGTCGTTGTTTCCCGCCGCGCCGATGTCCCTGACCCAGACCTGCGTGCCGTCAGCACGGTTGAGCGCGGCCACGGAGCTTCGTCCGCCGCGTGCACCTTGCACGAAGATGCGGTTTCCACGCACGGCGATTGAGCCGAACCCGGCGCCAAGGTTCGACGTTGACCACAGGCGCCTGGGCCCAGCGGCAGGCCACTCACGCAACAGGCCCGTTTCCGTCGAAAGCCCAGAACGGGACGGCCCCCGCCACTGTGGCCAATCGCCGGTCGGCGACTGGCCGGCCACCCCCATCGTGGCCGCCACGATCAGCGCGAGGCAGACGATGAGGCGCATGCTAGAACGTCACCCCCGCGTTGATGCCAAAGGTTCGCGGTGCGCCGCTCTCGCCAAGAAATCCCGATGGCGCGATGCGCGGATCGAAGGCGAGCGCCACGGGAATGTAGCGCGTGTCGAACACGTTCTTCATCCAGGCCTCTACCATGAGCAAGCGGCCCCGAGCACCAACCCGAAGGTTGGCGAGCGAATAGGCCGCCTGCGCTGCACTGTTCATGTCGTCGTACTCGAACGCGCCCAAGAAGATGAACTCTGCCCCGCCGTACACCGTGGCGTTGGCGCTGATCGCGCGAGAGAGATGCGACCCGACGGTCGCCGTGTACTCGGGCGTATTGGGAATCCTGTTGCCAGCGACGTTCGCGCCGCTCGAGATGCTCCCCGCCCCGAACCGAGCGTTCGTGTAGCCGATGGCACCGAACAGATCGAACCCCGGCCGCACACGCGCTCGCACCTCCAGCTCGACCCCCTTGCTCTCGGCACCCCCCACGTTGGCAATGAAGAATTGCCCGGGCACACCCGGATCGGGCAGATTCAGCTGTAGATCGTCCCAGTCGATTCGAAACACCGCCGCGTTTGCCGTCATACGGCCACCGGCCCAGGCGCTCTTGAGGCCAACCTCGAGATTCCAGGTCTGCTCCTCGGCGTACGCTTCGAAGCCGGCCGGCGACGCGGCGTTGAAGCCTCCGGCCTTGAAGCCTCGCGCCATCGAAAGGTAGACGAGCCGATCGGCGTCGATCCGTACGGCCGCCGACATCTGTGGCGACACGTTGGAAAAACTCTCGGCCGGCGTGCCAAAACGCTCGGGCGCGACGGCGGGACTGAAAAAAGTACGCAGCGACGCGGTCTTGTTCTCGTGGTCTACCCTCGCGCCGCCCGTCAGATCCACCCGATCCGCCAGCGTCACCGTGGCCTGGCCGAATACCCCGAGGCCGACGTCGTCCAAGGTGGCCTGAGGCGAATGCTGACTCACAGCGAAGGGAAGCAACGGCGAGAGCACAAACGGCGAATACTGGTTGATCGCGTCCTGTTCGTAGTTCTGTGTGAAGACGAACACACCCGCCTGCCACTTGAGGGGCACGTTCTCCGAGATCTTGAGCGGCGAGCTCGCGGCCGACGAGATCCGCAGCTCCTGGGTGAACTGCACACTCTGCTCGGCGTTCTCGCGTCGCAGGAGCGGGGCCGGCGTATAGTCGAGGTCGGTGGCGTCCTCGGTCTTCCAGCGCACGAAACCTGTCGTCGAGGTGAGGTTCAGTCGAGTGCCTGCTCGACGCGCGAGCACGGTCGTCGCCAGGATGTCGCGGTCGGTGTGCCCCTCGAAGTCCCTGGCCACCTCGAAGGGGTTGGCCCGAAGCCCCTGCAAGTCGCTCAACGCGAAATCACCGTCGCGCGCCCGCTCGCCGGAGACGATGAGACGAGTCTCCCACAGGCTCGATGGAGTCCACAGCAACTGCCCCTTGCCCGTGACCGCCTCCCGAGAGTCCACGTCGTTGCCGGTAACACGGTTGCGCGTGAAGCCATCTCGCTGGCCGTACCTGATCGAACCGCTGACACCGAGCCGACCTGACACCACCGGCCCGGAGAAGCTGCCACGGACGTCGCGCGACGCGAAGTTGGCAAGCGGTACCGAGAGCCCCCCTGTCCACTCCGAGAGCGATGGCCTCGCACTGGCCACGTTGATGACGCCAGCAAGCGTATTGCGTCCAAACAGCGCGCTCTGAGACCCCCGCACGAACTCAACCCGTTCGACATCGATGAGGTCGATGCTCGAGGTGTTCGAGTTGAGCTGCGGCACACCGTCAAGGTACGTCGTAATGCTGGGATTGGCCGGGCTCGAACCGACACCACGGAAGCGTGGATTACTCAACTTACGCGCGGTAAAATCGGTGAACTGGGTGTTCGGCGAGTAGATGGCCGCGTCGCGGACGAGAGCGATTCCGCCGTTGACGAGCATGTCGCCGGACACCGCCGTGACGCTCACCGGCAACGCCTGCGGGTCGGCCGGCTCCTTCTGCGCCGTCACCGTCACGGTGGGCAACTGGATACGGCTGGACGGACTCGCCTGAGCCCAGGCGGAGTCCGGTGCGGTGACGCCCGCGATCGTAAGCAGGATTCGGGCTAATCGTCGCGACATTTGCGGCATTATCTCTCCACTGCTCTCTGAAATCACACCCTGTGAGGCTCCGAGTGCCCGTAGCCCTTCGAGCCACGCCCCCTTTGAGCGTATATTGTTCTTCATGCCGAAAAAGCTTCATCTGACGGCCGCTCTTCTCGCAGGGCTGTCGATCGCGGTCACGGCTCAGGGCCCACAGCGCGTGCTGGTCGGAGACTGGCCGTCGATGCGGGGGCCCGCTCGCGACGGCGTTTCTCTCGAAACTGGCCTCGTCGATACGTGGGCACTCGACGGCGAGAACTTTCTGTGGCGTGCCCCGTTTGGCGGTCGGTCGGCGCCGATCGTCATGGGGAACCGGGTGTACGTGCAAAACCCGGCCGGGCGCGGAGCGGACCTGCAGGAACGAGTCATGGCACTCGACGCCGACACCGGGAAGGTGATCTGGGAACACCGGTTCAACATCTACCAGAGCGACGTACCCGCCCACCGCGTCGGATGGGCGTCGCCAACGGCCGACCCGGAAACCGGCAACATCTATGCACTCAGCGGCGGAGCCGAGGTGATTGCCCTCAGCCGCGACGGCAAGCGGTTGTGGGAGCGGTCGTTCGGTGAGGAGTTCGCGGCCTTCACGACCCACGGTGGCCGCACGATGTCACCGGTCGTGGATGGCGACCTGGTGATCGTGAGCGCCCCGGTGTCCAACTGGGGATCGGCGGTGGGACGCGCCCACCGTTTCATGGCGCTCGACAAGCGAACCGGCGACATGGTCTATCTTGCCAACCCAGGCAACCGGCCCTTCGATACGGCGTACGCCCCGCCCACCATCGTTACCATCAACGGCCTCCGGCTCCTGATTTCTGGCCTCGGAGACGGCGGAATTCACGCCATCAAGCCGCAGACCGGGGAGCGGGTGTGGAGCTTCATGGCGGCCAAGCGGGCTATCAACACGGGGGTTGTCGTGCGCGGGAACGACGTGATCGTGTCGCACGGTGACGAAAACCTCGAAGGGAACGAGCTCGGCCTGATTGCGGCCATCGACGGGTCGCAGACCGGCGACATCACGACTACGAAGTGGGCCGTCATGGGGACGGGGTTCGGGTTCTCGTCGCCGCTCGTCGACGACACCCGCGTGTACCAAATCGATGGAAGCTCCACGCTGAGGGCGTTCGACGCTGAAGCCGGAACGGAGCTATGGACGCTGCCGCTGGGCATCGCACAGAAGGCGCCCCCAGTGCTAGCCGACGGCAAGATCTACGTCGGCACCGATGGCGGCGATTTCTTCATCGTCCGGCCGCAGGCCGACCGCGCCGAGATCCTGAGTCGGGTCGAGCTACCTGATAGCACCAGCAGCTGTTGTGGATCCGAGGGGACACCGGAGCAGATCCTCGGCGGCGCGGCGGTGTCGCGCGGGCGGATCTTCTTCGTCTCGAGCGATGCCGTCTACGCGATCGGGTCGCGGCAGCCGCAACCCACCGCGGGGTTTGCCGTGGACGAACCAGCGCAGGTCGGCCAGGGAGCGCCGGCGCATCTGCAGGTCTCTCCGACCGAAATGGTCCTCGAGCCTGGACAGACGGTGCAGCTAAGAGCGCGGCTCTTCGACGACAAGGGGCGCCTCCTGCGTGAAGAGCCCGCCGTGGCCTGGACGCTCGACGATTTGAAGGGCACGGTCGCCGGCGGCACCTTTACCGTGGCGCCTGATCCGATGGAGCAGGCCGGTACGATCACGGCGACGTTCGGCGGCCTCACGGGCCAGGCACGGGCGCGCGTTGTTCGACCGCTGCCTTGGAGGGAGACGTTCGACGGCTACGCCGACGGTGCAACTCCTGTCGGGTGGGTGAATGCCGCCGGAGGCGCCGCGGTGTCGGTCGTCACACTCGACGGACAGAAGGTCCTGCAGAAAGCGCCGGTCGGGACAATCTACAAGCGCGCGCGCGTCTTCATTGGGCCCACCACCTGGTCGGACTATACATTCGAGGCTGACGTTCGGACCACGACGCGGCGCCGACAGATGGGCGACGTGGGTATCACCGCGCAGAGATACTCGCTCGTGCTGTACGGCACGTCCCAGCGCCTCAAGCTGGAGCCCTGGGAGCCGGAAACAGAGCGGACCGTCACGGTGCCGTTCACGTGGGAGCCGGATGCGTGGTATCGGCTGAAGCTCCGGGTCGAGAACCTGCCGAACGGGCAGGTACGCGCGCGCGGCAAGGCCTGGCCCGTTGGTGAACCCGAGCCTGCCACGTGGCTCATCGACAAGACCGACCCGATTGGCAACCGCCAGGGAGCGCCAGGACTCTTCCTCGACGCGCAGTACGGCGCGTATCTCGATAATTTCGTGATGACGAAGAACGACTAATCATGCATAACCCAACCACGCGACCTCGAGTCTTCTCGACCTTTCTGGCGGCCACCCTGTTGCTAGGCGGTGTGATCCTGGCCCCGGTCCCGCTCCAGGCGTCTGACCCGGAGACGGGTGACTGGCCGATGTGGGGCGGCATGCCGGACCGCAACATGGTGTCCAGCATGAAGGGGCTGCCGGCGGAGTGGGACGTCAAGACCAAGAAGAACATCAAGTGGGTGGCTGACCTTGGATCGCAGAGCTACGGCAATCCGGTAGTGGCCGGCGGCATGGTGTTCGTGGGCACCAACAATGAGCTACCGCGCGATCCGAAGCAGGCCGGCGACCGGGGCGTGCTGATGGCGTTCCGCGAGTCGAATGGCGAGTTCCTGTGGCAACAGACGCACGCCAAGCTCGAGTCTGGACGTGCCAACGACTGGCCGTTCCAGGGCATCGCGTCGTCTCCACTGGTCGAAGGCGAGCATCTCTACTATGTCAGCAACCGGGGCGTCGTGTACTCCCTGGACATCCAGGGCTTCCGCGACAACGAAAATGACGGTCCCTTCACCGACGAAGAGCTCACCGGCCAGTTCGACGCCGACGTGATCTGGGCCTTCGACATGATGGAAGAGGTGGGCTCGTACCCCCATAACCTGTCGAATTCCTCACCGGTTATCTGGGGCGACATGATTTACGTCAGCACGTCGAACGGGCAAGACGAGAGCCACGTGAACATCCCCTCCCCCCGTGCCCCGGCGATCATCGCGCTCAACAAGGCAACCGGGGAGCTGGTCTGGGAGGACAACTCGGTCGAAGACCGTATTCTCCATGGCCAGTGGTCCACTCCGTCGGTCGGCCAAATTGGCGGTGTCCTGCAAGTGGTGTCGGCGCAGGGCGACGGCTGGGTCCGCGGGTACGAGGCCGAGACCGGTGAAAAGCTCTGGGAGTTCGACAGCAACCCCAAGGACTCGGTGTGGCCTCGAACCCGGAACGAATTGATTGCCACTCCGGTCATCGTCGGAGACGTCGTGTACATCGCGAACGGGCAGGATCCCGAACATGGCGAAGGCGTCGGCCATCTCTACGCCATAGACGCCACCAAGCGTGGTGATATTACCGAGTCGGGTGCGATCTGGCACTTCGATGACATTCGTCGGTCGATTTCCACGGTGGCCGTGGCAGACGGTCTGCTCTACGTCGCCGACTTCAGCGGCTACTTTCACTGCCTCGACGCCAAGACAGGCCAGCTCTATTGGACCCACGACGTGTTCGCCGCGGTGTGGGGTTCGCCCCTGGTCGCTGACGGCAAGGTCTACCTGGGCGATGAGGACGGCGACGTCGTGATCATGGCGCACGCCAAGGAGAAGAAGGTGCTGGCGGAGATGAACATGGGCAGTCCCGTCTACGGCACCGTCGTTCCCGCGAACGGGACGCTCTTTCTCAATAACCGCAGCCAGCTGTTCGCCATCGGTGCGCAATAGACGATGACCACACGCGAGAGAGACGCAGCGACTCGCCGACAGTCCTTCTCGCGCTCTTTCCGCGTCCCGATTGCCTCGTGGCCGGTTGTCGCCCTTCTTGTGCTGGCGGCCCCGCTGCCGATAGCCGCGCAAAGCCCCAACACCGCGCCGGCGAGTGAGTGGCGCCAGTTCCGCGGAAGTCCAGGCCTCACCGGCACGTCCGCGGCCGCCGTGCCCTCGACGCTCACACTGCTCTGGACCTACGAGGCCGGCGATGTCATCGACTCCTCCGCTGCCATCGTCGACGGCGTGGTCTACGTAGGAGGAGGCAACGGCGATCTCCTGGCGCTCGACCTGGAGACCGGTCGGCTCAAATGGAAGTACACAACCGGCAACTTGATCGGCGAATCATCGCCGATGGTCGGCCACAATGCGGTATTCATCGGCGACCTGGGCGGGCTGGTCCATGCGGTCAATATTCTCGATGGCACCCGGCTCTGGACGTTCAAGACGGGCTCGGAGATCAAGTCGTCGCCCGTGCTGGCTGACGGCGCGGTGCTGATCGGATCGTACGACAGCCACCTCTATGCCTTGGACACCCGAACCGGAGCGCTTCGCTGGAAGGTGCAGACGCAGGGACAGGTCCACGCCACCCCGGCAGTGCAAAACGATCTGACCTTCGTCGCCGGGTGTGACGCCCTCTTCCGCGCCATCCGTGTGAAGGACGGCAAAGAGATGTACCAGATTGAGTCGGGGGCCTATACCGGCGCGTCTCCGCTCGTGGATGGCGACCGCGCCTACTTCGGCACCTTCAATGCCGAGGTACTTGCGCTGAATCTGAAAGACCGCAGCGTGGTGTGGCGGTACGCGCAACCCGACGCACAGTTCCCCTACTACTCGTCGGCCGCGCTCGACAACGGGCGCGTGATCGTTGGAGGCCGCGACAAGGTCGTGCACGCCATCGACACCGCCTCAGGGAAGCCAGTGTGGACCTTCGCGACTCGCGCGCGGGTCGACTCCTCGCCGGTCATCGCCGATGGCCGCGTCTACGTTGGCTCGAGCGACGGTCGGCTGTATGTGCTCGATTCGGCGTCTGGCAAGAAGATCTGGGAGTTCGATACGGGCGCGGGTCTCACCGCCTCGCCGGCCGTGGCCGAGGGCAAGGTCGTCATCGGGGCCCAGGACGGCCGGATCTACGTGTTCGGGTGAGTTCCGGACTTGGAGTCACCTGGCAGAACGAACCGCGACGGAACCTCATAGCCCTGTTCACCGTCGGTCCAGCTCCACGCCAGTCAGATACTGGGGGTACGGTCGATCGCGAACAGATATAGAGTTCGGCTTCGAATCGCTCGGTTCTCAGCGAGAGTCACGAGCGCGAAGCGAGATTCCCGAAGAGTGAACATGCGCCACCGGGTCAGCAGTCCGAGCGTCATACAAGAGAACGTCGAGGGCGAGGTGATCATTATCCACCTCCCGAGCGGGTGCTACTTCAGCCTCGACGGAATCGCAGCCGATGTGTGGGACGGCATCGTCCAGGGGATCGATGACGCTCGCATCCTCGAGGCGATATCCGAGGCTTGGGAGGGAGAGCCGCAGCGGATGGCGGAGGACGTACGACAGTTCATCGATGAGTTGACCGCAGAAGAACTGATCGTCGCCGCTGGGGGAGCGAATGAGGCTGCGCCGACTGGATCTGGTGAGCGAGCGCCCGGCGAGAAAAGGGTGTTCTCACCGCCGATACTGCACAAGTATCGCGACATGCAGGAGCTATGCTGATCGACCCGATTCACGAGGTCGAAGAGACGGGCTGGCCGGAGGCGAAGCAAGAGCCTCGAGAATGAGTCCGAACCGAGCACAGCTGCCTGTCGTCACCGCAACCTCCGCTGCAGGAACTGTCGAACCAGGCGCGAGCAAGAAGCTTCTTCAACTTCGCCAGACTTTCGAAGAAGCACGGGCCGCGATCGGTGGAGCCCCGGACTTGTGGTTTCGCCTTGCCGAGGCGACAGTTCGGGTTCGCTTCGCCGGCGCGACTCTGGCACCGCTTCTGACCGCACCGCTCGCGCATCTCCAGACCGAACCAACGGAGGACCCTGCTCTGGACCTGTTCGTCTGGGACGACGCATCGACCGGCGTCGTCACACCGCTGCCGTCACGCCCGCCCTCGTTGTCGACCTCAGACGAGGGAGTCTTCTCCTATCGTCATGGGGAGATTGAGGCTGCCTACGAGCCATCGTCAACTCTGCTGAGTGCCATCGACCATACGACACGCTGCGGTTTCCTCCGCGTCGAGTCCCCGTCACGACTTTCGGTTCGGGAAAGAACATCGCCTTTTCGCATGATCCTCTCGTGGTGGGGCGCCCGTCGTGGCTTGCAGATCGTTCATGCGTCGGCGGTGGGCACACCAATGGGGGGCGTGCTCATCGTCGGACGCGGGGGCGCCGGCAAGTCCACCACCGTTCTTTCTTGCGTCGGGTCTGGACTCGGCTACGCAGCGGACGACGGCTGTCTCGTCTCCGACGACGATCGGCCAATTGTCTATGGGATGTATGCGACGGCCAAGGTCGAGAGGCGCAGATCGAGCTGGTTCCCGCGGCTGGAGACTGCCATCGAAAGCGCCCCGGAAGGAATGAAAGGAGAGGCGGTACTGCGTCTGACCGAGTCCTTCACGGATGTGCTGATCCGTTCGTTCCCGCTCCGCGGTATTCTCGTGGCTGACGTTCGTGGCGCGGGCGTGACGACGCTCGAACCCTGCTCGCGAGCCGAGGCTTTGCAGGCTTTGGCGCCGAGCACCATCTTCCAATTTCCTGGCGTCAGCAGCCGGGTGCTGGCACGGCTGACCAGGATCGTCCGTCGAACCGACTGCTACAGGTTGGCGCTCGGACTCGATGTGTCGAGAATCCCAGGCGTGATTATCGACTTCCTTGCGACCGAGTCGTCGTGAAGACGGCTACGCTCGTCAGCGTTGTCATCCCCGTCTACAACGGCGAGAGCTTCATCGCCGAGGCGATCGACAGTGTCCTCGCCCAGGCTCACCGACCGCTGGAGGTGATCGTCGTCGACGATGGGTCGACCGACGGCACGGCAGCCGTGGTCGCGGCCTTCGGAGACAAGGTACGGTATCAGTGGCAGGACAATGGCGGCCCCGCCGCGGCCCGCAACACCGGGACCACCCTGGCACGGGCCGACGTCATCGGATTCCTCGATGCGGACGACCTCTTCGATCGGCACAAGCTGGCGCTGCAGCTGTCTCGGTTGGAGACGTCTCCGCGCGTCGAAATCGTCCTGGGCTTTCGGCAGTACTACATGCTCGAGCCTGGCGATGGGCGAGAGAGACGCTTCTCGCGCCATCTCGAGCCGATGATGTCGCTCCAATTGGGATGTGGCCTCTTCCGAGCCGAGGTCCTCTCCAAAGTCGGACCTTTTCACGACGCGCTGCGCATCAGCGACGACTGGGACTGGTTCATGCGCGCTCGCGAGATGGGAGTACGGATCCTGATACACCGAGATGTCGTGTTACACCAGCGCCTCCACGCAGCGAACATCACGCGACAGCGAGAGCTCGGCCAGCGAGAGACCCTTCGCCTGGTCAGGGAGTCGCTCGCGCGGCGGCGGAAGGACGGCCATCACGGCTCTCTCCCACCGCTATCGAGCTTTCTCGAGGATGCCGAGCCATAGGCCGATGGCACCTCGGCGTCTTCTTGTCAGCATCGTCATTCCGGTCTACAACGGCGAGCGCTTCGTTGCAGAAGCCGTTGACAGTGCTCTCGGTCAGTCGTGGGTTCCGCTTGAGGTTGTGGTGGTTGACGATGGCTCTACCGACTCCACCCTCCGAGTCCTGGAGCGCTACGCGTCTACCATTCGTCTCGTCAGTCAGTCCAACAGCGGTCAGGCGGCAGCGCGCAATTCCGGTGTTGTCGAGGCCAGAGGCCAAGTCATCGTGCATCTCGATGCGGACGACCTGCTACCGCCGACATCGGTTGCCGTCCGAATGGCCGCGCTGGTGAATCCGGGCCTTGACGCGGTCTTCGGACATGTCGAGCAGTTCTTCGACCCCGGGATGAACGAGACCGCACGCCGTCGGATCTCCTTGCCCACACAGCCGCTTCCAGGAATCAGCGGCGGAGGGCTTCTCGTCACGCGCGCCTTTTTCGACCAGGTCGGCTGGCTCAACACGTCTCTGGCGACAGGAGCCGACATGGACTGGATGATGCGTGCACATGAAGCGGGCATGCGCCAGCACGTGCTCCCAGATGTGGTGTTGCGGCGCCGAATTCACGGGGCCAACATGGGCCTGCCCAACGCACGCGCGCGGAGCGGCCGTCTGCGAATCCTCAAGGCGGCACTCGACCGGCGACGTGCTGCCGACGAGCCTCCTCATGAGTGAACGCCGCCGACCGGCCTGGATGCCGACATCCGTTCAGGAACTCTTGCTCGTAGCCGCTCTTGGCTCACCAGACGAGCAGCTTGCGGCGTGGCGAAGCTGGCGGGCGGTGACAGATATCAACAGCCTCGACGCCG
>Ga0326597_10001408_pt1 | contig 39173 bp, 34 predicted proteins | sample RVTome_12_FD_203789 | JGI IMG/M metagenome (GOLD analysis project Ga0326597, IMG submission 203789) | Soil microbial communities from uranium-contaminated site in the Upper Colorado River Basin, Wyoming, United States - RVT100D185 | ecosystem: Environmental > Terrestrial > Soil > Contaminated >... | reverse complement strand
TGATCCTGCCCCAGCGGCTGCGCTACCTCGAGGAAGTCGAGAAATGTAGTCACGACAGCCCATGAAAAACCGCCTTGGCAATGCCGCGAAGGTCGCTTACGCATCCCAACTGCGTAACTTGGGTTAGCGGGGCGTGGTTCGAGCGGCCCGACGCGGCCGGCGTCGGCGCCCGCGGCCCGTGCCGTCTCCGGCCCGGCCCGGCGCGCGGGGCGGACGCGACGGCCCGCCCCGCACACCTACAGGTCCCGTCCGGGCGGACCGTGCTATTCGATCGGCGGGGCCGGCGGACTTCCCGCGCAGGTCTCGGCCGCCTGGAACGGTGCTTCTGTGCCGGCAAAGCCGCACGCCCCGCTGGCGGCCAGGCCCTCGGCGCAACTGACCTCGCCGGTGTTGTACTGTTGCACGAGGTCCACATCGTCGGCGTCCACGTCGCAGTCGCCGTCGACATCATAGCGCACAGTGCCGGCGAACGGCCCGCTCATGTCGACAAGACCCCCGAGCGTCAACGGCGTGTAGTTGCATAGATCGGCCGTGTTGGGCACTCCGTCGTCGTCGATGTCGCTGTCGCACGGGTCCCCATACCCGTCGCCGTCACAATCGGCCTGGTTCGGGTCCGGCGTGTCTGGGCAGTTATCGCACAAGTCGCCGATTGAGTCGACGTCGACATCGAACTGGAAGAAGTTGATCACGCTCGGGCAATTGTCGCAGATGTCGCCAATGCCGTCTAGATCACAGTCTTCCTGGAGCGGGTTGGCGTCGGCCGGACAATTGTCGCAGACGTTGCCGAGTCCATCCCCGTCCGTGTCGTCCTGCCCCGCGTTATTGTTGCAGGGGCAGTTGTCGCAATCGTCCGGGATGCCGTCGCCGTCGCAATGGTCCTCACAATCATCAGGGGTCCCATCGCCGTCACAATCCGGCTCGCACGCGTCAATAGTGCCATCGAAATCGCAATCCCCCTGGCATTCGTCCGGGACCCCGTTCCCGTCGCAGTCATTCTCGAAAAGCTCGCAATCGTCCGGAACGCCGTTGCTGTTACAGTCGTTACCGGCGAGCTCGCAATCATCCGGGATCTGATTCCCATTGCAGTCGTTTCCCGCAAGCTCGCATTCATCCGGAGTGTCGTTGACGTTACAGTCGTTGCTGGTGCCGCAACTGGGAAAGTAGGGTCCGGAGCACACTTCGCTGGCGCAGTATCCCTGGTAGAGGCAGACATTCCCTCCACCACTGCAACTGATATCGCACCTGTCATCCTCACCGTTGCCGTTGCAGTCGGGAATGGGGCACACGGCGCATGTGTACTTGCTGACCGGCGCTCCTTGAACGACCACGGCCGGGCAGAGGACGCCGAATGCGGCCACTGCAAGGAAGGTTCTGGTCCGTTGACTTGACTGCATCACGATTCTCCTTTGGAATTCCCGCGGTTTCCGCTCGGGGGGCGCCGGGCCTGCTACACCGCAAGGTCAGTCGCCGGCCCCTCAGCGTGAAAACGCTGCCGGTTCTAAGCCGCTGTGGAGATGTCGGGCGGAAGTTGAAAATGCGAGGCCCGTCCGGGATCGGAACGAAACCGGTCAGGTACCCCGGTAGCACAGGCGCGCCGGGGCAAGTCCCACCGAGCTGGGAAGATCGTGCGCGGAGGGTCGCGGGGCCGCCGGAAACCGAAGCCATACGACATGATCCACGCGCCGGCCGGCATCGCATAGTTCATCCTCCCGCAAGCGCCCGCAGACTGTACCGAGCGTCTGACAACCGGTCAAGCAGACTGCCGGAACGTGCTGAGGCCTTGGTCGCGGTCAGGTGGCCGGCCCACGCTGGATTACGAATGGGCAGCCGAGCGGTGTATCCGCTCCTGGGACCGCCATGCTTGCTACATGAAGTAGTGCGTGAATTCGGCCTGTGTGGCATGGGGCCTATGTCATGTGGGTGTTGGCAGAAACAACATGCCGAGGGCCGCGCGCCGGCTGGTCGCCTCGGCATCGCCGGCGAACTCACCGAGGTGGAGGGGCAGCAACTCTACAACTAGGCAGCCGCGGCGATCCCCTATTGCCGCAGCGGAGCGACACCTAGCCAGCTTGCAAGCGCGAGTGGGCGCCGCTGCCCCGTTCCCCACGACCCTCGCGGGGCGTGATCCGGTTCCACCCAAGCCCGGCGTCCGACCGCGGCCGAAGAGGCCCCCAGTGCGCGAGGCGCGCCACGGCGCGCCGCTACTTCTTCACGGTCATTGCCATCACGATGCACTCGTTGTCGCCGAAGCCGGTCGCGACCGCCACGACGGCGGGCTTGCCGAACTCGAGCTCGACGTGCGACCGGACCGACCGCACGGAAAGGATGGGCAGCTCGATGCGCACCGGCCCGACCTCCGGGATGGCCAGTTCGCCGGTGGGTTCGGCCCAGGTCGCCCGACGGACGCTGCCGAGGAGGTCGACGGACGTGCGGGTGTCACTGTCCGGGCCGGCGCCGACGACGAGCGACAGATCGAGCCCCTCGTCGACGCTTGCGGTCTGCGGCTCGTAGGCCACGGCGCTGGTCGCCACGACGGCGCTGACGTCGGAGACGTACGCCCGCTGCGAGGTGACCATCACCGGCACCGGTGTCCGGCGGGGCACGACGAAGTGCATGCGGTTGGAGGATTCGGGAATCGCAGGCGGGCTACCGATCGCCGGGGCCCGGTCCGCAGGCGTTCGATAGACGATCAGTTCCACGACAAACTGCTCGCGGTATAGCGCTCGGACGGCCTCCAGCATCGTCGCAACCCGAGCGTGCTCATCCGCCTCGGCCTCGATGGCGAAGATCCCCGGAACCAGCGGGGTGCATTCGACCGCCATCGCCGTGCAGAGACTCCCGAGCAGAGCGTCGACATTCTCGCCTCGCTCGAGATCGAAGTCCTCCGCCATCGGGTCGCGCGGGAGCATCGGGATAAGGTCCCGCAGATCGTAGATCTGCCAGGACGCCTGCGCCGACACGGGCGAGCCGGCCGCGCACAAGGCCACGATTCCTGCGACAACGCTCACACCTGTTGATGATCGGAACATAGCTTCGCTCTCCTTACTGGGTGCTTCGGACGATTCGCGGTCCCCGCTAACTCGGGCGGGTGAGGTCATAGCCGCGCAGCCACGACCGAAGCCCGGGGCGCTGCGACAAAGCGACGACGAGCGACTGAAGCTCGTTCGCCACCGACGGATCACTACTGAGTTGCCGGAGCCGCCCGAACACTACGGGCCGCAAACTCGGCTCCGCGGCCCAAACGCTGCATACCTCCAGTTGTTCAGCGGGCTCGAGCCGGGCGAGCAGGCTCTCCGCGACCTGCGCCGAGCGGAGCACATCGCCGAGATGCCGGTACGCCGCGCGCCGTGCGCCGGCGTCCACCGACGCCATGAGCTCCAGCGCCTCCTCGACTCGGCCCTCGGACAGCGCATCATCCATGCGCTCCAGAGTCCCGCGGCCGTCCAGGCGCGCAGTCGGGCCGGGCTTCCGACCCTCCTCGGTCGGCTGCCGCTCACCGATGGGCCCAGCGACCGGAGTCGCAAACACGATGCGTACGGCATTGTATGGTGCGGCCTGAGGAGAATGATCCGCCGTGGTTTCGGTCGGCCCCGGGCCAACAGGCCATAGCCATAATGACGCCCCGGCCGCGGCCGCGACTGTCGCGGCAACCGCCGCAATCCGCGGCCGGAAACCGGCCCGCGCTTTTGCCGGCTGCGAACTCGGTTGCAGCAGCGCCCAGCGGATCCGCTCGTCCAGGCCGCGGACCGACGCCAGCCGGGCGCGAAGCGCCGCATCGTGCCGAAGGTCATCGCTCAGCGCCGCAACACACTCGGCGTCCAACTCCTCGTCATGGAACAGCTCCAGCTCCTGTATGTCCCAGTCGCTGCGTGGTGTCGTCATCACATCGCTTCCAGTGTCCTGCGCAACCTCCGCCGGGCCAGGTGTAGATTGGCCCGCACCGTCTGCACGTTGCAGTCCAGCGCCTCCGCGATCTCGTCGTAGGCCAGCCCCTCGACCAGCCGCAGCACCAGCGCAGCGCGCTGCTTCTGCGGCAGTGCATCGATCGCCTCATGGATGCGGTCGTTCGCCTCCGCCGCCGAAGCCGAGTCCGTGTCGCGGTGCCAGCGCGGCATCGTCCACGCACGAGCAGCCACCCGCCTCAGTCGCCGCCGCACGGAGCGCTGCTCGTCGAGCCAAAGTCGCAACATCGTCCGCCGTGCGTAAGCCACCTGCGTCACGCGGTCGGGCACTTTGGCAAGCAAGGTCAACATGGTCTGCTGCGTGAGGTCGTCCGCATCCTGATGCGAGCGGGTCAGGGCCAGCGCCGCCGGCCACAGCCGGTCGCGCATGCCGGGCAAGCCGAAGCTCGCCTGACGCTCATCCGTGTCCGGGCTGACCATCCACTGCCCCATCGCCGTCACATCCTAGACGCCGCCGAGACCGGTTTATCAATCAGGATGACCAAGACCCCGCCCGGAAGGGCGATCCGGCCCGGTCGCCCCGCGCACGCCCCGGCTGGCCCCCCGGAGCCGCCGCCCCGGGCCGGCGCGGACATTCCCGCCGACCGACTGGACTCCCCACACCCAGGGTCCTATAGTGTTGCAGCCGGAGCAGGAGGGATTGGGTCTGAGGCGCGGTCATGGGGTTTACGCGGCGCTACAGCACGACCTCCAGTTCCACCCACCCGCTCGCTGCGCCTCACCGTACGCCGTCCGTCTACGCTCGCCGCGTCCATCCACGGGGGACTCACGCGGTTGCCGTGCGCGCAGTGCGCCGGGCCGGCCCCCGCGTCCTTATTGCCGAAAGGTATTTGTCATGCATCGCAACCGTACATTCCTGCTGGTGTCGCTGACCGGATCATGGGCCCTGTGGTGCGCGCCGGCCGACGCCGCAGTCGTCTCGCTCAAGGCCGTCAAGGTCAACGACGTGCCGATCGAGCCGACCAACTTCGTGACCGTCCAGCCCGGCGACATCATCGAAACCGAAATCTGGCTCTGGGGGTGGAGCGATAGAAACCGATGCGCGTCGGGGTCCGAGTTTGCCGGTAGCCAGTGCGAGACGGATGCCGACTGCGGTACCGGAGTGTGCAACCTGTTCCTGGTCGACCTGTACCAGGTCACGATGGACGCCGAGACGGGGGCCGCGAGCGGGGATAGTGGACTACTCCTCCCGATTGGTTGGCCGGAGGACCCCAGCCGCGGGTTTTACATTGACCTCAACCACCCGAACTACCTCTTCTTCGGCATTGGGGGAACGGTCATCGCTGCTGTGGACACCAGCACGTTGGACTACCGGCTCGGCGGACTCGTCTACGACGGCCCGGACGGTGTGGCGGATGTCGGGGTCGCATTTTACGGTGGCACAGTGCTCTTGAGCCCGACAACGGAGTACGACGACTCCGGTCGAGCGTGCGGCGTGTTCACCATGCCTCTCGCGCTCCTGTCACCAAGGGACGTACCTTTAACTTACGTTGTTTCTGACTTGGTCCGTCTAATTGTACCGACGCCCGAGGTGTTGGTCGTCGAGGTCGTGTGCGCACCGACCGCGGCCTGCTGCCTGTTGTCTACCTGTTACGATCTGACCGAAGCGGAGTGTGCGTCCGAACGCGGTATCTGGCACGAGTACGCCTCGTGCAATGATGAGGCGTTCGAGTGCCTGGCACGCAACGCGCGCAAACCGGGGACGGCGACCCGCGATTGAGGTCCCGCTACGGCGCCGTGTTGCAGGGGTTTCCGCAAGTGTCCAGCGCCGTGGCCGGGTTGCAGGGACCCTGCTCTTCGTAGGGGATCCGCTTGTAGCTGTTCACGGCCGCGCCGATGTCGGTGAAGCCGACTCGCCGACTCGGATTATTGAGCAGGTCCCCGACGATGTTCCCCAGGTACAGCGCTTTCGTCTCGTGCGGCGTGACGCTGGCCTTGTACTTCTCGACGATCGCTGCAATGTCGGCAAAGTTGGGGTCCGCGACTCGGCCATGAGGTCTGGCGGCGTCGCCGACGGCGAGGGTGTAGATCTCGGTCGACGGTCCCTGGCAAGTCGACTCGTCCATCGGGTCGGCACAGTGGGTGACCTCGTAGATGGAACAGGGGACTACCTCACTGCCGAAGAAGAAGACTCGATCCGTCGACACGTCGCCTCCGAAGGCGGCCGCCAGCGCTCCCGCGCTCCAGTCCCGAACCTCCGCTTCCTGCGGCGTGCAGACCAGGAACGAGGCGAGGTATTCGGGCTGTACCGTGATGGAGTCGTCCTCCAGTCGCATGGGCGCGCCGAACCATCGTGTCTACCCCTCGAACTGGGCCAGGCTGGGAGCGACCCGGCCCGCGGGACAGGTGATGGCTCCATCGGGATCGTTCGGGTCGGTGTTGTACATTTTTCGCAGCGTCACCCGGACCGCGGACGCCCCGGCGGATGCGGCGCCGCCCTCCGACGCTTCCGCGTATCCGAAACGGGATGGGGCGACCGGCACGACGCGGATCGAGAGCGATTGGGTATCGGGCACGACGTTCGTTTCGCCGGGGCCCTGGTTGACGATGAAACTGCCTGACACGGGACCGCTGGTGTCGAAGCCCACAATGAAGGTCCCGTATGCCTCGCCGGCCGGGTCGCCGAAGACCGTCGGGACAAGCGGCACCGTTCCGAGATAGGCGCTCTGCCCGGAGTCCGCCACCGCCTCGTTCCCGTCAAACACGACCGCACCAGCGGCGATGTCCGGCTCGACGTAGCGTACGGCCGAGATCGTGTAGAGGCCGGCGAACGCGTAGTCGGCGCGCAGTTCGTCGATGAAGGTCCCCGACGCGGGGTCGTGTCCCGCGCCGACGCAGACCCATGGCGGCGCTGCGGGGCAGACCGCCTCCGCCGGACACGTCGTGCAGTTCGACATGTTGCCGCAAGTGGCGCTGGTCTTGCACACGCCCCCGGTGCCGCAATCGGCGTCACCTGCGCAGGGCCAACTCACCCGCGGGCCGTCCCAATAGAGCGGCAGGAGCGCTCCGGCGTCGCCGCTACGCAGACCGTCGAGCGTGAACTGGAACGTGCGCAGCCGGAACTCCTCGCAGGGCCCGCCATAGCAATCGCCATCGGTGTCGCATGATTCGCCCCAGCGCTCGACGCAGGTGCTGCCGTAGTCGCCCCAGCCCGACACGGACACCTCGATCTCCACGGCGTCGCCGGGCCGAACGGTGACCTGGGACGACTGCGGGCGCGGTCTGCCGTTTACGCCGACGGCCTTCATCGCGAACGTCGCCCCATCGGCGGACGCCGCAAGCACCGATAGACAGAGCGGGACGGTGAAAAAACCGGCGGGCGAGTGTCTCTTGTTCATCACGGGCCTCCTGGTCGGTGTGGACCTCAAAGCCTCTGGAACGGACGGCAAAGTCACATGATATGGGTCCAGGGTACACCACCTCGAGAAGCCGTCAAGGAATATCTGCGAGATTTATCCCCCAAAAGGGCCTTTTTGGCGAGATTTGAGCGGCTGCCCGCGCCCGGCACTCTCTTCGCGGGGCCCCAAGGGCCGCCGGTACGCCCAGTCATGGATGCAGGGGGAACTGCTCGCAGAGCTCCAGGACCTCCCCATGGACGGCCTCGATGACGTTTTCGTCGCCCTCAGAGCGGAGGATGCGGTCGATCATCTCCGCAATCTGCGTCATCTGCGGCTGCTTCATGGCGCGGGTGGTCGCGGCCGGGGTCCCGATCCGAAGGCCGCTGGTCTGCGTCGGCTTACGCTCGTCGAACGGGATCATGTTCTTGTTCACCACGATGCCCGCCGCGACGAGCCATTCCTCCGCCTGCTTGCCGGTCACGTCGGGATGAGCCGGACGCAGGTCGAGCAGCATCAGGTGGTTGTCCGTCCCGCCGGAGACGAGGCGGTTGCCCTTGGCCACCAGCCCCGCCGCCAGGGCCTGCGCATTGTCGAGGATCTGCTGCTGATAAGTCTTGAATTCGGGTAGCAGGTTCTGCGCAAAGCCGACGGCCTTCGCGGCGATGCAGTGCATCAGCGGCCCGCCCTGGGACCCGGGGAAGACGCGTGAGTCGATCTTCTTCGCGTGCTCCTCCTTGCACATGATCAGACCGCCGCGCGGCCCGCGCAGCGTCTTGTGCGTCGTCGACGTCACATACGCGGATGTCGGCACCGGGCTCGGATGGAGCCGCACGGCGACCATCCCCGCAATGTGGGCGATGTCCGCCATGTGCGCCGCGCCGACGTCGTCGGCGATCTCCGAGAATGTGTCGAAGTCGATGGTCCGCGGATAGGCCGACGCGCCGGAGATGATGAGCTTCGGCTTGTGCTCCTTGGCGAGGCGGCGGATCTCGGCGAAGTCGAACTGTTCGGTCTTGCGGTCCACGCCGTAGGCGACAATGTTGTAGAGCAGCCCGCTGATGTTGACCTTGAGCCCGTGCGACAGGTGCCCGCCGTGGGCCAGATCGAGTGACAGGATCGTGTCACCCGGCTCCAGGGCGGCGAGGTAGACCGCCGTGTTCGCCGACGCCCCCGAGTGCGGCTGGACGTTGGCATGGTCGCAGCCGAAGAGCGTTTTGACCCTCTGCCGCGCCAGATCCTCGACGATGTCCATGTTCTCGCAGCCGCCGTAGTAGCGCTTGCCCGGGTAGCCCTCGGCGTACTTGTTGGTGTAGACCGATCCCAGCGCCTCCAGCACGGCCCGGGACACGTGGTTCTCCGATGCGATCAGCTCGATGGTGGTTTCCTGGCGGCGCACCTCAGCCAGCATGGCGGCGTGGACTTCCGAATCGACGGCGGCGATGGCGGCGAAATCGTCGGTCACGGCAACGGTCATCGTAACACCTCGGGGAAAACGGTTGGATGGTATCGCGCTTACGTTACGTTAGCGGCTCCGGGACCGAACTCAAGGCGGGGGGTGGCAGGGCGACGATTGACGGATGGTCAAACCGACGGCCCCGCCGGCCCGCGCGGCGGGAACGTCGAAGGCCCGAAACACGACATTCCAGGACTCGCGGGCACGGGGCCCGGCCCGCGCGGCGGGTGCGTTCCACCCCGCCGGGATCTTCGGCCCCAGGGGTCGCCGGTGGCGTGGGGCCCGGCTCCGGCGGACTTCGTTTCAGCCGGCATGAAGCCGATGTATAATGGCGGGTGTCGCCCGTCGCCTGCACGGCCGCGACGGGCGGCGCGACCGCGCGAGCCATCGTGCCGGAATGATCCGCCCCGCGAAAACCACGATTGACGTACCTGCCCCCGCCTCGCGGAACTACGTGCGCGCATTCGCCCGACGCGACGCGGCGCACGTTTCCGACTGGGTGACGGACGAGCATCAGCTTCACTGGCTCGCGCCGGGCACGCCGCCGCCCCTCTCGCGTGAGAAGGTGCTGGCATGGACGCGCCGCAGCGGCCGGGCCTTCGTCCTGTGCGATGGACGCGACCGCACGCCGAGTGCCTACGGTGAGGTCCACGCCATGCGCAACCCACCGCGATCGGTTTGGCTCGGCCACGTCATCGTCAGCCCATGCCATCGGCGACGCGGCTTGGGTCGCTGTTTCATGACCGAGCTGCTGCGATACGGCTTCGAGCAGATGACCGCGGAACGCGCCGTCCTGATCGTGTTCCCCGCCAACCGCCCGGCGATGCAGTGTTACGTGCAACTCGGATTCGTCCAGGTCGGTCACGAATACCACCGATTCCCCGGATCACTCGGCCGGGAGCGTCTGGTCCGGCTCGAGCTCACCGCAGAAGACTTCCAGTACACCGCCGCTACGCCGGCGATTCCGGCGGCGCCCCACCGGCCCCGACCACCAGGATCAACACGTCGTCATCCGGCTGGCTTCCCGCAAGATGCGACGTCCAAAGCTGGCTGATTTTCGCCAGAACGGCGGCCGACGACGAGAAAGCGTCTCGGTCCAGCAGCGCCTCATGCAACCGCTGCTCCCCGATCGCCTCACCGCCGGCGTTGGTCGCCTCCAGCAGCCCGTCGGTGGCGCATACCAGACGGAACCGCTCGGGAAGCTCGGCCCGCACCGGCTCGTAGAGATAGTCCGGGTCCACGCCGAGCACCAGTGACGATTGCTCCAGCGTCACCAGCCGCCCCGGCGCTACCATCAGCAGCGGCGGGGTCATGCCGGCGTTGACATACGAGAGCTTCCCCGCCGCCGTATCCAGCCCCGCGAACAGAACCGGGAGGATCTGCCGCGCGCCGGCCGCCGCCACCATCTGATTGATCGCGTTGAACATTGCGGCGGGATCGGCCAGCGCGTCGTCGGACACCGCCACCGCGGCCCGGATCGCCGCCCGGATCGCGTGGGCCTGGGCCAGACCGGTCATCCCATGTCCACCCCCATCGACCACCACGACCGCGCACCGCTGCTCATCCAGGTGAATAATGTCCGCGAAGTCACCGCAGCGCACCCGCCCGCCGAGGAACCTCTGAGTCACATCGAACGTGTCACTGGGTGGCAATTTCGAGGAGAGGGCCGTATGCACCTTGCGGATCGTGTTCATCCACGCCAGCCCTTCACGTGGGGCCGTGCGAACCAGCTTCCGCGCCGCCTCCCCCAGCATGGACCCGATGTGCGCCCCGGCCGCCGCCGCCATCTGCACCGCCGCGGGCGGGAACGGGCGCTTCGACGCGGGCCGGTCCGCGTAGAGCACCCCGATCACGTCGCCGCGGTACGTCAGCGGGGCCACGACCGCCGCCGCCGCGTACCCCAGCTTGGTGTCGATCTGTCCCGCCGTCTGCGGATATCGCCCGGCCACCCCCTGCAACTGCGGCGCCAGGGCAAACGACTGACTGACGGGCGTGATGGAGCCGGTCGCCGAACGGACGAAGGCCCGGTGGGCGACAAGCCGCAGGTCGGACTTCTTATCCCCGCGCAGAGCGATCAGCCCGCGATCGGCCTGTAGGTGAAGCACGATCTGACTGAGGGCCGCGCCGGCGATGTCCTCGGCCCGAACGGTCAGCGGCGGGTCCGTCACGAGCTGGGCCAGTTGCTCGACCTGGGCCAGCGTCAGCGAGAGTGGGGCCTTGATCTTGATCCACTCACAGTTCGGCGGGTCGGACCGGTCCGGGGTGAGGTAGTCGAACTGGCCCGCCGAGGGCACGACGGATTCGTCGACGAACTCCACCACGCGGTCGCCGACGCGGAGGATGTCGCCGCCGGTCAGCATGGTCTCGGTGATCACCTCGCCGTTGACGAAGCTTCGGTTGCGGCTGCCGAGATCGTGGGCCCGGAACCGGCCATCCTTCTCCAGGTCGATCCGGAGGTGCTCGCGGGAGATCATGTCGGATTCGAAGCTCAGGTTGCAGGTCGCGGCCCGCCCGACGGTGAAGTGCTCGGAATCCAGGGACTTGGTCTGGAGCCGCGCCTCGTCGTCGAGATACCGCAGAAACGCCATGTCCGCGAACTATATACCTCGCACCGGCCCTGACAAGAAACGCGGGGCCCCGGCTGTTGCGTCGCCCTTCGTGGGCGGCGCTCGGATGCGGCATCGCGTTGGGAGGCCCAGGGCCGGGAATGGATCCCGGCGGTGCGTACCCTCGGGGTAGTGGCAGGCGGAGCTGCACCGCGTGGCCGTGGCGTGGTCCGACGGACGGCGGGTGGACGCCGCGAACCGCCATGTACCTCTTCCCACCGCCGGTCGCCCTCCATGCGCGCCCGCGACCGGGACGAGCGGAGCTTGGGTCCGTTTGGGTTCGTATTCTGAACACAAACGGCGTTTTTGATAGCGCCAGAGGCGTTTTTTGGGTTCGTTCTGTAGGGAAAAAGGCAACGGGCAATAGGCAACTGGCAACAGGAGCCAGGGATCGAGGGATCGAGGGAATGAGGGATCGAGGGATCGGGGGATCGAGGGGGGAACGTCGAAACGCCGAGGTGCGGAAGGGATCGGGGGATCGAGAAGGGACGAATGGGACGGGCACGAGGTGGGTCGAGCGCTCGGGGTTTCCGGCTGGGTGACATTTCGGTGGTCCTTCTCACCTAATAACGTCATGGCGGGTAACGAATTGGGGCGGCGAAAACGAGACAGCGCGTTGTAAGTGCTTGTGAGGCAGGGGGTTGAGGCGATCGATTTTTTTGTGCTGCGCGCAGCGGGGAGGGCTGCGTCAGTTACGAGTGACGAATTACGAGTTACGCGGGGAATGGCGAATTACGAATAACGAATTACTCAGACTGACCGATCCTTCCGGATGACATGCCCTCGTGTCTTCTTTCGCCCCTGCGGGGCTCGGTTTCCTGGTCGGACCATCACCACGGGCTCACGCCCGTGGCTCCTGTCGTGCCGCCCCGGTCGGGGCTGTTTCCCTGACAAAATCGCAATGCTCGAGCCGGGAACCGGTCAGTTTGAGGAATTATGACAACCCTGCCTGCGGCAGGGCGAGACGGCCTCGGTGATCGGTCGTCTGTCGGTTGCCGGCGGGGTGTTCGGCCGCGGACCTGGATCGTGATGACGATGTGGATCTTCGCGACTTCGCGGGCGTCATGCTGTCGTTCGCGGGGTCGTGAGAGAAGAACGTTGACCGGCCCGCTTCGCGTTGCTCCCGACCGGTCGTCAGTGGTGGCCGGGGCGGGCGCCGCGGGGGCTCGACCATGTTTAGGGGAGCAGCTCCGCCTGCCTGGCTTCGCGTTCCTCGATCAGCGTTCGCAGGGCCTGCCTTGCGCGGTGCAGGCGGGTCTTGACGTTCGTGGCGGAGATGCCCAGGATTTCTCCGGTTTTCCGGGTGTCGAGGCCCTCGACCTCGCGAAGGACGAGGATGGCGTAGTACGGTTCCGGAAGCGCGTGGACGCAGTCGCGCGTTCGCGTGGACAAGTCGCTCGGCTCGGTTTCGTCGGTTCGGGCACGGGGCGCGGAACGGTCGTCCGCAGCCCGCCGTTCGTCGCTGTCGAAGCGCAACAGTGATTCACCCATGGTGATGGTCGGTCTGCGGCGCTGCGCGCGGAGCCTCATGAGGCAGCAGTTGACGAGGATGCGGTGCAGCCAGGTGCCGACGCTGGATGTTCCGTTGAAAGACTTCACGGAGTGGTAGGCGGCGATGAAGGCTTCCTGCACGACATCGGCCCGGTCGTGCTCGCAGCGGAGAAAGCGCCTGGCCGTGGCCGCCAGCCGCCCGGTGTACTCACGCACGATTGCGTTGAACGCGTCGGCGTCACCGCGGCGAAGGCGGCCGAGCAGCTCATCATCCGATCCATACGCGGCCGGGTCGCTCTCGCGTGCCAGCCGAACCGACAATCCGGGTGCTTCAACGACCATCAGCATGCCTCCAACCGAAGGATGTCTGCGAGGAACCTGGAACAGCCCACGACGCGGACGCCGGCCTGTGTGAGGGTGCGGATGAGCTCGGCCCCGCGCTCGTCGATGAACGAAACCTGGCCGAGATCGAGCGTCACGCCGTGCGGGGCGTCGAGTGGACCGACAACCGCGCGGAGCTCGGCCGTCCATGGCTCAAGTAGTTTGCCCTCGAGCCTCAGGGTTCGATGTTTGCCGTTGGTTGACTCGGTAATCCGCAACACAGTCTGGCCTCCGTCGCCGGACTATGAACAGAGCATTGGTCGTGCCATAGCCGCGGGGCTGACCGATTTTTTCGTAACGTGATGTCAGCAAACGACTTACAGACGGGGAGCAAACGGAATGCGGACCACGACGCCGGGCGTGGCACTTCGTGGGCGCCACGAGGAGTCGTGGCAACTACGAGCGTTCGTGGCGGCTTCGTGCCAGGCCGAGGCGCTTGAGCCGGCTTCGCAGGGTGTTGGGGTGGAGGTTCAGGATGCGGGCGGCGCCGTGTGGGCCCTCGATGACCCACTTGGTGTCTTCCAGGACGGAGAGGATGTGGCTCTTCTCGACCTCCTTGAGGCTTTCCGAGGCGGAGCGGCCCGGCACGCGGCTTCCGCGACCGTCGAATGGCCCGGCCGGGTCGGGCGTGGAGGTTGTCGGCGGCGTCAGGAGCACGGGGTCGATTTCGAGGGTGCTCGATGGTGAAAGAATGACAGCGCGTTCGATGACGTTTTCGAGCTCGCGCACGTTTCCGGGCCAGGGATAGGCGACGAGTCGCCGGAGCGTCTCCGGCGTCACGTCATCGACTTGCCTGCCGACGCGGCCCTGATACTTGTTGAGGAGGAACCGCACGAGCAGCGGGACGTCGTCGGCCCGGTTGCGGAGCGGCGGGACTTCGATGGGAACGACGTTGAGCCGGTAGTACAGGTCCTGGCGGAAAGTCGCGTCCGCGACGCACTTTCGCAGGTCGCGGTTGGTTGCGGCGATAACCCGGACGTCGACATGCAGGAGCGTGCTGCCGCCGACGCGCTCGAACTCTCCTTCCTGGAGCACGCGGAGGAGCTTGGCCTGCACGTCGAGCGGCAGCTCGCCGATCTCGTCGAGGAAGAGGGTGCCGCCGTTGGCCAGCTCGAAGCGGCCGATGCGGCGGGCGATGGCGCCGCTGAAGGCCCCGCGTTCGTGCCCGAACAGCTCGCTCTCGACCAGCCCGGTGGGCAGGGCGGCGCAGTTGACCTTGATGAGGGGCTTTTCGCGGCGTGCGCTGTGCGAGTGTATGGCGCGGGCGATGAGTTCCTTTCCGGTGCCGGTCTCTCCGAGAATGAGCACGGATGCGTCGGTCGATGCGACGCGCTCGACGCTGTTGAGCACGTTGAGCAGGGCGGGGCTGCGGCCGATGATCTCGTCGAAGTTATGAACCTGCTTGATTTCCTCCTGAAGGTAGAGGTTCTGCTGCTCGAGGCGGGCTTTTTCGCGCTGCATCAGGACGCGTTCGGTGATGTCGACGAGCATCGTGCGGGTGTGCTTGCCGTCGGGCTCGGGCTTGGACCACCACTGGACCCAGATGGGCCGGCCGTCGTCCTTTCGGCGCAATTCGAGTTCGACCGCCGCGAACTCCTTGCGTTCGCCCTTCATCGCGGCGAGGGCGTCCTGGATGCGCTTGCGGACGTCCGGCGTCGGCGCCAGAAGCGTGACACCGAACGTGTCGGGCACCTCGTCGGGGCTGATGCCGAGGAGTTTGCAGGCGGCATGGTTGGCGCGGACGAAACGCGACTCCAGGTCCTCGTAGATGTAGGCGATGGGCGCTTCCTCGTAGAGGTCGCGGTAGCGGCGTTCGCTCTCCCGCAGCTTCTGTTCGACGCGCAGCCGTTCGAGCTCCGCGCCCGCACGGGCGGCGAAGATGCGGAAGATCGCCAGCCTGCGAGGCTCCGGCGGCATGGGGCGATCGTCGAACACAGCCAAGTGGCCGAGCGAGCGCCCGTCGCGGTCCTTCAGGGGAACGCCCAGATAGCTTTCGATTCCCCAGTCGATAAGCGGTCTGTCATGGGGGAACTTCCGTGCCACGTCGGTTGGGTGGTGGCACAGTGCGCCCTTGACGACGTCCTCACACGGCGTTCCGTGCAGGTCCCACTCGATGTCGTCGGCGATCCTGTCCACGGCCCAGAAAGCCAGCGTGCGGGCCCGGCCGTCGCCCAGAAACTCGGCGACGAACGCGTACTTGACGTTCAACACGTCGCTGAGATGCCGCACGAGGGATTGCAGGAACTCCTGCCCGGTGTTGCTCGCCGTGCCCTCGACGATCGAGCGAAGGGCGGCTATCTCCTCGGAATCGGGCGTACCGAACCGTTCTGAATCCGAGGGCGGAATCGGCGGTGCGTCCGCCGGGAAGGACGGGGCGTGGTCCGAATTGTGTCCCATCGCGAGAAAGACCTTGCGGCGCGGCCCGTGCGCCAAGTGGCTCGGCCCGTTGACAAGGCGCTGGGCGCAAAGCCGCCAACTAATCTACCCCAACGACCAAGGGAAACGCAATCGTCCCGGCTCCGGGGGGGCGTACCGGAGGGCGTTCCACCGGTCCAAAACGCGCCTTTTTCGCCGTTGGCCCGTCGATCGCACGGTCGGGATCGCTCACTCGGCCGGCTGTAGCCCGGGATCCGCCGCGGCATCGAACATCTCGGGATCAGCGTTTCCAGCGGCGATCTTCACCGTCGTGGTGGACCGCGGACGATCTATAATGACGGCTGGGGCAGGAGCCTGCGGGTGAGCACGGCAGAATCGAAGAAGCTCTTCTCGCTGGACTACCGCCCGCTGACCGGAGTTCAGCGCGGGCTGTGGCGTTGCGTGCGGCCGGTACTGGAGCGGGTGCTGGCGGTACGTGCGCTTAACGGCCGGTACGCCGACGTGTCGGAGGGCGGGGCACTTACGTCTCGGGCGTTCTGCGAGGCAGTACTCGAGCAGGCGTGCATTCGGTGGGATGCGATGGATTCGGACATCGAGCGCATCCCTCGGTCGGGGCGGCTGGTGGTGATTGCGAACCACCCGTTCGGCGGGCTGGAAGGGCTGATCCTGCTTTCGATACTGCAACGCATCCGGCCCGACGTGAAGGTGCTGGCCAATTACGTGTTGGCGAAGGTGCCGGAGTTGCGGGATGCGATGATCTTCGTCGACCCGTTCGGCGGGCGGGCGGCGTTTCGCCGCAACCTCGGCGGACTCCGGGAAGCGAGGGCGTGGCTCGGTTCGGACGGCGTGCTCGTCGTGTTTCCGGCGGGTGAAGTCGCGCACTTCAGGCCAGCGCGGCGCTCGGTCTGCGAGCCGGCGTGGAGCCCCACGGTCGCACGTCTGATTCAATGGTCGGCGGCACCGGTCCTGCCGGTGTTCTTCGACGGACGGAACAGCAACTGGTTTCAGGTCCTGGGTCTGGTTCATCCGCGGGTGCGTACGCTCCTGCTTCCGCGCGAGCTGTTGAACAAGCGCGGAGCCCGGGTGAGGCTGCGCATCGGCACGGTGATCCCTCGCTCGCGTGTGGCGGGCTTTGGCCGTGCGGACGAGCTGACGCGGTACTTGCGCGTGCGTACGTTGCTGCTGGGGTCGGGAATGCGCGCCGGGCCTGCGCGGCGCTCGAATGGCGGCCCGGCCACCGTGCCGCAGCGGCTTGCCGAGCCGGTGGCGGCGGATCGGCTGGTCGCGCAGGTGGCGGGGTTGGCGCATCGGCGGGTGGTGTCGGACGGTTCGGGGTTCGACGTTTACTGTGCCGCGGCGCAGGAGATGCCGGAGGTATTGCACGAAATCGGGCGGTTGCGGGAGCTGTCGTTCCGCGAGGTCGGCGAGGGGACGGGAAGAGCCGCGGACCTGGATCGTTTCGACGCGGACTACCTCCATCTGTTCGCGTGGGACCGCGTCGCCCCGGGGATTGCCGGCGCCTATCGGCTCGGTCAGACGGACGAGATCCTGCCTCGACGCGGAACTGCCGGCCTGTACACCCACACGTTGTTCTCGTTCGACGAGCGGCTGCCTGGCCAGTTCGGGCCGGCGCTGGAGCTGGGGCGGAGCTTCGTCGTCAAGCGGTACCAGCGAACGTATGCACCGCTGCTGTCGCTGTGGAAGGGGATCGGCCGTTTCGTCGCAGCACATCCCCGATATCGCGTCCTGTTCGGCGCGGTGAGCGTGAGCAGCGCCTACGCTTCGACGACGCAACGGCTTCTCGTCGAGTTCCTGCGGGCCAACAACTTCGACACGGAGACCGCCAGACTGCTCCGGGCGCGGCGCCCACCGCGCTTCCGCGGCGGGCGATCGGCCGAGGACGAACGCATCGCGTCGGTGGCACGGAGTCTGGAGGACGTGGAGGAACTGGTGCGCGACATCGAATCAGACGGGCGCGGGATGCCGGTTCTGCTTCGACAGTACCTCAAGCTCAACGGCAAACTGATCGGATTCAACATCGACCCGGCGTTCGGCGACGTGCTGGACGGGTTGTTCTACGTCGACCTCACGGCCGTTCCCGCGCCCATACTGGACCGGTACATGGGCCGCGAGCCGGCGGCCCGGTTCCGGGCGTACCATCGCCAGGTGCAGCCGACTCGCCGGGGCGTTCAGTCGGCGAGGGCCGGGACGCGGCGCGCGCGATAATGTGATCGGATAACGCCGACGAGCGTGCGGACCGGTGTGACGGCATGATGGGCCTGTCGGTTGCGATGTCCGATGTCGAACAGGATGCTCCATTGGTGGAACAGGGTCCGGTACGCCCGCCACAACGGCCAGTCGGGGTCGTAGATGTTCGTTGATTCCGACATGGTCCCGTTGAGCTCGATGATCGTCAGGTCGCGCCCGGCCCGGAATGCGTCTACGTCGCAGTAGCGGACGTCGAAACGACCGACGAAGAAGCCGTCGAAGCCCTTGGCGATGCGGTCCACGGTGCGTTCGAGTTCCGCGGCCAACAGGTGAGCGCCGTCGCGGAAGAGCGTGCCCTGGCAGTGATTCCCGGCGACGGCGAGGCGAAGCTCCTCGCCCGGCGCCGGGACGTCACGGCTTCGGCCGTTCAGCCGGGCCAGGAACGTCCTGGCCTGCATTCGGAAGCGGGGGTGGTTCCAAATCAATTCCTCCACGGTCGACCGGCCGTCGCCGACCAGGATGGGGAAGTGTTTGTCCGTGATGGAGAAAATCCGTCCGGACGGCTCACCGGGGATGCGGTAGTAGAAGATGCCGGCCTCGAACGGCCCGGGGTGGTACTCTTGCACCAGGACCGCGTCGTGTATCGTGCGCAAATACGCGGCGGCCTCATCGAACCCACGGATGAGCTTCAGCCCCGCGCCGCGTTCTCCCACATCCGGTTTGAAGATGACGGGAAACGCCCAGTTCGGAGAGTTGAAGAGGCTGCGAAACCGCGCAAGCCGCGATTCGAGCGGGCCCGCGGCGATCCGTTCGCTGCGGACGACCCATTCCGGGGGAAGGCGGCGAAGGATGTCGTACTTCGACTCACCCACGATCCCTCCGTGCGGGATCCCGGGGTTTGCCGCTGTAGGCACGGTCAGGCCACGATAGCGAGTCGCGAGGTAGGCGATCCAGGGGAGGACCGGCAGGTAGAAAACCCAGGGCGGCCAGAACTCCCATCGCCAGACACGGGCCACGGCCGCCTTGAGGCGCGCCCGTCCCTGATGGGTGCCCATCAGCATGGCGATTCGATAAACCACAAAGAGCAGGATCGCGGCGAGCGACAGGGCGATCCAGCCGGACCCGAGCCAACCCGTCAACAGTGGCACAATCCAGTTCCCGGCCAGAGCGACGGCACCCACCAGCAACGGTGTCCACACGGCCGCGGCGAGCACGGCCCACAGCAAGAAGCGTCGAACGCGTCCGCCCAGGGCTCCGGCGGCGATGTAGACCGGGAAGCGCGTGCCGGGGACGAAACGGGCGACGATGACGGCCTGCCAGCCACGGCGGTCGAACCAACCGGCGAGTGCCGGTCCACCGGCGGCGAGTGCCGGCCCACCGGCGGCGAGGGCCGGTCCACTGGCGGCGAGTGCGTCGATGCGATGAACCGGCAGGTGTCGTCGGACCCGGGGCCATCGGAGGACGGTCTGACCGAGAATCCTCCCGAGGGCCCAGAGACCGAGATCCCCGATGACGATTCCCAGATAGCAGCCGGCCAGTCCGGTGGCAAAGGTGAGCTCGCCTTCCTGGACGAGCAATCCAACGCTGATGCAGGTCAAGTCCTCGGAAACGAACGTGGCGATGATGATCGATATCACGGCCGTCACACGAGTACCCCCCGGTCGTTTGGGGGCGTCACGGCGTCGATGGCGTGCATGGCTGCCCGTCGCGGAGGAAGGCGACCGTGGAGGGCGCGAATCCGAAGCGTTCGGGGACGGCGACGCCGAGATGGCGCGCCAGCGCCGCGATCATCGCGTTGTGATGGATGGTATGGCTGAGAACGAAGACGAGCTCGCGGCCGAAGGTCGATCGTGTCCGGATCGCCGGCCCGCCCGCGGTGACCATACTCTGCACGGTGACGGCGGCGTCGAGCATCGTGTCGGTAACGCGGGTGAGTTTGACGGCCAACTCGGCCGTGAGGCGCGAGGCGGCGGAGCGGCTGTACTCGATACTGGTGCCGCGGCGACGGGCGTCGTAGTCGATGACTCCGCGGTCGAGGCCGCTGATCAGGGCGGCGGCATGGTCGAGACAGTGCCGCACGTGGCTGCCGATGGCGCTTTGGCCCGGCTCACGGGCGACGTAACGCTCGTCGTTCAGGGCTTCGATGAAATCGCGCAGCTCGAGAAGGACGCTGCAAAGCGCGCTCAGCGCTGCGGGGTGCCCACACGCCGCTTCCGGCGGTTCGGTTGAGGGCCCGTTTTCCAAGCATGAACCTGCGTGACTCATGGAACTCACCATGCCCATCGGACGATCACGATTCAGCCAAAGTACCCACCAGCATACGGGATCTCTCGCCGGCGGACGAGCAGGATGATAGCGGAGCTGATCCACACGACGACGGCCAGCGCGAAGAGCAGGCCGCCGTCGTCCTTGACCACGATCCCGAGCACGGTCAGGTGGCTGACGATGGCCCCGGTTATCACCCCCAGGGCGGTAACCGCCCCAACCGTGATCGTACGCGGAACCAGGAGGAGTACGCACGCCACCAGCTCGACCGCGCCGGACCCGAGGCGGCCCCACGGCTCCATGCCCACCTTCTGGAATATATAGATCGACTCGGCGGCACCGGTAAACTTGAAGAAGAGCGTCTGAAAGAGTATCAGGGCCGCGAGAATCTGGAGGACCCAGCTCAGCCGCATCGCCCATAGGCGCGGCTCGTGAGGATTCGTGTCCGCAGCGTTCATCGTCATACTTGCGGCGTTCATGACTTGGACCTTTCTTCGTGGGGCCGGTGCCCGGTCACGTCAGGCTGCCGGCTGTGGCGACCCGGTTCGTTCGCGGTCTTGGATGCCATCGTTCCGCGCCCGTTACGGCGAACCGTTGGGCGGCCGGGGCGCGCGGGCAGGGACGAGCCCCTACAACCGGCTGAAGTCGTCGGGACGAACGACGAGGAGGGTCAGGTCGCCCAGACGGCTGGCATGCCCGCGGACCTCAACCGGGTCGGCCACGAATGGGCGGATTCCAGGGTCGGCCGGACCGCCGTTGGGCCCGGTCAGCAGGTAGTAGCTTCGCCGGCCCGAGGGATCGTAGGTCACGAACATGGGCGGGATGCCGCCGGTGATGCACAGAATGGCACACTCCTTGTGGGTTCTGCCCTCGCCGGGTTTCATGGCCCCGAGGTAGCATTTGGGATCGATGATCTCGCCGCGGAGGGTGACGGCCCCGATCGGCTCGGCGGTGATGTCATGCAGACGCCGGGTATCAGCGACCGGGAGGGCGTCGATGGCCATCAGTCCACCCGGCACGAGTTCGAGCAGTTGCTGCGTGTCGCGTTGAAGGATGTGGCCTCGGGCCCGGACCGGCTTGCCGTCGAGCTCGGCGAGGAGGTCAGCCGCCCCGCGTTTGCCCTCCTGAACCAGGAGCACCGATCGAACACCTCCGGGTGCTGTTGCGTCGGCAACCCTGACCATGGCGTAGGGCCGGGCCACCGCCAAGCCGGTCAGTTCACGCAGCTCACGTGTGTTCCAGACGGCCCTTCCGGGTGAGCGGAACGACCCGCTCCAAAGCACGGCGATGATGAGCAGTGTGCCGGCCAAGAGCGGAATGAGGCGGCGCAGCCACCTCCGGAGCCGCATCGGCACCGGCAGGTAGCCGACGTAGAACTCGGGTCGATCGGCCGGCCTCCGCGTGCCGGTGGCGGTCGGTTCAGCGTTCATAAAGCGGCTCCATCGGTCTGTGCCGGCTGGACCGGCGTACCGGGGGCCAGCGCCTCCGGATGAAACTGCACGCGCCCCTCGCGGATGCGCACGCGGTACGTCGCGATCCGCTCGGTGAACGGCGGCGGGGAGCAGCCGTCGGCCGGGCGATACTGCCAGCCGTGCCACGGGCACGTAATGCATCCATCGATGATTTTGCCTTCACCGAGCGGCCCGGACTGGTGGCGACAGACGTTCGTCACCGCCGAAACGCGGTTGTCATATCGGAACACGGCCACGCGTTCCCCGCCCGGCACACAGACGACGATGGCGCGGTCGTGCGGGATTTCGTCGACCGCGCCGACGTCAAGCCAGCCGTCCAGCGCCGGACCGGGGCCGTCGCGGATGTCGCGGCGCGTTTCGCGCCGGCCGGTGAACAGGTGGAGCCCGACAACGGCAGCCGCTGCGGCGATGACGAGCAGGCCGAGCAGGACGCTGCGTTGTGTTTGCATGGCGCCGAGGGCCACGTGAAACACGACGAGGGTGTAGGCCGGATAGGCGAGCATGTGCAGGGCCTTCCAGGTCCGCGGGCCGAGGTTGTTATTCCAGAAGTCGTGACTTGTTGCGGCCATCAGGAAGAGAATCGCCAGGGCGCCCAGGCCCAGGATCTGGAACGGGAATGCGCGGAGGGAGCCGAAGCTCGTGTTGCCGGACAGCAGCGACACGAGCGGATTGACCGTGCCGAAGCCGTGGTAGAAGCCGGTTGCGAGGAGGGCGTGCATCGACGCGACGAGGAAGGTAGCGACGCCGAGGTGTCGGCGGTTGTACAGCAGCGGGAAGAACCGCGAATCGAGCCGGGTCAGCGGTCCGATTGAGAGCACAAGCGTGAGCATCACGAACGCGCAGCTACCCAGGGCGCGGATCAAGAGAATCTCGTCGCTGATCGCCTCGACTCCACGAAACAGGAGCTTGCCGACAACGAGGAACGCGGACAGGTACAGCGCGACGAGGCTGACGACGCAGACGTCGTAGATCTTCTTGTGCCGGTTCCACTGGACCAGGACGTAGCCGACACTCACGGCGAGCCCTCCCCTGGCGCGATCGTGACGGCCGCGTTGCCGGTGGTAGGAAGAGCCGAGAGGGCTGACATGCGCAGGTAGAGGCCGGCTACCAGAGCGATGAGGATCAGCGGCCCGAGGGTGAGCCAGAGGAGCCGGTGCCAGGCTCGGTGGCCGCGGGTCATGGACGTTCCCCGGGGGGCGGCGAGCGGAGCCACTTCATGAGGATCAACGGCCAGAGGGCCGCACAGCCGGGAATGATGGCGATGCGGAAGGCCATGGGGGCGCCGCGTGCGCCGTGATCGACGCGCTCCACGGCGAAACACACGAACGCGATCGATACGAGGAGCCCGGCTCCGGCATAGGATGCGACGACCGACAGGATGAGCACGGCAACAGGCAACGGTACGGCTCCTTCAGCCGGTGCCATAGATCGGCACGGCGGCGCCGTGAATCGCCCGGGCAGCGTCCGAAGCGAGGAAGGCGATGACGTCGGCGATCGCCTCCGGCGTGACCCACGCCGAGGGGTCGGCCTCCGGGGATGCCTTGCGGTTCTGTGGCGTGTCGATCGTGCCGGGCAGAACGCAGTTCACGTTGATCCCCGACGTCTTGAGTTCTTCCGACAGGCTCTCGGTCAACCGCACCACCGCTGCCTTGGCGGCGCAATAGGCGCTCAACCCGGCCTCGCCGCGGCGGGCCGCGCGGCTGGCGACGTTCACGATCCTACCCGATCCTTGCTGGATCATCTGCGGGACGACTGCGCGGCAGGCGTCGGCGGTAGTGCGCACGTTCACAGCGAACATCGCGTCCCAGTCGGCCGGGTCCGCTTCATGCAGCGGCTTGCCTCCGCGGAATCCGCCCACCGTGTTGACCAGGATGTCGACCCGATCGAACCGTTCCACGACTCGGTCGATCATCGATCGGATCGAGGCGTGGCTGGTCAGGTCCACGTCGCCGACCAGCAGGTGGTCCGTGCCGCCGCTCCACTCCGGGTACGCGGCCTCGAGCCGGCTCTGTGACCGGTCGACGAGGGCCAGGCGGGCACCAAGGGCTGCCAGCACGCGAGCCGTGGCCGCCCCGAGGTTGCCGACCGATCCTGTGACGACCGCCACGCGCTGGTTCAGGTTCAACATCTCGTCAGTTCCCATCTACGGCGTTCCTATCAGAATGGCGTGACCGTCGCGGTCACGCCACATCATGCCTTCGGCCAGGCCCAGGGCGCGATCCGGCATCGCCACCGGGCCGGGCGAAACCCATGTTGCGTGCGGCGCTCGGAATGTGGCGGGCTCCAGGTCGGTGTCGGCGGTCTGGACCCGCACGTGCCAATGCCAGAGATCGTTGGCGCGGGTGTCAGCGGGCGTGGGCCGTCCGTCGCGCGGGGCGAGGTATTCGAGCAATTCGACGGCCGGTCCGGCGGCTGCGCGCAGGGTCGTGATCCGCAAACGGGCGCCAAAGACGTTGTTGAGGTGTTCCTGTTCAGTGCCGTAGTTCTCGCTTTCACCGACGACGCGAAGGCCGAGCGTGTCGCGATAGAGCCCGAGGCTGATGCCGGTATCCGCGACTACGATGGCGGTATGATCGACACCCAGAAAGAGCCGATCCGTCTCGCGGTGCCAGCGCGCGTCACCCTTTCCCGGAGGAAACTGAAGGATCTCGAGGAAGTGCCCGTCGGGATCGCGGAAGTAGAAGGCTCGAATCCCGGCGGCGTTGACGTTCCATTCCGGGAGGGTCTGTGGCCCGGTGGAGGCGTGTTCGACATCGTGCCGGCGCAAGTGGGCGTAGGCTCGGTCCATGTCGCTGACGATGATGGCGAGGTGCTGGAACCACCGGTCGTTTCCGCGTGAGTCCGCCGGCATCGGCCGGCCGCGCGGGGCCAGATACTCGGTCAGCTCGATTCGCTCCTCGCCGAGTTGCATGGTGGCGATTCTCATGCGCAGCCCGAACACGCCCATGAGCCGCTCGTACTCGGCGCCGTGCAGCTCGGACTCGGCCATCGTCTTGAAGGTCAGCACGTCACGGAAGAACGCCACGGACCGATCGAGATCGGCGACGGTGATGCCCACAGTCTGGACGGACAGTACGGCGCCCGGCGCAGCCGAATGACCTTCCCCGAAAGCGGTCGGGAGAAGCGCGGAGAATAACAGCGGCACGGCAAGCAGGTGGAACGTCCGGCGGAGCCGCGCGGCCCGGCTGTCGCGCCGTATGGCGACGCGTGATAGACCATCGGAGGGTGGCGGCCGCATTATCATGCTAGTTGAGCCGTGCAAGCAGGTGATCGCCGACGCGAAGGGCGTTGGCCATGATGGTCAGCGCCGGGTTCACCGCGCCGCTCGAGGGGAAGAAGCCGGCATCCACCACATAGAGGTTATCCAGTTCGTGGGCCTTGCAGTTGGCGTCGAGGGCGGAAGTCCGGGGGTCGGTCCCGAAGCGGATCGTGCCGCACTGATGCGCGACGCCGGCCAGGGGAATTCGCTGGCCCACAAAGAGGCTGCGGGCGAAAAGGCCCTGGTGGCACTCATGCCCGTGTATCCTGCACCGGCCCGTTTGTTTGATGAGGCTCTTGAGCTTTGCGATCAGGCGTTTGTGGCCTTCCTCGTTGTTGGGCGCGTAGCTCAGCACGAGATGGCCGTCCGGGCCGAGCGTCACCCGGTTGTCGGGGTCCGGCAGGTCCTCTGAGGTCAACCAGAAATCGAGCGAGTGCCTGGCCATCAGGTCCAGGGTCCAGCCCGGTGCAATGGCCGGCGCGCCGGCCTTCAGTGTCATGCCGTCGAGCTTCCCGACGAAAGAGATGTGCCCCATGGGATACTCCCAGTCCGGGGCGCCGAAATAGAAGTCGTTGATCGCCAGCGTCTTCTGAAAGACGGTCGGGTTGGGGCATTTGGAGAGGGCCATCTGTACGGAGTTGACGTGGCCCATGTAGTGCCGCCCGACCACATCGGAGCCGTTGGCCAATCCGCGCGGGTGCTTGTCGTTGCGGGAACGCAGAAGCAGCGCCGCCGAATTGATGGCTCCGCAGGAGACCACAACGATACTCCCGCGGTAGCGGTGCTCTTCGCCGTCGCGGTCGACGACCACCTCGGTCACCTCGCGCCCGCTCGGGCCGGTTTCGAGTCGCCGCACCGTGGCGTTGGTCACCAGGTGGACGTTGGCGTGGGCGAGCGCCGGGTCGACGCCGCAGACCTGGGCGTCGGCTTTCGCGTTGACCAGGCACGGGAAGCCGTCGCAGGTATCGCAGCGAATGCACTTGCTGCCGTGCGGGTCCTTTTCGTTCAGCATAACGCCGAGCGGCACGTGGAACGGCTCGAGGCCCAGTGCCGTGAGGTCGTCAGCGAGATGCTGAATGCGCGGCTCATGGCTGACCGGGGGATGTGGATAGGGCCCGCTCGCGGGCGGCTCGGTTGGATCCTCGCCGCGAAGCCCGTGGACGTGGTACATCGCCTCCGCCTGGGCGTAGTACGGCTCGAGCACGTCGTAGCTGATCGGCCATGCGGGTGAAACGCCGCCGTGGTGGCGAACCTCGCCGAAGTCCTGCTTGCGGAGCCGGAACAGCGCCGCCCCATAGAACTTCGTGTTCCCACCGACGTAGTAGTTGGTGTGCGGGTGAAGCTCTCGCCCATCCTTGTCGCGCCAAACTTCCTTCGTCTGGTATTTGCCCTCGAGGTTGACGGCCTTGGGGTTCCAGTTGTCCTTTTCGCGGCGCACGTAGTCACCGCGTTCGAGGAGGAGGATCTTCTTGCCGGAGGGGGCGAGCCGGTGCGCCAGGCTTCCGCCGCCGGCGCCGGTCCCGATGATGATCACGTCGTAGTGGCCGTTACGCATCCGAAGGTCTCCAACCAGTGGTCCGTCAGCGATCATTCGAGGGGTGGCACGGGCAAACTGGTTTGCCTGTGGATGGAATCACGCTCCACACGGGCAAGCTGCCGCTTGCCCATGCCACCCGTCATTTGAGGGTTGACGAAGCACTAGGCGCCTTCTTGGATGCCGGGTGGGGCGTCCGGTTGCTCAAGGGACGACGGAGACCGCTGCTGGGTGCCGGAGCCGCAGAAGATGCAGCGGCGAGCGGTCATGTGATTGAGCTTGGCACAATGAACCGCGGCATGGCCGCCAACGGCGAGGTAGGCCTCTGCGGCCATAAGCATGCCGAGGGGCGGGGCCAGGAAGTAGACCCACAGGGAGGTCCAGAGCCGCGCCGGAACCGCGGAGGCGACGGTCCGGGCGGGGTTGATGCTCATGCCGGAGAGCGGCGCTTCAAAGGTGATGTACAGGAATAACAGCACCCCGGCGAAGGCGCCGGTGAAGGGCATCAGCCGGGCTGAGTTGCTGCTGACCAGAACCGTCGCCATGAGCAGACCGGAGATGACGGCCTCTGCGATGAAGGCGATGGCGACCCCGGACGGGCCGGGGAGGGTGGCGACATACTGGACCGGTGGTCGGGCGAAGCTGGCTCTCAGGAGTCCCGCGACAAGCAGGACCCCTACAACGCCGCCCACGAATTGGGCCAGCACGTAGAACGCGGCATCCCACGGCCCGACTTTGCCGAGTCGCAGAAAGGTGAGCGTAACGGCCGGGTTGTAGTGTGCGCCGGATTGCTGCCCCCAGGGGTAGTAGATGAGTCCGATCGCGGTTAGTCCCATCGCCAGACCCATGAGGATTCGGCGAACTAATGGGGATGGCATGGCCAGGTGTAGCGGCGAGTTCGGGTATTCGAGCAACGTCCCGAACAGTCCGGCTGAGACCATGAACAGGCCGAGGCCGGCGGCCTCCATGAGATACTCGGGCCAGTGGTTGGTCAGCGCGTATTTCATCGGCCCTGTGGGTACGGAAGCACGCGGGTGGCGGGGATTCCCGGGGGCGGCGCGGACGGGGCCCCAACCAGATCAGACGCCGGATGCATGGTCTCGTTTCGGCACATCGCGCGTTCTAGACGCCGTGGCGGTCAACCAGACCGGGCCAGTTCGTATCAGCTTTCTTCAGGTTGCCCGGTGCGTCCTCGTGCCAGAGCCTCCAGGCCTTGTCGTTGTGCTGGAGGACCAGGCGGCCGTCGATGATCTCCCAGAAGTCCACACTGATTGGAGACACCTTGTTGATCGAGGCGGCGTACCCACAGAAGCCGCCAAACTGGGGCTCGTAGCGCGCCGGCTCGCGATCGAACAGGGCCTTGTGCTCCGCGGAGGCGAAACGGTAGATCGCTCCCATGTAGACCGTTTGAAGTCGCGCGTCGCCCATGACCGGCTTGCCCTCAGTGAAGTATGCGACCGGGTCGTAGCCTTGCAGGGCGACTCCGCGTCGGTCGACGTTGACCAGGAACCTGGTGTCGACCGGCTCGCCGATGCCGGTACTCAACGCCGGGCCGCGCGGCGGCCCGGTGAGGCAACCGCCGGCCGCGAGGACCAGGACCGGAACGAGCGTGGCTTTCGTCGGATTCATCTCCAATCTCCTTTGGCTGTCCGTGCGCGCACCGGGCGCAGCGCGGCGGGGTCATCTGGATTCGGGCACGTCAGGGACGAACGCTGGGTGCGGCAATCAGCCGCCGGTTTCAAAGCCGGGGTAGAGCGTCATGCCACCGTCGACAAAGAGCGTGATGCCGTGAACGTAGTCGGAGTCGTCGGAGGCGAGCCAGACCGCGGCGCGGCCGATCTCGTCGGGCTCGCCGATCCGCTTGTAGGGAATCAGCTTGAGCAGCTCGTTGTACGCCTGGGGCGTTCCCCAGGCGTCCATGTTGATCGGCGTACGAATCGCGCCGGGGGCGATGCTGTTGACACGGATGCGATGGGGGGCCACCTCCTGGGCGATGGACTTCATCATCAGCATAACGCCGCCCTTGCTGGCGGCGTAGTTGACGTGCCCGGCCCAGGGGATCACCTCGTGCACTGAACTGATGCAGATGATCTTGCCTGCGGCGCAGGAGACGTCCTTTCGCACGCCCTGGCGCTTGAAGAACCGCACGGCCTCGCGAGAGCAGAGGAACTGCCCGGTGAGGTTGACGCTGATGACCCGGTTCCACTGGTCGAGGGTCATCTCGTCGAAGGGGGCGTCCTTCTGAAGGCCGGCGTTGTTGACCACGATGTCCACGGCCCCGAGTTTGCCGACGGTCTGTTCGAACATGTCTCGGACTTGATCCTCTTTGGACACGTCGGCGCGGTGCGCGAATGCGCTTCCCGAGCAACGCTGGATCTCCTCGACAACGCCCTGGGCAGCGTCCTCGCCCGAGATGTAGTTGACGACCACGTCGGCCCCGGCATGGCCGAGGGCGATGGCGATGGCCTTTCCGATACCGGAGCTGGCCCCGGTCACGATCGCCTTCTGGCCCTTCAGGATCCTCAGGACCGGGCAGGCCGGCATCACGACTTCGGGCAAGGTCTGATCGTGTTGTTGCGGCATAAGCTGTCTCCTCAGGTGCGTTCGCGACGACGCACCGCCTCATTCGATGCATCGCGGGCCGTGTGGGTTACGTTCCCGCGCGGGGCGGGGTTGCCTCGCGTGCGAGCGCCGCGGTAGAATTCGGCGATGCTGACCCGCGTGTACGTTGACAATTTTCGTTGCTTCGTCAACTTCGATTTTCGCCCCGGGCCGAGGCAGCTTCTTCTCGGGCCCAATGGGTCGGGGAAGTCGACGCTTTTCGAGGTGCTGGCCAGGCTTCGGGATTTCACTGCGCGCGGCCTGCCCGGCGACGGGCTGTTCATGGGCGACACGCTTACGCGTTGGCAGCGTGTCGACGAACAGCGCTTCGTACTGGAGGCTGACGGATACGGCGGCACCTTCCAATACGAGTTAGTTTTGAAGACTGCGGGACGGTCGGATCGACCATACGTAACTAAGGAGTCGTTGTACCACGACAAGCAGCCGGTCTTTCTGTCCGAAAAGGGACGGGCGCTGTTGTTCGATGACACGCATCACGAAACGGCTGGCTTTCCCCCTGACATCTTCCGGTCGGGGCTGGCTGCGATCACGCCCCCCGACGCCGGGTTCGAGAGGTTTGCCTGGTTCAAGAGATGGTTAGGCTCGGTGCAGTGCGTCCGAATCGATCCGTTCCGCATGGATGGGCGAGCCGACAAAGAAGCGATTTTCGCGGAGGCGGATTTCGGGAATTTCGCAAGCTGGTACCGACACCTGGTGCTGGAGCAGAGCGCCGCGGTCGGCGACCTGCGCGATACGCTCCGGGAAACGATCGATGGCTTTGATTCGTTGGACTTGAAGGAAGCCGGCCGGGGGGTCCGCTTGCTCACGGTGATCCTGCGCTCGTCGGATCACGATGTGCCAGTCCAGTCTAAGGGCCGATTTGACCTGGGATTCGAGGAGCTCTCGGACGGCCAACGAGCATTGATCGGGCTCTATACGGTTCTACATTGCTTTGCGCAGCGCGGCGCGCTGCTTTGCATTGATGAGCCCGACAACTTCATTTCCCTCGCCGAGATTCAGCCTTGGCTCCAGCGCCTCGAGGACCGGGCGGACGATGAGGAAGCTCAACTCTTGCTGATCTCGCATCACCCCGAACTGCTCAACCAGCTCGCAGCGGATCATGGCATCGTGTTCAGTCGACCGGGCGGACGTCACGTTACGGTGACTCCGTACAAGGGAGCGCCGGGAAGCGAGCTCCCGCCTGCCGAGCAGATCGCGCGGGGCTGGGCGGATGGCTAGACGAATCGCATCGATCGTGGTGCTGGCCGAGGATCGCATGCACGTTCGGCTCGTCCGGCGGTATGTCCAGCGCGCGGTTGGGCGCGACCAGGCGATACGTGAGTTGCCGCTACCGGCCCCGAGGGGCTCCGCTGAGCAGTTCGTCCGAACTCAGTTTCCGGGCCAAGTGAAGGAATGTCGGCAACGGGCGGCGCACGCGAGCACGCTCTTGATTGTCGTGATCGACGCGGATACCGGTACGGTCGAGAACCGCAGGGGGCAACTCGCGGCCGAGCTACAGGGACAGGGCCTCCGACCGCTGTCGGACACGGACCCAGTGGCCGTACTCATTCCCCGGCGGAACGTTGAGACCTGGATTCTCTGCCTTGTCGGCCGCACGGTGGATGAAGACACGGGTTACTCCGGGGCCCGGGTCGGCCGCGATCAGATCAAACAGGCGGCACGAACTGCGTTCGAATGGAGCCGACCCGGCGCCGAGGTGCCGGATCGGTGCGTTCCGTTGCTGCGGGCGAGCTTTCCCGAATGGCGAAGGATCGAGTCTCCCGCGGCGCAATAGTACTACTACGCTACTTTGCCTGAAATGCCGCGGCGGTAAAGCCCGTTGAAACGGGCTGAGAAAAGGGGGTATGGGGCGGCACGTAAACCGGCCCTGCAAGGGCCGGCCTTAAACCCGCCCACGGCGGGGAAGGCCGCTGAAAGCGGCCTGAAACCGGGACGCCAGGGCCGAGCAGTCCCGATCTTAGCGTAGTAGTATTAGACGCTTCACCACTCACCGTGAAACCACGCTCCGTCGGGTTCGTGCGCCGCAGGGTGATGTACCCGCTGCGGAAGCTCGATGTGCCTCGTGTGCTCTTGGCTCGGCCCGCCGGGGTTGAATGAGCTTGGCCACCAGCCCCGTCCAGCCGGTCTGGTGCGAGGCGCCGACGCCGCGGCCCGTGTCACCGTGGAAATACTCGTGGAACGGTATGCGGTCACGGAAGTTCGGGTCGCTCTGGAGCTTCTCGTGCGTACCGAACACCGGCCGGCGCCCCTGCGCATCGCGCTGGAAGATGCGGACGAGCCGCTGCGAGAGCTCATTGGCCACGTCGAGGATAGAGCCGGTGTTCCCTGAGCCGGTGGGACATTCGATCCGGAACTCGTCGCCGTAATAGTGATGGAATTTCTGCAACGACTCGATGATGAGGTAATTGACCGGAAACCAGATCGGGCCGCGCCAGTTGGAGTTCCCGCCGAAGAGCCCCGAGGTCGATTCGCCCGGCTCGTAGCGCACGGTGTGGGCCTGGCCGCCGAGATCGAAGACGTAGGGCTGGTCGAAGTGGGCGCGGGACAGGGCTCGAACTCCGTATTCCGAAAGGAACTCGTTTTCGTCCAACATGCGTCGAAGCACGGCCTTCATTCGATGACCACGAAGCAGCGACAGTAAGCGCCTCTCGCCGCGGCCCGGCTCGTGCCAGCGGGAGACGAGCGAGGCCAGATCCGGGCGATAGGCCAGGAACCATTCGAGGCGGCGTTTGAAGTCCGGCAGCTTCTCGAGCAGTTCCGGTTCCAGGGTCTCGACCGCGAATAACGGGATCAAACCGACCATATTGCGCAGCTTCATCGGGACCATGCGTCCGTCGGGCAGGTGCAGCACGTCGTAAAAGAATCCGTCGGACTCGTCCCACAATCCGATGTCATGCTCACCGATGTTGTTCATCGCCTTGGCGACGTAGAGGAAGTGCTCGAAGAACTTGGTCGCGATGTCCTCGTAGACGCGGTTGTGCAGCGCCAGCTCCAGGGCGATGCGCATCAGATTGAGCGAATACATGGCCATCCAGCTCGTGCCGTCGGCCTGGTCGATGTGGCCGCCGGTGGGCAGCGGCGCGCTGCGGTCGAAGACGCCGATGTTGTCCAGTCCGAGGAATCCGCCTTGAAAGACGTTGCGTCCCTCGGCGTCCTTGCGGTTGACCCACCAGGTGAAGTTGAGCAGGAGCTTGTGGAACACGCGTTCGAGAAAGGCGAGGTCGCCCTGGTCGCCGCGCTGCCTGCGATCGATCTGGAAGACGCGCCAGGTGGCCCAGGCATGGACCGGCGGATTCACGTCGCCGAAGGCCCATTCATACGCGGGCAACTGGCCGTTGGGGTGCATGTACCATTCACGGGTCAGGAGGTCGAGCTGGTGCTTGGCGAACTCGGCGTCGACCATCGCCAGCGGGATACAGTGAAACGCCAGGTCCCATGCCGCATACCAGGGGTACTCCCATTTGTCGGGCATGGAGATGACGTCGGCATTGTTGAGATGCTCCCATTCGTGGTTGCGGCCGTGTTTGCGCCCCGCGGGGGGTGGCGGTTGGCCCGGATCGCCGGCGAGCCATTGCGGCACGTCATAGTAGTAGAACTGCTTGCTCCAGATCATGCCCGCCAGGGCGTGGCGCTGGATCAGGCGAAGGTCCGCGTCCGCGATCTGCGACTGAAGCTCGGCGTAGAACGCGTCGGCCTCGCGCGTCCGCTGGTCCACGATCTCGTCGAAGTCCCCGAACGGTCCAGCGTTGGCGCCGGGGATGAGCCGCAGGCGAATCCGTGTCGATCCACGGGGGGGTACGTCCAGCGTGTAGAGCACCGCGCACTTCGTGCCGAGTCTCTTCGGGTTGACCAACTCCTTTCGGCCGTGGACGACGTACTCGTGAAAGGCGTCCTTGAAGAAGCCGCGCACATCCGACGCACGAAAGAGCCGCCGTACGTTCGTGTCGTTGTCGCAGAAGAGGACGATCGGGCGTCCGTCGGCGTAGAGCCGGTGTTCTCCGAGTATGGCGTGGCGGGCCACGACGGACCCGTCGTCGCCGAGCCGTAGCTCCGGCTTGTCACCGGGCAGGCCCCACGACCAGGTATTGCGAAACCAGATCTGCGGCAGAAGGTGTATCCGTGCCGTGTCGGGCCCACGGTTATGGACTGTGACCTTCATCAGGATGTCGTCCGGCCCGGCCTTGGCATACTCGATGAAGACGTCGAAGTACCGATCATCGTCGAGGATGCCGGTGTCGATCAGCTCGAACTCCGGCTCATGGGGGCCGCGCCGGTTGCCCTCGACGACTTGGGTGTAGGGGAACGCGTGTTGCGGATACTTGTAGAGCATCTTCAGGTAGGAGTGGGTCGGTGTGGCATCGAGGTAGTAATACAGCTCCTTGACGTCCTCGCCATGGTTGCCCTCGCCGTTCGTGAGGCCGAAGAGCCGTTCCTTGAGGATCGGATCCTTCCCGTTCCACATGGCGAGCGCCAGGCAGAGCCGTTGCTGGTCGTCACTGATGCCGGCGATACCGTCCTCGCCCCAGCGATAGGCCCGGCTTCGCGCATGGTCGTGCGGCAGGTAGTCCCACGCGGTCCCGTGCTCGCTGTAGTCTTCGCGGACGGTTCCCCACTGCCGCTCGCTGAGGTAGGGGCCCCATTGCTTCCATCGGACGCGCCCGTCGCGATCGTCCTGCAACCGCGACGTTTCCTGATTCACGGCCATCTGCATGGTCCTCGTCGACCGGGAGTCCGTACCCGGTGTTGGGTTCAGGTTCCTGTTACCGGCTGCCGCACGCGCGCCGACTTCCCGCGCCGGCCCGTGCCGCCTGGCTTCAGCGGCGGATGATCGGTCATCTTCAACATCCGGATCAGTTCGCCCACCGACCAGGCCTGGAACGGGCATCCGCGTGGTGTGTGCGGCGGATCCGCGTCTGCGATCTCCGACACGTGCCCCAGCCCGGCCGTCTCGAGGTGCTGCACGATCGGTTCAACGAAACGGGTGTACGCCTCGCGCTTGGCCTCGTCCGTCGAGCCCCGGACGCGGAGCCACGCCTCGACAAACGGCCCCATCAGCCAGGGCCACACGGTGCCCTGATGGTAGCTCGAATCACGCTCCCAGACACCGCCCTCGTAGCGTTCACGATAGCCCGGTTCGCCTGGGGCCAATGACCGCAGGCCAACCGGGGTCAGCAGGCGGGCCTCGACGGCATCCACGATCGCGCGGGCCGCTTGCCCCTCCAGCAGGGCAAACGGCAGCCCGCCGACGGCGAGAATCTGGTTCGGCCGGAAGCTCGCATCAAAGCGGCCCGGAGTATGGTCCACGTCGACGACATCATAAAGCGAAGCCGCGTCCTGACACGGGAACCGCTCCGCAAACGCCCGGCGCGCCCGCTGCAAGACCTCGTGCCATTTCGGCACGCGGCGCGCCAGGATCTGTAGGGCATTGAGCCACAGCGCCTGGACCTCGACGGGCTTGCCGATCCGCGGCGTCACGACCCAGTCTCCGATCTTGGCGTCCATCCAGGTGAGCTGCACGCCGGGCGCGCCGGCGGCAAGCAGGCCGTCGGCATTCATCCGAATACCGAATCGCGTGCCACGGGCATACCCCTCCACAATCGCCTCGGCGGCGCCACGCAGCGCGCGGAGCTCCGCGCGGTGCACGATCCCGCGCTTCGACGCCGCGGCCTCCAGAAACTCATGGACCGCCACGACGTACCAAAGCGACGCGTCGACCGAGTTGTACTCGGGCTCCTCGCCGCCGTCCGGGAAGCGGTTCGGGAGCATGCCCTCCGAGACGTGCCCGGACCAGGAGACGAGAATCTCCTTCGCCGTCTCGAGGTCGCCGCGGGCGATGCACAGGCCCCGCAGGGCGATGAACGCGTCGCGCCCCCAGTCGGTGAACCACGGGTATCCGGCGACGATCGTCCGGCCGTCGCGGCGCCGAACGATGTAGGAATCCGCGGCCCGGGCCAGCGGCGACTCGAAGCGCGACCGCCGCGCTGATTCACCCGCGACGATCTGCCGTGCGTGCTCGACGGCTGATCCGGTTGGCGCCGGGCGCGGTCCGTTTGGCGGCTCGGCGCGGAGGATCAGGACGGCTTCGCTTTTTGACAGGTCCCAGGTGAAGTCACCCGGGGACGCGAGATCCTCGACACAGTCGAGCCCGCGTGCCTGCTCGTCGCGGTAGAGGAAGTTGCGGTACCAATCCGGCGCGTGGCGGTACGTGCCATTGGACAGCACCGTGACCGCCGGCAGACCGGCGTAGGGAGTCCAGGTGACGTTCTCTCCGTCGAGACGCGCGTCGAAACCGAACGATGGGTTCTCCCGGTGCAGGGCGTGATAGTCGCGCCCGGACAACAGCGGGCGGACGTGCAAGCGCATCGGACCCGTCGGCGCATCGCAGCTCCAGCGAATCAAGGTTTCATGGGCGTCGTGTCGGACCAGGATCTCCTGGACGATTCTTGCCGCGTTGGGGAAGACGAACGTCCAGTGGGGCCAGGGCTCATGCTGAAACTCGACGACGTACTGCCGGCCCTCGGGGTGAATCACGTCCGGGGCGTATCGGTGGGATGTAAGTGGATGCCGGGCGGATGCCATCTCCACCCAGGCCTCGATTCCGTTGACCAGGACCACGCGTCCTGTGGGCGGGGTCATGGCGGAGAGCAACAGCGCATGATACCGCCGTGTTCGAACGCCGCCGACGGTTCCGGAGGCGAAGCCACCGAGGCCGTCGGCCTCAAGCCATTCATCCTGCATCCGCGAGTTGTCGAGCGGCATGACACGCCTCCTGTCCGGCGTCTTGGATGCTCACCGACGCGGGCCGTTACGACCGTCCCGTCAACGTCGAATCACTCGGCTTCCCTGTAACCACGCCTTGAACCGCCGCATCCAATGGCACGTTCACGGCGGCACCGCGCCGCCGAAATGGCAGTGTTTCGAGTGATCGGAGGTATTTCATGACAAGGCGTTCGAGCAGTGTATGGAAGAAGGCTGCCGCGACCACCATGTTGGGCGTTTTCCTGGTCGGCAGCGTCGGAATTGTCCTGGCCGCCAACGGCAAGCAGACTTCGCCGAAGTTTGCGGGCAAGAAGGTGAACCAGGGCATGGTCACCCACGAACACGTGGACGGCAGGCACGTGCTGACCCTCTCAGGCGATTTCAAGGTCCCGGACGCGCCCGATCCGCACTGGCAGATCGTCGACTCCAAGGGCAACACCTACCTGCTCCAACGGCTGATGGTCAAAGGCCTGGTCGGCGATCGGCTGAACGAGTCGATCACGGTACCGGCATACGTTTACGACGTCGCGAAGGTGCAGATCTGGTGTGCGTATGCGGAAGTCGTGCTCGGCGAGACCGAGTTCAACCCGCCGATTCGCTGATCCACAGTGACGGACATCCATTCAATGCCGGTCGGTCGCGCTGCCGGGAGGTTTGAGCGGCGTGGGACCCGACCCTCGGAGGCGCGGCCGGCCGGGCGGAGGATTCTGCACCATGTATATTCAACGAACCGTTTGCACGTTGCTCACACTCCTGGCGCCGACCGTCTGCGCGGATACACGCGTAACCGTGCCCCAGCGTCCCGGGATGACCCTGGAGTTGGCGAAGTCGGTGATTGACGCCGCCACCGCGGAGGCAAGGAAGCGCGACACGACCGGGAGCTTCGCCGTCGTCGATGAAGGCGGGCATCTCGTCTGTCTGGACCGGATCACGGGGACGTTTGCGGCCAGTGCGAACATTGCGATCGGCAAGGCCCGGACGGCGGCCCTGTTCCGCAAGCCGACGCGGCTGTTCGAAGATCTGATCAAGGCAGGTCGGACCTCGATGGTCGCCCTGCCCGAATTCACGCCGCTTCAAGGCGGCGTGCCGATCGTCTTCGAAGGAGATGTGATTGGGGCGATCGGTGTCAGCGGTGCGGCGAGTGCCGCCGAGGACGAGGAACTGGCCTTGATCGCCGCCGCGGTTGACGGCGCAAAAAGCGCGAAGGCGTCAGACGGGTCGATACCCGTCCTGTTCTTCGATCGCCAAAGCGTGGCGGAGGCCTTCGCCAGGGGCGTGCCCGTCTTCGACGGTGACGACCGGCGCACTTACCGCATCCACGCCAGCCGCCGCGACGCCCCGGGAGCCGCCGAGGTCCACCTTGGCGAGACCGACATCATCTACGTGCAGGACGGCTCGGCCACGTTCGTGACGGGTGGAACGGTGGTCGACGAGACCGAACCGCAGCGCGGCGAAATCCGCGGCACGTCCATCCGTGATGGACAAACCCGAGAGCTGCGCAAGGGGGACGTCATCGTCGTACCCCGAGGAACACCGCACTGGTTCAAGCAAGTCGCCGCGCCATTTACGTACTACGTCGTCAAGGTGCGCGACAACGCGGGAGCCATGCCGTGAGGATCACGGACTCACATGCGATCCGCGCGGCGTTGCTGGCTGCGGCGGTCGTGGCCGGGCTCACTCGAGCCGACGATCCGGCGTGGGACCTGCCGGCCGGTCCGCCTTGCGCTGCCGTGGACCTGACGACGAACGACGGCGTCGCGTTGGTGCAGGGGCAGTGGCGGTACAGCGATGCGAGAGTGGTGGAAATAGACTTTCGGGCCGTCGGGCCCGACCGCAAGCCATCCGGTCCGCCCAATCGGACGTATGACATCGTCCCGAAGGCCGGCGCCGTCGACTTCGACGACAGTGGCTGGGAGGTCATCGACCCGGCCACACTGGACGAGCGAAGGTCGAACGGCAAAGTCTGCTTCAACTGGTACCGGATCAACCTCACCGTGCCGGACAGCGTGGGGGATTTCCGCACCGAAGGCGCAACCGTGGTGTTCGAGATCGTCGTCGACGATTATGCCGAGGTATGGGTCGACGGCCGGCTTCCGCGCGACCTCGGCATCAGCGGCGGGCCGCTGGTCGGCGGATGGAACGTACCCAATCGGCTCGTCGTCGCGCGGGACGTTCGACCGGGCCGGCAGATCCAGGTGGCCGTCTTCGGGATGAACGGCCCGATCTCCGACGCCCCTGAGAACTACATTTGGGTCCGATCGGCACGGCTCGAATTCTTTGCAGAGGCATGCCGACCGGGTGCGGGATCGACTGATCCTCGGATCGTTCGCATGGACCCGCGGCTGGACGAATTGATTCCGCCCGGCGCGACGGTCGAGAGGATCGCCGACGGGTTTACGTGGCTCGAAGGACCGGTTTGGAACAAGCGCGACGGTTCGCTGCTCTTTTCCGACATACCGGCAAACGCCGTGTATCGGTGGTATGAGACCGACGGCGTATCTCTGGTCCTCAAGCCCAGCGGCTATAGCGGCGAGCGGCCGTTCACGGGCCGTGAGCCCGGCTCGAACGGGTTGACGTTCGACCGGGAGGGACGGCTGGTGCTCTGCCAGCACGGTGACCGGCGCATCGCACGGCTGGACGTGGACCGGCGGCTCGTTCCGATTGCCGATCGCTTCGAGGGCAAGCGGCTCAACAGTCCGAACGACGCCGTCTTCGCGTCGAACGGTGATCTGTACTTCACCGACCCGCCATTCGGACTTCCGGACACGTTCCGCGACGAGGAGAAGGAACTGTCTTTCAGCGGCGTGTTCCGACGCAGCGCCGACGGCGCGTTGACGCTGCTTACGGCCGAGCTGACTTCACCCAACGGGCTGGCCCTGTCGCCGGATGAGCGCACGCTCTACGTCTCCAACGCCGACGCCGGCAACCCGGTCTGGATGAAGTACGGCATCCGACCCGACGGCTCTCTGGCTCCCGGTCGGGTCCTCTTCAGCGCGGCGGCGTGGACCGACGAGTTTCCCGGACTGCCCGATGGAATCAAGGTGGATGCCGCAGGGAACCTCTTCACCGCCGGGCCGGGCGGAATCTACGTGTTCAGCCCCGGCGGCGACCACCTCGGCTTCATTCGACTCGACGGCGCCACCTCGAATTGCGCCTTTGGTGGCGACGGGTCCGAGCTCTACATCACCGCGGGTTCGGCATTGTACCGTGTGAAGACCACCACTCGTGGAGCCGTCCAGTAACAACGCTGCTGTGAAGCGCGGCCGCATGCAGACCTGATCTGACGTGGCCGGGATCGTCGAGTCGAGAAAGCGGCGGATCGCCCTGCGGCCGCACGGGAGGGATGCAACGAATGTCTTTACGCATCGCATTGCTGTCGTGGGAGTCGGTTCACTCCATCCACATTGGCGGTCTGGGCAACCACGTGTCCGAATTGGCCGCGGCGCT
>Ga0326597_10001407_pt1 | contig 39201 bp, 38 predicted proteins | sample RVTome_12_FD_203789 | JGI IMG/M metagenome (GOLD analysis project Ga0326597, IMG submission 203789) | Soil microbial communities from uranium-contaminated site in the Upper Colorado River Basin, Wyoming, United States - RVT100D185 | ecosystem: Environmental > Terrestrial > Soil > Contaminated >... | reverse complement strand
CCCTGACAGCATGCCTGCGGAAACTGCTGACCATCCTGAATGCCATGGCCCGTACCAATACTACCTGGCAAGACCCTACTCCAACCCTTGCTCTTCAAGACAGTTGCTGAGCGTAGCGAAGGGTCTGGCCCCTTGGCGAGGCCTAATGCCGCGCGACCAGCGCCTAGCCGCCATACCCCGACCCCGTCCACCTCCGCACCGACGTCTCCGCCGCGCGGCCCGGCCGCCAGCGCACCGCGAGCTGCCCCTCGCCGTCGCTCTTGATCCACGACGCGCTCTCGATCTCCACGGCGAACAGGTGGTACGGCTCCGACGGCCGCCAGTTGATCTTCGCGACGTACGCATCGGCGCAACGCGCGCGCTCCTCCGGGCCGACGACGTCCCGCGCACGGCCCCAGAGCTTGAACTCCCCCTCTGAGGCGTCCGCCTTCGACACGACGCTGTGCAGCACGCACCGCGCGTCGCGCACCAGATCGAGCGCCTTCTTCGATTGCCACATCATGCCCAGGTACAGCTCGCCGTCCGTGATCAGCGGCTCGACCGGACTGATCCGCGGCGATCCGTCCCGCCGGATCGTCCCCACCAGCACCAGTCCGGCGGCGTCGAAGCGCTCCTGTCCCAGCCGCGCCAGCTCCGGTGCCTCACTCGCGAACGCGGACCAGTTCATCGATCGGTGAGGTACAACGCCGCCGCCATCAGTGCCAATCTGTGCTCATCTGTGGCCATTCACTCCGCCGCGCTCGCCACCGCCGGCATGACCTCCAGCTCGCCCCAGTTCTTCCCCACTTTCACGTCTACCTTCAGCGGCACCGCCAGCTCCAGCGACCTGGGCATGATGCGCAGCACCAGCTCCTGCACCGCGTCGCGCTCCTTGCGCGGCCCCTCGAAGATCAGCTCGTCGTGCACCTGTAGGATCATGCGCGTCTTCAGCTTGCGCTCCCGCAGCTCTGCATCGATACGGTTCATCGCGATCTTGATGATGTCCGACGCCGTCCCCTGCACGGGCATGTTGATCGCCACCCGCTCCGCTGCCGACCGCACCTGGAAGTTCGATGAGCGGATCTCCGGGATCAGCCGCTTCCGCCCCACGATCGTCTCCGCGTAGCCCAGCTCCCGACAGGTGGTCACCACGCCGTCGCGCCACGCGCGCACCTTCGAGTACTTTGCGAAGTACCGCTCGATGAACTGTGCGGCCTCCTCTCGGCTGATCGCCTCGCGCGTGGAGAGGCCGAACTCGCTCAGCCCGTACAGCACGCCGAAGTTGAACACCTTCGCCCGCCGCCGCTGGTCCGGTGTCACTGCGTCGATCGACACGCCGAACACCTGCGACGCCGTCGCCGCGTGGATGTCCTCGTCCTGCCGGAACGCCTCGATCAGCCCCTCGTCGCCCGAGAGGTGGGCCAGGATGCGCAGCTCGATCTGCGAGTAGTCCGCCGCCAGCAGCACCGGCTCCGGCCCGTAGTCCCGCGCGATGAAGCAGCGCCGGATCGCGTTCCCCAGCTCCGTCCGCACCGGGATGTTCTGCAAGTTTGGGTCCTGCGACGACAGCCGGCCCGTCGCCGCCACCGTCTGGTTGAAGTTCGAGTGGATGCGCCCCGTCTTCGGGTGCACCAGCGCCGGCAGCGCGTCGATGTACGTCGACTTCAGTTTGGTGAGCTGCCGCCACTCGAGCAGGATATCGATGATGTCGTGCGCGCCGCGCAGCCCTTCCAGCGCCGTGGCGTCGGTCGTGTAGCCCTGTTTCGTGCGACGCGTCTTCGGCAGCTTGAGCTCCTCGAACAGCACCTGCGAGAGCTGCTGAGGCGAGCCCAGGTTGAACTCGTGCCCCACCGAATCGTAGGCCTCCCGCTCCAGCCGCTCGATGTCTTTCGCCAGCTCGCGCGACATCTTGCGCAGCGCCTCGCTGTCGACCGCGACGCCCGTTTCCTCCATCCGCGCCAGCACCGGTACCAGCGGCATCTCGATCTCGGTGAAGAGCGGCCAGACGCCCTGCTCCTTCAGGTCGGCCTCCAGCGGCGCGCGCAGCCGCCCCGCCATGTCGGCGTCGGCGCACGCGTAAGGCGCCGCCTGCGAGACGCTCACGTCCGCCATCGAGAGCTGCTTCGCGCCCGTGCCGATCAGCTCCGTGATCGGTGTCATCTCGATGTCGAGCCGCTTCGAGACGAGCCACTTCAGCCCCAGCGACCCCTGCCCCGGCCGGCTGTCGCCGCCGCCGCCCTCGCCCAGCAGGTACGACGCGATCATCGTGTCGAACGCGACGCCGCGCACCTCGATGTCGTATCCCGCCAGCGCCTCCATGTCGTACTTCACGTTGTGCCCGGTCTTCCCGATCGATTCGTCCTCCAGCACCGGCCTCAGCTTGCCCAGCACGACGTCCACCGCCAGCTGCTCCCGGTCGCCCAGGCCCGGCCGGTGCCCGACCGGCACGTACGCCGCCTCGCCCGCCGCCCACGAGAACGCCAGCCCCACCAGCGACGACCGCAGCGGGTAGAGGTCCGTCGTCTCCGTGTCGAACGAGAACGACGTTGCGGCCTTCAGCCGCTTCGCCAGCGCGTCCAGCTCCTGCTCCGTGTACACCGTGGCGTAGGCCTGCGCCTCCTGCGCCGCGGCCGCCGCCTTCGCACGACCGTCGCCCGCCGGCGCCGCCGCCGAGGGCGGCAGCCGCTGCGCCAGACTCTTGAAGTCCAGCTCGCGGAAGAGCGCCAGCACCTGCTCGCGGTCGTAGTGCGTGAACGCCGTCGCTTCCAGATCGAGCTGCACCGGCGCGTTCGTCTCGATCGTCGCCATCTCCTTGCTGTGGCGCGCCTGCGCTTCGTGCTTGCGCAGGTTCTCGCGCAGCTTCTCCGGCGTCACCTCATCGAGATGCGCGTAGAGGTTCTCGATGCTGCCGAACTGCTGGACCAGCTTCACCGCCGTCTTATCGCCGATGCCCGGCACGCCCGGGATGTTGTCCGAGGTGTCGCCCTTCAGCCCCTTCAGGTCGGGCATCTGCGGCGGCTCGATCCCGTAGCGCTCGCGCGCGAGCTCCTCGTCGTACACGACGACATCGCGCTGGAAGGGGCGCATCATGAACACCTTCACGCCGCCAGCCCGTTCGCTAGGCGGGTCGCGCACGAGCTGCACCACGTCGCTATCGAGCGTCACCAGGTACGTCTCGATGGCGGCCTGCTCCGCCTGGACGGCCAGCGTGCCGAGGACGTCGTCTGCCTCGAAGCCCTTTACCATATAGATGGGGATCTGGAACGCGTCGATTAGCTCCCGTACCCGTCCGAGCTGCGCGATCAGCTCGTCGGGCGTCGCCTCGCGGTGGGCCTTGTACGTCTCGTCCTTCTCGTGCCGGAACGTCTTGCCCGGCGGGTCGAGCGCCACCGCGATGTGCGTCGGCTTGAGCTGGTCGAGCACCGTCAGCAGCGTGTTCGCGAAGCCGTAGACCGCGCTCACCACCTCGCCCGTCTTGCGCACGGTGAGCGGCTCGCGGAACGCGAAGTAGGCGCGATAGATCAGCCCGTGCCCGTCGAGGATGACGAGCCTGCGCTGCGGCTCCTTCCCCTTCGCCGGCGTCTTCTTAGGGCTCACGGGGGGAGTATAGCGCAGGGACTGCGGCGCCTAATCGGCCACCCGCGCGAGCGCGTCGTCCGCCTGGCGCGCGAAGGCCGCCGCCTCCTCCATGTCGCCCTCGCCCAGCGTCGCGCGGACGATGATGGCGAGCACTTTGCCCCGGCGGATGTACACGGTATCGAGTGTCGCCGGCTGCACGCCGCCGACGAGCGCGCGCCGGAAGGCCACGGACTCGTCGCCCAACTTCTCGAGGGCGAGCGACGAGAACGCCCAGGTCGCGACCGGCCGGGACGGGTCGGTTGGTACCGGGCCGTCGGGCCGCAGGACGTCGCCTCCTGGCAGGTCGATCTGCTCCGGGCAGGACTCGATGATTGACCGTACCTCCGCGAGGTAGGTGGTCGCCCCGCCTTCCGGCAGCGACACGACGATTTGATATAGGAACGGCCCGTGGCCGACCTCACTCATGAGCTGAAAGCTCGCCTGGGCTTCGTTGATGCGCTCGGGGCTGTCCGGGCGCACGGCGCAGAGTACGGGATTGGCGGGGTCGTCGCCAAGCAGGTAGCCGAGCCCGGCCCGCGGGATGGGTGGCGCCTCCCCCCAGCCGGCGGGCAGCGAGTCAACCGTCAGGAGGGCGTCGAACAGGGCCGCTGGCCCACCTCCCTTGCCGTCTTCGGCACAGGCGGCCAGCACGGTGACGAGCGTCGCAATGAGGATCAAGGCTGCCTGCAACGCCCGCGTGAAGCGCATCTCCGCCACCTCCGACGGCGCGAATATATCATATGATAGGCGATGAGGGAGGCCATGGTCCCGCTCTCGCCCCGTAACGCCGCCGCTATCCCCCGCGTTGCTTGACAGAATAAGGATCCATCGCTAGACTTTGGCCCTGCTGGTGGCCCTGGCCCTGATCCCGTTGCCCCGTCCAGCGCGTCAGGGTCCGAGGCCGGTCACATACGCCGCGCTCCGCCGTCTCCCGGACGGCGCCGGAGGAGAGGGGACTGTCTCATGCTCAGCGAACAGCTCGTGAAGGTCTGCGCGCCCGTCCTGCGCTTCTATCGCAACACCGTACTCCTGGATATGCCCCAGATCTTGGACCGCCTCCCGAAGGAAGGGCGGCTGCTGGACGTCGGCTGCTTCATCGGCATGCTCACCTACGAGATCGCCCGCAAGCGGCCCGACCTCGAGATCGTCGGCCTCGACATCGAGCCGCGCTTCGTCGCCCTCGCGCAACGCTACCACAGCCTGCCCAACATCCGCTACGAGACGCGCGCCCTTCAGGACATAACCGAGCGCTTCGACTGCGTGCTATTCAGCGACGTCATCCATCACGTCGAGCCCCCCAACGCGCGATCCATGCTCGCCCACTGCGAGCGCGTGCTCACGCCGGACGGCTACATCCTGGTCAAGGAAGTCGCCAGGCGCTGGGGGCAGGTCGGCTGGTTCATGGACCGCTATATCTCGCGCTCGTTCCCCATCTACCTGCGCAACCCGCGCGAGTTCGACGAGCTGCTTCCCGATCACTACCAGGTCGCGGAGCGCGCGTCGCGGTTCCGTGTGCCCTTCCCGAACTACTACCTGATCATCAAGCCGAACGGCGTCCATCAGGCCGCCCCGCAGCGCGAGCTGACCATGGCGCCCGCCGGCCGCCGCTAGCAGCCTTCTCGATCGAGCCGCTCCTCCCGCCCGAGACGCCTGTAGCGGCGCGTTGCCCTACACTACGGACGCTATGTCCCGCCACCGCTCCCGCCGCAGACGCCGAAGCGCAACGCCCCTGCCGCCCTCGTTCCTCCGCCGCCGCAGCACGAAGTGGCTCGCCGCCGCCCTCGCCACCATGGCCCTCGCCATCGTCCTCGGCGCCCTCGCCCAAACGACCGACGACGCCGGCGACACCCCGAGCGCGCCCACCGCCCTCCCGGGGCGCACGCCCGGCGCTGGCGAGACCCCCGCGCCCACGATCGTTCAGTCCGTCGCGCCGCCGGACCTCCGCCCCGACCCGGCGCGCCTCGAACGCGCGGACGTGCTCGACGTCATCGACGGCGATACGATCGACGTCCGCATTCCTTCGCTCCGCTCAGGACAGGCTGCCCGCGAGGAGCGTGTGCGTTACTACGGCGTCGATACCACGGAGCGCGGCGAGGACTGCTTCTCGGATGCCACCGGCCGCAACGAAGAGCTGGCCGGCGACACCGTCCTCTTGTTGCCCGACGCCCGTGAGCGCGACCGTTTCGGTCGCCTCCTCCGCTACGTCTTCGATGACTTCGGCCGCTCCATCGACGCGCAGCTCATCGCCGAGGGCCTCGGCCACGCCTGGCCGGAGGACGGAACGTACCGCGATCAGCTCCTCGCACTCGAGGCGCAGGCCCAGGCCGCGCAGGTAGGTTGCTTATGGGAATCAGGGACGTAGGGGCGGAGGCCTCCCGCTGCGTTGCCCCGTCGAGGACCTGTAGGGGCGTTCAATTGAACGCCCCTACACCTATTCGATCGCCGTGAGCTGCAGTAGGTGGCGGAAGTCGTTGTCGTACTGGATGAGCGCGTGTTCCGGCGTGTCAGTGAACCAGGCGATCTGCCGCAAGTCCTGGGTGTAGATCTCCACCCGCCATGCCTCGAACGTGCCCGCCGGCACCGTCACGCCCTCCTTGCCCAGGACGCGCAGCCGCACGAGGCGCTGTGTGCCGCCCTGGTTGGCGAGGACGGTGTGGTACGCCGCCTCGAACCCCTCCCGGAAGTCGATCGTGCGCCAGAGAAAGAGCGACGACTCGTTGTCGTAGTAGTGTTCCTTGTCGATGCGGCGCGGGATCTCGCGCTCGTCGCCGCCGGTCGTCTCGACGATGCGGATCACTTTTTCGGCGGTATCATACTCACCCTCGAACGACGCATCCTCCTCGCCCTGGATGTCCCGCTCGACGGTGCGCGGCTTCAACGTCGTCGCGTCTACTGTCACGAATGATGAGTCCATGTTCTCCCCGTCGTCGAAGCGCAGGCTCAGCCGATACGTCTCGCCCTCGCGACTCACCTCCAGCACTCCTTCGCCGCGGCCGCGCTCCCCGTCGCGATCCAGCACGACGTACTCCGCGCGCTCGTGGTCCGGCCACGGGATCGCCGACACGATGTCTTGCGTGACGACTGGCTCCTCTTGGCAGCCGGAGGCGAGCAGCGCCAGCGCGAGCAGGGCGGGCAGGGGGAGCAGGAAGCGCATCGCTCAGGCCGCGGCCGCCGCGGCGCTCCTCACCCGCTCCAACGCCTGTTCGATGTCGTCGCGCGTGATGCCGTAGTGCGTCACCATCCGCAGCCGCGTCGGCCCGAAGCCCGTCGTCAGCACGCCGGCCTCCCGCAGGCGCGACTGGAACGCCGGCCCCTCATCTACGTCGAACACGACGATGTTCGTCTGCACCGCCTCGGGATCGATCTGGACGCCCGGCACGTGCGACAGCCCCTCCGCCAGCAGCCGCGCGTTCTCGTGGTCCTCCGCGAGCCGGTCGATCATCGTCTCCAGCGCGACGACACCCGCCGCCGCGATCACGCCCGCCTGCCGCATCCCACCGCCGAGGATCTTGCGCGCCTTGCGCACCCGCGCGACGACGTCGGCCGCGCCGCACACCAGCGACCCCACCGGCGCCGACAGCCCCTTCGAGAGGCAGAACGTCACCGTGTCGACCTCTGCCGCCAGCTCCGCCGCCGGCACGCCCAGCGCCGTCGCCGCGTTGAAGATGCGCGCGCCGTCCAGGTGCACCGCCGCGCCATGTCGATGCGCCAGCTTGGCCACCTCCGCGACCTCGTCCGCCGTCAGCACGCCGCCACCGCAGCGGTTGTGCGTGTTCTCCAGGCAGACCGCCGCCGTGCGCGGAAAGTGGATGTTCTGTCCCCGCATCGTTGCGGCCACTGCGTCCAGATCGAGCCGTCCGCGCGCGTCGTTCGGCGCCTCGCGGAGCTGGATCCCGCCGACGCCCGCCGCGCCGGCCACTTCGTAGTGCAGGATGTGCGACTCGCTGCCGACGATCGCCTCGTCGCCGCGCGCGCACAGCGCCAGCAGGCTGGTCAGATTGCCCATCGTCCCGCTCGCCACGAAGACCGCCGCCTCCTTGCCCAGCAGCCCCGCCGCCATCGATTCGAGCCGCTTCACTGTCGGGTCCTCGCCGAAGACGTCGTCGCCGACCTCGGCGCGCGCCATCGCCTCCCGCATCGCGGGCGTCGGCTGCGTCACGGTATCGCTGCGCAGGTCGATGACGCGCCCTTCGGCCATGTGAGGTGCCACTCCCCCCGCTCGACGTAACGTGCCCTGGCATTCTAGAGAGAGGGTAGGCGGGGAGCAAGCAACGCCCGTACGCCCGCCTCGCAGCAGCCGTCCATGACCCTTGACCCGTGTCCCCTGACTCTCGCCTGGGTCCCCCGTTCCTAGTTCCTCGTTCCCTGTTCCTCCCCCCACTTGACAGCGGTGCGATAATAGGGTCGGTGGCACTCGCTCCGGTGACTGGTGGCCGGGGCGATGGCGGCCTCGTCCACAATGGAACCGTCAGCGCACGCTCTCGTGGCCAGCCCCGACCGCACGGCCCTCCGCGCCGCCGATCGCTGCCTCACCATGCTCGGCCACCTGCCCCTTCTCGCGCGCACGCTCCCCGACGCGCAGCGCGCCCTCAGCCGCGCCTGGGTCGATCTCGTCTGCCTCGATAGCCTGCTGCCGTGCGACGAGACCGAGCAGTTCTGGCGCTGCATCGTCGCCGACGAACGCCGTCCCGCGCCCGCGCTCCTCTTCCTCGCCGCGCCCGCCGCGCGACTCGCGCCCGGCGCGCTGCCGCCGTTCTACCAGCCCGAACGCCACGGACTCGTCGCCAAGCCTATCGATTCCAACGAGCTCGGCCGCGAGATCGCGCGCCTCCTCGCCGCCCGCCCGCGCCGCCGCGACGCCGAGCTGCTCCACGCCGGCGCGCTCGCGCTCGACTGTCGCAGCCGTCAGCTCCTCTTCGCCGATGGCGGCGCGCTCGCACCGACCCCGACGGAGTTCCGTCTCCTCCGCTGCCTGATGGAGCGCGCCGGCGAGCTCGTCTCCGCCGACGAGCTGGTCGGCGCGGTCTGGAACTACCCGGCCGGCACTGGCGGCTCCGAGCTGGTGCGCGCGCACGTCAGCAACCTCCGCCGCAAGTTGCGCTCCGCCGGCCAGGACCCGCAGCTCCTCCGCACCGTGCCCTACCAGGGCTACGCCATCGGCTGCCCGGAGACCCGTCAGCCGGCCGCCGCCCGCCTCGCTTGACAGATTCCGAACCTCGCGTATACTACGAGCGTCTGGTGGTGTAACCCGAACCCCGTCTCGCGTTGCCCCCGGCGTGCCCGACCCCCGCTCGGGAGGAAAGGAAGACGGCCCATGGCGACGGCCGCGCTCCGCACCCGGCTCGCGCTCGTCCTCGGCCTCGCCCTGCTCGTCGCGGCCGCCCTCGCCGCGGGCCCCTGGCTGCGCAGCGAGGACGCCGGCGCGAACGTCGGCACGCCGGCCATGCAGCTCCAACTGTCCGGCAATGCCGGCGTCAGTTGCAACGATCCTCAGGCGCCGACGAAATGCGCCGTCCCTCTGGGCGAGACCTTCAATCTTGACGTGGCCGTGACGGCCTTCCCCGCTGACCCCGACGGCCCTCCAACCGGGCCCTGCCCCTCCAGTCCCGGCTGTGCCCTTGCCCAGGGCTACAGCGCCATGGGGACGGACATCGACTGGACGGGCACTGCCCTCACCTACATGCCTCAGCTCAACGCGTTCGAGGTCCCCTGGCCGGAACGCGGCAACATTAACACGTCGTCAGATCCCTTCTCCCCGACGCGAATCGGCCATGGCGACCTCTCGACGGCGGGCGGTGCCACGCCCAGTAACTTCAAGGGCGTGGTGGTCCGGCTGCAGTTCACCTGCAGCGCCGGCAACTCGACCAACTTGCTTCTCCTTCGACCATTTGACCCGTCCGTCAATCCTACAGGGGCTGCCCTGTTTGATGAACTCGCAAACTCCTTTCCCATCGAGGACTCCATCACGGTCAACTGCACGGTGGCACCGACACCCACGCCCTGCGCAGGCCCATGCCCAACCGCGACGAACACGCGCACGCCTACCATGACGCCGACGCGGACGATGACGCCGACCCTCGGGCCCACGCGCACACCAACGTCCACGCGGACGCCCTTCCCAACGCCCACGCCCTGCGTGCCGGGCAGCACCTGTCCCGAAATGGCGCTGAACGTAAAGAGTCCCGCGGGCCAGTGCGACCACCCCACCAGGCCTACGAAGTGTACGCTTCCTGTCGGGACGACGTTCGCCCTCTCCATCGTTGCGAGCAGGCCGCCCGCCGAAGGGTACATCGGGTTCCAAACGCAGCTCTTCTTCGGTGCCCCGTTGTCCTACAAGCCCACCCCCCTCAAGGTTGAGGAGGTCGTCTGGCCGGAGGCCTTCGCCGGCGCGATTCGCGTAATCGAGCTGTTCCCCGTCAGCCACGTTTTCCACGGGAGCCTGAGCGGGGGGCCGGTGAGCCACCACGCGGGAAACATCGTGGATCTCGCCATGAGCTGCACCACCGCAGGGACGGCCAACCTACGGCTCCTTCCCTTCGATGACATGACAAGCCCGGATGGATCCGTCTTCCTCCTTCCGAACGCCTCCCTGATCGCCCCGAAGTCCGGCAATCCAGACGTTTCGGCTACGCTCAATGTCAACTGTGCGGTCTTGCCAACATTCACCCCCGGCCCGCCCCGTACGCCGACGGCAACGAGGACGCCTGTGCCGACACCATCCGGGGAGCCGGCGATGTCGCTGAACGCAACGGGCACCGGCGTGCAGTGCGACCATCCGTCCGCCCCCAGGAAGTGCACCGTCCCGACCAACGGCACGTTCAGCCTGGAGGTGGCGGTAACCGAGTTCCCGGCGGACCCGGACGGGCGAGCCGTTGGCACCCCCTGCACAATAGGTTGCAGGGATGCCGGCTACGCGGCGATGAGCACGGATATCGACTGGACAGGAACAGCTCTGGCCTACAAGCCGCAGCCCAATGACGCGGAAGTCCCCTGGCCGGACCGCGCGCATCTCTCGACGCACTCGTTCCCAGTCTTTGGCTTCCCGAACCGCATCCAGCACAACGACCTTTCGGTCATTGGTAGACCTAGCACGTTCAGGGGAGTCGTCGTGCGACTGCAATTCACCTGTGGAACGGGCGACTCGACAAACTCCGTGCGCCTCGTCCCCGTTTCGCCGATCAATCCCAACGGGGCCGCCCTTGCGGATGCTGACGCCATCATCTTCCCCACTTCCGACTCCCTCACCATCAACTGCGTCGCCGGGCCGCCACCCACCGCGACCGCCACCCCCACCCCCGTCCTGCGCATGCAGAAGCTGCCGGCGCTCCAGAACCTCTTCCTCACCCGACAGGGCAGCAAGATCCCGCCGTCGCGCTGCCTCGACGGCACCGACGCCGCCGTCCTCACCGAGTCGATCAGCCTGCCGGTGACCGGCCCCGACCCCAAGGACCCCGCGCAGCCGCGACGGCTCGGCGGCTTCTCGTTCCAGGTGAAGTACGACCCGCTCAAGATCTGCGTCACGCTCCGCCCGGGCGCCGCCTGGACGAACTCTGGCCAGGTCTGCACGGTCCAGGACTCGGCCACGGCGCCGGCGCTGCAGGGCGTCGCGCGCATCAACTGCGTGACGCTGGGCAAAGCGACCACCGTCGACACCAGCACCGCCGCCGGCCGCGCGTTGGCGCTGATCGAGGTGCGTCCGCAGCCCGAGGCCTACTCGCAGATCAGGCCTGACCAGGACAACGGCCAGGTCGTCCTGCTCAGCAACGAGGCGTGCAAGCTGACCGACCTCCAGGGCCACGCCATCGCGGTCTTCGCCTGCGATGACGCCCACGTCACCGTGCGCTTCCTCGAAGGCGACGTCGAGCCCGACTGCACGGTGAACACGCTCGATACGCAGGCGATCGCGTTCCGCTGGGGCGCGAGGAAGGGGAGCCTCGTCTACGGCGACAGGTTCAACCTGGAGCCGTCCGGCACGCAGCGCGACCAGGACATCGATGTCAACGACCTGCAGTTCGTCTTCGGCCGGTTCGGGAGCACCTGCGCCGCGCCGCACCCGCCGCAGGCGCCCGTGAAGGGCTAACCGATCAAGAGCGAAAGGCGAATGCCCCGGCCTTCAGTGCATGCCCCAGCCTTCAGGCTGGGGTAGCTAAGCCGACGCCTACTCCAGGTGGCCGTTCCCTTCGACGTCCTCTTCTAGCTCCTCGTCGTAATCTTCGGAGTAGACCCCCGCCTGCCGTCCGATCCACACCGTCACGATGAAGTCCTCGCGGAACGGGTTCGCGCTCATCACGATCCGCTCGTCCACCTCGCCGATCACGTCCTGGATGTCGTCCTCCGAGATGTTGTCGGGCACGCACAGCGTCGCGTTCACCACGTCCGGCCCGTAGTGGATGTCGACGCGCCCGAACTCGTGGTCGTCCGCCACGATCACGAACGACTCCGACTCTGGCGTGCGCGCCTCGCGCTCGAAGCGATAGCTGGCCATGGTGCGCTCCTTGCTCCTTTCGATCAGCGTCCGCCGAGCTTCCGCTTGATGTTGTCCCAGACCGATCTGTTGCCGCGACGGCCCAGGATCTTGCCCCAGGCCTCCTGGGCGGACGCGGCGCGCGACAGGCCGCGCACACGCTCCTGCATGACGTCGCGCACCAGGCGTTCCTCGCCGGCGTCCAGCCAGAAGCCGTGCTGTTCCGCGCAGGTGTCGATCTCCAGGTTGTACGCGCGGTAGTTGAACGCGCGCATCCGCGTGCCGCAGACCGGGCAGTCCAGCTCGCTCTCGCGCTTCGCGTACTCGACCGTCCCCGCGCGCTCGTCCTCGCCGCGCGCCACCGTCGACTCCAGCGCTGCCAGCTCGTCGTGATCGAACCAGCGGCCGCTGCACGTGGGGCAGCGGTCCACCTCGATGCCGCGGTGCTCTTCGGTGATCAGTTCGGCGCCGTCGCGGGGACAGTTTGGCATGATCGCTTCTACGCAAGGCCTCTTGAGAGGAAGAAGACGGTACCAGCGACCAGCAACCAGCGCCTGCCCTCGAGCGAAGCGAAGGGACCAGCAACCATCACGCCGGCCGTACCTGGCCGTTGCCTAGGACGACCCACTTGTACGTCGTGATCTCCTGCAACCCAACCGGCCCGCGCGCGTGGAACTTCTGCGTCGAATCGATGATCTCCGCGCCCAGGCCGAACTGCGCGCCGTCCGTGAACTGCGTCGACGCGTTCACGTACACCACCGCCGTGTCCACCTCCTGCACGAACCGCCGCGCCGCCGAGTAGTCCTCGGTGACGATCGCGTCCGAGTGGCCCGTGCCGTACTGGTAGATCAGGTCGATCGCCTCGTCGAGCGAGTCGACCACCTTCACCGTCGCTACCAGCGCCAGGTGCTCCTTGCCGAAGTCGTCCGGCTCGGCGGCGTTCGCCGCCAGGTTCGCGATCTGCGCGCGCGTCACGATGTCGAGCGCGAGCTGGTCGCAGCGCATCTCCACGCCCGCCTCCGCCCAGCGACGCCCCAGCCGCGGCAGGTACGCCGTCGCGACGTCGCGGTGCACCAGCAGCGTGTCGAGCGCGTTGCAGATGCTGGGGCGGCGCGTCTTCGCGTTGTGCACGATCTCCAGCGCCTTGTCCAAGTCCGCCGTCCCGTCGACGTACGTATGGCAAACGCCCACGCCGCCGATCAGCACCGGCATCTTCGCATGCTCCTTCACGAAGTCGATCAGCCCGCCGCCGCGCGGCACCACCAGGTCGATGTACTCGTCCATCGCCAGCAGCTCGCCCACCAGCGCGCGGTCCGTCGATTCGACGAACTGGATCGCGCCCTCCGGCGCGCCGGCGTCGCTCGACGCGCGCGCGATCACCCGCGCGATCGTGCTGTTGGAGTGGAACGCCTCCTTGCCACCGCGCAGGACCGTCGCGCTGCCCGCCTTCAGGCACAGCGACGCGATGTCCACCGTGACGTTCGGGCGCGCCTCGTAGATGCACGCGATCACGCCCAGCGGCACGCGCACCTTGCTCACGATCAGACCGTTGGCCAGCGTGCGCTGTCCATCGCCCGCGCCGATCGGGTCGGGTAGGGCGGCCACGTTCTGCACGTCCGACGCGTACTGCGCCAGCCGCTCCGGCGTCAGCAGCAGCCGGTCGAGGATGTAGCCGGTCACCCCGGCCTCTTGCGCCGACTGCATGTCGTGCTGGTTCGCGCGCAGGATCTCGTCCTGGTGCGCGACCAGCTCGTCGGCAATCGCCAGCAGCGCCCGGTTCTTCTCGTCGGTCCCGAGCGTGGCCAGCCGCCGGGCCGCCGCCTTCGCCCGCCTCCCGATCGCCTGCAGGTCGACGCTCGCCGTCGTCGTCATCGTTCTCTCCTCAAACCCTGCTTGGGTCAGTGTAGCCACTCAGGCGCCACGATGACAAAACGCGGTCCTATCGGGAGCGGAGGCCGTGGCGCGACGGCGCCCGTAGCGGCGACCTTCACCTGCCCACCGCAGGCGGGGGTCGCCACCGCGTTCCGATAACTCTAGTCGTCCCTTGACATCCCCGCCCGTACAGCCGTAACCTTCACGTACACGTAACGGTTTCCCGCCGCATGCCACCCCGTCTACGGGGTGGCCGAGATGAGAAGACCCATGAAGTTCGGCATCTTCTACGAGATGCAGCTCCCCAAGCCCTGGGGCCCGACCAGCGAGCTCGATATCTACCAGCAGTCCCTCGAGCAGGTCGAGCTCGCCGACGAGCTCGGCTACGACTACATCTGGGAGGTCGAGCACCACTTCCTCGAAGAGTACTCTCACTCCTCCGCGCCCGAGGTCTTCCTCGCCGCCGCCAGCCAGCGTACGCGCAACATCCGCCTCGGCCATGGCATCGTCCTGCTGCCGTCGCCCTACAACCACCCCGCCCGCATCGCCGAGCGCATCGCCACCCTCGATCTCGTCTCCAACGGCCGCATCGATTTCGGCACCGGAGAGTCGTCGTCCGAGATGGAGCTCGGCGGCTTCGGCGTCGATCGCGAGACGAAGAAGGAGCAGTGGGAGGAGTCGCTGCGCTGCATCACCGGCATGTTCCGCGACGAGCCCTGGGAGTTCCACGGCAAGTACATCGACTTCCCCAGGCGCAACGTCATCCCCAAGCCCGTGCAGAAGCCGCACCCGCCGATGTGGGTCGCCTGCACGCAGCCGTCGACCGTCTTCAGCGCCGCGCACGACGGCCTCGGCGCCCTCGGCTTCGACTTCTCCGGCCCCGAAGAGACCGGACGCCGGCGCGAGGAGTACTACCGCATCATCCGCGAGGAGTGCGCGCCCATCGGCGACGCGGTCAACGCGCAGTTTGCCATCGTCTCCGGCTTCATGTGCTGCCCCCGTGACGACGAGGCGGTCGCGAAGGGCGTGCCCGGCATGCGCTTCTTCGGCTACGCCCTCTCGCACTACTACGCAGGCGGCGCCCACGACCCCGGCAACACCGACATCATGCGCGCCTTCCAGTCTGTCACCCAGGTCGCCCCCACCGAGGCCGCCGGCGGCTGCATCGGCTCGCCGCGCACCATCCGCGAACGCCTCCTCGCCTACGAGGCTGCCGGCGTCGACCAGATCATCTTCGTCGCCCAGGCCGGCGCCACAAAGCACGAAGACATCATGAGCTCGCTCCGCCTCTTCGCCCGCGAGCTCCTCCCCGAGTTTAAGGAACGCGACCAGGACCACCAGCGCCGCCGCCAGGAGTGGCTCGCCACGCCCGCGGTTACCACTACCTCGTAGGGACAGGGCTTAAGCCCTGTCCTCCGCGACGCCGTCGCGGGTCTTAAGGGAGGCCCTATTGAGCCTCCCGCGACCTATCACCGCGCGAGGCGTTTCCCCTCACCGGAAGCAACGCTGGAACGCCGCCACCTCGTAGGGACAGGGCTTCAGCCCCGTCCTCCGCGGCGGAAGTCGCGGGTTAGAGCCGAAGGCCCCCGATCACTCGGGGCCTTCGCTGTAGGTGCTGCCGCTACATTCCCGAAAGGCAGTTGTGCGCCATCTGGCGCGCCACGCCCAGGAGATCGGTAATCACGGTGATCGTGCCGTCCGGCGGGCCCAGGTCCCACTGGTTCGGGCCGATCCGCCAGCTCCGGTCGAACGCGGGGTGGTAGCCCGGCAACGGCGGAGGCGGCCCCGCGAGCGGGTCGGAGTTGCGGTTGATCAGCGCCGTGCCCATCGCGTCGTTCGCGCCGATGCGGCGCGCGACGCGCAGGAGATCGCCCGTCGTCGTGATCACCCGGTCGCGCATGTTGTTAGCGTCGGGCGTATCATAGAAGTCCCAGAAATAGTTATGGTTGCGCTGCCCGCCCTGCATCGGGTTGGTGCCCATCTCCCGCAGGTCCGTGCAGCCGTCGCCGTCCGTGTCCAGCGAAGCTGAGACGCAGTTGATGGTGATCGAGTCCGACAGCGGGTAAACCGTGGCGAAACTGTCCGACAGCGCCGCGCCGCCCGGGTTCAGCGGGGAGGCCGGGTTCAGCGTGATCACGTTGGTCGACGCCGTGGACGTGCAGTTGAAACGCAGCGATATGACGACACCCTTGAAGGTGCTGGGCGTCGCGCCAGACCCGGCCGACAGCGAGCCGTGTTGGACCCGCGTCGCAGAGATAATCAATCGTTTGGCCAAGGTGCCTCCGGGGAGCAGGACTTCCGCGGTCTGGTCTGTCGTAGGCTTATAGACGAGGCCGGTTCCGGTCCAATCGATGTCGGTTGTCATGGCGGCGTAGCCTGCGGTGGCGCAGCCGGTTGTACACGGCATGCCCAACGGTGGGCCGTCGGGGTCTGGAGGGAAGGCCGTCACCGTCACCGCCAACTGAAACGTACCGGTGCCGGGAACCGTGCACGCCGTGGGATTGACCATCGGCGTGCACGTCGATGCCCCGGACTCCACGCGGAACTGCATCGTGGGCGTGCCCGCGTTCGCCTCGGATCGGTCGGGTGCCGCCTCCCCCCAGTATGCCAGGGCCGCCCCGATCGCCAGCAGCAGACCTAACAGTGTCAATCGACGCATGGATGCCACCTCCACGCCCGAGCCAAGCGTGCCGCTATCATACCACAACATGTCAAGCGCTGGACGCCGCAGCCGCCTTGTAGGGGAGGCCTTCAGGCCTCCCGCACCCCATCACCGCGGCAGCCGCTCCCTCACGGGAAGCAACGCCGGAAACGCCGCGTGCGGCTCCGTCTGGGGAGGCCTTCAGGCCTTCTGCGACCCATCACAATCCGATGCGCTGCCCACGGGAAGTAACGCCGGAAACGATGCTACCGTAGGGACAGGGCTTGAGCCCTGTCCCTACGCAACTCAGCCGCGCCCCCGTAGGGGCGACCATCTGGTCGCCCTGGCGAGCGCCAGCTCGCCGTCACAGGCGCACCTACCCCCGCGGCAGCCGCTCTCCCACCGGCGGCAACGCCGGAAACGCCGCGTGCGGCTCCGTCTGGTACCAGTACGCCGTCGACGAGTAGTCATGCGAGTTCTCGTTCGCGTGGCCGTGCTCGATCGTGACCCGGATCGACTCCCGGAAGTGCACCGGGTCCTCGATATGAAAGCGGTACATCGACTGCTTGCCGCCCCACGGCCACTCTTCCGTCCCCGACGCGAGCGGCTGTCCGTGGTACGGCGCGCAGAACTCGCGCTGCGGGCTCCACGCCGTGTTGAAATAGTCCTCCGTGCCTGTGCCGTGCAGCGTCGGCGTCGCGTCGCCGTCGATGAAGATCATGTCGTCGCCTTCGCCGTACCAGTCGTTCTTGCCCCGCCGGAAGCAGTCGACATTCAGGTTGCAGCCGGCGTAGTGCCCCCGTCCGCGCGCGTCCAGGATCACGTAGTTGCCCTCGCCCGAGAGGTTCGGCGTCGAGAAGACCTCCGCCGCGTACTCGCGGTCGCCGGCCAGCCGGCGCGCATCGTCGCCCCAGCCCTCGGTCGGGTTCTCGCGACGCCACTGCGCGTGAAAGTAGGCGGCGTTCTCTAGCGGCCGGTCGTACAGCTCGTAATCGATGTAGAAGTAGGCCATCAGCCGCCGCTCCCCCTCGTTCGTCAGCTCGATGCGCGCGCTCGACGCGAACGGCATCGGGAAGAAGCAGTTGAACCCGCGGCCGTCGCGCGGGCTCATCGTCAGCGGCAGCGACCAGTACTCCTTGATCAGCCCGTGCCCGACGCCGAAGAAGTCGCCCGCCGGTACCTCCACGCATGGCGTCGGCGCGCCGTCCCAGGACATGCGCAGCACGCTCCGCCGCGGGTAGGCCTCCTCGCGCGAGCCGAGCGTCATCCAGACGTGCCGCACGCAGCCCGCGCCCTCGATTTGCGCCAGCGCGCGCGTCTCGCCCGGCTGCAGGAGCCAGAAGTCGCGGTTCCCGCCTGTCGTGTCGTACGACGACGCCCGCCCACGCCGCGCATCGCGCAGAAACGCCAGCCCGGAGAGTGATGAAGGACCGATCATGACGCGCTCTTCGGAAGAACCGCTGCTCGCGTTGCTAGCGCGGCGCTGAGAGGAGGGGAGTGCAGAGGGGCGCAGCCCCTCTGCCGGGGGCCTGGGGGTGTCCCCCAGATGTCACAACTTTCCTGGGCGGGCGGGTGGGAAAGCACAACATCTGCGACAGCAGCTCCGCTAGTCCACCGCCACCAGCACGTCGCCGTTCTCTTCCTTGATCTCGTACGTGGGGATGCCGCGCTTCATGAACGCCGGCAGCGTCGCGTCGTAGACCAGCTTCAACAGCATCGGCCGCGTCACCCAGTTCGCCACGCAGCCGTCCGTCACGTCGAAGCGCGTGCCGTGCCACGGGCACTCCAGCAGCGTGCCCTCCAGCTTGCCATTGCCCAGCCGCGCGAACATATGCGAGCAGCGGCCGCCCACGGCGAACAGCTGGCCGCCCACCAGCCTGCCGACCGCGATCTCCTTGCCGCGCGCCTTCACCGGCCGTGCCTCCCCCTCCGCCAGCTCATCGGAGCGGCACACCGGCACGAACGTGTACGCGGACGACTCCTTCCCCTTCGGCGCCTCGGTTCTCTTCGTATCGACGGCCACGCTCACTCCTCCTCGACCGGTCGGACTGACAGCGAGGAGAAGATACCAAGGCCGGGAACCTGGGACAAGCCGTGCTGCCAAGCGCGAGCCCCACGTAGGGACAGAGCTTAGCTCTGTCCGAGCGCAGCTCGGCCCAGAGGCTGGTCTCTTCCACCACCACGCACACGCATGCGCGTAGAGGGGCGCACCTGCGTGTGCGCCCCGTCGGAGGGCCGCCAAGTCCCCCGGCCATGGCCTCTCGAACACCCGGTCGCGTAGCGGCGCATGGCCATGCGCCTCGTCCGCGGCCTACTCCTCGCCCTCCACCAGCTGCCCTCGCTCCGAGAGCGTCGCCAGCACCTCTCTCGCCCGCTCCAGATCGCTCTCCCGGACGAAGAGCGCGGTGTTCGTCCCCGTCGCGCTGCCCTCGGAGCGGGCCACCGGGTCCATAACCTTCGCGAACGCTGGCACCCCTTCCTGCTGCAGGATGTCGCGCCACATCTCCGCCTCCGGCTCCAGCAGCCCGCTCGCCACCTTCACGATCGGGTCGTCGCTGTACAAGAATCCGCGCAGCCAGCGCATCATGAGAGGAGCACCAGATTGTTGCGATGGATGACCTCCGCCCCGTACTCGTGGCCCAGCACCCCGCCGATACGGTCAGAGCGAACGCCCTTAATCGCCGCCGCGTCCTGATGCCCGTAGTTCGTGATCCCGATGGCGATCCGGCGTCCGTCCTCCGTGTAGACCGAGACGGCGTCACCCCGGTCGAACGGCCCGCTGACCTCCCGAACGCCCGCCGGCAGCAGGCTCTTCCCCTGCGACAGCAGCGCCCTCGCCGCCCCCGCGTCGACGACGATCTTGCCGCGCGCGGCCAGCCCGGAGAGCATCCAGCGCTTGCGGCTCTCCATCCTGTCGGTGCTCGCCGGAAAGAGCGTGCCCAGCTCCTCGCCCCGCGCCAGCCGCTCGAGAGCGTTCGCCTCGTGCCCGCCCGCGATGACCACGTCGGTGCCCCCCGCGGTGGCGAGCTTCGCCGCCTGCAGCTTCGTGATCATCCCCCCGACGCCCTGCGCCGTCCCCGAATCGTCCGCCAGCCGCTCGATTGCCGGCGTGATCCGCTCCACCCGCTCGATGAGCTTGGCATCGGGGTCGCGACGTGGGTCGGCCGTGTGCAGCCCACCGGTGTCCGTCAGCAGCGCGAGCAGGTCGGCGTCGACCAGGTTTGCGACGAGCGCCGAGAGGTTGTCGTTGTCGCCGATCACGTTGTCGGCGATCTCCTCGACCGCGACGACATCGTTCTCGTTCACGATCGGCACCGCGCCGTAGTCGAGCAGCGCCAGCAGCGTGTTGCGCGCGTTCAGGTACCCGACGCGGTCGGCGAGGTCGCGCCGCGTGAGGAGCGTCTGCGCCACGACCAGGTCGTGCTTGCCGAAGAGGCGGTCGTACGTCTGCATCAGGTAGCTCTGGCCGACGGAGGCGAGCACCTGGCGGAACGGAATGTCCTTGCGGTCCTCATGCGCCTTCAGCCGCTGCCGCCCAGCCGCGATCGCGCCCGAGCTGACGACGATGACGTCGACGCCGTCCGCGCGCAGGCGGGCGACCTGCGCCACCAGCCTCGCCATCGCGCCAGTATCGAGCTTCTCCGAGCCCGCCGTGAGCAGCCCCGTGCCGAACTTGGCGACGATCCGCCGGTACGTGCGCCGCCCGCCCTCGCGGGGTCGCTGCGTCGCTCGGCGCGTCCCACCTTGCTTCTTCGCGCCCATCGGGGAGAGTATAGCAGCGGCGCCACGCTACGCCGGCAGGCTATCGATCAGCCCCGCCACGTGCTGGAGGATCAGCGCCGCGTCGATTGCGTCGATGCGCCCGTCGCCGTTCACGTCCCCGCCCGCCGGGCAGGGGAGCTCCTCGACGAGTCCCGCGCCAAACTGGAGCACCAGCGCGGCGTCGATGCTCGTCACCGCGCCGTCGCAATCGACATCGCCGGCAAGAGCGGGCGGCGTCGGCGTGCTCGTCGGCGTCGCGGTGGCCGTCGGCGTTGGCGTCGCCTTCGGCCCCAAGACGACATCGATGGGCACAAGGGCGCAGGACCCACCGGAGAACGTGCAGAACTCCGACGTCTGGCCGCCAAGCTGGCCGAAGTAGTTGTCTCCCCAGCACTGCAGCGCGCCCGCGAGCGTCGACGCGCACGTGTGCAGCGATCCGTCCCAGACCGCGCTGACCCCGCCTTCGAGTCCGAGGACGTCGCCGGGCGTGAAGCGGCGGAGCACCGTACCGTCGCCCAGCCGGCCTACCTCATTGTTGCCCCAGCACTGCAGGCCGCCGTCTGCCAGGAGCGCGCACGTATGGCTTTCGGCTGCGCTCACGACTGCGACCCCGCTGTCCAGGGTGGAAACGGCGACGGGCTGGTGGCGCTTGCTGGTCGTGCCGTCTCCGAGCTGGCCGGCGAAGTTCTCGCCCCAGCACGTCGCGCCGCCCGTCGTCAGCACGGCGCAGGTGTGGAGATACCCGGCGCTCACCGAAACCACGGGTCCCGGGAGACCGGACACGTTCACCGGGAACGAGCTGTTGGTGGTGGTGCCGTCTCCCAGTTGGCCCGATTGGTTATTCCCCCAGCACGACAGCGCGCCGTTAGTCAGCAGAGCGCACCCGTGGAACCCACCGATCGACAGCGCTATCACGCCGCTGGTGAGACCAGCGACGTCCACAGGCGAGCCGCTGGTAACGTTGGTGCCGTTGCCGAGCTGCCCGTACTGATTGCGTCCCCAGCACTTCACGCCGCCGGCCGTCGTGAGCGCGCACGTGTGACTCACACCTGCACCGATGGAGCGGATCTCATCGCTGAGGTTGGCGACGGTGACCGGCACGGTGCTGCACGCGAGCAGCGCGCACTGCTCGTCGGTCCCCAGGCCAAGCTGTCCGTAGATGTTCAGGCCCCAGCACCTGACGCCAACCGATGGGACGGAAACACAGGTGTGAGCCGCGCCCGCCGCCAGCAATGTCGCGCCGGATATCCCTGGCACGGCGACCGGATACGGCCGGTCGGTCGTGGTCCCGTCACCCACCTGGCCGCTTCGGTTCCAGCCCCAGCAATCGACCGCGCCCGCCTGCACGATGGCGCACGTATGGCCCTCGCCCCCAGCTATGGCGACGGCGCCGCTGAGCGCGTTGGCGGAGGCCGGTCGCGTTCCCGGCGACGAGAGCGCCGCGAACGCCATCACGCTCAGCAGCACGACGCCGGCCGCTGCTCCCAGGCGCAGCGCAGACACGACGTGCGTTCGGCGTTTCGGCACGACCTGGTCATTGTAGCATCGAACGGTGTGGCTGGTTCGCGGTCGGTGGGTAAACGGCCCGAGGGGGTCAGGGAGCGCATCGCCGTAGGGGTGACCGTCCGCCTGCCCGCCGCAGGCGGGGTCGCCCTGGCGAGCGGAGCTCGCCGCCACAAACTGCGGGATTCATCCCGCAGTTCTCCGACACCTCGATCCATCGCCCTCATTTCTAGTACGCTGAGCGGGCGATGCGAGTGCTCTTGATCAACGGCCCGAACCTGAACACACTCGGCCGGCGCGAGCCGGACGTCTACGGCACGATGACGCTGGCCGACATCGAGGCGCGCGTGGCCGAACGGGCAAAGGCCCTCGGCGCCGAGGTGCGTTCCTTCCAGTCGAACCATGAGGGCGCGATCATCGACTTCCTTCAGCAGGAAGCGCCGGCCGCCGAAGGCGTCATCATCAACGGAGGCGCTCTCACCCATTATAGTCTCTCTCTGCGCGACGCCCTCGCCTCCGCCGGCAAGCCCGCGATCGAGGTCCACATCTCGAACATTCACGGGCGCGAGTGGTTCCGCCGCCGCTCCGTCACCGCCGAGGTGTGCCGTGGTGTCATCGCCGGTCTGGGCTGGCGCGGCTACATCGCCGCGCTGGAGGCGCTCGTGGAGCTCATCAAGGAGCAGGAAGCGCCGAAGCGATGACGAACGACCGGCTCCAGCGCCTGCGCGCGGAGCTCAACCGGCACAAGCTTGACGCGCTCTTCGTCTCCAGCCCGGAGACGGCCAGCCCGGTGAACCGCCGCTACCTCTCCGCCTTCACCGGCACGTCCGCCTACCTGTTGATCACCACAGCCGGCGCCGTCATCGCGACCGACTTCCGCTACTACGAGCAGGCGGCCGCGCAGGCGAAGGGCTTTCGCCTGCACAAGACCGTCGGCGCGATGGACAAGTGGCTGCCAGGGCTCTTCGAGGGCCTCGGCGGCAAGCGCCTCGCGTTCGAAGCGTCTCATGTCAGCTACCAGGGCTATCGCACCATCCGCAAGGTGGTGCAGGACCTCGCCGAGGCCGCGCGGCCGAAGCTAGTGCCGACGACGAATCTGGTCGAGGGCCTCCGCGTGATCAAGGACGCTGACGAGATTGGCGCGCTCCAGGCGGCGATCGACCTTGGCGACGCGGCGTTCCGCCATGTGGCGGAACGCGTCGAGCCGGGCTGGACGGAGCAGCAAGTCGCCTGGGAGATCGAGCGCTACATCCGCGAGCACGGCGGCGAAGGCGTGTCGTTCGAGACGCTCGTCGGCGCTGGTGAGCGTGGTTCGATGCCGCACTGCGCGCCGACGGACCGCGTGCTCAAGCAGGGCGAAGGCGTCGTGATTGACATGGGCGTGAAGCTCGATGGCTACATGTCGGACCTCACGCGCACGGTCTTCCTCGGCAAGCCGGACGATGAGTTCAAACGCGTGTACGACATCGTGCTCGCCGCGCAGCAGACCGCCCAGGAGCTCATCGAGGCGGGCATGACCGGCGAGCAGGCGCACATGCTGGCCCAAAAGGTGATCGAGGAGGCCGGCCACGGCGAGCACTTCGGCCACGGCCTCGGCCACGGCCTCGGCCTGCAAGTCCACGAGGCGCCTCGCCTGGGACCGAACTCCAACGACGTGCTCAGCGAAGGCATGGTCTTCACCATCGAGCCCGGCATCTACCTCACCGGCTGGGGCGGCGTGCGCATCGAGGACGTCGTCGTGCTCGAGGACGGCAAGGCGCGCGTGATGAGCCACGCGCCCAAGATGACGACGGCCGCGGCTGCATAGCCCCGGCGAGCGGGCCGCCATCACGTATACTCGACTACGATGGACGCTCACACACTCCGCGCCATGCAGGGCCTCGCCGCCGAGGTGTGGCGGCTCGCACCGGAGACCGTCAACGGTGGCGCGAGCGTCGGCGAGCTGGCGTGGGGCCAGGGCACGACGCTGGCCAAAGGCCAGCCGCAAAATCCGTACCGGCTCTGGCGCCACGATGGGCGTTTGGCGGGGTGGGGCATCATCTTCCCGCCGACGAGGTTTCGCGTCAGCGCCGATCGCTGGGAGATGAGTAAGGCCGGGCTCGTCTGGCAAGTCCATCCTGGGCGCCCCGAACTCCTGGACGAAATCCTCCGGTGGTTCGAGGCGGAGACGCCGCAAGCCGCCCGGCAGACGGTCGTTCGCGCGAGTAGCGGTGAGGCGAGACGAGTGATCGAGGCGCGCGGCTATTCATACGATGCCGGTGAGCCATGGAACCTCATGAATATGCGCGACCTGCGGGAGATCGAAGAGCCGTCGCCGCCGCCGGGTTACTCGCTCAAGACGATGCGTGAAATCGACGACATTGAGCGGCGTGTCGCCGTGCATCGCGCCGCATGGGAACCGTCCGCCCTGACCCTCGACAAGTACGCGGCCGCGATGTCGACCTGGCCCTACCGGCCCGACTTCGATTTCGTCGTCGAGGCGCCGGACGGCTCGCTCGCCTGCTCCGCCCTCGGCTGGTATGACGAAGCCAACCGGATCGGCGAGTTCGAGCCTGTCGGGACGCGCCCAGACCACCGACGGCTGGGCCTAGCGTCCGCCGCGATGCTCTTCGGCATGCAGCGTTTCCGCGACGTCGGCGCGATGCACGCCACCGTGGCATGTCGCGGCGACGCCAACTACCCGGTCCCGAAGCTCGTCTACGAGTCGATCGGCTTCAAGGAGCTATCGCGCGAGATGCCCTACACGAAGGCTTAGCGCCGCATCTGCGGCACCGGCCGGACGGTGTGCTAAGCTGTCTCGACACTCGCCAAAGGAGCACACATGATCAGCGTGACCGACGCCCGCAAGGGCGCGACCGTCGAAATGGATGGCGTCCTGTACAGCGTGCTCGACTTCGAGCACATCAAGATGGGCCGCGGCTCGGCGCAGGTGCGCCTCAAGCTGCGCGACGTTCGCGACGGCCACACCGTCGACAAGACCTTCCAGGCCACCGCCAAGCTCGCCCGCGCTCGAGTCGACCGGCAGAAATGCCAGTACCTCTATCAGGATGGCGACCTCTACTACTTTATGAACACCGAAACGTTCGATCAGATCCCGCTCAACCGCAACCAGGTCGGCGATGCGGCGAACTACCTCACCGAGAACGCGACCTGCGATGTCCTCACCTACGGCGACGAGCCGATCGGTGTCGAGATGCCGGCGGCCGTCGTGCTGACCGTGGCGGAGTCCGACCCGGGCGTGAAGGGCGACACCGCCTCCGGCACGACGAAGCCGGCGAAACTCGAGAGCGGCCTGATGGTACAGGTGCCACTCTTCGTCAACCCCGGCGATAAGGTAAAGGTGGACACGCGCTCCGGCGAATACCTCGAGCGCGCGTAGGTACCGGGTTCTGGGTTCTAGTAGGGTGCTGAAGAACTCCGGTCGCTGGGGGTACAGGGGGCGGAGGCCTCTGTCGGGGGGCCTGGGGGGTGTCCCTCCAGGTTCACTACCTTCCTGGGCGGACGGGTGGGAACGACAGACATCTGTTGTTCAGCACCCTGCTAGGTTCTAGCGTTATGCCGGCACGGATGTCGCAGTCGCAGCGAGAGCGCTTCCTGCGTGGCCGCCACGTCGCCGTGCTCGTTACCCTCGGCGTCGACGGCGCTGCTGTACCGACACCGATCTGGTACCTCTTCCGCAACGGCTGCTTCTACTTCCGCACGGCATCGAACGCCGTCAAGGCGAAAAACGCCCGCCACGACCCGCGCGTGAGCATCTGCGTGCAGGACGAGCGGCCGCCGTACAAGGCGGTCGTCGCGCACGGGAGGGCGCAGATCGATGAGCAGCAGCAGTGGCTCGACCGCGCTATCCCCCGCCGCTACCTGGGCTTCATCGGCGCCATCGGCTACGAACGCACCGCGCGATCGGCGGTCGAGCAGGGGTCCGAGGTCACCCTGGCCGTGCGGCCCGACCGCTGGACGAGCTTCGACTTCGCCGCGGAGACGCCGCTCGTCGGCCGCCTCTGGCTCCTCGCGCGATGCATCTTGCCGCCGTGGCTCTAGTAGGGTGCTGAAGAACTACGGTCGCCGGGGGGTACAGGGGGCGGAGCCCCCTGGCGGGGGGCCTGGGGAGTGTCCCCCAGATTCACTACCTTCCTGGGCGGGCGGGTGGGAACGACAGACATCTGTTGTTCAGCACCCTGCTAGGCTCGCCCTAGCAGCGCCCCCGCTCGACGACCAGCTCGCACGAGCTGGCAGGCCAGATGTCCACCGAGCCGGCCTGGTAGAACGGGCCCATGAACTCGCGCACCTTGCCCTCGTCGGCGGCGTCGACCACCAGATAGAACGTGTGCTGACCGTCGATGACGGCGTCGGCATGGACGTTCACGCCGAACTTGCCGGCGTTCTGCGGCGACACGTGCTGGACCAGCATCGGCCCCATCTCCGGATGGCCGGCCGGGCAAGTCTCCGCCGAGTGCTTGTGATGAACGACGAATAGCGACATGATTCCTCCTTCGTTGCATGTACCTAGCGTGTTCATTGTAGCTTACACGCTCAAGGAACGACCTGAACGCCGTACTGTCGAAAATGGGCGTCGAACGTGAAGGCTATCGTGATTCCCAGTCGTTCCATGAGAACGAACGACGAGGCGTCCGCGTAGGAGAAGTCCTTGTCGCTGTAGCGGGCCAGTAGGGCGGCTGTCGCAGCATGATCGTGCTCCGTCTCGAAAATGAGGTTCAGGTCTAGACCCTCTAGCCAACGTGTCGCGATTGAGTAACCCAGTTCTCCACGGGCAAGGGTGTACGTCTCTGCCACAACGAGATTCGAGGTCACGATAGGCCGTCGATCCGCCGTAATCGCCCTGAACTGCTGTTCTGCCTCAGCCGTCCAGCGGTCTCGTCGATCCAGGAGGGCGTAGAAGGCGGATGTGTCGATGAAGACAGACCGGCTTCTGATTGAGCGCGGCGTCGTCACTCGTTACCGCGCGCAAGATCCGCCAGGTAGCGATCATGCTGCTCGCTCACGTCCGAGCGGCCGCTGTCGCCGATGCCGGCGAGCGCCAGAAGAGGGTGCTCGGGATACGAAGGGCGGAACTCCGCCTGCTGAGGCTCTGCCGCGCCCAACAGGTCGCTTCCAAGGAAGCGGTAATCTCGCCCGATTCTGCGGGCCTGCAGGCGGCCGGCCTTCACCCATCTGCGGGCTGTTGCCTGGCTCACCCGCAATACGCGACACGCCTCCTGCAGCGTATACAGCTCCCCGGGCAAGATGTCGGCCAGTCGCTCAATCACCATATGTCATCGTACCTAACCATAGCTTATCATAAGCTGCTGTATCTCCTCAAGGCCGACTCTGTTCAAGGTCGCCCTTGCCTCGCCAGCACATCTGAGCGATACTGACCTCGATGCTGGTCTACGGCGTCGGCCAGATTGCCACGCACCTCCGTGAGCTGCTGGAGAGCGACCTCTTCCTGGCCGACCTCTGGATCGCCGGAGAGGTCTCGAACCAGCGACGCTACCCCTCCGGCCACCTCTACTTCAGCCTCAAGGACGCCAACGCTGCCCTCAGCTGTGTTCTCTTCCGCAGCGACAACAAGGGATTCGACTTCAAGGACGGCGACCAGGTCGTCGCCCACGGCCGCGTCTCCTACTACGAGGTGCGCGGCGACCTCCAGTTCATCGTCGACTTCGTCCAGCCCGAGGGCGTCGGCGCCCTCCAGGCCGAATTCGAGCGGATGAAGGCCCGTCTCCAGGAGGAAGGCCTCTTCGAGCCGGGGCGCAAGCGCTCGCTGCCGCGCTTCCCGAGGCGCATCGGCGTCGCGACGTCGCCCGCTGGTGCGGTCTTCCACGACGTCTGCCACGTGCTGGAGCGGCGCTGGCCGCTGGCCGAGGTCGTGCTCGCGCCAACCTCGGTACAAGGGCCCGAAGCCGTGCCCGGCATCGTCGCCGCCGTCGCCGCGCTGAACCAGCAGCCCGGCGTCGATGTCATCATCGTCGCCCGCGGTGGCGGCTCGCTTGAGGACCTCTGGGCGTTCAACGACGAGGCCGTCGCGCGCGCCATCTTCGGCAGCGCCGTGCCCGTCGTCTCCGGTGTCGGCCACGAGACCGACACCACCATCGCCGACTTCGTCGCCGACGTGCGCGCGCCGACGCCGTCGGCCGCGGCAGAGCTGGTGGCGCCGGAGCGCACCGAGGTCTCGGTGCGCCTCAGCGTCGCCGCCGGCACGCTGCTCTCGCACGTTCGCCAACAGCTCGAGGAAGGCGCCGCCTGCGTCCGCCAGGCCGTCACGCGCACGGAGCGAGCGATGCCCAACGTCGACCGCGAGCGCCAGCGCACGGACGACCTCACGCGCCAGGCGCTGCACGTCGTCGATCAGGCGCTGCGCGGCTACCACAAAGGGCTGCACGGCTTTCATCTCGCGCTGCGTTCCCTGGATCCATATGCAACGCTGCAGCGCGGCTATGCGCTCGTGCAGCGCAACGGTCACGTCGTCGACACCGTCGACGGCGCGACCGTCGGCGAGCGGCTGAACGTCCGCGTGCGCGACGGCGACTTCCCGGTGCGCGTCGACTCCGGCGCGCCCGTGCCCGACCAGAAGCGCCGGCGCAAAGCGCAGGTCGCCAAAGAGCAGGCGCCGCTCTTCCTCATGGAGGTGTGATGGCCACGAAGCGTGATAGCCAGTCGTTCGAGGAGCTGTACCGCCGGCTGGAAGAGGCCGTCGAGAAGCTCGAAAAGGGCGGCCTCCCGCTCGAGGAGTCGATCGCGCTGTATGAGGAGGGGATGGAGCTGGCGAAAAAATGCCAGGACGTGCTCGATAGGGCCGAGTTGCGCATCACCAAGCTGCGCGAGTCGTTCGCCCAGCCCGCGCCCCAGCCGGCCACCGTCGAGGACGGCGCCTACGACGGCGAGCAACTCGAAGATGCCTAGGCCGGCCTGGCTCGCCCCATGAAGGCCGACCTCCACGCGCACACCCACTTCTCCCGCGACGCGGTCACGTCCGTCAGCACCTTCTCGCGCCGCTACGAGCGCGCCGGCATCGACTGCGTCGCGGTCAGCGATCACAACAACGTCGACGGCGCGCTCGCCGTCCGCGAAGTCGCGCCGTTCCGTGTGATCATCTCGGAAGAGATCAAGTCGAGCGAGGGCGAGATCATCGGCCTGTTCTTGCAGGACACGGTCCGCAAAGGCCTGACGCCGGAGGACACCGTGCGCGCCATCCGCGAGCAGGGTGGCCTCGTGCTCGTCCCGCACCCCTACGACCACTTCCGCCGCTCGCCCCTACGCGAGGAGGCGCTCCTGCGCATCATGCCCGGCGTCGACATCATCGAGGTGTTCAACTCGCGCACGATCGTCGCGGCCGACAACGAGCGCGGGCGCAAGCTGGCGGAGCAGCACGGCAAGCTGATGACCGCGTCGAGCGACGCGCACACTCCGTGGGAGATCGGCCTCGCCTACACCGAGCTGCCGCCCTTCGAAGGGCCGGGCGACTTCCTCATCGCGCTGGGGAAGGGGACGGTCGTGGGCCGGAGCAGCTTCATCGGCCTCCACTTCATCAGCACCTGGGCGAAGATCAAGTGGCGTCTCCACCTGGGCCGGCGGATCGCGAAGTAGGTCGCCACAGATGAGCACAGGCGAACAAACCTGCCGTTCGGAGGAGATCCCCGCCGTGGCGCACCATCCGTGTCCATCTGTGCCAACCTGCGGCCGGTTCGTTCAAGACGCATGACCCTCCACGTCGGCTGGTTCTCGACGGGGCGCGGTGAAGGTTCGCGCCGCCTGCTCACCGCGGCGGTCGACGCAATTCGCCGCGGCGAGCTGGACGCCGAGATCGCCTTCGTCCTCTGCAACCGCGAGCGCGGCGAGTACGAGGCGACCGACCAGTTCCTCGATCTCGTCGCGTCGTTCGGCATCCCGTGCGTGACCCTCTCATCGAGGCGTTTTCGTAAGGAGCGCGGCGGCGTCCTCTCGAAGCCGGGCGAGCCGCTGCCGGCCTGGCGCGCCGAGTACGACCAGCGCGTCCTCGAGCTGATCGCGCCGTATCAGTTCGATGTCGGCATGCTCGCCGGCTACATGCTCATCTTCACGCAGGACGCGTCGGACCGGCTCTGTCTGCTCAACCTCCATCCCGCTGAGCCCGGCGGGCCCGTCGGCACGTGGCAGGAGGTCACCTGGCGGCTCATCGACCGGCGCGCGGAACATAGCGGCGCAATGATCCACCTTGCGACGGACGTCCTCGACGAAGGCCCCGTCGTCACCTACTGCACCTACTCGCTCCGCGGCCCGGCGTTCGACGGGCTGTGGGCGTCCCTCAAGGACCGGACGTTGGGGCAGGTCAGGGAAGCGGAAGCGGAGGGTCATCCGCTGTTTCGCGAGATCCGCCGCCACGGCGCTGCGCGCGAGCTGCCCCTCGTCGTTGAGACCCTTAAGGCGTTCGCGGACGGCCGGCTCCGCATCGCAGGCGGCAGGCTAGTCGATTCGGCCGGACGGGAGCTATCCGCTGGTCTCGACCTATCAGCCGAGATCGACGCCATCGTGGCTGCTGACCTCAAGGCGGATGGCGCCGCGCAGTCGCGTTGATAGGGCTTGACAGAAGGGGTATAATAGCCGAGCCGTGAAGGAGCACGAGCACACCCCGCCCGAAACCGTCCTCTGCGGTCGCTGCGCCGCGCTCGGCGATCCGGACGACAACTTCTGCCGCAAGTGCGGTCTCCCTTTCGCTGAGCAACGCCTCCCCTCGGTACGCAACGGACACTTGCTGCCTGCCGTCTGGCGGCCTCCGGTACCGGCAGCCGTCGTCAAGGGCGCGGCGTTCGTCGCGCTCGGCACGCTGGCCGAGGCGTTCCTGCGCAGACTCGCCCGGCGCGCACTCGGGGGTGATCGTACGTCGACGCCGTCAGGCAATGCGAGCGCCGTCGCGACGGGTAACCCGGTGGACGCTGACGGTCAGATCCTGAGCGAAACGCTCCTCCTGCGACACATTCGCGTTCGTCGCTAGAGCGCGGTGAGCGGGCCCGCTTTGGGCCCTGGGCATGCTACCTGGTGGCCGGGGTCGATGAGATGACCCCGTTGGGGTGAGGCGGCTGCCTCCCGCGAATCCCCTCCGAGGCACGGAAGGCGGGGCCCGTAGCATCGGAAGGCCACCCAGTCCGGGTGTCAGGATGACGCTCGTCGCCCGCAGGGAGCGCGGCCAGAGTGGGACGGCTGGTTTTTCTCTGTACGTGGCCTGTCGCCGTACTGCTCGCCATGTCGCTCGTGGCCGTCGCCTTTGAGCATGGCGGCGATCAGGACCCGGACGGACTCCTCACGAACGGCAGCTTCGAGGACGGGCTCGCCGGCTGGGACGTCCTTGGTGGCAGCCTGGTGATCGTGGAACAGGCCGGCGCGCCACAGTTGGTGGCGGATGGCGTCCGCGCGGCGCGGCTCGATGTCGGCCCCGATCACCTGCTCCGCATCTCCCAGCAGGTGCCAGGAGGGGCCGGCGGCACGTTCCAGTTCAGCGGCCTCGCACGCATCGATGACCCCAACGTTGCGCTCGCGCGGCTGGAGCTCTCGTGGCACACGGCCCAGGGCGGCTATGGCGAGGTCGTCTCCACGCCACTCAGCGATACCGGAAGCGCGTACCAACAGGTCGTGACCTCCACGGCCGTGGTGCCATGCGATGCCGTCGATATGCGCGCGTCCATCGTCGTCCGCCGCTCCGCCGCCGCGACAGAAGCCCACGCGTACTTCGATGGGCTGCAGCTGACGCCCGCCGGCCCGCCGGAACCCTGTCCGACCTCCACCCCGTCGCCGACTGTCTCGCCCACCGTGACGGCCACGCCTACGCGCACCGAGACCACGGTCCCCGCGCGGACCGCGACGCGTACCCATACCCCGACGCGCACGCCGGCGTCTACTCGTACCGCCACGAACACGCGCACCCCGACGCCCACGCGTACGCCACCCCCGCCCGCGACCGCCACCCCGGCAGGCTCGCCGGTCGCGACGGCACAATCGGCAGCGTCTCCCACCGTGCCGGGCCCAACCCCGACCATCACGCCCTCGCACGGGCTGTTGATCAACGGTGGCTTCGAGGCCGCCGACGGCGGTAGGCCGATTGGCTGGCGTACCTTCGGCGGCATGCTCACGCAGGCATCGGCGCCTGTGCGCAGCGGAAGCGCCGCGGGCTGCTTCGCCAGCGTGACGGCGAGCACCAAGTGGGTCTTCCAGACGGTCGCGGTCCTGCCGGGCGGCTGGTACGACCTTGGGGCCTACGTCTTGCACGACGATCCCGCGGTCAACGCCGCGTGGCTTCGCATTTCCTGGTACGCGAGCCACGATGGATCGGGCCCGGCGATCTCGACCGTCGATTCGACGTCAGAGCTTATGGACCCGCTGCCGGGCTTTCGCTACCTCACGACAGGCCCCGTGCAGGCGCCGCCGGACGCGCAGGCCGCGCATGTGCGGGTCATGCTCCGCCCGGTCTCGAACGGTGCGGCGCGAATCTGTTTCGACGACGTCACGTTTGCCCACGCGGCCGCCCCGCCAGCGACTGCCACGGCCACGTCGAGCCCAACGCCGACCGCCACCTCGCCGCGCCCGACAGCGACCCCGACGCCCACCGCGACTGGCACGGCGGCCCACGGCGCGCAGCCCGTGGCGACGGCGATCGCCACCTCGCAGCCTGTCTGGACGCCTACCATCACGCGCGTCGTCGTGCTCGTCCCCGCGACGCCCACGTCGCCGCTGGCAGGTCGTCCGCCCCCGCCGGCGGATAGCCTGTTCGTCAACGGCGGGTTTGAGGACTCATCGGACGGTGAGCTCGCCGGCTGGAGCCATTACGGGGGCGTATTCTCGCAGGTAGAGGAACCGGTGCATAGCGGGGGCTTCGCTGGCGCGCTCTTTAGCTCCAGCAGCAGCACAAAATGGGCGTATCAGACCGTCGTCGTGACGCCGCTCCACTGGTACGAGATGGACGCCTTCGTGCACCACGATCACCCGGGCGTCGAGGTCGTCTGGCTGCGCGTCTCCTGGTACGAGAGCGGTGATGGCAGCGGCAGCGCGCTCGACTCCGTCGACTCGTCCACATCGCTCGATGCCCCCGCGCCGGGCTATCGAGCGCTGGGCACCGGTCCGGTGCAGGCGCCGCCGGGCGTGCGCTCGGCGCGGGCGCGCATCATGCTGCGTCCACGGTCCGATATGAGCGCGCTGATGTACATCGATGACGTGTCGTTCCGCGTAGTCGACCCGCCGAGCGCGCCCGACGCGCCTTCGGTGCCTCCAGGAGACGCTCCCGCTGCCGCCGAGTATCCGGGCGGCAGCGGGAGCGTCCGCCTGTCCAGCGCCGGCGGCCCGGTATCCGAGACGCTGGGCGTCGTTGCCCTGCGCGCACCCCAGCCGACACCGGTGCTCCGCCGGAACGCCTTCGTCGTTCCAGAGGATGGGCCATCGCCGCCCGGCGAGCGGGCCGGCAAGAAGTGGCTGTGGGTGGTCGCGGCGGGCTTGCTCGCGGCGGGCATCGCGGGGACGGCGGCGTACTGGCCCGGCCGGTCCAGCCATTCCGACACGCCTCCAGGGTCATCCTGGGCTTGACAGGCTCTGTCAGTTTGGTATCGTATATAATACCATGACTCCCGAACGGATTCGGAGTCTCCGCCGCCGGATCGGCCGGCTGCGGGTGCGCAAGGCGAACGTCCGGAGTCGCGAGATCGTGAGTCTTGCCCAGGCAGCGGGGCGTGTGAGCGTGAAGCGAGGCAAGCACTCCACCTTCGAAAAGGCGGGCCGACCGCCGCTGACAATTCCTCATCATCCGGGCTCGCTGAGCCCGATGACAATAGACAGCATTCTCGACATGTTGGAGGCCGATCTGGACCAAGAGGAGGGATTAATGGATGGCTGATCACCGCGTCTCTCGCTATCTCCGCCAGCCGTACACCCGGGCCATCACGCCAGATGATCAGGGCAGCTACGTCGCCCAGGTGCTGGAGTTCCCCGGGTGCTTTGCCGAGGGAGCTTCTCCCCAGGAAGCCTATCGAAACTTAGAGGAAGCCGCTGCAGCCTGGCTCGAGAGCGCCTTAGCGCAAGGATTCCCGATCTCTCCGCCCCTCGCTGCGCAAGGCTACAGCGGAACAGTCTCTTTGCGATTGCCGAAGAGTCTTCACAAGCGTGCAGCTGAGCTCGCCCATCGAGACGGCATCAGCCTCAATCAGTTCATTGTCGCGGCCGTCGCTGCTCGCATGGGCGCTGAGGAGCTACTCGGCACAATCGCTGCTCGCCTTGATGATCGCCTGGATCGACTCCAGACCACCGAGGCCAGCGCAACAACGCCAAGGCGGGCGAAGGCAGCGGTCTAAGGAGTGGGCAAAAGCGAGCACCCCGGGACAATCGCCATCGATGGGCCCGTCGCGTCCGGGAAGAGCGCGGCCGGCCGCCTCGTCGCCGCGTCGATCGGCTATCGCTTCGTCGATACCGGGCTCATGTATCGGGGCGTCACTCTGCTCGCCCTCGAGCGCGCGATCGAGTTGCACGACGAGGCTGCCCTTTCGGCCCTGGCCGGGAGCATCACGATGACGTTCGATGGCGACCGCCTTCTGATCGACGGCGTCGACGTCACGGATCGCCTGCGCACGGCTGAGGTCGGCGAGGCGGTCTCGCTCGCCTCTCGCGTGCCGGGCATGCGTGAGGCGATGGTGGCGCGCCAGCGGGAGCTCGCGCGCCAGGGAAGCATCGTGATGGCGGGACGGGATATCGGGACCGTTGTGCTGCCGGACGCGCCCCTGAAGGTCTACCTGGATGCCTCCGCCGACGAGCGCGCGCGCCGCCGTCATGCCGAGCTGGCTTCGCTCGGACGCGACGAAACGCTCGAGCACGTGCGCGACGAGCTCGCCCTGCGCGATGGCATCGACAGCGGGCGGGACGCCTCGCCGCTGCGGCCGGCCGGCGACGCCGTCGTGATCGACACCGATCACCTCTCGCTCGATGAGGTCGTAACGCGTATCCTGGAGTTGGCCGCATGTCGTTGATCAAGGCCTACCGCCGCTTCATTATCCTCCTCGACTGGATGCTCACGCGGATGTACGTCCGCAAGTTCGAGGTGGTCGGGCGCGAGCACGTACCGATGGAGGGGCCGCTGGTCCTCGCCAGCAACCATCTGAACAACGCAGACCCGCCGATGGTTGCGCTCGCCGTGCCGCGCCACCCCACCTTCATGGCGAAGCAAGAGATGATCAGGTGGCCGGTCATCGGGCCGGCGTTCCGCATCTTTGGCGCCTTCCCCGTGCGCCGCGGCGAGGCCGATCTGTCGGCGCTACGGACGGCGACCGAGATCGTCAACAGCGGCGCCATGCTCGTAATGTTCCCGGAAGGCACGCGCAGCCGGACCGGCGGCCTCACCAAAGGCCACCCGGGCACAGCCCTCGTCGCGCTCCGCACGGGCGCGCCGGTCCTGCCCGTCGCGATCACGGGCTCGGAGGGGATCACGTGGCCATGGCTCTTCCTCAAGCCGCTCTCCGTCAAGCACATCAAGGTCACCATCGGCGAGCCGTTCCGGCTGCCGCCGGTCGAGCGCGTCAACAGCGAAGCCGCCACCGAGGCGACCGGCGTTATCATGCGCCACATCGCTGCGCTCCTGCCGGAAACGTACCGGGGCGTCTACGCGGACACCGAGTCGAAGGCGCAGGAAGCCCCCGCCGAGGCCAGAGGGGTATACTAGATACGAGATGGAGATCCTGCTCGCACGTGAGATGGGCTTCTGCTTCGGCGTGCGCCGCGCCGTCGAGATGATGGAAGAGGCCACCCAGGAGACCGGCCCGATGGTCAGTCTGGGCTCCGTCGTCCACAATCCCCAGGTCGTCGAGCGGCTGAAGGATCGTGGTCTGGATGTCATCGCCTCGATCGACCAGGTCGATACCCGGCCCGTGGCGATCACAGCGCACGGCGTGAGCGAGTCCGTCGTGCGCAAGCTCGAGGCCACCGGAGCGACGGTCGTCGATACTACCTGCCCGATCGTGACGCGCTCGCAGCAGTGGGCGAAGCGCCTCACCGAGGAAGGGTTTGCGGTCATCGTCTACGGAGACCCGAACCACAAGGAAGTCAAGGGCGTCCTCGGCTGGGCGGAAGGCAAGGCGATCGCCGTGCCAAGCATCGACGCGCTCGACGCGCTGCCGGACGATCTGCCGGGGCGCGTCGGCGTCCTGTCGCAGACCACGGAGACGGAAGGCCACTTCGCGGAGTTCGTGCGCGCGTTGCTCGAGAAGCGCATGGACCAGATCAGCGAGCTGCGCGTGATCAACACGCTCTGCAACGCCACCACCAGCCAGCAGGCGGCCGCCGAAGAGCTCGCGCATCAGGTCGACCTGATGATCGTCATCGGCGGCCGCGAGAGCGCCAACACGCAGCACCTCGCCGAAGTCGCCCGCGAGGAGGGCTGCGAGACGTTCCACGTCGAGTCGGCGGGCGAGATCCGTCCTGAGTGGCTGGCGGGCCGCGGGCGCGTCGGCGTCACCGCCGGCGCATCGACGCCGGACAGCGCGGTCGACGCCGTCGTGGCGCGCCTGCGCGAGCTGGCGCCGGCGTGAACCCTGACGTGACCGGCGAGCGTGCCGCCAGCGTCCTTACACTGAAGGACGGGCGCCGCCTCGGCTACGCCGAGTTCGGCGACCCGCAGGGCGAGCCCCTCTTGTTCTTCCACGGCATGCCCGGCTCCCGCCTGGAAGGAGAGCTGGCCGGCCCGGCCGCGAAGAAGCTGGGTGTCCGCGTGATCGCCACCGACCGGCCCGGTTACGGCCTCTCCGATTTCGTGCTCCGCCGCGCCTTCCTCGATTGGCCCGCCGACGTGATTGCGCTCGCTGACGCGCTGGGCATCGGTCGCTTCGCCGTCGCGGGCGTCTCCGGCGGCGGCCCGTACGTGGCGGCCTGCGCGCTCAAGATCCCGGAGCGGCTAACAGCCGCTGGCATCATCGCCGGCGTCAGCTCGTTCGATGTGCCGGACGCGACGGAGGGCATGAGCAGACAGAACCGCTTGCTCTTCGGGCTGGCGCGCCGCGCTCCCTGGCTGGCCCGGCTACCGATGTGGGCCATGTCGAAAGGCGCCGGCTCAGAACGCCTCGTGCGACAAATGACGCGTGCGATGCCCGAAGTGGACCGGGCAACCATTCGCCGGTCGGAGGTCTGGGAGGTCTTCAAGCGCGATGCCGCGGAATCCTTCCGGCAGGGCGCTCACGGCGCCGCCTGGGAGTTGGTGCTGTACTCCCGGCCCTGGGGCTTCCGGCTGGAGGAGATCACGATGGAGGTGCACCTCTGGCAGGGAGAGTTGGACAAGAACGTGCCGCCGTCGATGGGCCGCTACCAGGCGCACGCCATCCCCAACTGTCGCGCTACCTTCTACCCGGGCGAGGGCCACATCTCCTTGGTGGTGGACCACATGGAGGAGATCCTGGGCGCGCTCATGTCGCAGAGCTGAAAGGCGAGAGGAGCACAAGGATGTGCGGCATCATCGGTTACGTGGGCTCGCGGGAGGCGGGTCCGCTGCTGCTGGAGGGGCTCCAGCGGCTCGAATACCGAGGCTACGATAGCGCCGGCTTCGCCATCGTCGACGGCGAGGGCCAGCTCCATCTGAACAAGCGCGTCGGCAAGCTGGCCAACCTCGTCGCCGCGCTTGAAGGCGTCTACCCGCCGGGGACGGCCGGCATTGCGCATACGCGCTGGGCGACGCACGGCCGCCCGTCCGACGACAACGCACACCCGCACCTCGACTGCGGCGGCGACGTGGCAGTCGTGCACAACGGCATCGTCGAGAACTACCTGGCGCTGCGGCGGGACCTGATGGCGCAGGGGCACCGCTTCGCGTCGGAGACGGACACCGAGGTGATCGCGCACCTGATCGAGTCGTCATTGCGCGAAGGCGCCGGCCTGCCCGGCGCGCTCCGCCGCGCGATCGGCCGCATCGAGGGCGCCCAGGCGGTCGCCGTCCTCGACCGGCGGCAACCGGATCGCATCGTCGTCGCGCGGGCGGGCAACGCCGGCGGCGTCGTGATCGGCTACGGCCAGCACGAGCTCTTCGTCGCGAGCGACCTGCCGGCGCTGCTGCCGGAGACGCGCTCGGTCGTCTTCCTGCACGACGGCGAGATCTCGGAGCTGAGCCGCGACGGCGTCCGCTACTGGGACGCCCGGGGCGGCGAGCTCAAGAAGCACCCGCAGACCGTCCCGCTCGATCCCGTCGCGGCGGCGAAGGGCGCGCATAAGCATTTCATGGGCAAGGAGATCATGGAGCAGCCGGAGTGCGTGCTCGACACGTTCCGCGGGCGCGTCCTCTTCGATCCCCCCTCTGTTGAACTTGCCGACTTCGCCATCTCCCGCGACGCGCTTCGTACGGTACAGCGCGTCGTGCTCGTCGCGATGGGCACCAGCCTGCACGCCGCGATGATCGGCAAGCACTACATAGAGCGCATCGCCGGCCTGCCGGCGGAGGTCGATAACGCATCGGAGTTTCGCTACCGCGAGGCGCTGGTCGGGCCGGAGACGCTTGTGATCTCGGTCGCGCAGTCGGGCGAGACGGTCGACACGCTGGAGGCGATGCACGAGGCGAAGCGGCGCGGCGCGCTGCTCGCGACAGTGTGCAACACGCCTGGCGCGCAGTCGACGCGCATCGCGGACGGAACGGTCTACACGCGCTGCGGGCCCGAGATCGGCGTCGCCAGCAGCAAGACGTTCACGGCGTCGACGGTCGCGCTGTACCTGCTCGCCTGCCACCTCGGCCGGGCGCGCGCCGTGCTGGACGACGCCAGGCTGGCGGCGCTGGTCGAGCCGCTGGCGCACCTGCCGGACCTGATGGGCCGGGTGCTCCAGCGCTCCGATGAGCTGAAGGAGCTCGCGCACCGGTTCCACGGCTACCACCACTTCCTCTTCCTCGGGCGCGGGCTGCAGTACCCGGTCGCGATGGAAGGGGCGCTCAAGCTGAAGGAGCTGAGCTACATCCACGCCGAGGGGTATCCGGCGGGGGAGATGAAACACGGCCCGATCGCGCTGATTGATGAGACGATGCCGACGATCGCGATTGCGGTGCGAGACGGGCTACGCGACAAGATGCTCTCGAACATCGAGCAGGTGCGGGCGCGCGACGGCTTCGTCGTGGCGCTGATCAACGAAGGCGACGGCGAGATCGCGTCGAAGGCCGACCACGCGATCGCGGTGCCGGAGACGTCGGCGCTGCTGCTGCCGCTGCTGACGGTGCTGCCGCTGCAGCTCCTCGCCTACCACATCGCGGTGTGGCGCGGCTGTGACGTCGATCAGCCTCGCAACCTGGCGAAGACGGTGACGGTGGAGTAGGCACCGGCGATCTCGATTTGTTTGCGAGAAAGAAAAAATAAATCGGGTTCTCTGAATCCGGGCGCGGGGATTTTCCTTGTTT